>Ga0187815_10001744_pt1 | contig 10221 bp, 10 predicted proteins | sample NC_S_5_FD_132962 | JGI IMG/M metagenome (GOLD analysis project Ga0187815, IMG submission 132962) | Wetland sediment microbial communities from Neuse River Estuary, North Carolina, USA - ASW-S_5 | ecosystem: Environmental > Aquatic > Freshwater > Wetlands > Sediment | place: USA: North Carolina...
GAACTTGGCATGGAGGACCGTGATGGGGACCAGGACGGTGTGCGAGGGAAGCAAGGAGGACGACAGCAGTCCCGCCCCGGCGAGCCCGCTGACTACCGCGGAGAGCGATTCTTTCGTCTGGGCCCAATGCTTCTCGAACCCGCCGCTGGCCCAGAACTCCGATGACACACCACCCAGCCGGACCCGACCGTCGCCGATCGCGGTGAGCGACCGAAGGACCACGCCCGGCTCCAGGTCGTATCCGGATTCGGAGAGATTCTTGAGGAAGGGGAGAAACTCCTCTCGAATCCAGCCCGGGCGCATCCCCGCGGCCACGGCGAGGCTCACGTCCGATTCGACGACGGCAGTACCCTGCTGGTTGAGTCGGGTGAAGATCTCGGTAACGTCCTCGATCTCGTGGTGCACCTCGGAAAGCGCAACAGGGCGGTCTCGGATCGCCCAGATCGCTCCCAAGCGCTGAGCCACGGTCTCCTCCGACGCCGTCGCGGCGAGCTGGGCCGGGAGCTTCCCGATCAGGGTCCGAGCGGTCGCGGCTAGATACTGCTCGGTGGACTCGGGCCCCGCTCCGTCTTCGTGGGACACTATCTCCCGAACCGGCATCCATCGAGGGTCGGCGGCGCGCACCGGATTGGTGAGCCGGAACTCCGGGTCCGGGCCGGGGGCGAGGAGGTCCGCGACGACGTTCGTGGAGGCGAGCCGGTGCTCCCAATCCCGGCCCTCGGGCCACCAGTACGGTTTCTTTCCGAATACGAGACAGAGCGCGGTCGTCCGCTGTTGTCCATCGACGAGCCAGACCCGGGGCGCCTGAGTTCCTGAGGGGCCACGGGGCGCGACATACGAGGGGTTGGTCCAGGTCAAGATCTGGCCGATCGGGTAGTCCCGATACAGCGAGTCGACGAGAGACCGGACCTGATCCGGGCGCCAGACGAAATCGCGCTGGAACTCCGGGATGTCCAGGTGCCCGAGGACGGCCTGGTCAACCAATTCCCGAACGGGAATCGTAGTGAAGCTCATTCGTCATCTAGACCAACCTTTCGATGTTCATCCGCATTAAACGTTCCGAATTTCGTCGGCCCGAAGGGGCGCGAGGATCCGGGGCCAAGACGGCGGCTGCCCCGCGGGATTCACGTTCCCCGCGGCCGAGGCGAACCGGTTCGGTTCCTAGAACAGGTTCGGTTCAGCCTTACGTACCGGGCGACCGCTGCGACCTTTGGCGAAATGCTCGCCCAAGGTGAAGCCATGAGTCCAAGTCCCGCGGAGGTGCCTCGCAGCCGTCGGGCGTCGCCCCCCTGGCAGCCCTCGATTGGAACGCCCGGGGTCCCCTCGGACAAGCCGGCCGGTCGGGCGGACCGGGTTTGGTTCCTTCCCCCGAACTGGGATGGTCGCGCCGTCGCGGTCCTCGTGTGGGGCGTCTCCCGACGGATCGTTAACCGCCTGGTGTTTTCGATGGTCCGGAGCCTCGACGCGACTCCGCTGTGGCTCGAGGTGTCGGAACGCGGTGAACAGCCGGAGCCGCTGCGGCTCGGTTGGGTTCCCCCGGAGCGGCTGTACGTTTCCGAGCGGCCGGAGGACCTCGAGCCGGCTCGGGCCATCGGGAATCTCGCCCTCTGGGGCATCGTCCGGTCCGACGAGCCCACCACCCTGCTCGCGCGTCTTACGGATTTCGTCCGGCTGCCTCCGCTCGTCCAACAAGCCTTGGGAGGCTCGACCCCGGAGTCCCCCCTGCGCGCTCTCGCAGTCGGCAACGCGGACCGCGTCGCCCATCTGTTCCGCGAGCGACCGGAGGAACTCCAGTGGCTCGTCAGCTACCTTCGTCAATCCTCCCTCTGCCTGGTCGTGGGTGCCAACGGTCCCCCGGGGACAGGACGCAGCGCTTTCGACTGCGAGTTCCACGTGGAAGGCGAGTCCGTGATGACCTGGCGCGAGGCCACCGTGATCTGCGACCGGAGCAGGGTCGGTGGGTCCTACCCGGTCGGCCGCGCACGACGCCTATCGGAGATCCCCGGCTTGTCGGACCTGTTCACCGCCCCGGGCTAACGACGTCTCGTTGGCGGACCGGCCCGATCCCTCCTCTCCGAAGCGCGGACGGGCCGGAGCGTGCCCCGGGCAACGCTTTTGGTCGCGTTCGCTGGACCACGCGGCGCGATGGGATACGGACCTCGGTTTCGGGCGCTCTCACTGGACCTCGGAGAGACGGTCTGGTGGGACACACCGGGGCACGGAATCCGTCACGATGAGGTCCGGGCCCGGGTCCTCTCGGAGTCCCTGGTCGGCCCGGGCGGGAGTCGAGTCGAACCGGAGAGAATCTCCGCCACGTGGAAGGTCCTCCGAGCGGAGCTCCTGCGCGCCGGACGCTCGCCCAGAACCATCTCGACCCCGCACAAGATCGCAGAGCTCGCCCGTCGAACGGGGTCGGAGCTGACCCTGCCCCTCGAGGTGGTCACCGAACGGTTCGCCTTCGCCGGGCTCGACACCGACCCACCCGTGGTCAATCCGCAGGCCACTCGTCTTGTGGCCGGGTTGAATCATCAGGGTGTCCCGGTGGTCGCGATTTCGAACACCCAACGAACCGGGGATGCCTGGCGTCGCTTCCTTCGCCAACAAGGGATGACTTTCGAGTTCGTGATCACCTCAAGTGACCGGGAGATCGCGAAGCCGGATCCCCGCCTATTTCGCGAGGCATCGGAGCGGCTCGGGATTCCTACCGCCGGGATACTGCACGTCGGGGACCGGTGGACGACGGATGTCGTCGGGGCGCTCTCGGTGGGGATGGGAGCGGCGCTTTACCGAGGTCTCTGGAGCCGACACTGGGACCGGGACGAGGGGCTAGCTACCGATCCGGGCACGAACCCCCAAGTTCCTCGCTGGGACGATCTGGCGCAAGCGGAGGACTCGTTCTCCGGCAAACCGGTCCGTTAAAAGAGCGACAGACCGCCGACGGAACGCGCGGGCTTGCCCGCTTCAGGCAGGGACGGGACAGGTTTCGCAGCAGGTGCCGCCGGTTGAGCAGCACGCGCAGCAGCGGCAACATGCCGCGCAGTCGCAACAGGAGCAGGCCATCAGGGAACCTGTGGAGTCCCGTTCGGATCCGGCCATCGGCTCACCTCGCGTCATCCGCGGAGGTCCCAAGGGCGAGACCTCTACATCAAGTCTAGGAGAGCCTGATTCGTTACTCCGCTCGAGGCGGGTCTCCGGCGACGAATTCGTCGGCCTGTTCCAGGTCGAACAGGTGACCCATGCGTTTCCGCTTGGTCTCGAGGTACGGCAAGTTGTACCGGTTGGGCGGCACGATCACCGGAACACGCCGTACGATCTTCACTCCGTAGCGCTGGAGGTCGGCGACCTTCGATGGGTTGTTCGTGAGGATTTGGATCGACTTCACGTGGAGCGAGCCCAGCATGTGCGCTGCGACGCCGTAGTCGCGCTCGTCCGGTCGGAAGCCGAGAATCTCGTTGGCCTGGACAGTGTCGAAGCCGGCATCCTGGAGCTGGTAGGCCTTGATCTTGTTCGAGAACCCGATCCCCCGACCCTCCTGGCGCAGGTACAGGACGACGCCGTTCTCCATCGAGCCGATCCGCTCGAGCGACTCGATCAGCTGGTCCCGGCAATCGCAGCGGAGCGAGCCGATCGCGTCGCCGGTAAGGCATTCGGAGTGCAACCGGACCGGCACGTCCTCCTTCTCGAAGATGTCACCGTGGATGAAGGCGGCAGGCTCCTTCCCGTCCACGATGTTCCGGAATGCGACCACCTGGTACTCGCCGAAGCGTGTGGGCAGCTCCGCGATCGCGACGGCACGAACGCAGATGTCCGCATCCTCGGGGCACGCGTGATTCTCGTTCTCCTTGAGAATCTGGTCCATGATGGGTTTCGGTAACCCCATTGCGCTCCTGAGCCAAGGGGAGGGATAAGACGATTCGGAGGCGTCCGGGAAACCTCCTGCGAGGTTGAACACGGAACCCACTCCTTATACCTCGGGAGACGGTCCCGTTGAAGAGTCCCTCCGGCTCGACCCGGAAGAGCCCGGGGCCTGCCTCTTTCGAGGAGACCGGCGGGGGGGGAAGCGAATGCCGCAAACTCCGGTCGAAACTCACAGCTCTCGGGCCCCGCCGGATCGGCAAGCTCCAGGCTTCCCCCCCGCCCCCCGAGAAAGGACCCCCCGCGGTAACGTCGCCATCTACCGAATCGCCCTCCAGCTGCCGAAGGATGCCATCGGATACGTCGCCACCCACGGTCGCCCTGACCTCCGTGTCGAGCTGATGAACCGCATGGAGCTAGGAGATGGTCTGATGATGATAGAGGCACGTGTGTTTGGCCCCGGTTCGGGCGAGCTAGCCCCCCTCGTGAAAGTCCTTCCTTCCGTCGTCCGGCTCGAAGTCCACCCCGAGACGGACCGGAGCACGCTCTATCGCATCATCGCCAAAACACCCGCGCTCTGGAAAGTGCTCCGGCGCCACCGGATCCTCACGCGCTACCCCGTGGTCTATGTCGATGGCTGGATGCGGTTCGAGACGTTGGCGCCCCCGAGCCAGGTACGCCAGCTCGTGAAGGACCTCGTCCGAGAGGTCGGACCGAGCCGGGTCGAGTCCGTTCGCCAGGGGTCGGTGAACCCTTCGGTGTTGGGACTGACCCCGTCGCAGCAGCACGTGTTTCGAGAGGCGCTCGCCTCCGGATACTTCGGGTCCCCCCGTCGGGCTTCCCTGACGCAACTAGCCAAACGGTTGGGGCGGAGCAAATCGACGGTGTCGGAGCAGATCGCCCTCATCCAGCGTAGACTCGCCGAATCGGCGCTGCGGCTGAAGTGGGAACCGCTGGGGTCTGTCGCATAGGTTCCGATGGGGACCGAGTTCGCGCCTGGTGGCGGGCGCCCTGCGTGGGGCCTGTCGTGCCGTTAGTCCGTTATGTAGTCGCAACCCCTAGCTTGAAGCCGGCGGTCAATGTCTCGCTCGGTGGCGCGACGCTCCCTGGCCCGCTCAGGAGCCGGAAACGAGAACACCCGTCCACGGACCAAGGGCTCGATGCGAAGGTCGGCGGCGAGGCGGCGGACGGGACAGCAGGTGACCATCCGGAGCCCCCACGGATACGCGCTGTACCGGGTGGCAGTACCTCTCTCGAAGGATGGGTGGGGTTACCACTTCTCGAGGGCACATCCATCGTTGCGGCTCGAGCTGCTCGACCGGATCGAAGTTGGGGAGAACCTGATGCTGGGAGAGATCCGGATGATGGGGCCGGGGGCCTACGACTGGCCGGCGGAATCCCGGCGGTTCCCGAACGTGATCCACATCGAGACGCACCCCGAGGGCCCGAGCAGCGTGCTCTACCGAGTGACCTACCGGACCCCATCCATTCACACGATTACCCGTCGCCACGGGGTCCTGACGAGGTACCCTATCATCGTCCAGAACGGGGAGAGCCAGTTCGAGACGTTCGCGGAGCACAAGCAAATGCGGGCGTATCTGGCCGAGCTGAAGAGACGGGTCGGGCCGAGCCGGGTCGGTGCGCTTCACCAAGGCTCGGTGACTACACAGACCCTCGGCTTCACGCCCGCGCAGGTAGCGGTCTTCCAGGAGGCGGTGACCGCCGGATTCTTCCAGGTGCCCCGACAAGTCACCCTCACGGGGCTCGCCGCGCGGCTCGGCCGGAGCAAGTCGACGGTCTCCACGGCGCTAGTGAAGATCCGGAAGAAGCTCGCCGAGTCCGCTCTTCGGCTCGACCTGTCGGCGTACCACACGGCGGTGTCCGTGGGTCTCCCGCCCGCTTGAAACGTACGAACGGGTTCGACAGAGTCGAACCGGTTCGGTCCAGGGTCAATTAGGGTCCCGGCGATAATTGCCGTAGGTCCCGCCGGGACCAGTGAACCAGACCCATGCCGGAACTTCCTGACGTGCACCGAGTACCGCAGCCGAGCCCACGCATCGTCGCGAACGCCCGCATGGGCGAGGCGCGGCGACCCAAGCACGGAACCGGCCGGAGCCAGGACCCTCCGATCCTTTCGGACCGGACCCACGGACCTGCCACGGTCTTCGTCGGGGGGACCTCACGCCCCGTCGTCAATGGCGTCGCATTCGCTCTCGCGGAGATGATCGACCTGACCCCCTTCTGGCTCGATGTGAGGGACGGCAAGGGAAGCTTCGACGGTCCCGACCCGGCGAGCACCGGCTGGATCCCGCCGGACCGGCTGTTCGTCTCCGAAGGAGGTCGTGGGCTAGAACCCGAGGCGCCTGGGACCGAGGAGGCCCTCTGGACCATCGTCCGGTCCGACGAGCCGGGCTCGGTCCTCTCCCACCTAACCGACTTCCTTCGCCTGCCGGAGCTCATCCAGGAGATTCTTAGCGCGACCGGAACGGATAGAGACCCGAAGGCGTTGGTCACGGCGAACTCGGACCGGGTGGCTCATCTATTTCCGCGGACGGCCGAGGGACTCCAGCGCTTCCTCCGAACGCTGGCTGCTTCGTCCCTCTCCATCGTCGCGGCGCACACGGGAACCGTTGGCCCGGGGCGCTTCGGCTTCGCAACGGTTTTCCGGCTCGAGGTCGAGTCCCCATCGAACTGGAGCGAGGGGACGATCGTCTGCGAACAGGGAATCGCTCAAGGACCGTTCGCAGTGGGCCGTGCGAACCGGCTGTCCGACATTCCCGGCATCGCACGGGTCCTCTCCGGCCTCTTCCCAGCCAAATCCTAGACTCCGGACTCCGGGCCTCTCGGGGTCCCGGAAAGTCGGAACGCGAATGCCCGGGCGCTTATCTGACCCGGCGTTGCCCCACTCTGGCACTCGATGGTCACTACGGATTCACCGGTCTCTGAGGACGGGCGCGACGCGCCTGGCGCGCCACGGGCTCCCGAGGCGTCGGAGTCCCGCCGACGCCGATCGCAGCTCACGGTGATGGTGGGCCTCTTCGTGACGTTCGGCGGACTCCTCGGATACGCCCTCCAGGTCCCGACTCAGCCGGCCGCCCTCACCAGCGTCGTGCCCTGGCTCGCGGTTGGATTCATCGCCACCTGGTCGGGCGGTATCCTTGCGGGAAACTCACTGGTCGGCCCGCCTCCGGGAATCCCCCCGGCGTTCGTAGGACAGCCCGGCCTCGCCGGTGTTGCGACGCTGGCCGGTGCCCTCTCGGCCACCGTCGTTGTCCTTCGCGCAGGAGCGTTGGCTTCGCCCTCTCCCGGAGCGCCGGTGGAGCTCGTCATCGCGGCCGTCGCCGCGGCCCTCGTGTGGATGGGCGGCTTCCTGATGGGCCGCAGTATGCGACGATTCGTCCGGCGACGCCGACGCGCGATGCAAGTGTAAACCTCGGTGCCCGGTCGACCGCCGAAAAGTGAACGATGACGCACGTCATCTAAGATTTCTTATATGGACCCCGGCCTGTTTCTCCATGCCGATGGAGTACGTCGTCCTGAAGGCCGTGAGGCCGACCTGGCTCAACCTCCAGCTCCCCACCGAGGTGGCATCGCTCATCCGCTATGCGCCGAGCGAGACACGGGGGCTCCGGGCCCCCGGTCGCGGTATCGCCTTCCTGGCTCGGGGACCCGGAATCGTTCGGGTGGTCGCCGCGCATCGGGCCGGTGACGTGCTTGGGATCGAGACCCTTCACAACCGATTCATCGCTCCCGCCCATCTCACGGAGAAGCTAGTGTTCAACCTGCCCGAGGCCGTCGAAGAGCATCTCCGACTCAAGATTCAGCGCCGGGGGGCCAACTCGCTCAAGTCCACCGACGACGGGCTCATCTGGTTCGTGCCGGCGCCCGAGTACTACGAGTTCCGCGCTCACGAATGGACCGAACGCGAATGGACCGGCCCGGCAGGGGGTTCGATGGCGCATGTTTACTTGGCCAAATCCGTCGTGCCCATCGCGGAGGAGCTCGCGGAGTTGGAGGGCCGGATCGAGTCCGCCGAATGGCGGCCGCGGCTCGACGCCCTCCAGCGGGTCGAGCGGGTGCGAAGATGAGCCGCTCGAAGCGGCTGAGAGCGCGGTTTTCTGACGAGGAATAACTCGCGTCGTGATGCTGATATAACCATCGCATCACGATGACTTCAAATACCGCACCAGGGACTAATTGGGTGTATGCTGCGTCCCGGGGGCACCGAACGGCGTACGGCCAAGAAGGGCTACACGCTCCGCAACCCGCTTCCACTCCGTTCCTCGGAGGACCTTCGGACCACCCGGACCGGCCTTCCAGAGGACCCGATCCTCGCCTCCACTGGCCCGGTCGACGTCGATTCCCTCGCCAAGGCGATCCGTCGGTCCGTGGGCCATGAGGGCATGCGTCCGGAGGACGCTCGCACCATCGCCGCCCACGTCCTGAACTTCTTCGGCTTCAACGAGCGAATCATCGACAACGTCCTGGAACCCGACGACCGCGACACGTTCTACATGCTCGAGGACACGGGCATCCTGCAGACGGAGCGCGACGAGACCACACTCTACGACGGCCGGGAGTGGCGGATCCACTACTGGATGTTCCGCAAGGACCGAATCTTCGACCTGGCCCGTCAGGAAGCCCAGGCCATGGCCGAGGCGGGCGAGCAGGACATCGTCTACTCCTCGCGGAACGCCCGATCAGGCGCTTTCCGGATGCCCCACGGCGAGGTCGCCAGTAGCCCGGAGGCCCGCGCCGTCTACCACGAGCTCGGGGACGAGATCTGGCTCGAGCGGACCGGGCCGGCCAAGTCGGCCAAGCCCGCCCCGCCCGGATCCCGCCACCCCGCCCTCAGCGGGCACGACTCGACGGGCTAATGGGCCGGGTCGGTTCGCCTCCGTCGTGAGGCGCCGTTTCCTACTCATGGCCCATCGAGTCCCCGTTTCGGGGAACTTCTCGCTCAACGACCTGGCAGGCGCCGGGGGCCGCATGGACGAGGTCGCTCGGGCCGTCTCCACGGCGTTCACGATCTCGAACGGGCTCCGACGGGACACGGAATTTACGATCCTCTTCGGAGCGGAGCCTCCGCCTCGGGCGCGACGCATTCGCCTCGCGGGGACCGGCCTGCGGTACCTCAACCCGGATGAGCGATCGACGGCGGCGCTGCTCAAGAATGCGCTCGTCCGTTCGAGCACCCTGGAACGGGAGGTCGAGGCGTCGCCGGGGTTGATCGTGGGGCCCGCTGACCCCCTGAAGGCCCTCACTGAGTTTGCACGGGAGCCCGGCACCATCTGGCTGACCGAGGCCGGCCTCCCCTACCACCCGACGTCGGCTGCTTCCTCCGGGGTGGGAGCGGTCCTGAGCGACCCCGAGGACCCGACGCCGGAGGAACGGGAGATTCTGGAGTGGCTGGCCATTCCGCCGGTCTCCCTCGGTCCGGTCTCCCTCCGGGCCTCTCAATGCATCGACGTCCTTCACAACCGCTGGGACGTGCTCGCCCCCGCGTCGACCTAGACGCGGGGCCCATCGGCGACCGCCGGGGTGCGCGGCCTAGTGGACCATCGGAAGCGGGAGTACGGGCGGCGGGGCCGTCGTGAGCGCCTGCCGCGCGGCGCGGCGACGCAGCCCTCCAATCACCGCCGTCATCCGGATCACCTCACGGGTCTCCGGATGCGTCCGGGTGCCGAACATCAACCGTTGAGGGCGCCCCAAACGGTGCTGGACGGCGTGTAAGACCCGGTCCAAGGTGCGGAGCGTCATGTTCGATCCACCGTCGAGGTGGATCAACGCCGAAGGAGACTGGGCCTCGTCGAGGTCGAAATCGAGTAGCGTTTCCGTGAGGGCCTGGTGGATCAGCCGCTCCGGCTCCGATACATGCTGCTCAGCGTACAACAGCGTTGAGAGACCAGCGTCACGGAGGTGGCGCTTGAGGCTCGCGAGGTCGACGTTGAGCTGCGAGGGGTTCTCGACCATGTCCACGAGACTGCTGACGAGGCGGTGGAGGTACGTGTTCCGGACGTGGAAGACCCGCTGCAGCGGCAGGCTCTCGAACCGCCGAAGCTTCTCGTTCGATAAGGCGAGGAGCAGGCCGTCGAGGTGCTCGAGCTCCTCGAGGGCCTGGAGGGAATTGGAGCGGCGCACCGGGTTGCTGTCGAGCTCGATGTGGAAGGGGAGGAAGGCGACCGGAATCGCGAGCGAGTGGCTCTTGCGCAGTAGCCCGGCCAGGTAGGGGAGTAAGGCGCTGCCCGTCCCGCCGCCCAGCCCCGCCACGAGGAACACGATCTCGAACTCTTCGAGGCGGGCCTGAAGGTCGGACTTCCCCTCCTCGATGGCCGCGAGGACCGCCTCCCGGTCTCCACCGCTTCC
>Ga0187815_10001745_pt1 | contig 10221 bp, 6 predicted proteins | sample NC_S_5_FD_132962 | JGI IMG/M metagenome (GOLD analysis project Ga0187815, IMG submission 132962) | Wetland sediment microbial communities from Neuse River Estuary, North Carolina, USA - ASW-S_5 | ecosystem: Environmental > Aquatic > Freshwater > Wetlands > Sediment | place: USA: North Carolina...
CGCTGTCAGTGCGACGACCAACACGGCTGGAACCAGAAACTTCCAGAGTTTCCTGCCCGCTACAAGAACTTCGGCGACCTTCACGGCGCTGGATGACGGAGATGGAGCAAGCGCAGGAAAGGAACCGGATGCTGGCGACGGCGGTTGGGCTACAGCTTGAGCACCGCTTTCCTGCGCCACCGCCACCGTGCCGGAACTGGCGGCTTGGGCTCGCCCCGTCTCGGTATCCCGCTTCAGGCGTTGCAACTCGGAACGCATTTCGGAGGCGTGTTGATAACGGAGTTCTCGATCTTTCTCCAGTGCCCGGTTGATGATGTCTTCCAGCTTGGGCGGAATATCAGGGTTGAGCCGCACGGCAGGAACGGGGTCACGATCCAGAATCTCCCGAAAGATCACCGCAGAACTTTCGCCACGGAAGGGCAACATCCCTGTTGCCATCTCGTAGAGAACCGCCCCAAAAGAGAACAGGTCGCTCCGCGCATCCAGTTCTTTCGCACGCGCCTGCTCGGGCGACATGTACGCGACCGTGCCCAGCGCACTGCCCGGACTGGTGAGATGTTCCTCCGAGTCGATAGTCGCGACATTTGCGTCCGCACTGGCTCCCAGTCTCGCAGAAAGCTTTGCCAAACCAAAATCGAGAATCTTTGCATGCCCGCGCTTGGTGACGAAGATGTTTGCGGGCTTGATGTCGCGGTGGACGATGCCAGCAGCGTGAGCGGCATCGAGAGCGTCGGCGATGTCGATGGCGATGGGGAGAAGAACTTCCGTCTCCAGCGGACGCCCCGCCATGCGATGCCTCAGCGTCATCCCGTCCAGAAACTCCATGACAATGAACGACTGCCCTTCGTGCTTCCCAATCTCATGGATGGTGCAAATGTTGGGATGGTTCAAGGCTGAAGCGGCACGGGCCTCGCGGCGGAAGCGTTCCAATGCCTGCGGGTCTCGCGCCAGTTCGTCCGGTAGGAATTTCAAGGCGACAAAGCGGCCAAGATCGGTGTCCTCAGCCTTGTAAACGACACCCATACCCCCGCCGTGGAGCTTCTCGACGATTCGGTAGTGCGAGATGGTTTGGCCGATCATGAGTGGCGCTGAAATCTTAGGGCGGGTGGTAGGACAAGTCAATAAAGGCTGGGGAGTTGGCATGCTTCAGCACGACGGTTGTCGTAACGTCTCGATTACACTCGGGCGTTGGCAGCCCCGCTCGGCGAGCGCCTGTCGGCTATTGCCGCGGAGGATGGAAGTGGACAGTCTCGCGCTTGGTCTTCGGGTCGTAGTGCGTGTAAGTGACGCGGTGTTCGCCGATGGCGATCGGTTCAACATCGGCGGGGATGATCCAGATTTTGCCGGGGTCGATGAGGATGCTGTTGTCGTAGAGGATCGTCTGGCGATCAAACTTGGCTGTGCACTCGTCGCGCTCTTGGGTTGCAGTCTGCAATGCGGACTTCGTGCTTTCCAGTTGAGCTTCCACCGGGTTCTTTGCCAGTTCAGCGGAGAATTTCTGTTGCGCCGCTTTTTCAGCGGACTCAGCCGCAGCACGCTTCGCACTGGGTATGAGGAGCATGTAGAAGATCAGAATCGTGACGAAGCAGCCTGCCGCGAACCAGAGCACGTATTTCTGCCACGGGCTCTTTTCCATTACATCGGTGGTTCCACTGGTTTCAAACATTTTCCGCCTCCCTCGATGGAAGTTAGGATCGCGGACAACAGCAAATAATCGAGACTTAAAAGCGGTAGTGGGGAGGCGTGATGTTTTTCACGCGCAAATAAACTTCCGCTTGCCCCCGGTGGTGGGCCGTATCTGTGAAAGCCCACCAGAGTACTTCCAACCCAGTGGCGTGCCGTCCTTGAGGAATATCAAACATTTTGTTCAACTGTTCGGGTGTCGTTACGGCAAAGTCTTTTGCGCATTTGTCGAAGGAATCCGAAAGAAACTTGATTGCAGTCTGTTTATCTTTGCCTGAAGGTGGCTCCAGTTCTTTCGTCGCTGCCACACGCGCGAATGCCTCCGAGTTGGATTGTGCGATGTGGATCATGAGTTCGCCGAACGTCATCTCTTGCGGATTCGGTTTGAAATCGTAACTATCAGCGGGCATGGCTTCTGCCACTGCCAGAGTAAAATCTTTGCTGACCTGCCAGTGTTTCGGGAAGAGCGCCTTAAAATCGTTTTCCGGAGCGCCGCCTGCGATAGAGATGGGAGCCAGAACCAAGGCGGCCAATAAAGCCATGATCGTGGTTTTCATGGGTCGAAAACCATATCATAAGCTAGCAAAATGTCAACCAGAGACTGGCTACTTGGCGATGATTGGCGACAAATCTCGATAACGCTCAAAACCCCTCGATGGAGCGCTAACGTCTGGTTTCAACAGTTAGCTCCGGATAGCCCGTGATCGGGCGCAATCGCCGAGACGAAAACCGAAGAATCGAAACGAGGTCAGACGTTATGACGGAACGCTGGCGAGACGGCGGCGCCTGTGTTATTGATTTCACAATCCAGGACGGGGTTTCGGCGAACGACAGGAGGAAATAGAATGGTGCGGACTTATGGACTAACGCATATTAATCTTGTGGTGCGAGATGTTGAGCGTTCGTTGCGGTTTTACGGGCAAGTTTTCGGTGTGGAGGAATACGGGCGGACCGAAGGGTTGGTCCACACCAGGACGCCGGGCCGCCAGGATGTCATCACGTTTGACGAGCATTCGTCGGGCGCCGGCGAGTCACGAGGTATCCCACACTTCGGCTTCCGGCTCGTTTCACCCGGGGACATCGACGCGGCTGTCGAGGAAGTCGAGCGCGCCGGTGGCAAACTGCTCCGGCGGGGCGAATTCTGTCCTGGCTGCCCCTACGCCTACGTCAGCGACCCGGATGGCTACGAGGTCGAGATTTGGTATGAGTGAAGCAGCGGCGCTCGGCATTTCGATTCAAGCCACCGCGTGATAGCTCCCGCATCGTCGACAAACCGGAAACATGCGGTTGTTGTCGCAAAATCCCGTTTACGGGCATTGACCGGAGGGGAGGTGTTCTAAGAACCAGTAATGCTAGGCGGCGCGAAGGGCTCCGTGGGCGAACGGTCAAGCTGCCCAAAATTCCCTTCGCCGTTACCCTTGCAAGCACCTGAATCTACGTGGTCCCAAAATCGGTTTGCCCACTGCCCACAAACAGATGTTTTTGTGCCGAACCACGGGCCCACAGGCTCAGCCACCCAGCAAGCAACACCATCGCTGAGCGCTTTATGCTAAACCAAGGCCTAACACCACCGCTCGTGTCGGCGAATCATAAAACTGCCATTGGATCGCAGTCAGGATGGCGTCAGGAACATCGGCGACATCGCGCTTGTTCTCGCTGGGGATCAGAATACGCTTAGCGCCCGATTCGACCGCAAGTTGCATTCGCTCCGGAAGAGCGTTCACCTTCAGTAGCATGCCCTGCACGCTCATCTCGCCAAGAACGACGGTGCGATCCAGAACGGGCTTTCCGAGAATTGCGGATACCATGGACAGGAAGAACGCCACGGCAGTCTCGGCGCCCTCCTTGGCTTGGTTCAGATTGATCGCCTGGATCGTAAAGTCATAACTTTTCAGGTCGTGTTCAATGCCCAAGTGGTTGACGTTCGCCTTGAGATGCGCATCGGCGGTTTTAATCGCCTCCTTCATCTTGATCGAAAGGTTACCCAGCGGGATGATCCGTCCTGAGCCCGGATTCATCTGCGATTGAATCAGGAATAAGGCAAGCCGTCTGTCTTCGACGTCAGTGCCGATCGTGTACACGCTGCCCGGAGGCAAAGTGGCTTCGGCGATCAATGTGCCGCCGCCCATCTCGGGCACGGGAACGAAAGTCTCTTGACCAGAGTCTTTGTCGATAAACGAGAAACTGGTGTCCCAATACTCCAACCCGCCCATCTTTTTCAACTGCTCTTTAACCCGCCGGCGCATCTCCATGGCGTACGCTAGGTATCCCTGGAGTTCTTCGCGGCTTACTTGGCCGTCCGGATGCAACAGCTTGATCAATCCCGAAACGATCTTGCGGACGGCCTTCTGATCGCGGCCTCCGAGATGCGGCCCGAAACGGAAGTGGCGCTCCGCGTAGTCCGCGTAACTGCATTTCCGTAGTTCTTTGAAAACTTCGGCGAGGTAGTCTGTCACCAGTCCGAAGTGGCTCGTGTACACGTCGTCGCGCGTTTTCTGGAATTCCCATCCAGGAATATAGGCATGGATCCTGTCGTAGAAGGCAGTGTCCATTTCCTTGGGCATGGGATAGAAGAGGTTCGATGTGCGCACAATGGTCTCAATGTCGCCGTCCAGATTGCCGACGAACACAATTGAACCTTCGGCCGTAATGATGTCCCGCCCTCGGCTGAAGACACCGTCTTCCATGTACCCCTTCATGATGTTCAGGCCGCTCCGGTCGGTGAACCGGATTCGTGCCGCTTCATCGAATGCCACGACATCCCACAGACACACCAGCCCTCGTTGCCCACTCGCCAGGTTCACGAACATCTGGGGCGTCGTTGTCTGCCCGCCTGAAATCAGGTGGCAATAGGGGCTCATCTGCTGATAGACAAAGCTTTTGCCGGTGCCTCGGGGCCCGAGTTCCACCGAGTTGAAGTTCTTTTCAACGAAGGGGAGCAACCGCAGAAGGTAATGCAACTTCCGCCGGGGCGTGAAGTAAGGATGATCGGGCTCATAGCCCATGGATCGCAGCAGGAGATCGAGCCATTGGTCGCGCATAAAGCGCTTTCGCCCCTCGATGAACTGGCCGATGTTCCGATTGGAAAGCTGGATTGGCCGGATGCTCTCGACGAAGAATGGTCGGTTCTGATTTTTGAAGATGAACGACTCATCGTAGCGGAGACCTATTTCCGCCCAAATTCCCCCCATGAGCAGGCGGTCATGCTTGCGGACTTCACCTTCATCGATATTGAGAAAGTCCAGATTCAGATTCGAGAGACGAGCCCAGTACTTGTCGTGCGTCTCGACCAGTTCGACGGAAATCTTGTCAATGACCTCGTACGTTGTGTGCTGCTTGATTGCCGACTTGACGGCCTCGCGCTCATCCGGTTTTACGTACTTACTGGCCAGGGTTTCGCGAACAAACTCCAGCCCTTCCTCGATTGCGTCGTCTTCGGTTGAGGCACAGTACTTTCCCAGCAGAAACTCGATCACGAAAGCCGGGACGCCGAAGGCGTGCCGCATGCGGCGCAGAAGATCCTTACGGACCACCAACCCGGGGAACACCTCGTTTGACAGTTGGTCGAGTCCATCCAGCGTAATGTGGCTATCGCTGGCCTTGTTTTTATCCTTTGCGCTTCGGGTTTCGAGGCTCACATATCCCTCCCAATGGTCAACTTCATGCCGCCCGCGGGGAATGTTTCCGAGGTATCGGCGTCACGCACATGCAACTCAAGAGTCTCACCCTTCCGGAACGACTCGGCGGTGTGGAAGAACAACGTTACCGGAATCTCGGCACCACCCTGCTCGATCAGCACTTCCTTGGGATGGGCTGACGCGAGAACCGACTTCCGCGTCTCTCCATCAATCCGCAGGACATCCATACGCAACGTGCGTCCAAGCTCCCGGAACATAGTCAATTGGCCCGATTCGGCGCCGCTGGGCGACGTGGACCGAATGATCACCTTCACCGAGGTTCGGGTGAGCTCCGGCGCGGGCACCACGATCTCGATACCGATCTGCCTTTCCTTGACCTGCGCCCGTGAAACCAAGTGGGGAATGACCATCTCCTGCAAGGTGGCGCCGCCATGGGAGAACGACTTCTCCGCGATAAAGAAGGCCAGACCTGGGGGTAGGGCCACGCGGATATCTTTGTCCCAGGCAAAGGGAACGGTCTTCAGGGGGAGGTCGGCTTTAGCCGACACCAATGCAAAGCGTTCCTTGCGAACGTAACACCAGTCCTTCTCGCAATTAACGGTTGGCGGCAACTTCTCCTCGTCGAGCAGGACAAATCCGTGATCGGTGACGACGTGCACCTCCGCATATCCCCAGTGGTGGAGCTTGCGAATCAGCGCTGCCAGACGGTCCACTTCAATATTCAAATGCCGGATCAGGGCGTCTGCACTGCCGTGACCAATCTCATCGACTTCTTCATGGCCGGACACAACCAGCAGTGTCCCAAGCCCTTCCGGGGCGGCCGTAGCGTTTTCCAAGTCTTCGATATCGCGGCAGTCGGCTCCGAATTCGGTCAACATCGCCAGCCGATTTGCGCGTACGGAGGTGTCCTTGCCTTGGACCCTCGGCCGCAATTTGCCGCTCTCAAATTCAAGCGAGACTGGCGACTCCTTCAGCGGCAGTAGCGCTGTCATGCCAATAGGGGTGACCGTCGGCAAAACCGCCAAAACAGGGTGAATCTCGGCCGTATAAGAGCGCAGCTCGGCCCGAATGGCGCATGCGGCATCCAGTCGTAGTGCATCAACGATGACGACAGCCCGACGCCTGGAGCCAGACCACAACTCCTTTTGCAGATGGGGAGTCACGCAATCGAAACCGCCGAAAGCACCTTCCTGCTCCACAAACATCGGAAAGAATTTCTCATTCAGACGGTTTGTATACGCGGCATATACCCGTGTCGCTACGCGTCCGATCGCGGGCAAGCTCTGGCGCAATGCCCCGCCAGCGATTAGCAGGTGGAGGCCGTCGATCCGAGAAACCTCTTGCACGTACATACCCGCAAGTTCATGTACCGTGCCGGCAGCTTCGATCCGTTCCATGGCTGTCCTGCAGTTCTCCACTAGGCCGTCCAACGAGGCCAGCAATCCGTAGGCGCCAATTGGATTTGGGTTGGCCTTCGCGTATTCCATTTCACTTCGAATGGCGTCCCGGTGCTCCGCAAAGAATGCTTCGGTGGTGGACGTTTTGGCCGCCGCCTCCTCGAATGCCGCCAGCGTCCTCCGCCAGCGCAGCGTCACCAAGTGAGGCAAGGCAAACGAAAATCCCTTCCTGGTGGCGGCCCAGGACGAAAGATCCACGCGCAGTTCGACCTGGGAAATCCATCGTTCCCATACCGGACGGGACTCGGCATCCCGCAACCAGCGGTGCAAGAGCTGCACGTGGTGGTCTCTCAGGGTGAGTGGCGGAAGGCGGTCGGTGAATGGAAAGTCTCCTGCCTCTCCGTAGCCGAGAAACGTCTCCGTAAGCGCCAGCACCTCGACGAAGCCGCGCACCCAATCCGGCGGTAAGGCCCCGGGCGCGCGATATCCATACCGATCTTGGACCATGCCCAGAAACTCGGCCAGGAGTCCCTGTGCTTCGAGTTCCTTCCATATCCAGTCTGGATCGGCGGCAAGGTCCAGGGCCGTCTTTTCGAGGTCGCCAACCAATTTCGAGCGCGCGCTCTCTGCGGTGAGCGTGCCGGTCCAGAACGATGCCGGCCGGTCGACGAAGCGGGCCGTGTATTTGGCAAGTAAGGAATCCTGACCGCCGGCGCACAACTCGCGGCGCTCCGCCGGGCTGTCGGGCAACTCGGCGCCCGCCTGGCGCAAGAAACTGAACAGTCCCGGTTGTTTTCCGTTTAGCCGCCAAACGATCCCCGCGACCCGATACTCCTCCAGCATTTCCAGATGATGTTCGCCGCGGTCATCAGGCGAACTGAGCCGATCTTCTCCGACCGGCAGATAGACCACGAATCGGCATTCGGCACCACTACGCCGAACTTGGTCTTTAATCCATATCTGCCCGTGGAAGGAATTCGGATCGTACCGGAGCAGGTTGAACGGAGGTGGTGTCGTGGACGACAGTCGCGCTTGCAGCTTGTCCAGCAGTCCTTCGAACTCGCGCTTCTCGTCGAACCATAGGCACACCCGGGCTCGCTTTTCGTGCTGAAAGCGTTTCGACAACTCCTCGATGAGCGCGCCCAGGATCATTTACACGACCTCCGCGATTCGGAGCAGGCCCGCGCGTTGAAGCGGTTCGATGTTCACCTTCACGCCGTCATTGATATCTGGATCCCAGCCCTTCGGCCGCTCTGCCTCGGCCTTCCACGGCGTGAGAATCCGATAGTCCTCAGCGCCGTGATGGAACCCCTCCTGCACCTTCTGCAGCCGTTTATCGAAGTTCTCGGCCTCTTCGAGCTTCGATTGCCACTCCAACCGGTCGTCCGCGCGCCTTTCTTGCGCCGCGAGCGCCGACTCGCGGCGAAACACACTGATAGCCTCACGCAAATAGGTCCCGCTCAGCTTGGCCATACGCTCTTTATCGAATCGATGGCAATGAACTAGTGCTGCAAACGCGGCCGGCTGCGTGCCCTGGCTGCTGGCAATATGCCAAAAGATGGGACGGCTCTTGTAAAGCGACGCGTGGTAGGCGAAGAAAACGTTTTCGAGCCACTCCTGGATGTTGTCGACGCGATTGTAACCCTTCACTTTTTGCTTCAGTTCATTGTTGATTTCGGCCTCGACAACGTTCACGTCGCGATCAGGGAAGAGCTTTGCCAATTCGATATGAACGCGGTCCAACAGTGGAGTCTCGTCCGAGACTTGCAGGAACGGAACAATGCCATCGTCGTCCGCCTCAACCACGCGTTTAACCACGTAAGAGAGCAGGCGCCAGATGTGTTCCATGCGCTTTTCATCGGCCGTCCTGCCTTCCATTTGGGGCCAAATGTGTTCTGCTGGCCTACTACCGAGGGACTCCACTATTTCCTGTTGAACCCCGACCGCGATTCCATAGGATTCAAAAACCTCATTGTCCAATCGTGTATACGCCTCTTGGAGTTTGCTATCAGCGGCAACCTCCCTTTCAATTAAGGCGATCAACCGAGCTGGCAAGGTAAGTCCCTCAGCAACAAATTTTGGATGAAGGATCCAAGGGGATTCAAACTTTGTAGATGCTTCGTTTCCGAGATCCCAGCTCAGTTTTGCTTCATAGCCTTGCCGCGCCAAGTCGGCGATCTCCCGTCTACGATCCTGAGAAGCCTTCGCTATCGGCAGGCCTGCGACGTAGTCAGCACCGTAATTCCGTCCACTTAGTGCCCATGCTGAATATGCAACCAAGCTCGAGTTCAGAACGCCGAGCAAGTATGACTCGTCTTCGGGGTTGCGCGGAAACGCACCAGGCCCTGCCACATTGAATATGGCGCCTTCCTCAAGGATCCTAACGCTCAAGCCGAGCGAACTCTTCTCGGTCCACGTCAGGCCACGCTTGAAATAAAATTCCGGGGACTTGATGAATCTACTCTCACTCCCGTATCGATCCCTAACTAACGCGCGCAGCTCAGCACCATCATTTGTCCAATCCAATACGAGTGGAAGGTCAGAATAGAATCGCGCGTAGCTCCCGCCTTTCGAATACCGCACCCATCGGTGATTGCTGCCAGAGGTCTCCCAAAAGAAACGCACGAACTTGTCTGAGGCGGTCGAATTCATCCCGCCACGCACAGAAGCCCAGCTCTCTCCTAGCTTCGAGTGCTCTCTGAAGATGGGGGCCAGAATTCGCACTTGGCGGTAAACGAGTGGTGAACCATCCAAAACGGAAAAATCTGCCCTGCGGACATCAAAGCGAACCGCGCTTTGGCTACCGTTTGGTTCAACATTGTCGGCTGCCCGATTGCGGCGTGTCGCTAGGGCCGAAACAAATTGATAATGCCGAAGATCAGCCGTGTCCTCACGCGGTCGGAAACGAGAAAGCCAAAAACAAGTTACCTTCTCCCCTTCCGTCACCACGTAATAGGCCCGCTCGGCTTGTTCTTCCGTCGTCTTGATACCCTCGCGGGCCTGCGTTGCCTGGATCGTCGACACCATCAACTTGCGCCGCAGATCCGGATCGGCAAGTATCTTCTTCACATCTACACGTTTGTCATTCGCCATTTTGTTGTTCCCAACTAGCAAATGCGGCATCTTCCCACTCTGCGATCAGCCGGCTGAGCGGTTCATAATCCTTCACCCGGCCTGCCTCGCAGGCAGCGTAGTACCTGGCTTGATGACGGTTTTCATCATATTCGCTCAGTGAAAGAAGGTTGTTTTGCAGAAGAATCATGTCCGCGAGGATGAACGCTGTACGACCATTACCCTCGCGGAAGGGATGGATCGCGAGCAACTCGTTCATAACCTCACTTACAAAGAAGAAAACGGCGCCCCTGTCGTCCGAGATGAAAGGCGTACGCGACAGTACATCCTTTTCAAAAGAATCCATGAACGGACCGATTCCGATGGGGGGCAGTGGCCATAGGAGTCCGCTCTTCTCAAGCGCGACCGTGCGCCACTCGCCCGCAAAGGGA
>Ga0187815_10001746_pt1 | contig 10221 bp, 6 predicted proteins | sample NC_S_5_FD_132962 | JGI IMG/M metagenome (GOLD analysis project Ga0187815, IMG submission 132962) | Wetland sediment microbial communities from Neuse River Estuary, North Carolina, USA - ASW-S_5 | ecosystem: Environmental > Aquatic > Freshwater > Wetlands > Sediment | place: USA: North Carolina...
AAGTTCAGGAACGTCGGCGTGAACAGCATGTAGTAGTCGTCGATCCCGACGTTCACGTCGACCTCGAACGCGTTGAAGCTGCCCCGTCGGAGCCCTCCGCCGAGCAGCTTGTCGAAGTCGGGGATCCCTGTCGAGTAGTACCGTTCCGGGTCCGTGGCCGGTTTCCAGGCGCCGCTCGGCGTGGCCGCGCCGTTCGCGTTCAGGATCCCGAGCGCTTCGAAGCGTCCGCCGTTGAGCGTCACGGCATACCGCGCGCGGCCGATGTTCGTGGCCCGCAGCTTCTCCAGCCGCAGGTGGCGGACCCGGCGTTCGTCCAGCTCCTCGCGCTGGATGGAGATCAGGCCGTCGACGAGGTACTCGATGCCGCCCGCCTCGGGCTTCTCCAGGATCATCACGACGTCCGTGCTGGACCCCTCCACGAGGTCCTTCTGGAGCGCCATGACGAACTCTTCCATCTCGAGACCGTACTTGTGGGTCACACCCTCGAGCGAGTCGATGATCAGCAGCGATTTCTCCGGGAGCGCCCGTTCGATCCGGTTGTAGACGTTCTCGACCTCGGGCATCGGGCTCCGTTTGAGGAGCGACTGGAGGTGCGTGCGGTCGACGCGGGTCGGGGGGCCTCGCTCCTGGCCGAAGCTCGAGAGGACCTCTCGGCCGGCGCGGACCTTCCGTTGCTCGGTCTCGGGGAGCTCGGGCTCACGCGTCTTCGCGCCCGGGGCGATCGCGTCGAGGAACAGCTTCGCCGCATCCAGAACGCGGGTGCGCATCTCGGTGGACTTGAGCCAGGGGAACTGGCGGTAGAGCGCCTCGTCCCCGATCCGGGTCGAGAGATAGTACGAGCGGTTCGGCTGACCGACTCGCTCCAACAGCTCCAGCCCGAAGGTCGTCTTTCCGGTCCCGGCCCCTCCCTTGATGATCAGCGAGCGTCCTCCCTTCCCGCTGAGGAAGGTGACGACCTCGGGCGGAACCCCGCCCACCGTACTCCCGTCGCTTGCGCCCATGGTCAACCCACGTTTCACGGTCGGACCGAGGGTCCCAGAGCCCAACGAACCATTCCGTGTCCCGATGCATCATGGGCAACCTCGGAAAGTAAAGCTTTCGTACGATAGGACGGGCCCGGGGCCCTTGGCGAAAGGGCGCCCGTTCCGCCCGCGGAACCGTTCGGCTGAGCCCGCGCCCCGCACTCGGATAGTCCCCCGGGACTAGACGGAAGACCGCGGGTCAGGTTCGGGCCGCGGAACGGGCGGCCGCTCGGGCAGCATCCAGCGCAGCTACGAGCGGCGCCCCGGGTTCGCCCACGGCGGTCGCGGCGGCCGGGTTCCCGCCGCCCTTCCCAGCGAACGCGGCCTTCGCGGAGTCGATGACCGCCACGGCCGAGATTCCCGGCGCGGTCGACCCGACGAAGAGGGTGCCCTTTCCGTCCCGCTCTCCCGCGAGGATCGCCACCCGGCCGGCCGACCGCGAGAGGATGCGGGAGAGCTCCATGAGCTCGGCTCGGTCCAGGTCCAGCCGCGCGCCGATAAGGGTCGCACCTCCGACCGTTTCCGTGGCCGTCGGGTCCGCGAGCAGACGCTCCGCGGTGACGCCGAGGTCCTCCTTGAGGCGGTCGCGAGCGAGCTTGCGGGACTCCTCGATCTCTCCGAGGAGCCGGTCGATCCCTTCCGGAAGGCGGGTCACGGGCACGCCGAGGCGCCGCGAGGCCTCGCGAAGGATCTCTTCATGCTCCTCCCGCAGTTCGAGGGCCCGCTCTCCACTAGCGTACGTGAGCCGAACGACGCCGTCCTGGATCCGCTCGACGTCGGTCACCGTGATCGCCCCGACCTCGCTCGTGTGCGTGCAGTGGGTGCCGCCGCAGGCTTCGACATCGAACCCTTCCACTTCGACGATCCGTAGCTCCCGCCCGGGGACCGCTCCCCCCTGGTAGAGCGTGAAGCCGAAGCGTTTCTCGGCCTCCCCGCGGGACTCGAAGTAGCTCTTCACCGGCCGGTCCTCCCGTACGATCTGGTTGACCCGTCGGTCGATCGTGCGGAGCTCATCCTTCGTGAGCGGTTTGTAGTGGGTCACGTCGATCCGAGCAGCCTCGGGGGCCTTGAAGGCGCCCGCCTGCCAGACGTGAGGGCCGAGGACCTCCCGGAGGGCCCCGTTCATCAAGTGCGTCGCGGTGTGGTGCTGCATCAGTTGCGTCCGCCGCACGGGGTCGACGCGCCCCCGCACCCGGTCCCCGACGTGGAACGGCGCCGGCCGCTCGAGGCGATGGAGCACCCAGGGGCCCCGCCAGGTGACGTCGACGACCTCGAGGTCCCCCAGGTGTCCGCGGTCGGTGACCTGCCCGCCGCCAGTCGGGTAGAAGTAGGTCCGGTCGAGCGCCACGTGCGGGCCGCTCGTCCAGAGGACGCGCGCATCGAACGCGACGGTGTACGGGTCCAGATAGTAGAGTACCTCGGTGGGAGCGACGGTCGCCGGCACGTCGGGGAGTCCCTCGGTCTTCTCCACGTAGTCGCTGGTCGGCCGCTCGTTCTCGTGGCGAGCGGCGACGCGGGCATAGAAGTCGTCGGGGATCGGGGGCGGTTGCTGGAGCTCCTCGACCGCCACGTCGGGCGGAACGCCAAGAGAATCGTACCAGGCGAGGAGGTCCTCCTCCGTCACCTGACCACCGCTCTGCCGGACCCGCTCTTCCGTGCGTCGGATCGTCTGGCGCGCGCGGCCGATCGCCTCGTCGTACCGTTCCCCCTCGGCCTCCACCACGCGGTGGAGGTCCTCCCGGTGCATTCCCACCTCGGGGAAATCGCGGGCGATCTCGCGGCCGGTGCGGTCGAGGATCGAACGGAGGGTCGGAGCCTCCGGAACCTTCGCGAGCAGCCGGATCGACCGGCGCAGGAGCAAGCGGGCAAAGTATCCCTCCTTGCTGTTCGACGGCACGACGCCGTCCGTGAGGAGGAAGTTGAGCGCTCGAGCGTGGTCGATGAGGACGGCCGCCTCCCGAGGAGGGAACGTTCGTCGGAGTTCCTCGTACTCGGCGCCGAAGACCGCCTCGTAGGCGCTCTTCGTTCCCTGGCTGGCCCAGACGAGCCGTTCCAGACCGTAGCCGGTGTCGACGACCGTGAGCGGCATCGGCTTCAGGGTCTCGCCGTCACGCACGTACTCCATGAAAACCAGGGTCGCGACCTCGAGGCCGAGGATGCTGACGCTGAGGGAAGGGCCGAGGTTCCCACCGCCTTCCCAAACCTCCTCCTTGTAGGTAATCGACCTCGGGTCGGCTCCGAGCTCGTCCACGAGCAGCTCGTGGCAGAGCTCGGTGCATCGGTCCTTGAAGTAGACCTCGTGGTCGGGGCGGTTGAAGGCGTGGTGGGCAAGCATCTCGAAGAGCGTGAAGTGCCGGCCGCTTCGTCCGACCTCCTCGAGGTCGATGAACCGCAGGACCGGCTGGCTGATCGTGAGGGGGTTCGCGGGCGGGGGTACCGCGCCGCTAGTCACCCAGGGTTGGAAGTCGTAGATGGAAGCCTGCGTGAAGAACACGTCGTTGCGCCATCGGGCGACGGTGGGGTAGCGACGGACCCGCGTGTGACCCCGCCGCTCGAAGAACGAGAGGTACGCCTCGCGCATCTCGCGCAGCGGGTACGGTCGCTTGAAGATCGGCGCGCCGATGAACCCGTAGTCGCGGCACGGCGCCTCCTGGCAGCGGTCGTGGTCGCCGAGCGTCCAGAAGGCGTGCCCGCACACGACGCACGGGCGACGGTGGAACCCGAGCCGATGGAAGAACGACAGGTCGTACTCGGCGGAATCCATGCCGCGGCGCCGACGCCGGCCGATGCTTAAACGGTTTGGTCGGTTGCCGCGGCCGTCGCGTTCTCCTCTTTCGCGCCGTGGAAGGGAGACGGGCGGTCGGCAGCGTGGAGCGGGTCCGGGACACCATGGAACTGCCGCGGGGGGCGGTCCTCCGCGCGACGGGGATCCTCATCGCCCTGCGCGTCGGCTATGCGTACAACTGGTTCGACGTCGGTCCCGGGCTTCCCGCGATCGGGAACGAGTTCGGGGTCGGGCCGGCCGATTGGGGTCTCCTGATCGCAGCGTTCCTCGTCGGCGCGGGTCTACTGCAGGTCCCCGCCGGTCTCCTGGCTCGCCGGTACGGGCCGAGGGCGGTCTCGCTCTGGGGGGTCGGCCTGCTCGCGGCCAGCGGTGTGGGGAGCGCTCTCGCGCCGTCGTTCGCCGTCCTGCTCGCCACGCGCCTCATCGCCGGGGTTGGGGCGGCCCTGTTCTTCTCTCCCGCGATCGGACTGGTCGGGAGCCTCTACCCGCCCGGGCAACGGGGACTTCCGGTCGGGACGTTCAGCTCGGCGTTCAGCGGCGGCGCCGGGCTCGGGATCCTCGGTAGCTCGTTACTGATCCCCCTGCTGGGATGGCGGGGGTCCCTGGCCGTCGGGGGCGTCGTGTTGGGGGTCCTGGTCCTGCTCAGCCTCGCCCTCGTCCCGCGGGCGGCCGGCGCGCCCCCTCGGTCCGTCGCGCCCGCGTCCCGTCGACTCCCCCGAGCGCTCACGTACCGCGGGGTCTGGGCAATCGGCCTTGCCTTCGTCGGCACGGAAGGCGCCACGTTCGCTACCGGCCAGTTCATCGTGCCCTTTGGCGAGGCGGTCCAAGGGTGGTCAATCACGCTCGCCGGGATCGTGGGGATGATGTTCGTCCTGCCGAGCCTGCTCGGCGGTCCGCTGGGAGGGCCGATCGCGGAGCGCCGTCGGAACCACCGAACCCAGTTCGCGGTCGCGACCGTCCTTGGGGCGGCCGTGATCGCGCTCATCCCGTTCGCGGGTCTCGCGGGAACGATCCTGATCGGGATCGTCTTCTCGTTGGCCTACGGGTTCGTCTATGCGGCGATGTACGTGATCCCGCACTTCTGGAAGGAGGTGCCGCGGGAGGAGATCCCGCTCGCCATCGGGCTGTTCAACTCGATCCAGCTCTCCGGTGGCGCGGTCGTGTCGTTCCTCTTCGGTTGGGTCGTGTCGGTCCGTTCGTACGCGTTCGCCTGGGAGGTGCTGGCCGCGGTGGTGGTCGCGACCCTGGTCGCGATCGTCGCGCTGCCGACGACCCCGGCCGCCGCGGGCGGTCCTCCGGACGGGGCGGGTCCGACCCCGAGCTGAGCGCGGTCCCGGTCGCGCAGAGGTCGGCGATGGGGCACTCGGGACACCGCGGGCGCAACGGGCGGCACAGATTCTGTCCGTGCTGGACGAGGAGCGGGTTGAGCGGGATCCAGTACGCCCGGTCCAGGACCTCCCGCAGGCGGGCTTCCGTCTCCTCGGGGGTTCGGGTCCGCACCACGCCGAGGCGGTTCGCGATACGGTGGACGTGCGTGTCGACCGGGATGGCCGGGATCCCGTAGCCGAAGACGAGCACGCAGTTCGCGGTCTTCGGGCCGACGCCCGGCAGCGACGTGAGCTCGGCGAACGAACGGGGCACCTGGCCCCCGAACCGGTCGAGGACGGCCCGAGCGCACGCGCGGATCACCCGCGCCTTGACCCGGTAGAATCCCGTCGCCCGGATCAGGGGCTCGATCTCGCGGGGGCGGGCGCGGGCGAGCGACGGGGCGTCGGGATAGCGATTGAAGAGGCGAGCGCTGGCCCCATCCGTGTTCTCGTCCCTCGTTCGCTGCGAAAGGATCGTGCCCACCAGGACCTGGAACGGGTTCACGGCGTGGTCCCGCAGGTAGGGGGCCCGCCAATCCCCGGTCCGGTAGAGGGCCGAGAGCCGGTCCAGGACCGTCTCCCAATCGAACCGGGACGCCTGGGGGACGGCGCTCATCGAGACCGTTCCCGGGGGCGTCGGGGGGTCGGGGTTCCGTCGGACGCCGTCCGCCGGGCGGTGGGGTCGCCGAGGCCCGGGTCCGAGAGGTCGGGTTCGTCATCGTCCGGCGAGCGAAGAAGCTCTCCGATGAGGTAGTCGCTGCCGGCGACCAGCGTCAAGCCGTCCGTCCCCGTGGCCAACCGGCCGAGCCGCACGCCCTCGGCGGCCGAGGGCGCCTCGACGATCCGGGGGAACCGCCCGGCCGCCGCCGCACGGATCTCGGACGCCGGGAGCGCTCGCTCCGAGCGCACGGGAACGACCACGAGCGTGTGGGCCAGCAGCGCGAAGGCATCCAGGATGCGGGGGACGTCCTTGCCCGCGAGGCAACCGAAGACCACGGCGTTCGTCGAAGGGTCCGCGAGCGGGGCGATCTCGGCCAAGCTTTGGGCGACCGCCTTCGCGCTCTCCGGGGTGTGAGCGACATCGTAGTACAAGTCGGGCCGCCGGGCGACCCGTTCGAGCCGGGCCCTCCATCGGACGTGGGCGAGCCCCGACCGGACCGCCTCCTCGGCGAGCGGCCGGCCGAGCGAATCCGCGAACCGTCGGGCGGCCGCGAGGGCCATCGCCGCGTTCCCCGGCTGGAAGCGTCCGAGCAACGGGACCTCGAGGCGGTCCCACTGCTCTCCGGGCAGTCGCACCGAGACCGTCTGCCCCGAGGCCGATGGGGTCCGGTCGGTGACCCGGATCTCGGCGCCGAGGTGCCAGAGGGGCACGCCGTTCCTCGCCGCCTCCTTCTCGACCATCGACCGGGCCTCGGCGGGGAGCTCCCCCACGACCCCGGTCATGCCGGGGTGGAGGATGCCGGACTTCTCGAAGGCGATCGCGGAGAGGGTCGGTCCGAGGACGTCCGGATGCTCGACCTCGACGGTCGTAACGACCCCGACCCGGGCGTCCAGCACGTTCGTCGCATCGAGGCGACCTCCGATCCCGACCTCGACCACGGCCGCGTCCACATGCTCGCGGGCGAACCAGTCGAACGCGAGCGCGGCCGTGACCTCGAAGAACGTCGGGCTCCGGTCGATCCGTCCGGCCGCCTCGAGGTCGGTCGATGCTGTGTCGATGCGGCGCACCCCGGCGACCACCGCCTCCGGGTCGATCGTCCGGTCGTCGATCCGGACCCGCTCGCGGTAGCTGATGAGGTGGGGGGAGGTGAACAGTCCCGTCCGGAGCCCGTTCGCGGAAAGGATCGCCTGCGCCATGACCGCGACCGAGCCCTTGCCTTTGCTGCCGGTGACGTGCACCGCCGGATACGCGCGCTCCGGGTGCCCGAGCGCTTCGAGCAAGGCCCGGATGACGTCGAGCCCCGGTCGAAGGCCGAACCGGCGGCGCCGGTAGAGGCCCTCGAGCGTCGCGCGGTACGGATCGGCCACCGCCCCGTCCGAGCGTCCTGTCCGTTTCAGCGTCATGGGACCCGGTCGCGCGGGCTCAGTAGGTCGACCGCTCTCGGTAGGTTCCGTAGACGTCCTGGAACGCCCGGACGATCTCGCCGAGCGTCGCTCTCGCGCGCAGCGCGTCCAGCACGGCGGGCATCGTGTTCCCGGCTTCGGTCTCCGCGACCTTTCTCAGGCGGTCGAGCGCCGCGCTGTGGCGCCCGGCGTCGCGACGTTCCCGGAGCGCTTTCAGTCGGCGGGACTGGAGCCGACGGGCAGACTCCGAGATCCGAAGCCGCGGGACCTTCACCGGGGTGTCGACGGAGTACGCATTGACCCCGACGACCTTCTCCGCGCCCGACTCGACGGCCCGCTGGTAGCGGAACGAGGCCTCCTGGATCTCGCGCTGGAAGAACCCCCGCTCGATCCCGGCGACCACGCCGCCGAGCTCCTCGATGCGCTCGAAGTACCGTTCGACCCCCTCCTCCATCGCGTCGGTCAGCCATTCGACGTAGTAGCTGCCGCCGAACGGATCGACCGCGTCGGCCACCCCCGACTCGTGTGCGAGGATCTGTTGGGTCCGCAGCGCGATGCGCACCGCATCCTCCGTCGGGAGCTGGATCGCCTCGTCGTAGGAGTTCGTGTGGAGGGATTGGGTCCCGCCGAGGACTCCGGCGAGCGCTTGGATCGTCGTGCGTACCGCGTTGAGCTCGGGTTGCTGGGCGGTGCACGAGCACCCCGCGGTCTGAGTGTGAAAGCGCAGCCAGAGCGAGCGCTCCTTCCTGGCGCCGAACTCCTCGCGCATGACGCGGGCCCAGATCCGTCGGGCGGCGCGGAACTTCGCGATCTCCTCGAAGAAGTCGTTGTGCGAGTTGAAGAAGAACGAGAGCCGCGGCGCGAACTCGTCGACGTCCAGGCCTCGGGCTTTCGCTTCGGCGACGTAGGTGCGGCCGTCGGCCAGGGTGAACGCGAGCTCCTGGACCGCGGTCGACCCGGCCTCGCGGATGTGGTACCCAGAGATCGAGACCGGGTTCCACCGCGGAGTCTTCCGCGTGGCGTACTCGATCGTGTCGGTGACGAGCCGGAGCGCCGGACGCGGAGGGTAGAGGAACTCCTTCTGGGCGATGTATTCCTTCAGGATGTCGTTCTGCGTCGTGCCGCCCAGGCGGGAGAACGGCACGCCCGATGCCTGGCCGGCGAGCAGGTACATCCCCCACAGGATGTTGGCGGGCGCGTTGATCGTCATGCTGGTCGTGACCCGGCCGAGGGGGATGCCGGCGACCAAGCGCTGCATGTCGTCGAGCGAGCTCACATTCACCCCGCACTTCCCGACCTCGCCGAGGGCTTCGGGGTCGTCGGCGTCGATCCCGTAGAGCGTCGGGTCGTCGAACGCGATTGAAAGGCCGGACTCCCCGTGCTTCAGCAGATAGCGGAACCGGCGGTTCGTGTCCTCGGGCGAGCCGAACCCCGAGAACATCCGCATCGACCAGAGCCGCCCGCGGTACATCGTCGGGTGGACCCCCCGGGTGAACGGAGGCTGGCCCGGGTAGCCAATCCGGTCGAACGAGGAGCGCGGGGAGCGGGGCGTGTACACCCGGTCGACCGGGATCCCTCCGAGCGTCGTGAACGGGTCCCGGCGTTCGGGGTTCTTCGCGAGCGCCGGCCCGAGGACCTCGGCTTCCCACCGACGCTGGCGCTCCACGATCGGGTCGGAGGCGCCGCGGGGGAGCGACGGGCTCGTGCGAGGAGGGGCGGCTCGGGGAGCGGACATCGGTCGACCCGGACACGCGGGCGGTAGTATAACGTGGGAGGGTACGAGGGGAGCGGCCCTACGGCACTCGGAGCCCGACCAGGTCCGTCCGGCCACGCCGTCGCACGGAACTGCCGAGCGTCCTCGCGAACTTCGGGAACGCCGTGCCGGTCCAGACCGTGTTGTCCGCGAGGACAACTCCCCCCGAGGCGAGCTTCGGTCGGACGGTCGTCAACTCGAACGTGAGGTGCGTCGGCGTGTGCAGGCTGTCGTGGAGGAACACCCCGATGGACGGTAGGTGGTGGGCCAGGCGGGGGAGGATCTCCTCGCTCCTCCCGATTCGCAGGTCCCATCCGGCGCGGAGCTCGTCCGGGATCGCCCAGCCGGTGGCCTTCCCCGGCGGAAGCGCGACCGGCGAATCCCGAATCCCGAATCGGGCGCCCCGTTGCAGGGTCGGCAGGTCGATCGAGTGGAGGGTGCCGCGCCGGTTCCGCCGAAGCGCCAGGAGGAAGTGCGCGGAGGACACGCCGCTGCTCACTCCGGTCTCGATCACGTGGTCGGGACGGAGCAGACGCACCATCGCGTAGAGCTCGAACGGCGCCCGGAACTGGGCGTAGTGGGGCCGACCGCCGTCGCGATGCCGGCGCCGTATTTCGTCTTCGAATGGAAGAAGGCGTTCGGTCTCCGCGAGGACCGCTGAAAGCTCCTCCGCGGAGGCGCCCGTCAGCTGGGCGAGCCAGGCAACGTTCGGCCTCGCGCGAGGGTCTCCCAGGGCTCGCACGGCTTGGTCCACGGCCCGACGCGCTTCGAGGGCGAGCATCGGTCGGCCAGCCGGGCGCTTCATTTAGCACTCTCCCCTCGGGCCACGGCCTTCGACTCGAGGTGCGCGCCGCGGACCACCAGCCGGGCCGTGGAGCCGGTCACCTCTTCCTCCGTGCGGTCCAGCTCGATGCGAGACCGGAAGAACGGAGCGTCCACGACCAGGGTCTCGTACTCGCCGCCTTCGCCCGCGACGTTCAGTCGACGCACCGATCGACTGCGCCGCTCGAGCTCCGCCAGCAGCCCGAGGTCCAGACGGCGCCCGAGCAGTTCCACGGTCAACGGTTCCGCGGCGAGGTGGATGAGGCGAATGTCGAGCCCGGCCGAGATCTCCTCACGAACGACCCGGCCGGGGTCCTTCCGCCAAAGCGGGGTGTACGCCCTTCGCCCGAGCGCATCGGCGACCCGGAGGAGCCGGGCCCACTGGTAGGACGACGCGATCGCCCCGGC
>Ga0187815_10001747_pt1 | contig 10220 bp, 9 predicted proteins | sample NC_S_5_FD_132962 | JGI IMG/M metagenome (GOLD analysis project Ga0187815, IMG submission 132962) | Wetland sediment microbial communities from Neuse River Estuary, North Carolina, USA - ASW-S_5 | ecosystem: Environmental > Aquatic > Freshwater > Wetlands > Sediment | place: USA: North Carolina...
CAATTTGGAAACTGCCGGTCATATTTGTTTGCGAGCACAACGGCTATGGTGAGTTCACCGCCAGCGATGACGTGACGGCGGGAGGGGATGCCACAGCGCGCGGTACCGTATTTGACATTCCATCGGATAAAGTCGACGGCATGGACGTGCTCGCCGTGCGGGAAGCGGCGCGCCGTGCTGCTGCCCGGGCACGAAACGGCGAAGGACCGAGCTTTCTTGTCTGTGCAACCTATCGCTTTGGCGGGCACCATGTTGGCGACAAGCAAGGTTACAAGATCGCCGCCGAAGCGATGGCGTGGCGACGTAAGGATCCGATCGAGCGACTGAGCCATCAGCTCTTGGATGCGAAGGTGGTGACCTCGGAAATGCTTGCCAAACTCGTACAGACGGTCGAGGCCGAGGTGCGTGACGCAGTCGAATTCGCTCGTGCCGCACCGGTGCCGGACCCGCACGATCTCGAGCTTCATCTCCATGCCTGACGACCGCACCATCACTTACCGTGCGGCTGTGCTCGAGGCGCTATTCAACGAGATGCGGCGCGACCCAAACGTGATTCTGATTGGTGAGGACGTGGGCGCGGCCGGCGGCGTATTCAAACAGACCGAAGGTCTCTACATGGAGTTCGGCGCAGAGCGGGTGATCGATACCCCCATTTCCGAGGCTGGCGCTTTTGGCATGACGGTGGGGGCCGCCATGACCGGCCAACGGCCGGTGTTCGAGGTCATGTTCGGCGATTTTATCACGCTGGTCATGGACCAATTGGTGAACCAAGCCGCCAAGGTGAATTACATGTCCGCCGGACAGTTTTCGGTCCCGCTAGTGTTGCGGACGGCGGTTGGCATTGGGGCCAACCTCGGGCCGCAGCATTCGCAAAGCCTGCATGCTTGGATAGCGCACATCCCGGGGTTAAAGGTCGTCCTACCCGCTACGCCCGCTGATGCCAAAGGTCTGATGACAGCAGCCATCCGTGACGACAATCCGGTTATCTTCTTAGAGGATCGGATGCTCTACAATATGCGGGGTAAGGTGCCGCTATCCGAACATTTTGTGTCGATCGGCAGCGCCGAGGTGAAGCGTCCGGGCGACGACGTATCGATCATCGCCACTTCGCGCATGGTGCGGGTGGCCCTCGCGGCGGCCGAGCTTCTAGCCGACAACAATATTTCGGCCGAGGTCATCGATCCCCGCAGTCTCGTTCCGCTTGACGTCGACACCCTCGTTGCCTCGGTGAAGAAGACATCGAGGGCAGTGGTGGTTGACGGCGGCTATAAGCAATACGGCGTGACCGGCGAAATCGCCGCGACCATCGCGGAAGCCGCATTCGACTGGCTAGACGCGCCGGTGATCCGGCATGGAGCAGCCAATGTTCCGATCCCATTCAGCAAGTCGCTTGAGTCGCTCGTTCTGCCAGACGCTCAAAAACTAGCCGCAAGCGTGGCGGAATTGTTGCGTGGAAGTCGATGAGAGCTGGAGAAGGCAAATGACAATTTCGCTGCTCGATCGCAAGACCACTCTATCGATCTTCGATCGCATGCTCATGATGCGTTATTTCGAAGAGGCCGTGCTACGGCTCTATAATGAACGCCGGTTCGCTAGCCATTTTCACCTCTATATTGGCCAGGAGGCAACCGGCGCCGCGGTGCTCGAAGCGCTGGGAGACAAAGATTTGATCTGCACGACGCATCGCAACCATGGCCACCTCATCGGCCGCGGCAGCGATCCCGGCCAGACCATAGCCGAAATTCTCGGTCGCTCGACTGGTTTGAACCGCGGCCGCGGCGGCACATTGCATGCGAGCGACCCATCGCGCGGCTTTCTGTCAACATCGGCGATTGTCGGAGGTTGCGCCGGATTGGCCGCGGGCGCTGCATTCGGGATCAAAACTAAACGAGAAACGAACGTCGCGGTCGGCTTCTTCGGCGATGGTGCCCTTGAAGAAGGACTTGTCATCGAATCCTTCAACATTGCCGCGCTATGGAAACTGCCAGTCATCTTTGTCTGTGAGAACAACTCCGCCGGTGCTATCGGCCCGCAACAGGGAGGCTATCCGACCGCAATCACGGCGACCGACAGCTTCACCCGGCTGCCCGCGGCTTATGGCATTGATTGCGTCAAAATCGATGGCACGGACATCGTTGCCGTTTACGAGGCTACGACTGAAGCAACCCGGCGTTGCCGCACAGGACAAGGACCCGCTTTCATCGAGGCGTTTACGGTCCGCTGGCCTGGTAGCAGTCCGTTATGGCCCGAGCCTGCGACAGTGACGGATTTGAATGAGGCCTGGGACCCTACGCGGATCAAGGGCCCACATGCGGCCTGGGTGCGAGATCACGATCCCTTGCTACGCACGGCACGCGACATTGTCGCCCATGGATATGCCTCACAAGACGAGGTGATGGCTCGCGACAAGGATGCGCGTACTCGAATCGAGGCAGGCGCGACATTTGCGATCGAGAGTCCTATGGCGTTGTCCGAAACCGTATACGAACACGTGTTCGCTTGAGGAGTAGGTGATGCGGAAAATAAGTTACGCCGGCGCAATCGTCGAGGCTTTGCGCACCAGCCTTTCGGAAGATTCAACGGTTAGCTTGGTTGGAAGTTACGTGCTTGGGTTGGGCCCAAAGCGGGTCCTGATGGATTCCATTCGTGCCGAGTTTCCCGACCGCATTTATGATCCCCCCACGTCCGAAGCGGCGATCGTCAGCATTGGCGCCGGCGCTGCGATGGCAGGAACGCGCCCATTTGTGGATATCGGCACCGCAAGTTTTAGTTATGTCGGCTGGTCCCCACTGGTAAACGAGGCCGCCGTCGCCCGCTATATGTCGGGCGGAAGCCTGCGGGTTCCTGTGGTTTATCACATGCTGCATGGCCTGCGTGGTGGTGGCGCAGCCCAGCATAGCGGAAGTCCGCAGGCAATGCTGTGGAACGCTCCGGGCCTGGAGATTGTGCTTCCGTCAAGTCCATACGATGTGAAAGGTCTGATGCGCAGCGCGATCAAAAGTGACAACCCGACGGTTTTCATCAACCATGCCCGCCTGATGGACATCGAGGGGGACGTGCCAGCAGAGGACTACACCGTTCCATTCGGTCGGGCGGACATCAAGCGCGCCGGTCGCGACGTGACGGTCGTAGCGACATCGTTCGTTGTACACGCCGCATTGTCCGCCGCCGAGCGGCTCGCGGCGGACGGCATCGAAGTCGAGGTTGTTGATCCGCGAACGTTAGTACCGCTTGATCACAAGACGATCTTGAATTCAGTCCGTCAGACCGGGCGTCTGGTGGTCATCGACGAGGCACCGCTAAGCTGTGGGGTGGCATCGGAAATATCAGCGATCGTTGCTGAAGAAGGATTTGAATTTTTGCAATGCCCAATTGTCCGCGTCGCGCGCCCTGATATTCCCGTTCCGTTCTCCAAACCACTCGAGGACGCTATTACGCCCACCACCGAGAAAGTGATCGCGGCGATCCGACGAGTGATTGATCCGCGCGCAAAAAATGCCGCGACCCGACTAAGTTGATTAGAATTATGACCAAGCAGCAATACAGACAAAGCAAGGCGCCGTCGTTACAAAAGATTCTACGCCCGCTCGTTGGCGACAATCATCGCCGCGTGTCGGTTGATATACATCAATATCTGCGCGATCTGATCTTATCGAATGTTCTCTCCCCGGAAACGATCTTGTCGCAGGTCGAGGTCGCAACTTGTCTCAAAGTCAGCCGCACGCCAGTGCGCGAGGCACTCCGAATGCTGCAGGAAGAGGGCTTGATCAGCGCTGAGCCAAACTACCGTTGCCGGGTGTTGGGCTTTGATCCCCGTGAGCTTGAAGCGCTCTATGTATCGAGAATTGCCAACGAAGGCATTTCAGCGACTATTACCGTACAAAGCATGACCGACGAGGACGTCGAAAAACTTGCGAAACTCTTGCACCAACTCCGTAAGGGCGAAGAGAAAAAGAATTTTAGCCGCTGGATAAAAAATCATAGGGCATTTCATCAAATGCTTTTTTTTAGAGCGAATCCGCTGCTGCAGCAACGCATGCATGTCGATTGCCAACGCAGCGAACGCTACGTCTACAACGCCATGCAGTCGGGTTTGACGGATATATTCCACAGAGCGACCCAGGAGCATCAGGAAATCTATCAAGCCTGCAAGCGGCGAGATTCGGCGGCGGTCGTTTCGATGTTGGCAGACCATCTTGCCGGTGCAGCGATCGATATCATGGCTAAGCTCGCCCCTCACTGGGAGCCTACAACATTGCGCTATGCCGCCCGGTTGATGCGCTACGGGGCGAGCCATCTCGATGATACGCAGAAACATAAGAATGGAAAAAGGGCGGAAGCACGTATTCAAAGTATCTGAATGAGCAGATGCCACGCTCAGCCAAAGAGCTGCCGCTAGCGAGTATTGCCATTTCGTCGCATACCTCTGGGTGAGCACCCGGAAACAGGGCGCATCTGGGCTTGGGCTTGAAGCGCAGCGCGATGCCATCAGCCGCTTTGCCGAGGCCGAGCATTATCAAATTCTCGGGCTCAGGTGATTATCGCGCCTGATGAATACAAAACAGGCGACGTGCTCTTCCCGTATTCAAAGGCAATTGAGTGAAGATGCACAAATACATGATTATTAGTAGCGCCGAACAGTCCGGAGCACGATACCACTAATAAGGCCAGGCTACGATGAAAAATGGCGCAGCCGTGTCGCGAACCTAGATTTCACGACAGGCCGCGCCATTCTTACACAACTATTGAGAAACCATGTCTGCCAATGTGGGGCAAGTCCGCTGCTCTACCGGCGTCTCATAAGGCGATGAGTTTGTCGCGTCGATGACTACCGGCTTTAAGATGATCTCCTTCGGCGTTGACTCCTTCCGCAGATTACGGACTGCAATTTCCACCCCGAGACAACCCTGGATGAAGCCGTTGAAGTCGCCGCTCGCCACCAGCTTGCCAGACTTGATCAAATCAACAGCTTCTTTACTGCCGTTGATACCCACGACCAGTGCCTTTCGATTGGCGCCATCGAGAGCCTCGATGGCACCAATCGCCATCGGATCATTGGCAGCCAGAACGCCGTCGATCGTCGGAAACGACTGCATCAGATTTTCCATAACTTGCAGCGCCGGCAAGCGCTGAAAGTTCGCCGGTTGCGACGCCAATAGTTTGACCTCGGGGAATTCCTTGATCGCGTCGGTAAACCCGCGCAGGCGGTCGCTCGCGGTCAAGGAGCCCTTCACCCCTTCCAGAATGATCACATTACCTCTACCGCCCATGGCCTTGAGCAGCGCGCGCCCGGTTGCCAACGCGATCGCATAGTCATCGGCGCCGACGAAAGCGACGAAGTTGCCGCTCGCCGCGCGGTCGGTGATGTTGGTGACCGGAATGCCCGCGGCATTGATTTTTTCGACTGCGGGAACCAACGCCTTGTAATCGACCGGGATGAAGACGATCGCATTCGGTTTCTTTACGATCACGTCCTCAACCTGCGAGAGCTGTTCGGGAATACTATCCGGTTTGGTCGGCACATACTGTTCGACCTTCACGCCAAGTGTCTTGGCCGCGGTTTCGGCGCCGACGCGTACGGCCTGGAAATACGGATTGGTCTGATTTTTGGTGAAAACGGCGATCGTCTCGTCGGCGGCAAATCCCGTTCCTGCAGCGAAAAGCACCACCGCAGCGGCAACACCAGTTGCAAGATGCTGTTTCATTTGCTTACTCCTCTGTTCACTCTGAAGTCCCAGTTATCGCAACGCTATTCGTTCATTCGCCGCGTGCGGGTGCTGATCCACACAGCAAGGAGAACGATCACGCCAGTGACAAGTGGCTGCCACGAGGCGTTGATCTGCAAAAGGTTCATGCCGTTGAGTACGAGCGTGAGAATGAGTGCCCCGATCAGCGTTCCGATCACGGTTCCAGAACCGCCGAATAATGACGTGCCGCCGACCAGAACGGCAGCGATGGCAGGCAGCGTAAGATCTTCCCCGATGTCCCCCTGGGCAGAATTGATTCGTGCCAGAATGATCAGCGAGGCAAGGCCCGCCATTGCTCCGCTCACGGTGTAGACGAGTACTAGTCGCGATGGTACCGGCACGCCGGAAAGCCGCGCTGCGACTGGATTTGCGCCGATTGCGTAGACCTGTTGGCCCCAAACGGTGCGTTGCGCGAAAAACGTGCCAATCGCCAGGAAGAGCAGCATGACATAGATCGGCATCGGGATGCCGAGCAAGTAACCGATGCCGAGCTGGCGAAACGCCGGCGGGAAGCCATGGATGGTTTCGCCGGCCATGTAGAAATAAGTGATACCGGTCAGCATCCACATCATGCCATATGTGGCTATGAACGATGGAATGCGAAGCGCGGTCACCAGCGCGCCGTTGGCGAGGCCAACCAGCATGCCGCAGCCGATACCGGTCGCTGTGCCGAGAACAGCCGAGTCGCTCGTCTTGATCACGCTGGCGGCCAAACAGGCCGACAATCCGATATTGGCGCCGACCGAGAGATCGAGCCCGGCGGTGAGAATGACAAGGGTAAGGCCGGAAGCCATCAGAAACAGGAGTGCCGTCTGGCGCAGCACATTGAGGATATTGTTTTGCGTCATGAACGCTTCGCTCAGACCCGACAGCACCATGCACAACAGCGCGGCTGCCAAGATACGATAAAGCCCCTGCTGGAAGTTGCTCGACAGCGCAAGCCGGGGCCGAACGGCAACGTCTGCAGCGCTCACGGCTCCCTCCGCAATCCGTCAATGAACAATGCAATGATCACAAGCGCGCCGATAGATGCGACCTGCGCCGACGAGGGCACTGCGAGGAGATTGAGGCCGTTACGCAACACGCCCACTGCAAGGACGCCGAGCAGCGTACCGAACAGCCAACCGTTGCCCCGCTCGAACGAAGTCCCGCCGACCGCGACCGCGGCAATGGCGTCGAATTCCATACCAATGCCGGCGGTCGGGTGCGCGGAATTGAGCCGCGCCGTCATCAATAAGGCCGCAAAGCCGGCCATCAGACCGGCGAACAGATAGACCAGGATCAGCATTCCGCGCACGGAAATGCCGGCGACCCTCAGCGCCTCGCGATTGCCGCCGAGTGCGCAAATGTAGGCACCGAACCGCGTCTGATAGAGCAGAACGTGGGTCGCACCGTATGCCAGAGTGGCAATCACGATTGGCAATGGAACGCCGACCAAAGCGCCGGAGTAGATGCCTTCGATTGATCGCGGAATGCCGACGACGCTTTGCCCGTCGGTCGCCAGAAGCGACAAGCCTTGCGCGATGCCGAGCGTCCCGAGCGTCGCAATGAACGGTGGAATGTCGAGGACGCTTACCAGTAGGCCGTTGGCGAAACCGAAGCACAATCCGACCGCAACTGCCGCCAGCAGCGCAAGCGCGAACGATCCGGTCGAGATGATGACGATTGCGAGAGCAATCGATGCCAAAGTCAGCACGGCGCCCATCGACAGATCGAGACCCTCGGTCATGATGATGAGCGTCATCGGCAGGGCCAGCAGCAATAGAATGGTCGACTGAACGAGAATATTGGCAATATTTGTCGGCGTGACGAAGCCGGCGCTGGTCACGGCAAACCCCGTGCACAGAACAATCAGGGCAAAGGCAACGCCGGGGACCCGAGGGAGCGCGGTCGTTGCCGCAGCGGCGTCGCTCATGGCTGCGCTCCCAGCGCGACGATATTGGCCTCTGTGAGCCGCTGGCCGGCAAGTTCGCCGACGATGCGGCCCTTGCGCATGACATAAGCGCGATCGCAAACGCGGACGATTTCGGCCTGCTCAGAGCTGATCATCAGGACGGCGGCGCCCTGATGCACCAGGTTGTCGATGAGCCGAAAAATTTCCGCCTTAGCGCCAACATCGATTCCGCGCGTCGGTTCGTCGAAAATGAAAAACCGCGCCTGCGCACTCAGCCATTTGCCGATCACGACTTTTTGCTGATTACCGCCAGAGAGCATGCCGACAGCGCGGTGCGCGCTCGGAGTCGCAATCCGAAGTTTGCCAATCATCGCGCGCGCCGTCTGCATCGCCTTGCGCGGATGAAAAATTCCCGACGGAAACAGTTTGCGCAGCCCGGCCAAAACCAAATTGTCTGCGACCGAACGCGCCAGCGTGAGCCCTTGCGCCTTACGGTCCTCCGGGATCAAGGCCATACCGCGATGGGCTGAATCTTGCGTCGTGCCGGCAATACGCTTGCCAAACAGCCGTATTTCGCCTGCGCTAATGCGGTCGGCGCCGAAGATGGCGCGCGCGACCTCGGTGCGGCCGGAACCGACCAGTCCACTCAAACCTACAATCTCGCCGGCGTGAACCGTGAGATTAATGCCGGCGATGCCGCTGGCGGCGGCGACGTCCTTGACCTCGAGCACGACCTCGCCGGCCTGCGATCGCGAGGGGCGGCCGTAAGTCATATCGACCGAGCGGCCGACCATGAACGTGACCAGCGCGTTGGGCGTCGTTTCGGCCGGCAACATCGAGGCAACCTTGTGCCCGTCGCGCAGGACCGTGATGCGGTCGCCGAGCGCAAACACTTCGGCCAGCCGATGCGAGATGTAGACGATCGCGACACCGTTCTTTTTTAGCCGTGCGATCATGGCAAACAGCAGTTCGGTTTCGCGATCGGAGAGCGCAGCTGTTGGCTCGTCCATCACCAGGATGCGCGCGTCCTGAGACAGCGCTTTCGCAATCTCGACCATTTGCTGCTGCGCAACACCGAGCCTATGAACCGGGGTATATGGATCGATGTCGAAACCGATCGAATCGAGCACGCGCTTGCCGGCTGCATGAATGCCGCGTTGGCTTACCAGCCCTGGTAACCGTCCGCGGAACTCACGGCCGAGAAATATGTTCTGCGCAATGTCGAGATAGGGAACCAACGTAAATTCCTGGAATATGACGGCAATACCGAATTTACGGGCGTCGCCGGGACCATTGATTGCGACCGGCTCGCCGCAATGAAAAAACGCGCCGCGGTCGGCGCGATAATTTCCACACAGTATCTTCATTAAGGTCGACTTGCCGGCGCCATTTTCGCCGACCAACATGTGAACTTCGCCAGCACGTATCTCAAAGGAGACGTCTTCCAGCGCTTTCACGCCTGGGAATTCTTTTGAAATTCCCCGTAACTCAAATAGCGGTGGATTGGAGGCGGCCTCGGCGCTCATCTTGAACTCTGCGTCCGCACATTGACCTCGGCGAATTAGATGCGACGGATTATTTAGTGTGGGGTACCCGTTCCCAACGCGTGCGCTAGGAGTGTCGTTGAGCAGATCATTCTCCGCCTCGATGCGCCTTTAGCTATCGTGAAATTTTGGACATAAACTTCATTGACATGGATCAATCTGGCAGCAAAAAACGTTTCATGAAAGTCCATAGGGAAAACGAAATTGGACACTCTTTTAGGGACAACATTCAGCGTCGCCATGCATTACAGATTGTGACCGATACGCTTTTTGACGCCTTTGTTTCGGAACGCCATGGGTTGATGCAGATGACAAAACAAGCGGCAATCGTCAAATATCGCGTCCGGCCGAGCCGAATGAACGAATTTTGTCGTTGCTCAGGGCGCACATCGGTCGGACCAAGGTAACCGAGCCCGGTTGCGTGCAATTTGATCTCCTCATGCCGCATCGGCAGGCGGACACCGTGCACCTCTATGAGGTCTATGCCGACGAGGCCGCTTTCAATTTTCACAACTCGTCGCAAACCCTTGCAGACTACAAGGCTAAGTCAGAGCCGCTTTTGCTGGAGCGATCGGTAGAGTGGTGCACGGTTAGCGAGTGAGACTCTGCGCGGTTGCTTTCTGGTGCGCTTTGAGGGTTGCGGCAATTCCGGTGCGTATATCGTTTGGCCGAAAATCCTTAAGCACGCACGCCATCCCCGGCCACTCGACAAACTCTCGTGCATGCGTGAGACGCTGATGTATCCGAGCCTCATTGGATCTCAATGATTAGCTTTCCGAGCGCATGTGTTGGCTAGCCAAATACCCGAACGTCAACGCGGGACCGAGAGTGATCCCGGGCCCAGGATAGTCACCATTCATGATGGAGTTCATGTCGTTGCCACAAGCGTATAGATGTCGTATTGGCCTGTTCGCATCGTCCAAAACGCGACCGTGCTCGTCGGTAACAAGCCCGGCGGCTGTGCCTAGGTCACCCGGATAGAGGGCGACCGAATAGAAAGGTGCAGACTCAATGGGGGCGATGCACGGGTTAGGA
>Ga0187815_10001748_pt1 | contig 10217 bp, 10 predicted proteins | sample NC_S_5_FD_132962 | JGI IMG/M metagenome (GOLD analysis project Ga0187815, IMG submission 132962) | Wetland sediment microbial communities from Neuse River Estuary, North Carolina, USA - ASW-S_5 | ecosystem: Environmental > Aquatic > Freshwater > Wetlands > Sediment | place: USA: North Carolina...
AGGCAGCGCTGGACCCCAGGGTTTCACGATGAGCGTTGGCGCCATTTTCACACCCAGCCGTCACTGGCGGATCACGAGATTGCCAGCGACCTTTCTGAGCGGCGGTCTGATCCTGCTCGTCAGCCTGTTCATCGGCCTGTTCCCGCAAATGGTCGCGCCATACGATCCGAACGCATTCGATTACAATGCACTGCTTGCCCCGCCGAGCGCGGCGCACCTGATGGGAACGGACAGTTTCGGCCGCGATATGTTTTCGCGCGTCATCCATGCCTATGGGCTCGACCTCCAGATCGCTGTGTTCTCGACCGTGCCCGCCATCATCATCGGCGTGCTGGTCGGCGCGTTGATCGGCTATGCTGGAGGCATCGCAGAGGTGATCTTCGGTCGCGTGGTCGACGCGGTCATCACCTTTCCCTTCATGGTGCTGGTGATCGCGATCGTCGCTGTGCTCGGGCCTGGGCTGGTCAACATGTATATCGCCGTGGGCGTGGTGAACTGGGTGTTTTATGCCCGCCTGGTCGCCGCCGAAGTGAAGGTTCAAAAGCGGCTGGACTATGCCGATGCAAGCCGGGTCATGGGTTATCATCCGCTACGCATCATCTTCCGTCATCTTCTGCCCAATTCCATCACGCCTGCGATCGTCTACTGGATGACCGACATGGCGCTGGCGATCCTGCTCGGATCGAGCCTTGGCTATCTCGGCCTCGGCGCCCAGCCGCCAGCTTCCGAATGGGGCGTCCTGATCGCTGATGGCAAGAATTTTATGGGCACTGCATGGTGGGTCTCGGTCTTCCCCGGCATCGCCATCGTCATCACCGGCCTTGGCTTCTCGCTGCTCGGCGACGGCCTTGCCGAAATGCTGAGGGTCCGCAAATGAACCTCGCGACCTCGGCGACGGCGCAGGCCGCGCTTTCCGTCAGGGACCTGACCACCACCTTCATGACTGCGAAAGGTCGTATCACTGCCGTTGACCGGGTCAGCTTCGACGTGATGCCAGGCGAAGTGCTGGGCCTCGTCGGTGAGTCCGGCTCGGGCAAGAGCGTGACGCTGCGCTCGATCATACGGCTCGTGCACGCACCGGGAACGGTGACAGGCGAGGTGATGTGGCGCGGCCGAAACCTGATCGCGTTGCCTGACGTCGGGATACGCCAGATCCGCGGCGGCGAGATCGCCATGATCTTCCAGGAGCCAATGACGGCGCTCAATCCGGTCCTGCCGGTGGGCGTGCAGATCGACGAGAACCTGAAGACGCATACCTCGCTCGATCGCGCCGCGCGCCGGCGTCGGGCGGTCGAACTGATGGAACTGGTCGGCATTCCCGAGGCTCGCCGTCGCCTTGGCGACTACCCGCACCAGTTCTCGGGTGGCATGCGCCAGCGCGCGATGATCGCCATCAGCCTGGCCAGCAATCCCAAGCTGCTCCTCGCCGACGAGCCGACGACTGCGCTCGACGTGACCATCCAGGACCAGATTCTTCGGTTGATCCTCGACCTCAAGAACGAACTGGGCATGTCGGTCGTCTTCGTCACCCACGATTTGGGTGTCGTCGCCTCGATCTGCGACCGCATGGCGGTGATGTACGCCGGGCGCATCGTCGAGGCCGGGCCTGTGGGGGCTGTCTTCGCCGAGCCGCATCACGCCTATACGCGTGGCCTTCTGGGCTCGGTGCCCCATGCGGGTGCGGAGCGCACCATGCTGCTGTCGATCGAAGGTACGCCACCCAGCCTCGCGGCCATTCCATCTGGATGCGCCTTCAATCCGCGCTGCACCTTTGCCACCGACATCTGCCGCCAGATGGTGCCTCCCGTCAGCGCGCTTGGTCCGGAGCGCCTCGTCTCCTGCCATCATCACGATCGCGTCGTCGCAGCCGGGAGACCAGCCGTATGAACGCGAAACCGGACGAAGCCCTGATCAAGGTCGAGCAAGTCACCAAACGCTTCCCGCTGCCGCACCATCTTTCGGCTCGTCTGCGCGGCCAGCCGCGGCCAGCGGTACACGCCTTGAACGGCGTGAGCTTCGAACTGCGCCGCGGCGAAACGCTCGGCATCGTGGGCGAGTCCGGTTGCGGCAAGTCCACGCTGGCGCGGGTGCTGGTGCGCCTGCTTGAGTGCGACGAAGGCAGGGTGCTGTTTGGCGGCGACGACATTTCGGCGCTCGGCGGGGCTGCGGGACGCGATTTCAACCGCCGTGTCCAGATGGTTTTCCAGGATCCCTATTCCTCGCTTAACCCGCGCATGACCGTGCGCCAGGTGCTGGCCGAAGCGCTTAGCGTCCACAAGATGCGGCCGAAATCGGAAATCGGCGCACGGATCGCCGAACTGCTCAGTCTCGTGCGTCTGCCGGCTGATGCTGCTGACCGCTATCCGCACGAATTTTCGGGTGGCCAGCGTCAGCGCATCGGCATTGCGCGCGCGCTTGCAGTGGAGCCGGAAGTGCTTGTTGCCGACGAGCTTGTTTCGGCACTCGACGTGTCGGTGCAGGCGCAGGTCGTGAACCTTCTCCTGCAGCTACAGGAGAAGCTGCACCTGACGGTCGTCTTCGTCGCCCACGATCTGCGGCTGGTAAGACACATCTCGCACCGCGTCGCGGTCATGTATCTGGGCAGTATCGTCGAGCTCGGGCCGACCGAGGCGCTGTTTTCGGCGCCGCGACACCCCTATACCAAGGCGCTGCTGGATGCCGCGCCGGACCTGGTGCCGGGCGGGGAGCCAGGGCGGCGGACCTCGCGCGTGGTGGCGCGCGGCGAAATGCCGAGCCCAATCAACCCGCCGCCGGGTTGTCCGTTCAACACGCGCTGCCCCTTCGCCTTCGACCGCTGCATTGCCGAACGTCCGCAGTTGAGGCACTGCGGACCGGAGCACCAGACTGCCTGCCATCTTACCGAGTTCGGCCTGCCGGACGCCAGCCAGATCATTTCCGAATACAGGGCGAACCCATGACATATGCTCTTTTCCAGTCCCGCATGGCGCAGGTCAACGACCTGCTCAGCGTTCTCAACCTGCTCGGCTGGGACGCCCGCACCCAGATGCCGTCCGGCGGGGTCGCCACGCGCGGCAACCAGGTGTCGACGCTCGCGGCGCTGGCCCGCGATCTTGTCACCGGCAACGAGATGAGGGCGGCGATCGCCTCAGCGCAGGCAGAGGTCGCGCGCAGCGGCGACAAGGAAGCGCAGCGCGCGCTTGAGCAGGCTGAGATGGAGATCGGCATCCTGTCGCGCATCCCGGCGCCCATCGTCGCCGAAATGGCGGAGTTGACGACGGTCGCTCATTCCGTCTGGGCCGACGCCCGCGCCCGCAACGATTTTGGTGCCTACGCGCCAACCCTCGAACGGATCTTCGGCATGCAGCGCAAGATCGCCGATGCGGTTGGCTATGAGGAGCATCCCTATGACGCCATGCTCGGACGCTACGAGTCGGGCATGACGCTGAAGCAGTTGCAGGGCCTGTTGCAGCCGCTGAAGCAGGCGCTGGTCCCGCTCATCGAGACGGCCATGGCAGCGCCGCAGCCGCGCATGGATTTCCTCTCCCGCGTCTTCCCGATACCCGCTCAGAAGGCCTTTGGCATGAAGATCGCGGAGAAGTTCGGCTACGATCTGGAGCGAGGCCGGCTGGACGATACCACCCATCCGTTCGAAATCTCGTTCACGCGCAACGACGTGCGCATCACCAGCCGCTTCCGTGAAACATGGATGCCAGGCGGCGTCTTCGCCCTGTGGCACGAGGCCGGCCACGCCATGTACGAGCAGGGTGCTGCGCCGGAGATCACCCGCACGATCTTTGCCACCGACGTCGTCAACCTCTACGCGGTCGCCGGCGCCAGCTTCGGCATGCACGAGTCGCAGTCACGGCTCTGGGAAAACCGCGTCGGCCGTTCGCGGCGCTTCTGGGAGCTGCATTTCGGCGAGTTGCGCGATGCTTTCCCCGATCAACTTGCCGACGTCACGCCGGAGATGTTCTGGCGGGCGGTCAACAAGGTGCGCCCCGATTTCATCCGCGTCGAGGCGGACGAACTGACCTACGACTTGCACATTATCCTGCGCACCGAGATCGAAGCGGCGGTGATGGCTGGCGAGATCAAGGTCGCTGACCTGCCGGCCGTGTGGAATGACCGGATGAAGCGCTATCTCGGCCGCGACGTGCCGACCGATACGCTGGGCGTATTGCAGGATGTGCATTGGTCCCACGGCTATGTCGGCTCTTTCCCGACCTATACAATCGGCAACATTATGGGAGCGCAGTTCTTCGACGCAGCACTGAAGAAGCAGGACATTGCGGCGGGCCTCGACCAGGGCGACTACGCGCCGCTCAAGGACTGGCTGACCGACAACATCTATCGCTACGGCCGCTCCTCGACGCCGGCCGAGACGCTCCAGCGCACCGCCGGCGGCTCGATCGACGTCAAGCCTTATATTCGCCTGCTGACGGAGAAGGTCGCGTCGCTGACGGCTTAGTTGGAAACCATACCGAAATCTTGTCCCTCCTGCTGTGAGGTTTTCCCATGGCCATCGTCACGGCCGATATCTACGACACCTATCATGCGTCCCTGCGGGTCTGTGAATTGCAGTTCCGCTCCTTCGGTCGGCACATGTCGTTCTATGGCGCGTGCTCTACATTGACGGCCTTCGAGGACCACACGCCGGTGCTGAAGGCGCTTAGCGAGCCGGGACACCGCCGCGTGCTGGTGGTGGACGGCGCCGGCTCGCTGCGCGTCGGCGTCATGGGCGACAGGCTGGCCGGCATTGGTGCCGGCAATGGCTGGAGGGGCCTGGTCATCAACGGCGCGATCCGCGACAGCCTCGGCATCAACGCCCTGCCGCTCGGCGTCAAGGCGCTCGGCGCTACGGCTCGCCGTGGCTGGAACCCCGGCCCTTCGCAACGCGACGTTCCGCTCGCCTTCGGTGGCATTCGCATCGATCCCGGCGACTGGATCTATGCCGACGAGGATTGCGTCCTGGCCAGTGCCGAGCAACTCGACCTTTCTAAAATTCAACCCGCTTCGCCGATCCCGGAGTAACAGCCTTGAAGAACTTGCCCGCATTCCGCACCGGAAAACCCCGCGTCGAGCAGGGCCATGTCTCGCCGCTCGAAGGCATAAGCGTGCCCTTCACGATCATCGAGGGTTATGCGCCTGGCCCCGTCTTGCTGATTACGGCTGGCGTCCATGCTTCCGAATATTGCTCGATCGAGGCAGCTGTGCGCATGCAGAAGCTGCGGCCCGAGGAGATCAAGGGAACGTTGGTCGTCCTGCCAATCCTGAACGTTACCGGCTTCGCCAAGCGCAGCATCTACATCATGCCGGAGGACGGCAAGAACCTGAATCGCCAGTTCCCCGGCCGGGCCGACGGCACGTATAGCGAAAGGTTCGCCCACTGGCTGATGTCGCAGGTCTATCCGGAAGTGGATGCCTATATCGACCTGCATGGCGGCGACCTCGATGAATCGCTCACACCGTTTACGATCTTTCCGATCGAAAGCGAGGCATCGCGCGCCATGGCGATGGCATTCGGCATTCCGATCGCCATCGCATCGCAGTCGCCCTATTACACGGTCGGCGGCGCCTGGGATATCGGCGTGCCGGGCATCTTGCCGGAAGTCAGCGGAAACGGCTTGTGGAATGACGATCTGGTCCGCCGGATGACGGATGGCATCGAGCGTGTCATGAAGCATCTGGGCATGCTCGACCGGGCGGTCGCGCCGGCGCCGACGACCAATCCTGAATTCGTAACCATGTGGGTGCCGACGGCGCCAGTTACCGGACTCTGGTATTCGACGTACGAGGTGGGGGCTGAGGTGGCAGAACGTCAGGTGCTCGGCGAGATCCGGGACGTGTTCGGCAAGGTGCTTGCAACGGTCACGTCGGAAAAGGCCGGCAAGACCGTGTACCGGCTGACCAGCCTCGCCGTGAACCAGGGTGAGGCCCTGCTCGGCGTCGGCACGCCGCTGGATGCGTAGCTGCCGCCGCTCGCACCTCAAGATTGAAGGTTCCTCAGAATCGAAGACGCTCCCAGACCGCTCTCGGAGAAGTGAGCGCCGCCTCGGAATAAGCGCACGGCCGGCTTGGTCTTCTGCTCGAACGACAGGACGTTCGAAAGGAGAACGAGAATGCGCAAGGATGGAAAAGAGACAAGCACCGAATTGGTGCTGACGCGCAGACATGCGCTCGAATGCATGGTGTGGGCGGGAACTGGCCTGCTGTGGAGCGTGTCGGGCGGCATCCCCAGGTCGCTCAGCCTGCTCGACGCGGCGCAGGCAGCCGAAGCCGCAAAGGGGGCGATGACCTTCCTACAGATCTCGGATAGCCATGTCGGCTTCGACAAGGAAGCCAAGGTGACCGCCGTTGACACGCTGACGGAGGCGATCGACAAGGTCAAGGCGCTTCCGGTGAAGCCCGCCTTCATGATCCACACGGGCGACATCACCCATCTTTCCAAGGATGGCGAGTTCGACGACGCCGCACGCATCATCGGAAGCGCCGGCCTGGATGTCTTCTATGTCCCGGGCGAGCATGACCTGATCGATCCGGGGCAGGGCAAGGCCTATCTCGACCGCTACGGAAAGGGCACGCTCGGCGCCGGCTGGTATTCATTCGACCGGGAAGGTGTCCACTTCATCGGCCTTGTGAATGTCGTCGACCTGAAGGCTGGCGGACTGGGTAATCTGGGCGCCGAGCAGCTCGCCTGGCTCAAAAGCGATCTCGACGGCCGCTCGACCTCGACGCCCATCGTGGTCTTCGCCCATATCCCGCTATGGTCGATCTATCCGAAATGGGGTTGGGGGACCGACGACGCCGCGCAGGCACTCGCGCTGCTGCGGCGCTTCGGTTCCGTGACCGTGCTTAATGGTCACATCCACCAGATCGTGCAGAAGGTGGAGGGCAACATGACCTTCCATACAGCACGTTCGACGGCCTTTCCGCAGCCTAGCCCCGGCACGGCCGACAAGCCCGGCCCCATGATCGTCCCCGCCGACCAGTTGCGGTCAATGCTGGGCCTGACCTCTGTCGACTTCACCGTTGGCAGGGAAAGGCTCGCGATCACTGATACCACCCTCGCATGAGGAGACCGCCATGAACACGCAAAGGAGGAATTTCCATGCCTGTCATGCTTCCCAAGACGGTCAACATGGGTCTTGTTGCGACGCTCGTCGCCCTTCTTGCCCAGCCAATTGTCCCGGCTGCGGCAACCGAAGCGCGAGTGACGATCTCGAACTTCACCTTCGAGCCGCAGGCACTGACAATCGAACGCGGCGAAACGGTGCGGTTCGTCAATTCCGATGACATGGTCCACACCGTCGTGGCGGCCGACGGCAGCTTCCGCTCCGGGCCGCTCGATACCGGCGACAGTTTCGTCAGGACCTTCCCCCAGTCCGGCACGATCGCCTATTTCTGTGGCCTGCACCCCTTCATGAAGGGTAGTATCGTCGTCAAATGACCATCTTCCGCGATGGCTCGCCGGCCGGCGCGGCAACGAAGGACGGGAGCGCTTTGAACGAGGATCAGCCCGCGACCCAGTTCCGGGAACTGGTCGTGCCGCACCTTCGGGATGCGCTGATCTTCGCGCGCTGGCTGACGGGCAATCGCGATGATGCGGAGGACGTCGTCCAGGAGGCCTGCATCAGGGCATTCGCCTCAATTGGGCACGGCACGGTCATGCGCCCGCGTGCCTGGCTACTGGCGATCGTGCGCAATACCGCGTTCACCTGGATGGCGAAGAACCGCCCGAAAGGAGTGCTGGTGCTGGGCGATGACGCCGAGATGGATCGGCTTGCCGAGACGAAAGAGATGGCTTTTGCCGACGCCCCGAGCATGACCCCGGAGGCCGAACTCATCCGTAAGGCCGATGCCGCCGCCGTTAAGCAGGCTGTCGACGCATTGCCGGCGCCGCTGCGCGAGGTGCTTGTGCTGCGCGAATTCAACGATTTGAGCTATCGCGAGATCGCCGACCTTTTGTCGGTGCCAATCGGCACGGTGATGTCACGCCTTTCCCGCGCACGCCTGCTGCTCGCCACTTCGATCGCGGAGGTTCATCGTGACTGACGCCGGAACACCGTCGGAAACCGACCTTCTGCTGCTGAACGCGCTCGTCGACGGCGAACTTGATGCTGCTTCGGCTGCGACACTCGAGCGCCGCATTGCCAGTGAGGCAACGCTGCGGAAGGCCTATGATGCCATCTCCGCTACGCGCGCGGCGCTCGGCATGCTCGACCGCCCGCAACTCGACACCGAACTGCTCGACAGGATCGAATCCGCTGTCGGCGTTTCCGGCAAATCTGCCGTACCCTCGCACGGGCGGCTGCACGGGCAAGTGGACTGGCGCATGCTCGCCGCTTCTGTTCTCGTCGCCCTCGTTGCGGCGAGCAGTGGAGGCTACTGGCTGGGCGCGAACAGTCCGAACGTAACCATTGCCGATCTCGCGGCGAGCAGCCATCGTCGCAGTCTGCTTGCCGCAAGCCCCGTCGATGTCGCTTCGTCCGATCGTCACACCGTGAAGCCTTGGCTCGACGGCCGCATCGGCATCTCGCCGCCGGCTCCTGATCTTGCCGCGAAAGGTTTCATACTTGTCGGAGGGCGCGTCGATGTCATCGGCGGTCGTCCCGTGCCAACGCTCGTCTACCGCCACAACGAGCATCTGATCACGGTGCTGACCGTGCCGGCAGAGGCTGGTTCATCCGGCCCGGAGGACAGGCAAACTGACGGCTACAATATGGTGAACTGGAAGGGCAGCGGCTTCAATTACTGGGCAGTATCCGATCTCGAACGCGCCGAACTGGACGATTTCGTTGCGGCGTACCGCGCTATCAATCGCCAGTGAAGTCTGCCGCCAGTAGGCATTCAATATCGAGTCTGACTCACATTCGATGATTTTCTTTGGCGCCGTGGTGCTGTTTTCCAAGGGAAATCAGCACCACGGCAGGCCGACCATTCAGGTGATGACGCCGTTCGTTGCCACGCTGCTCGGTCTGGGTATCTGCCAGAGCGCCTACACGGCCGAGGTATTCGAGCGGGCATCATCTCCGTGGACAAGGGGCAGGGTGAGGCGGCGGCTGCGCGATCGGCACCCCGCCGATGGTGAAGGGATTGCCGGCAACGGCAAAGCGCATCGCCGCCTCCGGTGTGACATCGCCGAAGGCATGCCACCACCCGACCATGCCTTTTGCCGTCAAGCTGACCCCACCCGTGTCGAAGGTGGTGGTGGCGCGCAGACCCAGCGTGGTGAAGGTTGCATCGGTATTGGCCGACGGGCTGGCCAGCGCCGCCGCGCTGCCCCGTTCGATGAAGGCGTCCGTATTCAGGTTGAGGTCATCGTATCGGATCGTCACCCTTTCCCCTTGGATTGCTTCCACGAGGAAACCAATAGCCCGTTTTCTTGTAAATGTTTACCGCATCGCCATTCTGGCTGACGAAGCCGCCGGCGCCTTTGACTAGGATATCGCCTCCGCCACCAACCAGCGTCAGTCCGTGCGTCGCGCCCGTCACTACGCCGGCGGCCGTTACGCTCACAGCGCCGTTGCCGGTTGGCGGGGCTCGAAACGGGGAGCAGGCGTGTTGCTTGTTTCCGTTCCTCAACTCTTGGTAACGACAACCTCGAGATATTCGCTCGGCACAATCAGTGATGAACTGCCGCCGTGATTAAAGCGGTTCAGCAGGTCCAGAATGTCGGATCGCAGCGCTGCTTTCCCGTGTATATCGAGCGCAGCGAAGGCCCGATGGGTTGGACCGTAGTAGGTCTGGAAGATCTCCAGCCAATGCTCCGCGGACTTGTAGCGGAACGTGAATGCCTGCGGTGCCGCGCTTACTTTGTGCCTTGAGAACAGCTCTTCCAGACGGCCCCGCGTCCCCCAAAGAGCTGGTGATGAGATGCCGGCCTGTGGCGGCACATGCTTGCCAATGGTCTTGAACAATTGACCGATGAAGCCCTCGGGCGTCCAGTTCGCCAATCCGATCCGACCGCCGCGACGGCAGACCCTCAACAGTTCGCTCGCCGCCTTGTCCTGATCGGGCGTAAACATGACGCCAAAGGTGGACAGCACCACGTCGAAGCTGTCACCAGCGAAGGGCAGTGCCTCGGCGTCGGCTTCCTGAAACTCGATAGTCAGGCTTTCAGCCGATGCGCGCTCCTTAGCGCGATCGAGCAGGGCCCCGACATAGTCTGTTGCGACGACATCGGTCCACCGGCGCGCCGCTGCCAGCGACGCATTGCCGTTGCCGGCGGCGACGTC
>Ga0187815_10001749_pt1 | contig 10214 bp, 10 predicted proteins | sample NC_S_5_FD_132962 | JGI IMG/M metagenome (GOLD analysis project Ga0187815, IMG submission 132962) | Wetland sediment microbial communities from Neuse River Estuary, North Carolina, USA - ASW-S_5 | ecosystem: Environmental > Aquatic > Freshwater > Wetlands > Sediment | place: USA: North Carolina...
CGAACTCCGCAAGGTCCTCGAGCGGGAGTACAACGTGCTCGTCCAGGGCGGCCAGGGGTCGCTCACCGGCAAGATCTTCCGGATCGGCCACATGGGGATCGCCGACTGGCCCGACCTCCTCGTGACGTTCGCCGCGCTCGAGCGGGTGCTCGGGAAGGCCGGCCGCGTTCCCTCGCCCGGCCTGGCCCTCCGGGCGATCGTCGACCGGATGCCGTAGCGCCCGCGCAGCCTAGATGTCCAGGATGACCCGGGCCCGGCCCCGCGCCGGGTCGAAGACGAGGCCGTGGAACGTCACGGCCTTGACCTCGGTGCGTGCGAGGTGCCGCGCCGCGTCGAACGGCTCTCCGGCCGCGCGGGCCACGACCGAGGTTGGCGGGTCCCCCACTGCGTGGACCCGCAGGGCCCGGACGAGGAACCCCTCGGTCTGCTGAAGTAAGAGCAGCTCGCCGAGGAACGCCACCACCAGGGAGGGGGCATCCTCCGCCGAGGCGCGGACGTCCCGCTCCTCGCGCGCGCGCACTGTCCTCAGATCGGTGATCACCGAGAACAGACCGAGGCCCAGGGCTTCGAGGAGCGCGTCCGAGCCCGGGCCCGTGGCCCAGACGCCCACGTCCGCGGTGGTCGGGAAGCTTCCCCACCGGCGCGGCGGTCGACGGCGCCCCCGGGTGCCGGTCATGCCGGACCCGAGGGCTGGAACGAGTTTAAGCCGCCGGCGACTAGGGGCTCTGCCCATGCGCGGGACGCTCGTGATCCCTACTCTCAACGAGGCTCCGTCGATCGCGCACGTCATTCGCCTGTTCCGAACGGCCGTCGCCGAGGCCAACGCGACGGTGTTCCAGGGCGACCCGATCGATTGGGACGTCCTGGTCGTGGACGGGGCGTCGGCGGACGGGACCGCCGCGATCGCGGAGGCGGAAGGTGCCCGGGTGATCATCGAGCGGCGCATGGGGTACGGTCGGGCGTACAAGACGGGGTTCGCGGCGGCTCGCGGCGACGTGATCGCGACCTCGGACGGCGACGCGACGTACCCGGTCGAGACGGTCCCCGGGCTGGTCAAGAAGCTCCTGGACGAGAAGCTCGACTTCGTGACTGGCAACCGCCTGGCCTACCTCGACCGGGACGCCATGACGACCGAGCACCGCGTCGGCAACTTCATGCTGAACACGTTCGTCGGTCTGGCCTACCACCGCTACCTGCGGGACGTCCCGGGACATACCCTCGAGGACAGCCAGAGCGGTTTCTGGGTGTTCCGCCGCGAGGTCCTGAACCGGGTGCACCTGACACAGGATGGGATGGCGTTCTCCGAGGAACTGAAGATCGAGGCGATCCTCCGGGGGGCCCGGTTCGTCGAGGTGCCGATCCGGTACGGCGAGCGATGGGGCCCGCCCAAGCTCTCGAGCTGGCGCGACGGCCTTGGGAACCTTCTGTTCCTCATCGAGAAGCGGTTCGACGTCGCCCGCGAGGCCCGCTTCGGGGTCCCCGTCCCGTTCAGCGAGGGTCAGGAAACCGGTCTCGTCCCGTGAGGGGGGCAACGGCGGACTACTGGGTCTTGCCCGAACGCTCGCGGGATTTCACGCGCAGGCCCTTGTAGCCGCATCGCCGGCACTGGACCGCCTTGGGTGGGTTGCGCGCCGAGCAGTTCATGCAGACCTTCTTGTTGAGCAGTCGCTCGACGGCTTCCGGAAACGGCATGGGGACGGCGGGACGGGAGCTCCCGTATAAAACGTGCGCTTGGGGGCGCCCCCTCCTCCCCCGCTCGACCGCTCCGGTCGGCCCCGGTCACCGACCGGTCCAGGAAGCCCCGTCCCGTGCATTCGGGCCCCGCGGGGGGGCGGACGAAGGCGCTTTGCCGCCGAGCGTCCTAACCTCGACGTGCTCACGCTGGAGGAGCGCCGTCAGGCATTGCGGCTGCCGCGTCGCGCGCTCGAGCGGGCGCTCGGGCCGTCGCCGGACGACGACCCGGCGGGCCCCTTCGAGCGGGAGCCGCTTCCCCCGGTCTTCGACGAGAAGCGCGGCGCGTTCGTGACCCTGAGGCGCTTCCCAGGCGACCAGCTGAGGGGATGTATCGGGTACCCGCTGCCGATCTTGCCCCTGCGGACGGCCCTCGCCCGCGCGGCGGTCGCCGCCGGCCTCGAGGACCCCCGGTTCGCCCCCGTGCGCGCCGGAGAGCTTTCCCGCCTAGCGATCGAGGTCTCGGTGCTCACCGTCCCCTGGATCGTCCCGGCCACGGTGCCGGAGCAGCGGCTCGCCGCCGTTCAGGTCGGCCGGGACGGCCTGATCGTAGAGGGGTTCGGCACGAGCGGCCTCCTCCTTCCTCAGGTAGCCCCGGAGCAGGGATGGACCGCTGAGGAGTTCCTCGCCGGGACGTGCGAGAAGGCTGGGCTTCCCCGCCACGCCTGGCGGGACCCCCGCGTGGTAGTTCGCCGCTTCGAGGCCGAAGTGTTCCGTGAGCGGTCGCCGGGTGGCGAACCGGAGTCCGAGGGGTCCCCGGTCAGGGCGAGCGACGGACCATCCGCGCCGAGAACGTGACCCCTTCGAGGTCCCAGGTCTTGAGGTCCGGGCCGGGCTCGAGCGGGCCGTCGACCAGAACGAACGGGTCCGCGATCAGGTCGTGGGCCAGGGCCTCCCGTCGACGTTCGAGCGAGGTCCGGAGAGCCCCGGTCACCGCCACCGTGACTGCGACCGCTTCGGTGTAGCGGAGGCCGAGCTCCTTGCGGGTCTGCTGGAGCCGTCGCGCGACCTCCCGCGCGAGACCCTCCTCGAGCAGTTCCGCGGTCGGCTGCCTCGGAAGCGCCGCGACCGGGGTGCCGTTCTCCTCCCGGACCACCCAGGCGCCGTCGGGGTAGTCCCAACGCGCGGTGACAGGGACCCGGACCACCCGCTTCACGTTGAGCTCCTCAGCGAGGAGCGTCGTGCCATCCTCTCCCAGCGCCGCGAGGGCGGGCGAGGCGTCGCCGAACACGATGAGCTCGGCGAGGGGGATCCGGGACTTCACTTCGGCCCGGTGCCGGAGCTCCCGTCCGACCTCGACCAGCGCGCGGAGCTCCTCCATCCCTCGCTCGAGTCCGGGCTCGCGGGCTCCGAGCGACGGCGGCCAGGCGACGAGGTGGACCGACCGGTCGCGCTCGCGGAAGCCGAGGTCGCCGACCTCCTGATGGACCCATTCGGCCGTGAACGGGAGCAGGGGGGCGACCGTTCGGGCCAACCCGAGGAGCGTGTAGGACAGGGTGGCGTGGGCCGCGCGCCGGTCGGCAGAGGCCCCGTCCGACCAAAAGCGGGGTCGCGAGCGGCGCAGGTACCAGGTCGACAGGTCGTCGACGAACTCCCGAACCGCGTTCGCCCCCGACCGGAGGTCGTAGTGTTCGAGCGACTCCCCGACGGCGGTCCGGGTCGCCTCGAGCCGGGAGAGGACCCAGCGGTCGAGGGTTCCGGAGGGCGCCGGCCGTTCGGTGACCGGTGGGAGTCGGTCGGCTCGGGCGTTCTCCAGGTGGAACGCGACGACGTTCCGTAGCGTCCCGAGCGTCCGCGCCGCGGTCTTCTGGATCGTCGCCTCGTTGATCCGCATCGGCTCGGTGAAGTCGAGCGTCAGGAACGTCCATCGGACGGCGTCCGCCCCGTAGCGGTGGAGGAGCGAGAGCGGTTCGAGCGCGTTCCCCTTCGACTTCGACATCTTGCGGCCGCTCTCGTCGAGGACGAGGCCCGAGGAGACGCAGGCGCGGTAGGCGGGTCGGTCGAAGAGCACCGTTCCGAGGACCAGGAGCGTGTAGAACCAGCCGCGAGTCTGGTCGAGCCCCTCGGCGATGAAATCGAGCGGAGAGGCCGGGTCGAACGGGCCGGGTTCGAACGGGTAGTGGAACTGGGCGAACGGGGCGGACCCGCTGTCGTACCATGCGTCGATCGTGTAGGGCTCGCGACGGGCCTCCTTACCGCACGTCCCGCAGCGGAGCACGAGGCGGTCGACGGTGACCCGGTGCGGGTCGAACGGCGCTGGGAGCGGCGCACCGAGGCGTTCCGCGAGCTCGGCAAAGCTTCCGACACAGGTCCGGTGCCGGTCGGCGCAGACCCAGATCGGAAGCGGCGTCCCCCAGTACCGGTTCCGCGACAGGGCCCAGTCCTTGGCCTCGGTCAGGAAGTTCCCGAAGCGGCCCTCCCGCAGGTGCTCGGGAACCAACAGGACCGTCGCGTTGTGCTTCACGAGGTGGTCGGTGACGCGAGACGTTCGAACGAACCAGGAATCGATCGCGCGGTAGAGGAGGGCGGACTCGCAGCGCCAGCAGAACGGGTACGTGTGGCGGACCGTCTCCGACCGGAAGAGGAGGCCTCGCTGCTGGAGGTCCTTCAGGAGGATCGGGTCGGCGGTCTTGAACGACTTCCCGCGTACGAGGGGCACGAGGTCCGTGAACACCCCCCGGCTGTCGAGCGGGTCGAACACTCCCACCTTCTCGCGCGCCCCGATCCGCTGGTCTTCGGGCCCGAAGCTCGGCGCGACGTGCAAGAGGCCGGTCCCGTCCTCGGCGGTCACCGAGGCGTCGAGCACGACGCGGTGGCGGCCCGGGCCCGGCCCGGGCGTGTCGAACGGCGGGACGTACGTCGCGCCCTCCAGCGCCGGGCCGTTCAGCCGCTCCACGACCTCGGCGCCACCGGGAAAGTACCGGGGGAGCGCGGCGGACGCGAGGACCAGCTCTCGACCGTCCTCGGTGCGTACGACGGAGTACTCGAGGTCGGGCCGCGCCGCGACCAGGAGGTTCGCCGGAAGCGTCCACGGCGTCGTCGTCCAGACGAGGAGTTCGCGGCGTCGGCCCTCCGGACCGGTGAGCGGGAAGCGGACCGTGATCGACGGGTCGGTCGTCTCGCGGTACCCCTGGGCCACTTCGTGCGAGGAGAGCGGGGTCTCGCACCGGGGACAGTACGGGAGGACGTAGTGGCCCTTCTCGAGCAGGCCCCGGTCGAACAGCGTCTTGAGCGACCACCAGACGCTCTCGATGTACGCGGGGTCCATCGTCCGGTAGGCCCGGTCGTAGTCGAGCCAGTAGCCGAGCCGGCGGCTCATCTCGCGCCAGACCGAGGCGACCTCGAGCGTCCCGGTCCGACACTCCTCGCAGAACCGCTCGACGCCGAACGCCTCGATCTCGCGCTTTGACTTGAGCCCGTGGCGTTTCTCGATCTCGAGCTCGACGGGGAGCCCGTGGCAGTCCCAGCCCGCCATCGAGCTCACGATGCGGAAGCCGCTCATCCGGCGGAACCGCAGCTCGACGTCCTTGAGGACGCGCGAGATCAGATGGCCGAGGTGCGGAGCCCCGTTGGCGGTCGGAGGCCCCTCGGTGAACCGAAAGACCGGCCCGTCCGGACTCCGGGAGAGCACCGCGGCCGGCACGCCGGTCTGTTCCCAATAGGAAAGGACGCGGTCGTGGACCCCCGCCGAAAGCGGGGCTCCGCTCTCCTCCTCACCGGCGGTCATGGGCGTTCGCGACGGAGTCGATGGAGCTAAAAAGCCCGGCCCGGCGCAGGCGTTACCGTCGGAGACCGAACGGAACCGGGCTTTTCGACTCCGGTCCGACCGCGCTGGACGGGTGCCGGGAAACGATGGTACCCTCGACCGCCGTCACGTGACACCCGCGTCCGAGGACGATCTTCTGGGCGCGAACGAGCCCGACCTCGACTCCCGCGAGGTCGACCGTCTCGGCATCGATGCGCTCCACCACGACCGTCCGTTCGTGGAAGAAGACCTTGTCTACGAGGTTCGGCCGCGTGGCGCGCAGTCGAACGGAGCGTGCCTCGACCCGCCCGAGCTCGGATGTTTCGCGGAACGTCGCGTCGACGCTCAGGGCCCGGACGGCCCCCGGAACATGGGCGGCTCCCTCGACCCGCAGCACCCCCACGGTGAGGGCCGGCGCGTGGAGGATGCCCCGCACGGTAGCGGTGCGGTCGACGGTGACCGCTCCGGCGATGCGCGCGACGCCCGCCAAGTCGAGGTCGACCGCGTGCACGGTCGCCGCCAGGCGCAACGTTCCGCGGGAGGAGAACGACCCTCGGACCTCGACCGGGCCCTCGACCTCGAGGTTCCCCCGCGAGCGGAGCTGATCGGCCGAGAACCTGCCACCCACGGCGAGCGTCCCGCGAACGTCGGCCGTGCCCACGTCGACCGGCCCCGTGACCTTGGCGGTACCGGTCACCGACCAACGGGCAGCTCGAACGGAGTCATGACGGACGGTCCCCCGATCCACGATCGTCCCGGACGGAGGGGCGGGCGAAGGAGCGGCCGTTGGGGAGGGCTCCGGGGGGATGGCCGCAGACGGAGGCGAGGGGCGGGTCAGAGCGGCGGCGGTCATCGGCCCTCCTCAGCGAGCGTGGCCAACGGGCGCGATGTGCAGCCGTCGGTGCTGGACCATGATGCACAGGTTCTCGTAGACCGTGACCCCCGCGGTCCGGGCTTTCGCCGCGGCCTCGGCGTGCTCGACTCCCAGCTGCATCCAGACGACCTTGACGCCGCGCGCGAGGGCTTCCTCGACGACGGGAGGCACTTGGTCACTGCGACGGAACACGTCCACGATGTCCACGCCGACCTCCGGAGGGATGGCCGAGAGGGACGGGAACGATCTCTCGCCCAGGACCTCCGAGAGCATCGGGTTCACGGGGACGATCCGGTACCCTTGGGACTGGAGATAGCGGGCGACCTCGTTCGAGTCCCGCTCGGGCTTGTCCGAGAGCCCGACCACCGCGATCGTGCGCGCGCGGGAGAGGACGTCCCGGAGCTCCGCGTCGTTCGGCGCCATCGTTCCCACGACGCAGGGAGGTTACATGATGCTGACGGGCCGGGTTCATCCTCCCCCCATCGGCGGGAATCCCTGCAGCGGCCCGGGTCTGGAAGCCGCAGGACCGGTGTCGGGGTTCGGTAGGCCCCTCGACGGGCGCAGGTAATGGACGAGGCCGATCACGGCTCCCACGAGAACGATCAGGTAGTGGAGGGCCACGCCCACGTCCGAGTCGATGAGGGTCAGGAACGCCGTCGCGTCGTTCGCCCCGTGGAGGAGGGACGGAACGACCAGGTTGCCTCCCGAGAAGCGGTAGGCGGCGGCCAGCGCGAACCCCATCAAGAACAGGGTCGGGAAGATCAGCGGCGCGGCGATCCCGTAGGTCGTACCGTAGTAGAGGTGTACGCCGGCGAAGACGACGCTCGTCCAGGTAGCGGGTACGAACCAGGCGCCAGGGCGGTCGCGCCAGTACCCGAAAATCCACCCGCGGAAGATCGTCTCCTCGAAAGCACCGATCACGAACGAGAAACCGACGAAGAACCACGGGTTACCCGCGGCCTGTTGGAGGGCCGGGTTGGGCCGGTTCAGGAGCTGGAGAGCCGCGGGGTCGACCAGCTCGTACACGATGGTGAGGCCGATCACGATGAGGAGCCCGAGGAGGGCCAGAAGCCCGTACCAGCGCAGGCCCTCCCAGGTCGCGAGCCCCATGCGCTTCGACCAGTCGCGGAGGGGAGCGCCCCCGACCAGGAGCGCGAAGGCGAGCACGGGAACTCCGTAGACGATGAACAGGTCGCCCGGGAGGTTGCCGTAGAGAGCCGTCGCTCCGGGAACGTTCTGGGGAACGAAGTACTGGCTCGCCACCGCCACGACAGTGATAGCGACTCCGGCGAAGTACCTCCCGAGCGATGCCGGCGCGCGCGGCGGCGACGACGGCCAGAGCGAGCCGGTCTCCACGGTGTCGCGAGCGCCCGCCCGTACTTATCCGTCTTTCGAGCGTGGCTACGGGAGGGGATCGTCGTGCACTTCCTGGTCCTCGCGAAGGCCGTCCCGACCTCCGAATCTCTGCGCTACGACCCGGCGAGTCGCCGCGTTTACCGGGAGGGTGGCGACCTGGGGGTGAACCCGTTCGACCAGCGGGCCCTGCGGGTCGCGCTCGAACTGCGCCGGCCTGGAGAGACCGTCACGGTCCTCTCGCTCGGACCGCCGCAGGCGCGCGCGGCGTTCCGGGAGGCCCGGGCGCTCGGCGCCGACCGGGTCCTCCTCCTTTCGGACCCCGCCTTCGCCGGTTCCGACACGCTCGCGACCGCCCGAGCGCTCACCGCGGCGGCGAAACGCGTCGGGCACGACGTGATCCTGGGCGGGGTGTGGACGACAGACAGCGAGACCGGCCAGGTCGGACCCGAGGTCGCCGCCCTGCTCGGGGTGCCGGTCGTCTCGGGGGCCCGGGCCCTTCGCCGGGACCCGGAAGGACCGGGATTCGAAATCACGGTCGACACGCCCACCGGATGGGCCCAGTACCGCGCCCCGGCCCCCCTGCTCGTGACCGTCGGGGAGAAGATTACCAAGCCTCTTCACGCGACGCCGGAAGCCCTCGAGCGACTCCCCGAGCCGGCGATCGAGATCCTGACCGCGGCCGACCTCGGCATCCTCCCCGCGCTCACGGGGACGGCGGGATCCCCGACCGTCGTCGTGAGCGTCGACGACGTGGCACCGACCCGGGCCCCCCGAAAGTTCGCCGACGGCACCGTAGCGGACCGCGTGCGTGCGGCCGTGGCCGCGCTGACCCCTCTGTTGGGAGCGCCTCCTCCGGGACCGATTCTCCTGCCGCCCGCCCCCGAGCCCCGTCGGCCGGAGGCCGAGGTCCTCGTGCTCGTCACCGGGTCGAGCGGCGGCCTCGACCCCTCCTCGCTCGGCCTCGTCTCGGAGGTCCGCAGAGCCCTTCCCGGGGCCTGGCCTTCCGCCGTCTGGGTCGGGACTCCGCCGACGGAGTCTGCCACCCACCGTCTGGAGCTCGCCGGCGCCCTCGCCGGCTACTGTGCGACCACCGCGGAGCCGCGGCCGGAATCCCGTATCGTCGCCCGGGGCTTCGCGTCCGCCCTCGACGCCCGTCCGAGCTCCGCCGCCGGCCTCTTCCTCTCGGATCCGTTCGGCCGTGAGGTGGGAGGCCAGCTCGCGGCCCACCGCGGGCTCGGGCTCACGGGGGACGCGATCGGGATGCGGCCCGACCCGTCTTTCGGGATCGTATGGTCGAAGCCGTCGTTCGGGGGACGAGCCGTGGCCGGCATCCACTCCACCACCCGGCCGAGCCTCGCCACGATCCGACCCGGCACGTTCCCGCCCGCCGGGGAAACCCAACGCGGGGAAGGATTCGGATGGACGACGCTGTCTCCGCTCCGGGAGCGTAACACGGTCAAGCTTCGGTCCGAGGGCGTCGAGACCGTGGACACGACCGACCTCGAACGGCGGGCGGTGATCGTCGCCGTGGGGATGGGCGCGGGGGGGCCGGAAGGGATTCAGCGTCTACGCTCGACCCTGGCTCGCTGGCGGGCCGGCTTGGTCGGGACCCGTCGGGCGGTCGATGCCGGATGGGTGCCCCGCCAGCTCCAGCTGGGGCTCACGGGGCGCTCGCTGGCGCCGCGCCTCGGGGTCCTGCTCGGAGTCTCCGGAAGCCCGAATCACCTGGTCGGATGGAGACGGGCACGCGCGCTCCTGGCGGTCAACCGGGACCCCGACGCGCCGGTGTTCCGCGACGTGGACGTGGGCATCGTGGGGTTGGTCGAGGAGGTCGTTCCCCTCCTCGAGGACGCGCTGGCCGGTCTGGTCGGCCACTAAGAGGACGCCGCCAGGCCCGCCGTACGCTCGGCGGCCTTCAGGCACGCGAGCAGGTCCTCGAGCGTCGTGCGAGCGCTGGCCGCGGAGGCGGCCGAAAGGCGCACGACGAGGTCGCGGTCCTCGGTCGTCACCTCGACGAAGGACGGATTGTCCGCCACGACCGCGGCCCGCATCGTCTCCGCCTCCCGCCGGTCGAAGCAGCGCCGGCGCACGACGACCGTCACTTCGATGCCGGGCGTCTCTTCTCCGAGGGCGGAGATCGCGCACCTCCCGTGGGAGCGCCGGCGCCCGGCCCCCGGTCGAGCGCGTGGGGGACGATGGGGGCGGCCTGCGTGCGGCGCGCGACCTCGGCGGCCGCGCGGGTGCGCAGGTACTCCACGATGGACGGCCACACCTTCCCGTCGGTCCGCTGCTTGTTCTCGAAGTTGTGCTCTCCGATGAACCGCGAGAACGCGGCCTGGCTCGGGGCGTCCCACGCTCCGGTGAATCGGCCGGAGTAGTAGCCGAGCGTGCCCAGGTCGTGCTGCATCGCGCGGGCGACGTCCCCCTCGATGGTCACGAGGGTGGCCGGGTCCTCCCGGCTGAGCATCGTCATGTCGTAGAGCCGGAAGACGCGTTTCAGCTCCTCGA
>Ga0187815_10001751_pt1 | contig 10190 bp, 9 predicted proteins | sample NC_S_5_FD_132962 | JGI IMG/M metagenome (GOLD analysis project Ga0187815, IMG submission 132962) | Wetland sediment microbial communities from Neuse River Estuary, North Carolina, USA - ASW-S_5 | ecosystem: Environmental > Aquatic > Freshwater > Wetlands > Sediment | place: USA: North Carolina...
GACCTGCAGAACGCCATCGAGCAGATCAAGAAGCAGGTGCCGAACGACAAGCTCAAGGGCTATGTCCTCGACCTGCGGCTCAATCCGGGCGGCCTGCTGGATCAGGCGGTGAGCGTTTCCGACACCTTCCTCGACAAGGGCGAGATCGTCTCGACGCGCGGCCGCGATCCGAAGGACGTGACCCGCTTCGATGCCCGCTCGGGCGACATGACCGGTGGCAAGCCGCTCATCGTGCTCATCAACGGCGGATCGGCCAGCGCCTCGGAGATCGTTGCCGGCGCGCTGCAGGATCACCACCGGGCAACGGTCCTCGGCACGCAGTCCTTCGGCAAGGGCTCGGTGCAGACGATCATCCCGCTTGCCGAGAACGGCGCGCTGCGGCTCACCACGGCGCTCTATTACACGCCGTCGGGCAAGTCGATCCAGGGCAAGGGCATCACGCCCGACATCAAGGTCGAGCAGCCGCTGCCTGATGAGCTGAAGGGACGTGACGTGAACCGAGGCGAATCCGACCTCAAGGGCCACATCAAGGGCGTGGAAGAGGGCGACCAGGGCTCGGGCTCGTCGGCCTATGTGCCGCCGGAGGCCAAGGACGACATCCAGCTCAACTATGCGCTGGACCTGCTGCAGGGCACCAAGACCGATCCGGCCTTCCCGCCCAATCCCGAGCAGGCGGTGCTGAACCAGAAGTGAGGATCGGGCGCAGGTAGCCGCGGGGACTGCCTGCACCGCCTCATTGGCAATGCGCTTCCGCCGGTCTTGCCGGCGGAAGTCGTTTCATGAAAGCCTTTTCCCGCCGGCATTGAGGGATGCGGCTTGTCGCCTTTCGATAAGGACATCGATCGCCCGTTAGGTCAGCCAGCTCCTGCCGCGCGCGGCGTACGCCGGCGCGCTTCGCCGAGCGGCCGCACATTGGTTTCCGGTCTCGTGGTCGTGGCGATCCTCGGCGCCTCCAGCGCGATCGCCTTGCGCGAACGGCCTTTCCGCAATCCGGCCACGGCCGTTGCAACCACGCCGGAAGTGATCCAGCCGGTGAAGGTGGAAACGGCCGCGGCGCCGGCCCAGCCGTCGCCGGCTGGCAGGAGCGGCACCGGCCCCTCCATCATCCATGTCAATCCGCCCGAGGACGGCGCGGCCGGGAACATGGTGATCATCCGCGATCCGTCGGAAATCGGGCAAAACCTGCGCGTGGTGCATCTGCCCGACAAGGAGTTGATCGAGCAGGGGGACAACGGACTGCTGCCGGTGCGCGCGGCCGACGGGCGGCGACCATTGGATGTCTATGCGCGGCCATGGTCGGGCGCGCGCGGGGCGCGGGTGGCGCTCGTCATCGGCGGGCTTGGCCTGTCGCAGACCGGAACCCAGGAGGCCATCGCCAAGCTTCCGCCGGAGGTGACGCTGGCCTTCGCCTCGGACGGCAACAGCATCGGCCGCTGGATGCAGGAAAGCCGCCGGCAGGGCCACGAGATCATCATGCAGGTGCCGCTGGAGCCGTTCGATTTCCCGAACGTCAATCCTGGCCGCAACACGCTGACGGTGGCGGCAAAGCCGGCGGAAAACCTGAAGAACCTGCGCTGGGCACTGTCGCGCACCACCAACTACACCGGCGTGATGAACTATATGGGCGCGCGCTTCGTTGCCGATCAGGCGGCGATGGAGCCTGTGCTGGACGAACTCGGAAAGCGCGGCCTGCTTTATCTCGACGATGGCTCTTCTGCCCGCAGCGTGGCGCCGGAACTGGCGCTGAAGGACCGCGTGCCTTTCGCCATTGCCGACGCGACGATCGACGGTGAACGCAGCCGCGACGCGATCCTGAAGAAGCTCGACCAGCTCGAGGCGACCGCGCGGGCCAAGGGCTTTGCCATCGGCACCGGCTCGGCGTTCGACGTGACCGTCGATGCCGTCGCGCAATGGGTTGCGGAGGCGCGGCGGCGTGGCATAGAGATCGTTCCGATCTCGGCGCTGGCCACCGACCCCGAAAAAGGCTGAAGTTTCCGCATGACGAAGAAGATCGATCCGCAGACGCTGCCCTATCGCCCCTGTGTCGGCATCATGGTGCTGAACCGCGCCGGGCTGGTCTGGTCCGGTCACCGAATCGCCGAGCCCGATGGCGAAATGGCCGGCACCGACAAGCTCTGGCAGATGCCGCAGGGCGGCATCGACAAGGGCGAGGAGCCGCTTCCGGCGGCGCTGCGCGAGCTTTACGAGGAAACCGGCATGCGTAGCGTCTCGCTGCTGGCCGAGGCGCCGGGCTGGATCAACTACGACCTGCCGGTCGACAAGGTGGGCATCGCGCTGAAGGGCAAATATCGCGGGCAGACCCAGAAATGGTTCGCCTTCCGCTTCGAGGGCGACGAAAGCGAGATCGCCATCAACCCGCCGCCGGGCGGGCACGCCGCCGAATTCGACCGGTGGGACTGGAAGCCGATGACCGAGCTGCCGGAACTCATCGTGCCTTTCAAGCGCAAGGTCTATGACCAGGTGGTGGCGGCCTTCAGGCATCTGGCGCAGTAGATTTTTCCCGCTACGGCGGCTCGCTGAGCCGTCCCTTCCTAAGGGAGCCTTGCACCATTTCCAACCGTTTGCGGGGCAGGTAGCCTCGTCGCGGTATTCTGCTTGTCTGTATCTGGCATCTGCGCATGCGGCCGCAAGGCCGGGCAATCGCATAGGGCACGGCCTACCCCACTCCGCCTCCCCCGGATCAAGTCCGGGGTCGGCACCTCTCCCCCTCAAAAGGGGAGAGGAAATGCCGGCCGCAATCCTGGCGCCCTTCCTCTCCCGCGTCGAGCGGGGGCCGAAGGACGGGCGAGGCCCGTGGCTCGCCCCGGAATGGTGGTTTGCGCGGCAAACCGGAGTGGAGGTCGAATTCTAGTTGCGATAGCCCTCCCGCCCTTGCGGAGGGGTATTTCAACTGCAAATGCCTTGCTGCTCGGACAGGGTGCGACGTTTCGCCGCTGCCTGGGCCAATCGACTGAGCCACCTGTCGCTGTTTGCCCATATTGCGACGCAACGTTTCCCGAACTATTGGTGTTCAGAAGGCATGATCCCCGAAAGCTTTCCGGTTTTTGGACAAAGATTCTGCTTAAAATAGGATTAAAACGCAAGTTATCACTAATTCCGGTGATGTTTTGCGTCGAGATCGGGGTTTTTCGGCGAAATGGACCAGTCTTTTGCAAATAATCGCGATTCCAGGCGGTCGGAGGCGGCGCAGGCCGGCGCCGTGCTGCGGATCGACCTCGCAGCCGTGCGCGAAAACTACCGCCGGCTGAAGGAGCGTCTGGGCTCAACGCGCTGTGCCGGCGTGGTCAAGGCGGATGCCTATGGTCTGGGCGCCGCCCAGGTGGCCAAGGCGCTGGCGCGCGAAGGCTGCGACACGTTCTTCGTCGCCCATGCCGGCGAGGGGCTGGCGCTGCGCGCGGTGCTGGGCCGGGAGCCGGCGATCTTCGTGCTGAACGGCACGCCGCCCGGCGCGGAGGTCGAAGCGGCGGCCGCCGGCCTGACCACCGTCGCCAACAGCCTCGAACAGCTTGCCGCCTGGCGCGCCGCCGCCCGCAAGCTTGAGCGGAAACTGCCTGTCGCGCTTCAGGTCGACAGCGGCATGTCGCGGCTCGGCATGATGCCCTCCGAGGTCGAGACGCTGGCGGGCGACGCCGGCCTGCGCGAAGGCCTCGACGTCAGGCTGGTGATGAGCCATCTGGCCTGCGCCGACGAGCCGGACCATCCGGCCAATGCCTTGCAGAAGAAAAACTTCGACCGGCTGCGCGCCATGCTGCCGGCGGCACCCGCGTCGTTCGCCAACTCGTCGGGCATCTTCCTCGGCTCCGACTATCACTACGATCTAGCCCGTCCGGGCGCCGGGCTCTACGGCATCAATCCGACGCCGGCGCACGCCAATCCGATGCGCGAGGTGATCCGGCTCGATGCCAAGGTCATCCAGACCCGCGCGCTGGAAGCCGGTCTCGGCGTCGGCTACGGCCACACCTATCGCACCACCGGCCCGATGCGTGCCGCCACCATCTCGCTCGGCTATGCCGACGGCTGGCACCGCCGTGCCGCCGCCGGCGCCTGTTTCAACGGCGTCAGCCTGCCTTTCATCGGCCGCGTGTCGATGGACAGCATCATCATCGACATTTCGGCGCTGCCGGAAGGCGCGCTGAAGGCCGGCGATCTGGTCGAGGTGATCGGCAGCCACCAGACCGTGGACGATGTCGCCGGCCATGCCGGCACCATCGGCTACGAGATTCTGACCGGCCTCGGCCATCGTTTCCATCGCATCTACGAAGGCGGCTGAGCGCTTCGCCGCCGCCCGCGCATACTCTCAGGGAGACTTAGCAAGCATGAAAGTTCTGGTGTTGGGGAGCGGGGTGGTGGGTGTCACCTCGGCCCACTATCTGGCCGAGGCCGGGCACGAGGTCGAGGTGGTCGACCGTCAGTCGGGCCCGGCGCTCGAGACCAGCTTCGGCAATGCCGGCGAGGTGTCGCCCGGCTATGCCTCGCCGTGGGCTGGCCCCGGCATTCCGACCAAGGCCATCAAGTGGCTCTTGATGAAGCACGGGCCGCTGGTCGTGCGGCCGAAGCTCGACCCGTATATGTGGTCGTGGTTGTTCAAGATGCTCGGCAACTGCACCTCCTCGCGCTACGCCGTCAACAAGGCGCGCATGGTGCCGGTGGCCGAATACAGCCGCGACCTGCTGAAGGCGATGCGCCAGACCATGGGCATCACCTATGACGACCGCGCCCAGGGCACGCTGCAGCTCTTCCGCGAGCAGAAGCATCTGGACGGCGTCGGCGGCGACATCGAGGTTCTGAAGCAGTTCGGCGTGCCTTACGAGGTTCTGGATCGCCAGGGCTGCATCAACGCCGAGCCGGGTCTGGCGACCGCCGAGGGCAGTTTCGCCGGCGGCCTGCGCCTGCCGAATGACGAAACCGGCGACTGCAAGATTTTTACCGAAAAGCTGGCGGCGCATGTCACCGAGCGCGGCGTGAAATTCCGCTTCGACACCAAGATCGACAAGATTCTGGTTGAAGGCGGACGTATTTCGGGTGTCGCGACCAGCGCCGGCGTGCTGAAGGCGGATGCCTATGTGGTGGCGCTGGGCAGCTATTCGCCCTTCCTGCTGCGGCCCATCGGCATTTCCGCGCCGGTCTATCCGGTCAAGGGCTATTCGATCACGGTGCCGATCACCAATGCGGATGTCGCGCCCGTCTCGACGGTCATGGACGACAGCTACAAGGTCGCCATCACCCGCCTCGGCGACCGCATCCGCGTCGGCGGCACGGCGGAGATCTCGGGCTTCGACCTGCGCCTGCACCAGAACCGCCGCGACACGCTGGAATATTCCGTCTCCAATCTGTTCCCTGAGGCGGGCTCGGTGAAGGACGCGACCTTCTGGTCCGGCCTGCGCCCGATGACGCCGGATGGTCCGCCCATCATCGGCAAGGCACGCTACGACAATCTCTATCTCAACACCGGCCACGGCACGCTGGGCTGGACCATGTCCTGCGGCTCGGGCCGCGTGCTGGCCGACCTCATCTCCGGTCGCAAGTCGGAGATCGATGTCTCGCCGCTCAACATCAGCCGCTACGGCTGAGGCGCACGACCGGCATGTTTCGGAAGGCCGCATCGATCAGGTGCGGCCTTTTCCTTTGGACGAGGAAGTTCAGATGAACAGCGCCTTTTCCTGTTCCACAGCGCGGGTGATGTAACCGGCGACCGTCTGGATGCGGCGCAGCGGACGCATCGATTCGTGATAGACCAGCCAATAGGCGCGGCGGATCGGTTTTATTGCCGGTACCGGCACCAGCTCGGGCCGCGCCCGCGCGATGAAGCTGTGCAATATGCCGATGCCGGCGCCCGCGCACACCGCCTCCACCTGCCCAAGGCTCGACGAGATCGCAAAGCCGGCATTCCAGCTTGGGCTGAACTCTGCCGCATAGTCGAGCGAGGGGCTGACAACCAGATCGGGCACGTAGCCGACCAGGCGATGCTCGGAAAGCTCGGCGGGCGTTTTCGGCAGGCCGTATTGCTCGGCATAGCCGCGCGAGACGAACAGGCCCAGCGTGTAATCCACCAGCTTGCCCGCCACCAGCCGGCCTTCCGTGGGGCGCTCGACGGTGATCGCGATATCGGCCTCGCGGCGCGACAGCGAAAACGAGCGCGGCACCGGCACGAGCTGGATTTTCAGCTCGCGGTGCTGGGCAGTGAGCGCGCCGAGCCGCGGCGCGAGGAAGGCGACGCCGATGCCGTCGGGCGCGCCGATCCGCACCGTGCCGGAAACGTCATCGCCCTCGCCGGCGATTTCGGCGCGCGCGGCGATCATGTCGGCTTCCATGCGCTCGGCAACGTCGAGGAAGCGCTCGCCGGCCGGCGTCAGCTCGCTGCCGGTGGTCAGCCGCCGGAACAGTTTTGTCTTCAGCGCTTCTTCCAGCGCCGCGATGCGGCGCGAGACGGTGGCGTGGTTGAGCTCGAGCCGGCGCGCCGCGCCGAGGATTTGTCCGGCGCGGGCCACGGCAAGGAAGATGCGCACGTCGTCCCAATTCATGCGGTCGAGCGTACTATGCACAAATCGATAATCAAGCGCGCGTGGTGCATTATTTTTTGCACAACGGTTGCTTTCCGACTCGCGTTGCAAAGCCGCCCTCAAAGGCGGACAATGCCGGCAGTCAAATCTAGGGAGAAACAGGATGATCGAATACGGTCACTTCATCGGCGGCAAGCGCGTCGCCGGAACCAGCGGGCGCAAGCAGAACGTGATGCAGCCGATGGACGGCTCGGTGCGCGGCACGGTCGCGCTCGCCTCGCCGCAGGAACTGCGCGCCGCCGTGGAGAACGCCAAGGCCGCGCAGCCGGCCTGGGCCGCGACCAACCCGCAGCGCCGCGTGCGCGTCTTGATGAAGTTCCTGGAACTGGTGCACAAGGAATATGACGAACTCGCCGACATTCTGGCGCGCGAGCACGGCAAGACCATCGCCGACGCCAAGGGCGACATCCAGCGCGGCCTGGAAGTGGTCGAGGTCTGCATCGGCGCCCCGCACATGATGAAGGGTGAGTTCACCGACAATGCCGGCCCCGGCATCGACACCTATTCGATGCGCCAGCCGCTCGGCGTCGTCGCCGGCATCACCCCGTTCAACTTCCCGGCCATGATCCCGCTGTGGAAGATCGCCCCGGCGATCGCCGCCGGCAACGCCTTCATCCTGAAGCCGTCGGAGCGTGATCCGGGCGTGCCGCTGCGCATTGCCGAACTGTTCATCGAGGCCGGTCTGCCGGCGGGTATCCTCAATGTCGTCAACGGCGACAAGGACGTGGTGGACGCCATTCTCGACGATCACGACATCAAGGCCGTGGGCTTCGTCGGCTCGACGCCGATCGCCCAGTACATCTATGCGCGCGGCTGCGCGGCCGGCAAGCGCGTGCAGTGCTTCGGCGGCGCCAAGAACCACATGATCATCATGCCCGACGCCGACATGGACCAGACCGTCGACGCCCTCATCGGCGCCGGCTACGGCTCGGCTGGCGAGCGCTGCATGGCGATCTCGGTTGCTGTTCCGGTCGGTCACGAGACCGCCGACCGCCTGATGGAAAAGCTGATCCCGCGCGTCGAGAGCCTGAAGGTCGGCCCGTCGACCGACTCTTCGGCCGATTTCGGCCCGGTCGTCACCCGCGAGGCGCTGGAGCGCATCAAGGGCTATGTCGACATCGGCGTGAAGGAAGGCGCCAAGCTCGTCGTCGACGGCCGCGGCTTCAAGATGCAGGGCTACGAGGACGGCTTCTACATGGGCGGCTGCCTGTTCGATAACGTCACGGCCGACATGCGCATCTACAAGGAAGAGATTTTTGGGCCCGTTCTCTCAGTCGTCCGTGCGCCGACTTACGAGAACGCCATCAAGCTCGCCAATGACCACGAGATGGGCAATGGCGTCGCCATCTTCACCCGCGACGGCGATGCGGCCCGCGATTTTGCCTCCCGCGTACAGGTCGGCATGGTCGGCGTGAACGTGCCGATCCCGGTGCCGATCGCCTACTACACCTTCGGCGGCTGGAAGGCCTCGTCCTTCGGCGACCTGAACCAGCACGGGGCGGACGCGTTCCGCTTCTACACCAAGACCAAGACGGTCACCTCGCGCTGGCCGTCGGGCATCAAGGACGGTGCGGAGTTCATCATCCCGACGATGAACTAAGCCCGACGGTTTTCCTTTTTGCGCGTCCTCGCCGCGTTGCGGCTGCGGGCGCGCGGCGGAGCATCAAGGACGGTGCGGAGTTCATCATCCCGACGATGAACTAAGCCCGACGATCTCTCGCTTGAAAGGCCGCGGTCAGCGCGGCCTTTCCCTTTTTCGAGAGTCTATCTCCAGAGCCTGCCATAGGGCAGCGACAGCTTCTCGCCCGGGCCATAAACCGCGGCAAAGAGCAGGCCGGCCATGAACGAGAAGTGGTCGACGAAAAACCCGAACTCGGCTTGGTTGCCTTGCCAATGGGATGGGCCGTGGAAGGCGAAGCCGAGAAAGATCACGTATGCCGCGGCCAGCAGAGACGCTTCGCGGAAGAATGCTCCGCTGAGGAAGCAGGCGACCAGCGCCACCTCGAACAGCGCAGCGACCCAGGCCAGAAAAAGCGGGAACGGAAAGCCTGCGGCGGCGATATAGTCGGCCGTGGTCTGCATGTCCGCAAATTTGAATGCGGCTGCCATGAGAAAGATGGCCGCGAAGATGAGCCTGGCGATGATGACGGCGATGCTTTTGCCCATGTAGTCCTCCTATATCCTCTCTTGCGATGCGGCGGCCGAAGCGCTCGCGCCGCCGGGATCGGATGAAAGACGCGCCAGCCGGCGCGTTTCCGACATGAGACTAATCTGTTTCTTCACCGCATCGCCGCCGCCTGCGCATGCAGACGCAGGAGCGCCATCAGCCGATCGGCCTCGGTGCCGGCGGCGTCCTCGTCGCCCGCGAGGATGGCGCGGATGAGGGCGACGTGGTTGCCGGCGGCCTCGGCCAGCCCCGTGCCGCTCTGGAAGCGGAACCAGAAGCGGCGGCTGTGCGTCTGCAGCGGCGCCACGAGCCGCGCCGCGAACTGGTTGTCGGCGGCCAGCGCCATCACCTCGTCGAGCGACTTGTCGGCTTCCAGGTAGCCCGGCACGTCGTTGGCCAGCACCGCGTCGTGCATGGCGATGGCGGTGGCCTGGAAACGCGCGGCGAGATCGGCTGTGGCGAAGCGGGCGGCCGAGCGGGCCAGGATGACCTCCACGCCGCGCCGCGCGTCGAGCACGCGCAGCCAGTCGGCCGCATGCAGCGGCGCGATCTCGAGGCCCGCCCGCGGGCGCACGGAGATCAGACCCTCCCAGGCCAGCCGCTGGATCGCCTCGCGCACGGGCGTGCGGCCAAGCCCCAGCCTCTCGATCAGCACGCGCTCGGTGGTGACGCTGCCGGGCGCCAGTTCCAGCGTCACGATCATCTTTTCGAGCGCGCGATAGGCCTTCGCGCTGACCGGCTCGGCTGTCTCCATGCGTTCGGTTTCGATCTCGACGGTGTTCAAAGCATGCTCGTCCTGGTTGCTGATTTTTTTGATATATCAGGCCGCGAAGGCAATTGACAGAAGGAATTCCGGCAAGATATATCAGTGATATATCAGAGGAGGATCGCTATGTGGGCTGGAGTTTTCCCCGCAGTCACCACCAAGTTCACCGAGGATGACGCGCTCGACCATGCCGAGATGGAGCGCTGCTTTGCGCTGCAGATGGAGGCGGGTTGCGACGGCATCATCGTGGCCGGTTCGCTCGGCGAAGGTCCGATGCTCTCGGCCGACGAGAAGATTGCCGTGCTGAAGACGGCCCAGGGCGTGGCCGGAGGCAAGCCGGTACTGCTGACCATCAACGAGCCGGGTACCCGCGAGGGCGCGGCGATTGCCAGGAAGGCCGCCGCGGCCGGCGCCGACGGCCTGATGATCGTGCCGAGCCCGATTTACCACACCAATCCGCGCGAGACGGTCGACACGCTGAAGGCGATGGCCGTCGCCGCCGGCCTGCCGGTGATGATCTATTCCAACCGCGTCGCCTACCGCGTCGACGTCACCGTCGAGGTGATGGAGGAACTGGCGAACGATCCGCTTTTCGTGGCGGTCAAGGAATCGTCCGACGACATCCGCCGCTCCACCGAGATCATCAACCGCTTCGGCGATCGCTTCGACCTCTTCA
>Ga0187815_10001752_pt1 | contig 10187 bp, 11 predicted proteins | sample NC_S_5_FD_132962 | JGI IMG/M metagenome (GOLD analysis project Ga0187815, IMG submission 132962) | Wetland sediment microbial communities from Neuse River Estuary, North Carolina, USA - ASW-S_5 | ecosystem: Environmental > Aquatic > Freshwater > Wetlands > Sediment | place: USA: North Carolina...
AAGACCGGGGCACGCCGCCGGCCTCACCCCGGGCGACGAGATCATCGCCATCAACGGCGTCAAGGTCACGTACTCCGGCTTCGAGAAGACCCTCGAGAAGAACCCCCCCGGAACCCCGGTCGACTTGACGGTGTTTCGTCGGGGATACCTCCATCGACTCTCGGCCACCATGGGCCCGCCGCCCCCCCGGAAGTACGCCTTCACCCCGATGGATTCGCCCCCCGAGCTCGCCCGAAACGTCTACGAAAGCTGGATCGGGACGAAGTGGGCGCCGCGGTCGACCCCCGCCTAGCGTTCCCGTCGTTCGGTCGTGCCGGGAGGCGCGGGAACGGCCTTGCGGCCGTACCGCCACTCCCCTTCCATCGGGTAGAGCCGGCGCAGGAGCGTATGGACCGCGTCCCCCACTCGCACCTCTCCCGCCGCGGCATCGGTCACCTGAAGCGTCACGCGGACCCCTTCCGCGAGGTCGACCAGAGCCACTTGGTACGGTCCGGACACCTCGACCTGAGCGTCGAACTCCGTCGGTTGGCCTCCCTTCCCTATCGTCGTGACCGCCACCACGCGTCCGCCGTCGCGCGGCAGCAAGATCGCGGTCAGTGCGTCCCGGCGCCGGCAGCGCCGGCAGACGCCGCGGGCGGGGAACGTTACCTCGTGACACGCGTCGCACTCGTCGGCGGCGAACCGCCAACGGCTCGGCAGGTTTTCGAGATACCTCGGGCGCGGGACGTACGCACCTTCGGAAACGGCCGACAGGTTCCTCTCGGCCCCTCGGCGGACGAGCTCCAGGTCGACCGGGCGACCCGCCGCCGGTGCCAAGTCCCAATCACCGACGTAGGTGTCCGAGCGGAGTCCGCCGTCGTCCGAGTTCTCCCGGCGAAGGGCGAGGGCGACGGCCGACGGGCTCCCGCTCGCCGGTCCCAATCGGAACGGTCTCGGCTGATCGGAGGTTTCCAGGAAGTACGCCACCGCCGCGGCCCCGGGTGGGGAGGGCGCCGGCCGTTCGCGGTTGGTCGCTCTCTCGGGCAGCTCGGCGGCGACCACGAGTGCGGGCCCTTCCCCGGTCTCTTCGAGCGACCGAAGCGCCCGGGCGAGCTCGCCCCCGTCCCCGGGATGCCGAACGACCTCTGCCCCCCGACCGAGGAGGGCCGGGAACCCCCAATCCGCCGTAGAAGGGTAATCGCCGAGGAGGTGAACCACGACCGGATCCGAGACACGGACGCGGTCTACCCATGCCCGCTCGGCCGCTGTGGCGCCGAGGGTGAACGCGTCCTCGTCGGACGCGGCGACCCGAACGCCCCCCGAGGAACCGGCGGGGAGGTAAGCCGCGACTCGGACCACGGAGCGCATTCCGGTCACCCCACCGAAAAGAGAGACACTGCCGCGGTCGCCCCGGCACCGCCGACGTTGTGGGCCAAGGCGTGTCCCGCGTGCGCGACCTGGCGCGCCCCCGCCTCCCCGCGGAGCTGAAGGAAGATCTCGTACGCCTGGCTCACCCCGGTCGCGCCGATGGGGTGTCCCTTCGCCTTCAGCCCCCCGTCGGGATTCACCGGAAGCCGCCCGCCCCTCCGGGTCTCGCCCGAAAGTGTCAGCGCGGCCCCCTCTCCGGGTCCGGCGAACCCGAGGTCCTCGAGCGCGAGGAGCTCGGCGATCGTGAAGCAATCGTGGACCTCGAGGAACGAAACGTCGGAACGGTGCCAGCCCGCCGACCGGAACGCTTCGTGGGCCGCCCGTTGCGTCGCCCGGAACCGCGTCAGCGACGCCCGCTCTTGCACCGCAAGGAAATCCGTCCCCGCCCCCGTTCCGTCGATGTAGACCGGAGTGTCGGTGAACTTCCGCGCAACCTCGGGGGCCGACAGGAGCAGCGCGCAGGCGCCGTCGCTCACGGGGCAGCAATCGTAGAGCCCGAGGGGGTCAGCGACTCGCGGCGCCGCTCGGACCTCGGCCCGGGAGACTTTCTTTTGGAAGTGGGCGTTCGGGTTCAGCGCCCCGTTCTCGTGGTTCTTCGCCGCGACCTCCGCGAGCGCCTCGGAGGCGTCCCCGTGCTCGGCGAAGTATCGCGAGGCGATGAGCCCGTAGACGCCCGCGAACGTGAGTCCCGCGAGCCGCTCCCACTCGGTGTCGCCCGAGACCCCGAGCCAGTAACGACGGCGGGCATTGGAAACGTCCGTCATCTTCTCGACGCCCACCACGAGGACGAGGGGGCTCGCTCCGGAAGCGAGCGCCCCTACCGCCGAACGGAGGGCGAATCCCCCGGAGGCGCATGCGTTCTCGACCCGCGTCACCGGGACCCCGACTACCCCGGTCTCCTCGGCGAGCACTGCGGCCGAATTCCCGATCTGAGAGCCCCCGAACCCGAGCGTCGCGAGGAACGCCTCGCTGACGTCCTTGCGGTCGGCGCCCCGGTCGACGCTCCGGAACGCCGCGTCGACCGCGGTCCGTACCAACGCGCGCGGACCGGCCTCCAGCACCCCGAACCGGGTGTGCCCTGCCCCCACGATTGCCGCCCGATGAGCCAATGCTTCCGCCTCGCGAACCGTCTTATCGACCGAGTCGTTGAAGCCTCTTAACACCGGGGACCCATGGTGACCGAGAAGCCGCCGATCATCGTCGGAATGTCAGGCGCCAGCGGGGCGCCGATCGCCCTCCGTGTGCTCCAGGCCCTCCACGACGCGCACGTGGCTGTGTCGTTGGTCGTCTCCGAAGGCGCGCGCGCGGTACTTCGGGCGGAGACCGACCTTGACGAGGAGGCCCTCCGCGCGTGGGCGACGCACGTCTACTCCGACCGTGACCTCGCGGCCCCCATCGCGAGCGGGTCGGTCCCGACGAGGGGAATGGTGGTGGTGCCGTGCTCGTCCAACACGGTCGCCAAGATCGCCCTCGGACTCGGGGACACGCTCCTCACCCGCGCGGCGGCCGTCCACTTGAAGGAGCGGCGGCGACTCATCGTCGTGCCGCGGGAAACCCCCCTCTCCACAACACTCCTCCGACACCTGACCACCCTGAGCGAGCTCGGCGCGGTCGTCCTCGTGGCCTCCCCAGCGTACTATCTCCGGCCGAAATCGGTCGAAGAGACGACCGACTACCTCGCGGGGAAGGTTCTCGACCACCTCGGCGTCGCGCACCAGCTGTACCGCGGCTGGAAGGCAGGAACGACGTGAACGAGACAGAGTTCACGGCTGTCGGGAACATGCCCCGCCCCGGGGGAAGGCTGGGATACTTCGCTCCGTGGCCCCTCGTCGGAATCGCAGTCCTCTTGGTAGCGCTCGTCGTCCTGACTCCGGTACTCGTTTCCAACACCCACCAGCCGGGCCCCGGGATTCTCACGCAAGCCGAGCTCGTCGTCGACAAGGCCTCCGGGAACGCCACCCTTCATTTCTACATCTGGGCGCTCGGAGAAACCATCCGATACGACGAGATCCGCGTCGGCATTGCGACCTCCTTCGATTGGGCCGGAACGACGCCGATATCCTGGCACGGGCTCAACTGGACCCAATGGCACAATGGTAGCGACCTGCTCTCGGTCATCGTCGCCTCCACCGCGAACCCGGTCGCGCTGAACATCTCCGTCCACTACGTCAGTCCCTCGGGGAGCACCTGGTACGTCGGACTGCTCGCGTTCTACGTCGCACTGACCTCCCCTCCGAACGGCGAGAGCCTTTATTCTGCCTCGGCAACTTCCGGAGTGGCGTTGCCGTCCCCCCTCGCGGTATCGAACGATACGTTGCCGGTCGCGGTCCTGCTCGCCAACGTCGGCGCCGGAGGGGTCTCGTGAGGGCCAGCCGGATCGCGATCCTGCTCTGGGTCGCCCTCATCATCATCCTGCTCGTGGTCGAGATCGCGGAGATAACCCATGTTTTCACCCTCCCCGTTACGAATGCGCTCTCCGACCCGCTCGCCTTCGTGATCGCGCTCGTCTTCACGACCATCGTCGCTCTGGTGGGGGCGATCTTCATCGGCGTCTACGTCTCGCACCGGCTCCTCAGTCCCACCGGGTTCACGGCGTTCGAGGAAGAGATGCTGCGGATGCGCTCTGACCTCCGGGAGGTCAAGCGCGACCTGGCCGAGTTGCGCGGCCGGGGGAGCGAGGGGACGGCGCCCGGGTCGGATTCGTCGTCCACCGAGGACGACCCATGAAGGTCCCCGTCCTCGACAACGGAGGCCAATGGACGCACCGCGAGTGGCGGGTCCTCCGCGACCTTGGGGCCGACACTCGGATCCTTCCCAACACGACCCCGTTCGAGGAGATGGACGCGGACGGCGTGGTGCTCTCGGGCGGCGCGCTCAGCCTCGAGGGGACGGACGCCCCGCTCGGCCGGGTGGCTGAATGGATCGGGTCCGGGAAGGTGCCCGTGCTCGCGATCTGCGTCGGTCATCAGTTCCTCGGTCGGCACTTCGGAGGGCGGGTCGAGCGGGCCGCCGCCCCCGAGTTCGGCTCGGTCGAGCTCACTGTCGACCGGGTCGACCACCCTATCTTCGCGGGATTGCCCCCGCACCTGCGGGTCTGGTCGAGCCACAACGACCAGGTCTCGGTCCCGCCGCCGGGCTGGAGCGTCCTCGCCCACTCGGCGGCGTGCCCGGTGCAGGCGATGGCGCACCCGTCGCTGCCAATCTGGGGCGTGCAGTTCCATCCTGAGGTCGAGCACACCGAGGGTGGTCGGGAGATGTTCCGGCATTTCCTGGACGTGTGCCGTCGCTGACCCCCCGGGAATAAGTACCGCCCGCGGCTCGAGGGACGAGGCGAAGGTGGCGCGGGTCCGCAGAGGTTCGGGAGTCCGTGAGCACGACCTCATCGCGCGGGCGAAGGTCCTGAGGGAGTCGGTCGACCCCCTCCTGCCCCGACTGGGCCCGGAGTGTCCGCCCGAGCGGTTCGAGCGCCGGCGGACCGAGCTCGAAGAGGTCCACGAGGCGCGGGACGACGCGCATCGCCTCGAGAGGCTTTCACGCTGGGGCGACCCGCTCGCCCGCGCCTACGCGGGGCTCCTCCACTTCTACCTCGAGCCGAAGGACCTCGCGGTGGTCGCCTTCGCGCTCCCCGGCGGGGAGGTGTCGTACGCCCCCTTCGCTCGCACGGACCGCGAGGCCGAGGTCGCCGTGCAGCAGTCCGACGACCCGAACCGGCTCCTCCTCGGGTATCTGCAGTGGGCCCGCAAAGGGTTACACTTCTTCGCGACCCGCAAGACCCTCTTCTGCACTGGCCCCTCCCCGGCCCCTCCGGCCGAGTTCCGAGCGGAGACGGTGGCCGAGCTCCCGTACCGGCTCATCGAGAACCCGGCAGAGCAGTGCTTCGAATGCGTTCACCTCCAGGCCGGCGAGCCGCGCCCGTTCCTCGAGGTCGGCTGGCCCGGCGCCGGCACCGCGTTCCGGGTCTGCCGGAGATGCTCGAAAGGCGACCGGCACCTCCTGTCGCGCGTCTCGGACGGGACCGCCGGGCCGGACCCGTCGAGCGAGTTCCCGGTGACGGCCGAGCTGAACGTGCGGTGTCGGGGCGGACCGGAGTGCGTCCACGCGTCCCTCCCGCCGCTTTCCCGTGCCTTGAAGCGCGATTACGAGCTCGGCAAGCTCTCGGACGCCGGGCTCCTCGACGCCTTCGCGTCCGAGCTCGACGCCCGCGTGGAGCGGACGGGACGCACTACGCTCATCGCGGGGGGGATCTGCTACGGGAAGGAGCTCGGCCCGTTCTTGGACGCCCTCCGACCGACCCCCGTCGAGCGCCGTGCCCTGGAAGCCGTCCTCGGGTCGTGGGAAGGTCCTTTCGAAGTGGACGAGCCCTCGGCAAGCCGAGCGCTCGAAAAGTTGTGGAGCGACCACGCCGAGACGATCGTCCGGACGATCGTCCACGACCCCAAGGAGGCCCGTCGACTCATCGGGGAGACGCGGTCGTCCCCCGGACGCGTCGCGGAACTCTTGAAGCGCGCCGAGCGCTCGAGCGAGGAGAAGGAGCTCCTCGGAACCCTCCCCCGCTACTCCCGCCTCGCTCGCGAAGCCGCCTGGGTCGACCGCGTCGCGCGGGAGTACCGGACCCACCACGAGGCCGGGGCGGAGCGAGCCATCCTCCAGTCCCTGCCTACCGAGGGAAAGGAGAGGGGCCTCGCGTTCGCCTTCCTGCGCGCCCTCGGCCGGGAGAACGCGCACGCGTGGCAGTTCTCCGAGACCGAGCGCGAGTTCGGAGGGGCCTTGAGCGACCGGGCCCGGGAGCTCCTCTCCGCTCCTTCGGAGCAGTACCACGCGGCGCTCGACCGACTCCTCCAGGCGGCCGGGGTGGCCGATTGGGGGGAGAGCGCCACTCCTGCTACGTGAGGCCGGGGGGACGGCTTTGACCCACGTGGCCCCCCTGTTCTGCGGTTCCGGCCTTCGAGACGTACCAAGAAATAGAACCAAGTCGTTAGTACTATTGACTCAGGCAGGCGCGAACCGGGTTCGCACCGGGCATCGAGAACTTGAGCGGCAACGTCGACTCCACGTCGAATGCGATCGTCGTGGCCGGCGATGAGGAGACCCGTGTCCTTCTTCGAGGCCTCCTTCGGCTGCACCACTTCCGGGTCGACGGAGAGGCCGAAGGGGCGACGGAGGCGATCGAACTGGTCCGCCTTCATCGCCCGTCGCTCCTCGTCGTGGACGCCAGCCTCGCGGAGGGGAGCTCGAACCCGCTGGTCGGTCATGCCCGAGGCCTCGCCCCGGGAATCCGCGTGATCCTGGTCGCCCCCGCGTCCCGGCCCCCTACCCTCCCGTCCGACCCCGTCCAGTGTCCGGACGTCGTCCTCCTTCGTCCGTTCCGCATCCGCCAGTTCGCGGAGGCGCTTGTCCCGTCCGGGGCCGGTGGGCCCCCGATGCCTCGCTAAGGTCGCGCCGGTCGGGGAACCTCGTCGGGGACGGCGTAGCGTCGCACGGCCTCCTCCTCCTCGAAGTGGAGCGTCGGCGCGAGCACGACGAGCGCGTGCATCGGCGGCCCGAAGTCGATCGTCCTCAGGCGGGCGAACGATCCCACCCAGGCGCTCGCACTTTCCTGACCCAGGCGCGCGACGACCCCCACCCGATCCCGGTCGGCGATGAATCCCCCACCGGGGTCGCGCTCCCGCATCACGGCGAGAGCCGCGGAGGCGCTGAGGTATCGCCCCTCCTCGGGACGCAGGTCGAGCAGCACCAGCGTGTGGAGGTCCCGCTCGCGATTCGCGGCGATATGCTCGAGTGGGGAGGTGGGAGCGAAACCTTCGGCCGGGAGCGGAAGGGAGACCGTCCGTCCGAACCGGTAGTGCATCAGCCCGAGGAACCCGGCGGCCGCGGTCAGGATGCTCGCGTTCGGACAGTACGTCCACGAGTGACCCGCGCGCTCGGCCGCGAGCCGGAGCGCGACGTGGGTGGTCGCCGCGAACGGGTCGCCGACCACTAGGAGGGCTACGCGAGCGTGAGCTGCCAGCGCCTTGAGGATCGGCCCTTCGGACTCGAGCAGGGGACGGTCGAGACGGCGGACCGGCTTTCCGACCCACCGGCCGATCCGCTCGAGGGTTCCGGGCGGCGCCACCGCGGTGTACTCCTCCGCGAAGACGACCTCGGAGGACGAGAGGACCTCACGGGCGCGCTCGGAAAGGCCGCGCTCGTCCGTGAGGCCGAGGCCGACGAAGGCGAGCTCGCCCATCGGTGAACCGCTCCTAGTCGCGCAGTGCGAGCACGGGGCACGGGGCTGCGCGGAATAGCTCTTCGAGGAACCGGCGCGTGAGAAGAACGCTGCCGGCCCGTTCCTCCTCGCCCACGAGGAGAAGACCGTACCGCTCGCGCTGCGCAGCCTGCAGCAGTAGGTCGGGCAGTCGCCGTCGGCGGCCGAGCGTCGCCTCGGAAAAGAGCGCGCGGCGGTGGACGATCCGGACCCCCCGCGTGCTCGTCTCCTCCCGGTCCGCGCCGTCCCCGCCTCGCGAGCCCAGCGTGAGGGCGATCACGGGCGCGGGAGGATTGCGCACGGCCAGTTCTTCGGCCAACATCATCGGTTTCGGTGCGGGCTGGTCGCGGAACGTCGACACCAAGATCCGCGGGATCCGCGGAGCCGCCAGCGCGAGGCGGTTGAGCACTAGGACGTCCGCGCGAGCATGCTGAAGGATGCCGGTCGCCGTGTGACCGACGAAGAACCGAGGGCTTCGGCGGTCGCCCCGCAGGGTGAGCAGGATCGCGTCGACATCGTGCGCCTCGGCGCTCTCCAGGATCTCCCCAGGAACGTCGGTGGCGGCCCGGACCTCCGGGTCGACTCGAACGTCGAGCGCCGCCCCGGTCTCGTGGGCCGGCACGACGATATTGACCGATGCGCGCCACTCCCGGGTCACCTCGGGGAGGGTGGTGGTCGGGATGACGTGGAGCACCCGGATCTCCCCGTCGGCGTCCAGCAGCATCGAAGCGAACCGAAGCATCGGTTCGACCTCGGAGGAGGTCTGTACGGGGACGAGGATCTGTCGGTACATGCTCACTTCCCGATGAGCGGGAGCAGGGCGATATCGAGTTCGAGGACGTTCACGTACGGGACCCCGATGAACGGGATGAGCGGGTTTGTGATATGAGCATTGACGAAACCCGTGAGGCGGGCGATCGACAGGTTCGTGGCCGCAGAGACCCGCGGAATCTGGATGAGGACCGCTTCCGGAACGAGATCCGGGTCGACGGAAGAGCCCGAGGGAGCCACGAGCCAGTATGGTAGAGTGTGGTTCGCGCTGAAGTTCCACGACTGGTGCATATAGGCGATGGTTTCGTTCAGCAGGGCGCCGAGTGCCGGGTCGCTCGGTCCCGGGGGCGTGTCGGCACCGAGCGTCGTGTTGTAGTCCGTCAGGGACGGTCGCTCCCAGAAGAGGTACGGAGCGCTCGTGTTCTGGGCGATGAGAGAGGAGCCAATGACCGTGCCGTTCGCGTCCCGGACGACGGATCCCGCGGCGCCCTTCGGGTTGATCACTTCAGCGATCCCCGTGACGATGACCGGGTAGGCCACCCCCGACACGAGGATGGCGAGGACCAAGAAGATGGCCGTCGCGCGCAGGTGCCCGAGCCCGGTGTGGGCCGGAGGGCGCGGGGGGCTCGGCCGCTCGGTCGTGACCGGAGTCGCGCTCACAGACCCCCCAACGGGAGGAGATGGGCGACGACGAACCCGAGGTGCTGGACCCAACCGAGCGACTCGAGCCACGCGAGGAGGATGTAAATCAGCTTGATCCCGATGAACGCGCTCAAGAGGCCCCCGACCCCGTAGAGGAGAAGATTTCGGCGCAAGAGCTCGATCGCGGTCCGAGGTCGGAACGGGACCCCGTAGAGAGCCAGGGGGATCAGAATCGGGATAATGATCGCGTTGAACACGAGCGCGGAGATCACCGCGAGGTCGGGGTTCGAGAGGCCCAGGACATTCATGATCGCGATCCCCGGCAGCGTTCCCGCGCCGGCCGCGATGAAGACCGCGGGAATGATGGCGAAGTACTTCGCGACGTCGTTGGTAATCGAGAACGTTGTGAGGCCTCCGCGCGTGATGAGAAGCTGCTTTCCGATCGAGACCACCTCGATGAGCTTCGTGGGGTCGCTATCGAGGTCGACCATGTTGCCGGCCTCCTTCGCGGCGCTCGTTCCGCTGTTCATGGCGAGACCGACGTCCGCCCGCGCGAGAGCGGGAGCGTCGTTCGTCCCGTCCCCGGTCATCGCAACGAGTCGCCCCTGCGCCTTCTCCCGCTGGATCAGAACGAGCTTTGCCTCGGGTTTGGCTTCCGCGATAAAGTCGTCGACCCCGCTCTCTTGAGCGATCGCCGCCGCGGTGAGTCGGTTGTCGCCGGTGCACATGATCGTGCGGATACCCATCGTCTTGAGCTCGCGAAGGCGGTCGCGGATGCCCGGCTTCACCACGTCCTTCAGGTACACGAGGCCGATCGCCCGTTTCCCGCTCGAGATCGCGAGCGGCGTCATCCCCTGACGGGACGCCTCCTGGGCCTTGCGTCGGAGCTCGAGGGGAAGGATCGCCCCGTACGACTCCATCGCCTGAAGGGACCCCTTGAACACCTCACGGCCGTCCGCCAGCACGATGCCGCTCATGCGTCGTTCGGCCGTGAACGGCAGGATCTTGAACGTCCCCGGTTCGAGGCGGCGGGGCTGTGTGCCGCGACGAGCGGCGAGCCGGACGATCGACCGACCCTCGGGGGTGTCGTCGAGGCTCGAACACAGCAGTGCCGCGTCGAGCA
>Ga0187815_10001753_pt1 | contig 10185 bp, 12 predicted proteins | sample NC_S_5_FD_132962 | JGI IMG/M metagenome (GOLD analysis project Ga0187815, IMG submission 132962) | Wetland sediment microbial communities from Neuse River Estuary, North Carolina, USA - ASW-S_5 | ecosystem: Environmental > Aquatic > Freshwater > Wetlands > Sediment | place: USA: North Carolina...
CGGTCGGTGTCGGCTCGACGGCCGCCGTCGTGCGCCGGTGCCCGTTGCGCCGCGCCGGGTCCGCGTCCGGCCCGCGCACGGTCAGCGGTACGTCGTAGCGGGCCTCGCCCCGCTCCTCGGCCCCGCTCACGGCCGTTCCCGAACGGCGGCCCGGGCCTGCCGGATGCCTTCCAGCACCAACTGCTCGGCCGCGGCGAGCTGGTCCCGGGTCACCACCACACCGCCGTGGTGCGCCCGGATGAAGTCCTCGAAGGCGGCGGCGGTCGAGCGGGGCGTGAAGCCGAACTCGCGTTCCAGTCTCGTGGTGTCCACCACCCGGCCGTGCACGAAGAGGTCGACCTGGTCCAGCCCGTACCGGCCGAAGCCCAGGGTGCGGGCGATCGCGGCGGCCCCGGACATGCCCGGTTCCAGCACCGGCACGGCCACCCGGCCCGCCCGGCGGATCGCCTGCGACAGGGAGAGCACCCCCGGCCCGGCGACGTTGTACGTCCCCGGATGGTCCTCGGCGACCGCGCGGTGCAGCACCTCCAGGGCGTCGTCGAAGTGGACGAACTGGAGCCGGGGATCCCGGCCGAAGACGGTGGGCACCACCGGCTGGGAGAAGTAGCGGGTGAGCGTGGTGTCGGCGGTGGAGCCGATGAACGGCGCGAAGCGCAGCACGGTCCCGGTGACGTCGGGGCGGCGGCGACGGAACCCGCGGACGTACCCCTCGATGTCGAGGATGTCGCGACCGAATCCGCCGCGCGGCACCTCGCGCGGTTCGGTCTCCTCGGTGAAGACGGCGGGGTCGCGGAACGACACCCCGTACGCGGCGGTCGAGGAGCGGACCACCAGCTTGCGCAGCCGGGGCGCCCGCTGGCAGGCGGCGAGCAGCTGCATGGTGCCGATGACGTTCTGTTCCTTCATCGCGGCCCGGCCGCCGTGCTGCGGATCGGGCGCGCTGACCAGCGCCAGATGCACCACCGCGTCGACGTCGAGGTCGATGAGCAGGGCACTGAGCGAGTCGAGGTCGAGGCGGATCCGTTCGACGCCGTCGAGCAGGTCGGTGAGCTCGGCGGCGGGGGGCGCCGGGTCGACCCCGATGACGCGCTCGATGCGCGGGTCGGCGGCGAGCCGGGCGGCGACGTGCGCGGCGAGGTAGCGCCCGACCCCGGTCACGACGACGACCCCCGGAGCACCGGGGGTGCCACCGGGGGTCATGTCGCGCGCCTTGCCCGGCAGGCGGGATCGAGCCGGGACGTCCACGGCCTGATCACCTGAGCCTCCGACGGTCGACTGTTGGCAGGTGTTGCCGGGTGCCGGGCCGAAGCCCGGCCCCGGTCACTTGCCGAGACGGCGACGCTGGACGCGGGTCTTGCGCAGCAGCTTGCGGTGCTTCTTCTTAGCCATGCGCTTGCGGCGCTTCTTGACCACCGAGCCCATACGACAGCCTTTCGATGCAACGTGCGGGGCGGACCGGGCGACACCACCGCGGGTGGCATCGGTGACCGCTTGCGGACAACGGATCGGACCAGCGTGGTGGGCAGGGCGCACCGGCGTGCGGTCACGATCGGGGTCCAGGGTAGCCGGAGCGCGTCAGCAGGACCAACGCGCCCCCGTCGATGCCCGTTACGTCGCACTCGACGGCCTGGCCGGCGGTGCGTCAGGCCGTCTCCTGAAACGCACCCCGAAGGTACTCGTGCACGGCGTGCTCGGGCACCCGGAACGATCGACCGACCCGTACCGCGGTCAGCTCACCGCTGTGCACGAGGCGATAGACCGTCATCTTGGACACCCGCATGACCGTCGCCACCTCGGCGACGGTCAGGAACCTGACATCCGACAGTCGAGCGTCGGACTGCGACCCGGCCATGGCTCACCGACCCATTCCCATGCCCGGCGCGTGCCGCCGGGCGGCTTGCTCCCGCCACGACGAGCGACGCGCGTGTTACCAGTACGGTAGCGGGACGGCTGTGACCGGCGCGATCCCTTCCTGCGATTGATCATGGAACGCTCGCCGCTTCCCCGCTCCTGACCTGGCGTTTTCCACCCGGAAGTACGCCACGTCCGGTCCCGTGAGCGGGTCACGCGCAGTGCTCGGGGCGTCACTCGGCGCGCAGCGCCACCACCGGGTCGAGCCGACCTGCCCGCTGGGCCGGGACCACCCCGAAGACGATGCCGACCGCGGCCGAGACGCCGAAGGCGAGCGCCAGCGACCACCAGGTGATCGCGGCGGGGATCGGCGAGACCGCGTCCACCAGCAGCGCGGTGCCCACGCCGAGCGCCATCCCGGTCAACCCGCCGAGCGAGGTGAGCAGCACCGCCTCCAGCAGGAACTGCACCCCGATGTCCCGGGGTCGGGCGCCGACCGCCTTGCGCAGGCCGATCTCGCGGGTCCGCTCGCGTACCGAGACGAGCATGATGTTGGAGACACCCACCCCGCCGACCAGCAGCGAGATGCCGGCGATCGCGGCCAGTACGCCGGTGAGCACCCCGAGGATGTCGCCGAGCACCCCGAGAATCTGCTGCTGGGTGACGGCGCTGAACTCGGTGTCCGGGTGCCGGCGGGACAGCTCCGCGACGATCCGCTCGCCGAGTTCGTCGATCTGCTCCCGGTCCGGGGCCTTGACCGCGATGCCGTCGATCCGCTGGGTGCCCCAGAGCCGCTGCGCGGCGGTCACCGGGATGTGCACCTCGTCGTCCCGGTCCACCCCGAGGCTCTGGCCGAGCGGGGCGAACACGCCGATCACCCGGAACCGGACGCCGGCCAGCGCGAGCTGCTGGCCGAGCGGGTCCCGGTCGGGGAAGAGCGCCCGGGCCACCGACGCGCCGAGCACCGCGACCCGCCGACTGGTGTCCACGTCGGCGCCGGTGAGGTAGCGGCCCCGGGCCAGCGAGCGGGTGAAGACCGCCGGGGTGGTCTCCAGAACGCCCTGCACGGTGGTGAAGTCGGAACGGGTGCCGGCCCGGACGGTCGCGCCGGAGGCGATGGTGATGGCCACCCGTCCCGGGTCGCCCACCACCCGGGAGACCGCGTCCACGTCCTTGAGGTCCAGCGGCGAGACCACCGGGGCGGTGCCGACCTCGATCCGGCCGGGGACCACCAGCAACAGGTTGGAGCCGAGCCCCTCGACCTGCTGCTCGACCTTCTGCTTGGTGCCGGTGCCGATGGCCACCAGCAGCACCACCGAGGCGACCCCGATGATCACCCCGAGCATGGTCAGCGCGCTGCGCAGCCGGTTCGCCCGCAGCGCGTCCAACGCCACCCGCCAGGCTTCGGTGATCCTCACGCAACACCCCCGGGCGCCTGGCGCGGAAGTCGTCCGGTGGCTCCGGCGGCGCCGCCGGAGCCACCGGACGGGTGCCCCGGGCCGCTTCCGGACGCGGACCGGGGCTCCGCGCTGGGAGCGCCGTCCAGTGTCGCAGGTCCACCGGAACCGTCGGACAGCGGTCGATCATGAGCCGTGTCGGACCGGATCAGGCCGTCGCGTACGGCGATCCGCCGGCGGGCCCGGGCGGCCACCTCCTGGTCGTGGGTCACCATCACCAGGGCCACCCCGGACTCGGCGTTCAGCCGTTCCAGCAGCTCCAGCACGGCCTCGCCGGTGGCGGTGTCCAGGTTGCCGGTGGGCTCGTCGGCGAGCAGCACCGCCGGGTCGGTGACCAGGGCGCGGGCGATGGCCACCCGCTGCTGCTCGCCGCCGGAGAGCTGGTTGGGCCGGTGGTCCAGCCGGTGCCCGAGCCCGACCCGGCCGAGCATCGCCGCCGCGCGTTCCCGCCGCTGCCGCGCCCCGATCCCCCGGTAGACCAGCGGCAGCGCGACGTTGTCCACCGCCGACGTACGGGGCAGCAGGTGGAACGCCTGGAAGACGAAGCCGATGGTCTCGTTGCGCAACGCCGCCAGCTCGGGCGCACCGAGGGTGGCCACGTCCCGGCCGCCGATCACCAACCGGCCGCCGGTCGGCCGGTCCAGCCCGCCGAGCAGGTGCATCAGGGTGGACTTGCCGGAGCCGGACGGCCCGATCACCGCCGCGTACTCGCCGGGGGCGATGGTTAGCGACACCCCGCGCAGTGCGGAGACGGACACCCCGTCCAGCTCGTACGTCCGGGACACGTCGACCGCCTCGATCGCCGGCACCCCGGCGGGCAGGGCGCGCACCGGCCGGCCCTGGGTCGGGATCGCGGCGCTCACCTCAGTTCCTGGCCGTCGTGGACCCGATCGGTGCCGCGCACCACGATCCGGTCGCCGGCCTGCACCCCGTTGACGATCTGCACCAGGTCCTGCCCCTGCACGCCGACGGTCACCGGCACCCGGTCGGCCTTGCCGTCCCGGAGCACCCAGACCGCGTCCCGCCCGTCGGCGGAGAAGACCGCCGAGGCGGGTACGGCCACCGCGTCGGTCGCCTCGCGTACCCGGAGGTGCACAACGGCGTTCATGCCGGGGCGCGGGGTCGGGGCGGGCTCCCCCTCGCCGAGTCGCCCGGCGCCGAGGCCGAGGCGAACCCGGTAGGTGACGCCGCCCCGCGCGGAACTGGTGGGCAGCACGTCCACCGAGCGGACCGTGGCGTCGTACGTCGCGCCGGTCACCGCGTCCAGCTCCACCGAGGCGGACAGGCCGGCCCGGACCAGCAGCACGTCGGTCTCGTCCACCTCGGCGAGCAGGCCGAGCTGACCGGTGTCCACGATGGTGAGCACGGGAGTGCCGGCGGTGACCCGGCCGCCCGGTGGCACCGCGTCGTCCACCCCCGGCGGGGGGCCGGCCGGAGCGCCGGACCCGAGGGCCGACGGGTCGATTCCCGCCGTGCCGCCGGCCGCACCGAGCAGGCTGGTGAGGTCGGTCGAGGCGGCGGCCCGGGTGCCGCCCGGCTGCACCACCCCGGCGATCGGGGCGCGCATGGTCAGCGCGTCGACGGTCGCCTTCGCCAGGTCGTACGCCTGCTGGGCCTGGAGGCGCTGCGCGGCGGAGAGCGCGCCGACGGCGCTGTTCAGCCCGGCCACCCCACGCTGCACGGCGGCGACCGCCTGGTCGGCGGCGCGGGCGGCCGACTCGTACTGCCGTTGCGCGGAATCGACCTGGAGCAGCAGCGCGGACCGCAACTGCGGGTCGCCGATCCTGCCGGCGGCCTGGCGCGCGGCGTCGAACGCCTCGGCGGCGGCCTTGTCCGTGCCGCGCTTGCGCCCGCCCAGGTCGCCGACGCCGACGCCCCGGCCGGCCCGCTTGGCCGCGCGCAGTGCCTCGCGGGCCTGCCTCAGCCGCTCCTGCGCGGACGGCGAGTCGATCACGGCGAGCACCTGGCCACGGGCGACCCGCTGCCCGGGCTGGACCCGCAGGCTGGCCAGGGTGCCGTCGGCGGGCGCGGTGAGGGTGGCGGCGGCCCGGGCGGTCACCGTGGCCGGCGCGTCGATCACCTCGGCGACCTCGGAGTGGCCCACCTGGGCCACCGTGACGCCGGACCGGTCGTCGCCGCAGGAGGCGGCCGTGCTGCCGGTCAGCGCGACGACGGCGAGGAGGGCGGTGAGCAGGCGGGGGCGGGTGGCCACGGGCAACCGCGGCGAGTGGGGGCGGCGCACCCGTCGATCGTACGAGGGGCGGGGAAGGCGAGTCAGCCGCCGGCGACCGTACGGAGGTAGTCGACGCAGTCGTCGTGCAGGGCGGACCAGGGGTCGCCGAACACCCGCTCCGCGGCCTCGTCCACGGACCGGTGCTCGTGCACCACCGCCCGGAAGAAGTCGAGCATCCGCTGCTCGCCGTACCGGTCGACCAGGTGCCGTACGGCCAGGTAGCTGACGCCGTAGGCGCCGCCGACCCGGTCGTCGGCCGCGTCGTCGGCGGGTGCCAGCGAGTCGAGCCGGCCGTCCCAGCCGCCCCGGACCAACTTCCGCACCTCGGCGAGGCCGTCGTAGCGGTCCACCGGCTGGCCGTCCGCGCCCGCGTACTCCGCCAGCCCTTCCACGAGCCACCAGGTGGACCGGTCGGAGTAGCCCCGGTCGGGCAACGACGCGGCGTGGGTCAGCTCGTGCCGGAGCAGGTCGTCGATCCCGGCCGGGGTGATGCTCTGCGCGTTCAGCACGACGTCGTGGTGTCCGCCGCCGACGCCGACCGCGTACCCGGCCGTCCACTTCGGCCGGCCGCCGCCGTACCAGCGCTGCCACTCGGTGTGTCCGGCGTAGAAGACCAGGTAGCGGTCCGGCGGGGTGCCGGCGACGGCGTACTGGTCGGCGACCTCGGCGGCGGCCTCGGCCTGGGCGAGCAGCCCGGGAAGCTTGGCGCGCAGCGCGGGCGTGGTGGCCACCATGGTCCGCTTCCCCACCGCCACGGCCAGGTCGCTCACCTCCCAGGGCCGGGCCCCGGCCGGCGCCGCCCGGGACTCCTCGACGGTGACCAGCCGGGGTTCGTCCCCGACGATCCGCCACCGGGTGCCGATCGTCACGGTGCTCGGGGTGCAGTCGACCACCACGAAGCAGTAACCGACCCGCACCGTCAGCCGCCACTCCCCCGCCCGCCCGTCGACCTCCGCCGGCACGCCGTTCGCCTCGGGGCGCCACACCGTGACACGCAGTGCGCGCAGGGCGGCGTACCGGCGGGTGAGGGCGGGACGGGCGGGCGGCTCGGCGACGGCGAGGAAGCCGGGCCGGTCGCCGGCGAGCAGTGCGGCGGCCTGGCGGTCGAGCTGCGCGGTCATCCGCTCCCCGAGGCGGCGTGCCGCCGGGTCGTCGGCCGATCCCGCCGCCGGCCGCCCCGCCACGCCGGGCACCAGGCCGAGCAGGAGTACGCCGGGCGCGCCGCACGCCAGCAGGACGAGCACCAGGGCGAGCGCCGTCCACAGCGGCCACCGCCGGCGGGACGATCGTGCCGCGCCGCTCGCCCCGGCCGGCGCATCCGGCTGCTCGTCACCGTCGGTCACCGGCGAAGGGTACGACCAATCGGGCGATCCGGCCAGCGCCCGGCGCGCGTGGCGGGACGACGACCGTGGGCGGGTGACGGCCGGCTCAGACCGGGTCGTGGGCGAGGGTGAGCAGGGCCTTGTTCACCGCCCAGAGCCCCACCAGCAGTGCGCCGGGTACGGGTCGCCCGGCCAGCGCGAGCAGCAGGCCGCCGGTGACGAAGCAGGCGGCCTGCACGCTGAGCTTGGCCGGCGCGGGCAGCGGCACGCTGGCCTTCGGCGAGCAGAACAGGCCCCACACGACCGCGATCAGCAGCGGCACGCCGAGGCCGGCGAGCAGGCGTACCGGCCAGCCGCCGTCGCGGGTGAACCCCCACCATCCGGCGGCCACGAGCAGCGCCAGCTCCAGCAGGAAGGCGAGCGCGAGCAGTACGGCCTTCATCTGGCGGACCTCCAGTCCCGGTAGGCGGTGTCCAGCGCGGCGACCAACTGGTCGAAGGAACGGTCGATGTCCCGGGGCAGGCCGAACCCGCCGGCCGCCTCAAGGGTGATGAAGCCGTGGACCGCGGCCCGGAACATTCTGGTCGCGTCGACGGCCGCGTCGCCGGTGAGGTCGTACCCGCGCAGGATCGCGTAGACGGCGCCGACGGCCCGCTCGGCGGCGGCGACGTGCTCGGGGTCGGCGGGATCCGGTGCCCGCTGGGTGGCCGGGTAGCGGCCGGGGTGCCGGCGGGCGTACTCCCGGAATGCGGTGGCCACCGCGCGGAGCGCGTCGCCGCCGGCCCGGCCCGCGGCGGCGGCGATCAGCTCGGTGGCGACCTCGGCGGTGGCCAGCACGGACAGCTTCTGGTGCAGGTCGTCCACGCCCTTGACGTGCTTGTAGAGGCTGGGCAGCGCCACACCGAGCCGGCTCGCGAGCGCGGCCAGGGTGAGCCGGTCGTAGCCGACCTCGTCGGCGAGCACGGCCGCCTCCCGGACCACGGCCGTCGGGGTGAGGCCGGCCCTAGGCACGGGAGGTCACCGCCAGGAACTCGACCAGGTCGGCGGCGGTGGCGTCGGGCTGGTCGGCGTGCGGGTAGTGGCCCGACTCGGCGATCATGCGCGCCTCGGCGGTGGCGAAGAGCCGCCGGGCGGCCCGCGCCTCGACCCCCGGGTCCGGAAAGTCCGGGTCCTTCGTTCCCATCAGCACCAGCACCGGCTGGCGCACGTCCCCGGCCCGGGCGGTCCAGTGCGGCTCAACCGGCGCGATCACGCCGCGGACCGCGACCATCCGGCCGCGCAGCCTGGCGACCAGTTCCTTCCGGTACGCGGCGTCGTCGTCCGGTCGCCCGCACGGGAACAGCGTGCCGTGGAACATCCCGAAGAGCCGGGGGCTGCGCAGCACGATCGCCTGCGCCAGCCGTCCCGCGACACTCGGCTAATCATCATAGCCGCAAAGCTAATGCCGTTAGCTTTTGTCGTCAAGTCCGTCCCGCGAACACGGAACGGGCCGGCGGGACACCCGTCCCACCGGCCCGTTCGCCGTTCGGCGAGCCAGTCAGGTCACTTCTTGGAGGTCAGCGCGCGCCCGAAGAACATCAGGTTGGCCGGGCGCTCGGCCAGGCGGCGCATCAGGTAGCCGTACCACTGGTCGCCGTAGGGGACGTAGGTGCGCACGGTGTAGCCCTCACCGATCAACCGCTTCTGCTCCTCCGGACGGATGCCGTACAGCATCTGGAACTCGAAGCGGTCCGGGCCACGGTCGAACCAGCGGGCCCGGTCCTCACCGATGGCGATCAGGCGCGGGTCGTGGGTGGCCAGCATCGGATAGCCGGCGCCGGACATCAGCACGTTCATGCAGCGCACGTACGACTTGTCCACCTCCCGGGCGGACTGGTACGCCACCGACTCCGGCTCCTTGTACGCGCCCTTGCAGAGCCGCACCCGGGACCCGGCGCCGGACAACTCCCGGCAGTCCGACTCGGTACGCCGCAGGTACGCCTGGAGCACCGCACCGGTCGACGGGTAGTCCTTACGCAGCTTGGCGAGGACGTCCAGCGTCGAGTCGGTGGTGGTGTGGTCCTCCATGTCCAGGGTGACCGTGGTGCCCGCCGCGTCCGCCGCCGCGCAGATCGCCCGCGCGTTGTCGTACGCGAGCTGCTCGTCGAACATCTGCCCGAGCGCGGACAGCTTCACGCTGACCTCGGCGGCCGGGGTCAGCTCGGCGGCGGCGAGCAGCCGCAGCAGCTTCAGGTATTCGTCCCGGGTGGCGTTCGCCTGCTCCGGGGTGACGGTGTCCTCACCGAGGTTGTCGAGGGTGACCGCGAGGCCGTCAGCGACGAGCGCGCGGGTCGCGCGCAGCGCGTCGTCGGTGCCGGCGCCGGCGACGAACCGGCGGACGACGTCCCGGGTGAACGGGGCCGTCGCGACGAGCCGCTCGACCTGGGATGACCGGGCCGCGGCGAGGATGACGGAACGGAGCATGAGCCGAGGGTAACGCCCGGCCGCCGACCCCCGCCGGGGGGCAGCGGCGCTGGCCCGGGTCGGCTACAAACGATCTCGTGGAACGACGCCCCCGACGCCGACTCCGGTCGGCCACCGTGCACCTCGGCGCGCTGACCGCGCTGGCGCTCACCCTCTCCGGCTGCAACAACGACGACGACAACTGCGCCCGCAACCCGAGCGGGGGCAGCGGCGGTGGCGGCGGCACGGTCGCGCTGGCCCTGCGGGATCCGGGTCCGGCCGCCGCCCGGGACACGCCCGCGCCGATCGCCGCCGCGCCGCCCGCCCGGGGCGGCTTCGGCACCCACCTCGCCTCCTGCGGCGGCTGACGTGCGGCGCGAGGCGAGCACCCCGCGCCCCGGCTGGGACGCCACCATCCGTGCCCAGGGCCTGGTGTACGTCGACACCGAACTGCCCGACGGCGGGGTCATGTCGTACTGGGACGAGACCGCCGCGTACGCCTTCGAGCTGGACGAGGTGCTCCGGCTGGAGGAGGCGACCGAGGAGCTGCACCGGATGGCGGTGGCCGCCGCCGAGCACGTGGTGACCCGCGACCGGTACGCGGAGTTCGGCATCCCGGGCTGGGCGGCGGAGGCGGTCGCCCGGTCGCTGCGGGAGTCCCCGCCGACCCTCTACGGCCGCTTCGACCTCTGGTACGACGGCACCTGGCCGCCCAAGCTGCTGGAATACAACGCCGACACCCCGACCGCGCTGGTCGAGGCGAGCATCGTGCAGTGGTACTGGCTGGAGCACACCCGCCCCGAGGCGGACCAGTGGAACAGCCTGCACGAGCGGCTGGTCGGGGCCTGGGCCAAGATCGGCGCGGGGTTGCACGACCCAC
>Ga0187815_10001755_pt1 | contig 10182 bp, 8 predicted proteins | sample NC_S_5_FD_132962 | JGI IMG/M metagenome (GOLD analysis project Ga0187815, IMG submission 132962) | Wetland sediment microbial communities from Neuse River Estuary, North Carolina, USA - ASW-S_5 | ecosystem: Environmental > Aquatic > Freshwater > Wetlands > Sediment | place: USA: North Carolina...
AGGCAGATGCTTCCTCGTTGGTGAGGAAAGCGCTGTAAAACAGGCCCACAAGGTCTTCAGCACCGTCCGTCACCACGTCCGACAACAATGCCCGCGCTTTCGCCCGCAGGGCTGGATCGGTTCCGTTCCAGAAGGATAGACCAATCTGTTGGTTGGTATTCATGCTTATGCCCCTGATTCCGCAGCTTTGGCTAAGCGGTGGAACCGCGGCGCGCAAGTGGGCAGTGCGTCACGGGGCAACGATTTGGGGCGGATGCGCGAATAGCCCCGCCCTGGGCAATATCGGTTTGTCGTGTGGAAGCTGGCGGCTTGCGATCGAGCATCCGCGAACCGCGGCTACCGCCGGAAAAGGGCCTGCGCCTGCTCCCCTCGAATATGCTTGCGCCGGCCAGCTTTCTGCTGTCCGGCGCAAGTTCAAGACATAATTTCAATATTTAGGATAATTCTTTGGAGTTGAAAACAATATAGCCAAAAGAACCCCGAAGGGCCCAAGAACAATTCCCACTGCCAGCCACAATATGGCATCTGAATCGTTTGATGATGCTATCAGCGCCGCAATACCGGCACTGATAATCCAGAGCGCCAGGAAAAACATATTTACCTCCCAAGCCCCCATTCTAGTCACTATCTCTCAAGTCAGAGAAAACTGCAAGTTTTCCACTGAATCATTCTATGAAAAACTCTTAGATGTTGTTCCTCTCAACCCAACTCCAATAACTTTTGCGACTTTGATTCGTTCCCAAAAAAACGGCCGCAATCCCAAGAATAGGACTGCGACCGGCAAATGTAACGAACGCAACGACTTTGAACCGCGCTAGAGGTCAACTATGGGCGAAAATATCGTCCTCAGGCCAGCCGAGAAGATCAAGCCGGGCGCGCGTGGGCAGGAAACGGAAGCAGGCATTGGCAATCTCGGTGCGGTTTTCGCGCGCCAGCCGCTTCGCCAGTACTTCGCGCAAGCGATGCAGGTAAAGCACGTCGGAGGCAGCGTATTCGAGCTGCTCCGGCGTCAACGTCTCGGCGGCCCAGTCGGAAGACTGCTGCGCCTTCGACAAGCTGACACCCAGCAGCTCGTTGCAAATATCCTTCAGGCCGTGACGATCCGTGTAGGTGCGCGTCAGGCGCGACGCGATCTTCGTACAGAAAACCGGTTCCGGCATCACCCCGAAAGCGTTGTAAAGCACGGCCAGGTCGAAGCGGGCGTAATGAAACAGCTTGGTGATGCTGTCGTCGCCCAGCAGGCGCACAAGATTGGGCGCCGCCTTCTGCCCCCGCTCGATCTGGATCACGTCGGCGGTGCCGTCGCCGGGCGAAATCTGCACCACGCACAACCGGTCGCGATGCGGGTTCAGACCCAGCGTCTCGGTGTCTATCGCGACAGCGTCGACCTGATAGTTGGAAAGGTCCGGCAGGTCGTTCTTGTGAAAGCGAATTGTCATCTGGGCTGACTCACTTCGAATTGGACAGCGCGTCGAGGATGCGCGCCCAGGAGCGCTGGCCGCCATGGAAAGAGGACATGTCGTATTTCTCGTTCGGCGAATGAATGCGGTCGTCGACCAGCCCGAAGCCGACCAGCAGCGATCCCATACCGAGGAAGTTCTGGAAGTCGCCGACAATTGGGATAGAGCCGCCCATGGCGATCATCACCGCCGGCTTGGGCCATTCGTCGGAGAGCGCATTCTGAGCCTTCACCAGGAAGGGCGAGTCATAGGAGAGCTGGATGGCAGGCGAGCCGCCATGCTCGTGGAACTCAACCGAGCAGTCGCCGGGAATGCGCGCGCGCACGAAATCGCGGAACGCGGCACGGATCCTGGCCGGGTCCTGCTTGTGCACCAGTCGGAACGAGACCTTGGCGGAGGCCTGCGCGGGAATGACCGTCTTGAACCCCTTGCCGGTGTAGCCACCGGTGACGCCATTGAACTCAGCCGTCGGGCGAGCCCAGGTCAGTTCGAGGACCGAGCGGCCCGTCTCGCCCGAGGGGATGGACAGCCCGACTTCGCCGAGGAAGCTTTCTGTCGTCTCGCCGAGCGATTCCCACGACTTCAGCACCTGCGACGGTGTTTCCTGCACGCCCTCGTAGAAGCCGGGAATGCTGACCCGGCCCGTCTCGTCATGCATGTCGGCAAGCGCCTTGGCCAGGATGCGGATCGGGTTGGCGGCCGCACCGCCGAACTCGCCTGAGTGCAAGTCGCGGTCGGCCGCGTGCACGACCACCTCCTCGCCCACCAGGCCGCGCAGGCCGACGCAGATGGCCGGGGTGTCCCGGTTCCACATTCCGGTATCGCAAACCATGGCGAAATCGGCCTTCAGTTCCTCGGCATTTGCGTCGAGGAACGGCTTCAGCGACGGCGAGCCGGACTCTTCCTCGCCCTCGAACAAGATGGTCACGCGGCAGGGCAGCTTGCCATGCACGGCCTTGTAGGCGCGGCAGGCTTCGACGAAGAGCATGAGCTGGCCCTTGTCGTCCGAAGCGCCACGTCCGGTGATGACCTTGCGGCCGGGGCTGAGCTCCTTGACCTTGGGATCGAACGGATCGTCGTGCCACAGGTCGAGCGGATCGACCGGCTGCACGTCATAGTAGCCGTAGAACAGAACGTGCGGCGCGTCCGGCGACGGGCCCTCGTGATGGGCCACGACCATGGGGTGGCCCGGCGTGTCACGCACGCTCGCCTCGAAACCGATCGACTTCAGATCCTCCACCAGCCACTGAGCTGCCTTGCGGCAGTCGGCCGCAAAAGCCGGATCGGTGGAGATCGACTTTATGCGAAGCAGCGAGAACAGCCGCTCCAGGCTCTTGTCGAGATTGGCATCGAGATGTTCGAGAACGGGTGCGATGGCGAGCATTTTTCCTAGCCTTTCGATTCTGCGAAGCCAACCTAGAGCGGCCAAACCAAAACGGAAAGCCCGCCACCATTGGGCCGAAGGGCTTATGATGGCAAAGGCACAAAAAATGCCGCCGTGGTGGAGGGAAACCACGGCGGCGGTACTAAAAAGGGGTGCGGCAGCCCGGAGAGGGGGGATTAGGCTGCCGCAACGTCCGGTCCAGGCGGGGGACGGGCCTTATTCCGGACTCGGCTAATGATTGCCGATGAGCGCTACTTGGGGCGCTGAAGGTGGCAATTCAAGGGCACGGACATTACACTTTTGTAACATACATGTGATCGGCCGAACATGTCAGTTGCGTGGGCAACCGAAGCCGCCGCGCCGTGCTTTCCAATGGACAGGTTCTGGCCCGCACGGTAGGGCTACAAGCATGAAAAAAGGCGATCATCTCTTTCTTGTCGACGGCTCGGGCTACATCTTCCGCGCCTATCACGCACTGCCGCCGCTGACGCGCAAATCCGACAACCTCCCGGTGGGTGCGGTGTCCGGTTTCTGTAACATGCTGTGGAAGCTCCTGAAGGATGCCCGCAACACCGACGTGGGCATCGTGCCCACGCATTTCGCGGTGATTTTCGACTATTCCTCGAAGACGTTCCGTCACGACCTCTATACCGACTACAAGGCCAACCGCTCGGCTCCGCCGGAAGACCTCGTCCCGCAATTCGGGCTGATCCGCCAGGCGACCCGCGCCTTCAACCTGCCCTGTCTCGAAATGGAAGGGTTCGAGGCCGACGACCTCATCGCCACTTATGCGCGCCTCGCCTGCGAGGCCGGCGGCGACACCACCATCGTTTCCTCCGACAAGGACCTGATGCAGCTCGTGGGTCCCTCGGTCATGATGTACGACCCGATGAAGGACAAGCGGATCGGCATCCCGGAAGTCGTCGAGAAATGGGGCGTGCCGCCCGAAAAGATGATTGACCTGCAGGCGCTGACCGGCGACTCCGTCGACAACGTTCCAGGCGTGCCGGGCATCGGCCCGAAGACGGCCGCGCAACTGCTGGAGCAATTCGGCGACCTCGATACGCTGCTTGCGCGCGCCTCCGAGATCAAGCAGGACAAACGCCGCCAATCAATCATCGATAACGCTGATAACGCCCGCGTCTCGCGAGAGTTGGTGACACTCAGGAATGACGTGCCGGTGACCGAGGGTCTCGGTGACTTCGTGCTGGAGCCGGCAAACGGCCCGAAGCTCATCTCCTTCCTCAAGGCGATGGAGTTCTCGTCGCTCACCCGTCGCGTTGCGGAGGCGACCGGCACGGAAGCGGCCGAGATCGAGCCGGCGACCGTGATCGTACAGGGCAAGGAAGAGGCACACGGCCCGGATATGGGTGCCGGCGCCTCTGCCCTCTCCTCTTCCGCAAGGGCGGGCGCAGCGGGGCCCACCACGAGCGAGGACGAGGTTGTTTCCACCGGCGCCAGCGACGCCGCCCGCAAGGGCAAGGGAAGCTCGCCGGCCACGCTCGCCGAGGCACGGGCGCAGGCGGCTGTGGCGCACAAGTTCGACCATGAGGCCTATGTCTGCATCCGCGACCTCCGCACGCTAGCCGAGTGGATTGCGGAAGCGACCGAAGCCGGCGTGGTGGCCGTCGACACCGAAACCAATTCGCTAGACCCCATGCAGGCGGAGCTGTGCGGCTTCTCGCTCGCCATGCGTCCCGGCCTTGCCGCCTATGTGCCGCTGAACCACAAGAACGGCCAGGGCGACCTGCTGGGCGGCGGCCTGGTAGACAACCAGATCCCGATCCGCGACGCGCTGGCCTTGCTCAAGCCGCTGATGGAGAATCCGGCCGTCCTCAAAATCGGGCAGAACCTGAAATACGACCTCGTCGTGATGAACCGCCGCGGCATCGACATCGTCTCCTACGACGACACGATGCTGATTTCCTATGTGCTCGACGCTGGCCTGAACGGCGGCCATGGCATGGATTCGCTGTCCGAACGCTGGATCGGCCACAAGACGATTTCCTACAAGGAAGTGGCCGGAAGCGGCAAGGCGATGACCACCTTCGATCTGGTCGGCATCGACAAAGCCACCCGCTACGCGGCGGAAGACGCCGACGTGACGCTGCGCCTGTGGCACATCCTGAAACCCAGGTTGGCGGCGAAGGGGCTGGTTTCGGTCTATGAACGGCTGGAGCGCCCGCTGGTGCAGGTGCTGGCGCAGATGGAGCAGCGCGGCATTTCCGTCGACCGGCAGATCCTGAGCCGACTCTCGGGCGAGCTGGCACAGGGTGCTGCCGCACTGGAAGAAGAAATCTACCAGCTTGCAGGCGAGAAGTTCACCATCGGCTCCCCCAAGCAGCTCGGTGATATCCTGTTCGGCAGGATGGGCCTGCCGGGTGGCTCCAAGACAAAGACCGGCCAGTGGTCGACCTCCGCGCAGGTGCTGGAAGACCTCGCTGCCGAAGGCCACGTACTGCCGCGCAAGATCGTGGATTGGCGCCAGCTCACCAAGCTGAAATCCACCTACACGGACGCGTTGCCGGGCTACATCAATCCAGAAACCAAGCGCGTCCATACCTCCTACGCTCTTGCCTCGACCTCGACCGGGCGGCTGTCGTCGTCCGAGCCCAACCTGCAGAATATTCCCATCCGCACCTCTGAGGGGCGCCGAATTCGCACCGCCTTCATCGCCGACAAGGGTTACAAGCTGGTGTCGGCCGACTACAGCCAGATCGAGTTGCGCGTGCTGGCGCATGTCGCCGACATTCCGCAGCTGCGTCAGGCGTTCGAGGACGGCATCGATATCCACGCCATGACGGCCTCGGAAATGTTCGGCGTGCCGGTGCTGGGCATGCCGTCGGAGGTGCGCCGTCGCGCCAAGGCGATCAATTTCGGCATCATCTACGGTATCTCGGCCTTTGGGCTCGCCAACCAGCTTTCCATTCCGCGCGAGGAAGCCAGCGACTATATCAAGCGCTATTTCGAACGCTTCCCCGGCATCCGCGACTACATGGACGGCACCAAGGCCTTCGCGCGCGAAAACGGCTATGTCGAGACCATCTTCGGGCGGCGGGCACACTATCCGGAAATCCGTTCCTCCAACCCGCAGATGCGCGCTTTCAACGAACGCGCGGCGATCAACGCGCCGATCCAGGGCTCGGCCGCCGACATCATCCGCCGCGCCATGGTGCGCATGGAGGCCGCGCTGCCCGAAGCCGGGCTTAGCGCGCGCATGCTGCTACAGGTACATGATGAACTGATCTTCGAAGTGCCGGACGAAGAGGTGGAGGCGACGATCCCGGTCGTGCGCGCCGTAATGGAGGGCGCCGCCATGCCCGCCGTGGCGCTGAAGGTGCCGTTGCAGGTGGATGCGCGCGCCGCGGACAACTGGGACGAGGCGCACTGACCTCAAGCGATTTTCAGGCGGCCAGCGCCGCGCATTTGGCGCAGGTGCCGCGGAACTCGATGACGGCCTTCTTGGCGGCAAAGCCGGTCGAGCCCACCCAGTCGTCGAGCTGCTTGCCGATGGCCTCGTCCGAGAACTCGGAAACCTGCCCGCATTTGTCGCAGATGGCAAAGGCGATCATGCGATGGTTGTGGTCGTGCGGCTCGGAACAGGCAACGAAAGCATTCATGCTTTCGAGCCTGTGCACGAAGCCGGCATTCATCAACCCGTCGAGGGCGCGATAGACCTGCAAGGGCGCGCGAAAGCCGTGATCGCGCAGCTGATCGAGCAGCATATAGGCGCTCAGCGGGCCACCCGCCGCCTCTAGCTTCTCAAGCACGCGAAGCTGGTTCTTCGTGAGCGCATCCCTTGCCGCCATGATGAAATTCTCGACCTTTCTATCCTGCCGCCAAGCTTGGCGCGAAACGGCAGCAATGTTATCTCCCTCGCTTCAAATAGCGATTGGCGCGCCAAATTACCACCGCGGAGGGCTCTGGGGAGGCTCTCCGCCCGCCACTTGCGTTCCGGTCCTACAGCTTCGTCCAGGCAGCGTTCTTCTTCGATGACTTCACGCAAGCCTCAATGAAGGCCACACCTTCCACGCCATCATGCACTGTCGGGAACAGCACATCCTTGCCCGGCTTGCCGTTCTTGCGGCGTGCGGCGCGGATGGCCCGGGCGGCTTCCGCATAGATGTTGGCAAAGCCTTCGAGATAGCCTTCCGGATGGCCTGGGGGCACGCGCGTCACGCGCCCCGCCGCCGGACCCGAACCCGCGCCGCCGCGCGTAATCAACCTCTTGGGCTCGCCGAAGGGCGTGTACCAGAGGTAGTTCGGATCGGCCTGTGTCCACTCTATGCCGCCCTTGGTGCCATAGACCCTGAGCTTCAGCCCGTTCTCGTTGCCCGGCGCAACCTGGCTTGCCCACAGCATGCCCTTGGCGCCGCCCTTGAAGCGCAACATGACATGGGCGTTGTCGTCCAGAACGCGGCCCGCGACGAAAGAATCGAGATCGGCCGAAAGGCTGTCCAGTTCCAGCCCCGTGACGAAGCGGGCGAGATTATAGGCATGGGTGCCGATATCGCCGGTGGAACCGCCGGCGCCTGATTGCTTCGGGTCGGTGCGCCATGCCGCTTGCTTGGAGCCTGCATCCTCGACCTTCTCGGTCAGCCAGTCCTGCGGATATTCGGCCTGCACGACACGGATTTCGCCGAGTTGGCCTTTCTGAACCATCTCGCGCGCCTGCCGGATCATCGGATAACCGGTATAGTTGTGGGTGAGGACGAATAGCTTGCCGGTCTTTTCCACCAGCGCCGCAAGCTTCTTCGCATCGGCAAGAGTCGAGGTCAGCGGCTTGTCGCAGATGACATGAATGCCCGCCTCCAGAAACGCCTTCGCAGCCGGATAGTGCATGTGATTGGGCGTGACGATCGACACCGCCTCGATGCCGTTAGGGCGTTTTGCTTCAGCCTTGGCCATTTCCTGGAAAGACGCATATGTGCGTTCCGGGTCCAGCCCAAGCTCGGCGCCCGATGCCTTTGCCCGCTCCAGATTGGAGGACAAGGCCCCCGCCACCAACTCGAACTCGCCGTCGATGCGCGCGGCGATGCGATGCACGCCGCCTATGAACGCGCCCTGCCCGCCGCCGACCATTCCATAGCGGATAGGACCTTCCCTGCGCTCGCTGCGCCCTTCATTTGCCATGCGTCTCCCTCCTCCCCAAACTTTCTGTCAGATACCCATCATCTTGCGCAGCGCACCCCTGTCCGTCGTGCCGCCGGCAAAGTCGTCGAAGGCCTTGTCGGTCACGCGGATGATGTGCGCATCGATGAAGGGTGCACCTTCGGCCGCGCCAACTTCCGGCGCCTTCAGGCAGCATTCCCACTCCAGCACCGCCCAGCTGTCATAGTTGTAGGCCGCGAGCTTTGAGAAAATGCCGGAGAAATCCACCTGTCCGTCACCGAGCGAGCGGAAGCGGCCGGCGCGATTCACCCAGCCCTGATAGCCCGAATAGACGCCCTGCCGTCCGTCCGGATTGAACTCGGCGTCCTTGACGTGAAACGCCTTGATGCGCTCATGGTAGATGTCGATGAAGGCGAGATAATCGAGCTGCTGCAGCAAGAAATGCGAAGGGTCGTAGTTGATGTTGCAGCGCTTGTGGCCACCAACCGCGTCCAAGAACATCTCGAAGGTCGCGCCGTCGAAAATGTCCTCGCCGGGATGGATTTCGTAGCAAAGGTCGACGCCCGCATCCTCATAGGCGTCGAGAATGGGCTTCCAGCGCTTGCCGAGTTCGGTAAATGCCTCCTCAATCAGCCCGGCGGGCCGCTGCGGCCACGGGTAGAGATAGGGGAAGGCGAGCGCGCCTGAAAAACTCACGGAGGCTTTCAGGCCGAGATTCTGCGAGGCCTTCGCTCCGAACAGCATCTGCTCGACCGCCCATTGCTGGCGTGCCTTGGGATTGTTGTGCACCTCGGCCGGTGCAAAACCGTCGAACTGGAGATCGTAGGCGGGATGCACGGCCACGAGTTGGCCCTGAAGGTGGGTGGAGAGTTCAGTGACCTCCACGCCTGCATCGACACAGATACCCTTGACTTCATCGCAATAGGTTTTGGACGCTGCCGCCTTCTTCAGATCGAACAGCCGTCCGTCCCAGGTCGGTATCTGCACGCCCTTGTAACCGAGACCCGCGGCCCATTCGGCAATGCTCTTCAGCGAATCGAACGGTGCGGCGTCACCCGCAAACTGCGCCAGGAATATGCCGGGCCCCTTCAGCGTCCTTGCCATGTCCTATCCTCCAGCCGAATCCGCAACCTAAATCAAAACCGCCGCCACCTTGGCGCGGATCGGTTCATGTTTCAACAATCCACAAATAGGGGGAGCGCAACAGCCCTCCCCCTTGAAGTGCGGAAGCCTCCAAGGACACACCCTGCTCTTCATAGTCGAAGGTGCAAACACGCTTGAGAAAAAACAGCTACCGCGCCCTGGCCAGCTCCATTTCCACCGCCCCAGCGATAGCAAACAGCCGCTGGTCGTGGCCGTTGCGTGCAAACAGCATCAGGCCGCCTGGCAGCTTCATCCCCGGCATAGGCAGCGAGATGGCGGTGAGGTCGAACTGGTTGGCCACCTGCGGGTTGCGCAGTAAGATGTCGTCGGTGCGGTTGAGGGTGTCGAGGCTTTCTTCCGCGACCTCGATCAGCGGCGCGACGACCGGCGTGGTGGGCAGGGCCAACACATCGATGAGCGCCAGCCGCTCGTCCATGGCGCGGGCGAGCTCGTTGCGGCGCTGGATCAGCTTGATATAGGCGGATGCAGACACGGCGGCGCGGCGGGCGAGTGTGCGGGCAACGCGCGGGTCGACCTTTGCGGCAAGGGCCTCATCGCCCAGCCAGCCGGAATGCAGCGCCGCCCCCTCGATGCCGGCGATGGAGCCCCTGCTGGCGGCGGCGAGCATCTGCTCGATCAGCGTGGCGTCGTCGAAGCAGTTCCGGAACGCCGAGATCTTGTCCCTTTGAACTCTGCGACCATGGCTGCCCCGAGCAGCAGCTCGTGGCCGTTGGGTTCGACCACGGTGTCCTCGCTGAGCGCAAACGGTCCAGAGAACGTGCCGCTGAGCCGGTACTCGGCAAATCCTTTGTTGCCGAAGACGTCGAGCGCGTTGATCTCGAGGTCCACGTCTGAGATCGCGTCCTCTCGGTCGGCCACCACCTCGGCCAGCTCTTCGCGGGAGGTGACTAACAGGTTCGGTGACCACCCGTTCACGTCCTCGGTGAACAGGTCCGGCAAGGACTCGACCTCGCCGAGGGTGCACGCCTCAAGGGCACGCCGCATCACTAGACGGCGTTCGTTCGCACTCATGACCGCTCCTTTTCCGTTTCGCTAGGTTCCGAGGATCTTGGCCTTGGCCGC
>Ga0187815_10001756_pt1 | contig 10181 bp, 8 predicted proteins | sample NC_S_5_FD_132962 | JGI IMG/M metagenome (GOLD analysis project Ga0187815, IMG submission 132962) | Wetland sediment microbial communities from Neuse River Estuary, North Carolina, USA - ASW-S_5 | ecosystem: Environmental > Aquatic > Freshwater > Wetlands > Sediment | place: USA: North Carolina...
CACGATGGCGAAACTCACCCGGAAGGAGGTCGTGTTTGCCGAGCTGCACGACGCGTTCGCGCCGTTCCTGCTGATCGACCTGGAGGACATTGGCGCGTGTGGGCCTGGCGAGGCCGGACGGTGGCTCGAGAGCGGGGCGGTCGCACCGGAGGGACGGTTCCCGGTAAACCCCTCGGGGGGATTGCTGGGAAGGGGACATCCGGTCGGAGCCTCGGGACTGGCTCAGATCGTCGAAGTCAGCCGTCAGCTCTCCCAGGAGGCCGGGCCTACCCAACTGCCGCATGCCGGCTCGGTGGGCCTCGCGTTGTCAATCGGTGGCCTGGCGAGCCACAACTTCGTGACCATCCTGGGCCATCGAGGGGGGAACTGAGATGGCCGAGGCGACGCTCGAAATGAGTCGCTGCGGGAGCTGCCATACGGGATTTCTGCCTCGCCCGGGCGCTTGCCCCCGCTGCGGGTCGAACCAGATCGAAGCGATCTCTCTCCCCGCGCGCGGGATCGTTCGTGCGGCGACCGAGCTCTCGGTGCCCGCGACCGGGTGGAACGCTCCCCATCGCCTGGCGCTCGTTGAGATCGCCGAAGGCATTCGCGTGCTCTGCGTCGCGCCCGGCTCCCTTCCGGTGGCCGGTGACACGGTCCGGATCGTCCGGGACGGAGCGGTCTACCACATCGGTTGATGCGGGCCGCCCGGGATTCCAGGAGGGAACGCGGGGAGGGGGATTTTCCGAAGTCCGGTCGCGTCCGGCCTTCCTTTGAACCCCCGAGGTGAAATCACCACTGGATTAGCAATCCAGCGCCTTACCGGGCTGGGCCATCCCCGCGCACGCGGGACAGTTCCCGCCGTTGGTTTAATAGTTGGCCGCCCGCGCGCACTCGAATCTCCGCGCCCGCCACGCCCTTATGTACGGCCCCGCTGCTCGCGGCCGAAGGAACGGTATGCAGGTCAAACGGGCGGGCGTCGTCGGCGCCGGAACGATGGGGGCGGCCATCGCCGAGGTGCTCGCCTTCAACGGCATCGAGGTGGTGCTCAAGGACCTCGACGGGTCCCTCGTGGAGAAAGGCCTCGCCCGGGTCCGGCAGCACGTCGATGAGCTGGTCCGTTTCCAGGCGGAACGCGCCGGGAAAGAGGTCGCGCGGATCCAGGAGCTCGGGGTCCAACTCACCGCCGAGCAGGTGGCCGCCGTGCAGGCCAAGCTGGCTCCCAAGGTCAGCCGTCAACGTGGCGACGAGATCGTCGGCCGCGTCCACGGAACAACGACGTGGGAGCCCTTCGGAAACGTGGATTTCGTCGTTGAGGCAGCCTTCGAGAAACTCGAGGTCAAACGCGGAGTGTTCGAAGCGCTCGACGCCGTGCTACCAGACTACGCGACTCTCGGCTCCAACACCTCCTCTCTGTCCATCACTCGTCTCGCCCGCGGCCTCCGTCACACCCCGCAGATCCTGGTGACGCACTTCTTCAATCCCCCCGTGACCCTTCCGCTCGTCGAGGTGGCGGGCGGCGTGGACACCCGCGAGGACGTGATCACGGACACCATCGACTTCCTTCAAGGTCTCCGGAACCATCGTTATCCTCTCGTCCCGATCCGCGTCAAGGAGTCCCCGGCATTCCTCGTCAACCGTCTCCTCACGCCGATCTTGGCCGAGGCCTGTTTCGAGCTCCAGGAGGGCCTCGCGAGCGCCCGCGACATCGACCAGGCCATGAAGGCCGGCGCCGGAATGCCGATGGGACCGTTCGAGCTCGCCGACCTGGTCGGACTGGACGTTACGCTCGAGGTGCTGGAGACGCTCTACCGGGAGTTCGGGGACCCAAAGTACCGAGCTCCCCCGATGTTGCGACGCCTGGTCGATGCCGGACACCTCGGCCGGAAGACCGGCCGCGGGTTCTACGAGTACGCCTAGCGCTGTTTCGACGGCCGGGGGTTAGAATCCGTTGCGTTCGGAATGGAAAGTCGGTGGGCCCACCCCACGCGCGGGCTTCGCGTCACCGTAGAGTTTTTGAGCGGCCGATGTCCCTCGGCGATGCGGTCTCATGGTCGCGTTTCCATCCCCCGAGTGGGCTGTTCTCTTCCAGAAAGCGCTCAATGACAACCCGGCCTACGCGCAAGCCGCCGCGGCGTGGGAGGGCGACCTGATGTTCGAGGTGCTCGCCGATGCTCAGGCGACGAGGGGCCCGGGAATCTATCTCGACCTGTCCCACGGCCAGTGCAAGGAGGCGCGTTTCGTGGCCGATCCCACGACGGTGAGCCCCGAGTTCGTCTTCCGAGCGACTCGGGAGAACTGGCAACGGATCATGCGAAAAGAGCTGGACCCCGTGAAGGCCTTCCTCGGCGGCACGATCAAAATGTCAGGGAACCCGGCGAAGATCATGCGGTTCATCGGCGCAGCCAAGGAATTGCTCGATACGGCGGCCGGCGTGCCGACAGACGCGTAGTTCGACCGAGGTCCGCGCTACCCCGTAGCGACAGGAGGAGCCGGAGCTGCCGCGCTGGCGGCCGCCGGTGTCGGCCCGGGTTTCGGTACCGCCGGGGGCGCGGCGGCGGCCGGTGGGGCCACGGTCTTGGGAGGCGCGGGAGGTTTCGGAGGAGGCGGCTGCAGGCGACTCTTGAGGAACGCCTGGATCCGTCCCCACGCGGCCTCCGCCAGGGGGAGGTCGTACGCTCCCAGGTCCCGGGATAGGAAGTTTCTCCGAGCGTCTGGGAAGTCAGCGTACTCTACGGGAGAGGAGACCTGAGTCGCGCGCGACTCGAAGGAGTGTCGAGAGCGGCGCGAAGGGCCATCCCGACCCGCGTCCACGAAGAGGACGGGCGCGGTCACGAGCTCGGCATAGCCCGACGGTCGCACGGGCATCGGGTACGCCAGAACCACAGCGCTCAGCTTCTGCTCCTCGCCGGCGACGCCGAGCGCGAGCGAGCCGCTGAACCCGACCCCGAAGACGGCGGTCTTCTCGGGGTCGGCCAACGGACGAGTTCGCAGACAGTTGAGCGCGTCTTGGAAGTAAATCACCAGTTTCCGAGTGCGGGCGGACCGGAGAGGAACCCCTCCTCCCATGTACGCTCCGGCCCGAGTCGCGAAGTGTTCCGGGAAGCCGACGCCGGGCGTCTTGTTGACCTCCGGGATCAGAACTTCGTACCCATCCTTCGCGAACCGTATCGCCGCATCGAGCAGCACGGTCGTCACCCCGTACACATCGGGAGTGATCAGAACGGTGGGGTGCCGCACCACCTTCGTCGGAGTCAGGAGGATCGCCGAGGAGTGGCCCGACTTTGAGACCGCGGTGTCGAACCAGATCCGGTCGCTCCGGTACGGTGGGAGGGGAGCGCCGGGCTTGCTCGTCGTGGTGAGCCAGCTCTTGTTGAGAAAGTCGAGGACGCAGAGCTTGAACCGCTCCTTCTGGAGGACGATCACGGCCTGACGCGTGCCGCAGACGTCGCACACTCCGATGATCCCGCTCCCAAAGACCTGCGGGTAGTCCGGCAGCAGGAGGTCCTGATCGTCGCTCATGCAACTCTCCTACCGCCGAGGTGAGGTTTCTGAGCGGGGGGCGGGTCTTAACTCTTGCTCGGCCGGCGTTTTCTCCGGCGCGGCGTGGGGACCGGTTGTCGGGGAGAAACGGCCCGATCGAGATGAGACTTACCCCTCGGAAAAAGCACCGGCACCCCGGCCTCCAAGAGTCGGGTCCGGAGGGCGCGGTCCCCGGTGAGCACCCACGCACGCAAGCGACGACCCAGGTCCACGAGCGCATCGTCGCCTTGGATCTCCGTCGGGACGACAGGGAATCGACGGGCAAATTCCCGAGCGGCCCGTGCGTTCGTGTTCCCCCGAGCGGCTACGCGTTCGAGTTCGCCCAACACGGACGAGGGAACAAGAACACGCGCGCCGTCCACGTGGAGGTAGATTTCCTCCTCGAGTCGGAAGTGCGACGTGAACGGGAGCAGCAGCGCGTTCGCGTCGACCAAGACAACCGGTCGTCCGCTTGCCGGCGCCATCTCACCCCGGTCGCTTGATCGGGATGCCGAGTTTGTCTCGGTCGGCCTCCCGACCGGAGAGCTTTCCTTTCAGCAAGTACCGCTGCGCCTTCTGGTTCGCGGTCTTCGGGATCTCCTCGATGAACTCGAGGTACCGCGGCACCATGAAGAAGGGCAGTCGGTCCGCCGCGAACCGGAAGAGCTCCTCGGCGGCGACCGTGCCTCCGGGGCGGAGCTGAACGAACGCCTTCACATCCTCTTCTCCGATCTCGGCCGGAACGCCCACCACGACGCTCTCGAACACCGCAGGATGCTGGTTGAGCACCGTCTCTACGTCGTAGGGGGCCAGGTTCTCGCCCCGGCGCCGAATGACGTCCTTCTTCCGGTCGAGGAAGTAGTAGTAGCCGTCGGCGTCCCGCTTCATCAGGTCCCCGGTGTGGAACCATAGGTTCTGCCACGACTCGACGGTCTTCTCGGGCTTCCGGTAGTACTCGAGGAACATCGTGTAGGCTTGGCGGGGCCGCACGAGCAGCTCGCCCGGGGTTCCGGGGGGGACCGGTTGGTCGTGGTCGTCGACGATCTCCGCCTCGACGAATCCGAGGGGGGTTCCCACCGAGCCCACGCGGATCGCTCCCGGCGGGTTCATCAACGTCGTGCAGCCGCACTCGGTCATGCCGTAGAGCTCGATGACCCGAAGCCCGAAGCGGGCCTCGAACTTCGGCCATACCTCCTTCGTCGCGCCGGCGGTCAACGCCACGCGAACTCCGTGCCCCAGGTCGGTGGGTTTGGCCGGCTGTTTGAAGAGGACATTCACCATCGAGATCAGCAGCGAGACGTGCGTCGCTCGGTTCCGGGCCGCGGTCTCCCAGTACGTCGTGGCGTGGAACCGCTCCTCGAAGGCCGCGGTCAGGTCGTTGAGCAACGCGGTCAGCGTGGTCATCTCCTGGGCGTTGCAGTGGAACAACGGGAGGCCGGTGAAGAGGACAGACTCGGGGTCGAGCTGGCTCCGGAGGCCGATCTCCCGGGGCGTGGTCAGGTACTTTTCATGGGGAATGACCGCCCCCTTCGGTGGGCCCGTCGTGCCGCTCGTGTACAGGATCGCCGCCGGATCCCACGGACGGGGCACCTCGACCGACGGTGGCGGGAGCGGGGACCGGAGAGAAGTCCACGGGCGCATCCCGTTGGGGAGGTCCGCTCCCGGTTCCGGTTCTCGAGTAACCCACTCGCGGGTCATGTTGAGCGACTCCCGTATCGGCTCGTACACCGGGAGAAGGGAGGGCTCGATCACGACGGAATGCGCCTGGCAATCGTCCAGTTCGTAGCGGAGGAGTTCACCCTTGAGAGCGGTATTGAGCGGCACGAGGACAGCTCCGAGCTTCGCGAGGGCGAACCAGAGCAGCGGGAACTCCGGTCGGTTATGGACGAGGGCGGCGACCCGGTCGCCTCGTTCGACCCCCGCTTCCGCAAGGCCGGCGGCGAAGCGGTCCGTTTCCTGGTCGAGCTCGGAGTAGGTGAGGGTCCGCCGGGGGAACCGGAGAGCGAGTCGGTCCCCGTTCTTTCTGGCCTTCGACCGGATCAGGGTCGCCAGGTCGTGATAATCCTCGTCGGGAGTCAGCATGCTCTTCGACCGCCGAGCCGGCTGAGAGCCATAAACATTCGGCCCTCGTGCCGCAGGGTTCTTAGCGGACCCGGTTCTCGCACGGGCGTGGCGCCCCGATCCCAACCGTTCCGCGCCGACCGGCCGGCCGTCGCGGAGCTCGCGGCGGGCGCCGTGGTGGTCGAGCCCAAGCAACGTCGCTTTCTTCTCCTGCACGAACCCGCGGAGGAGCGCTGGGGCTTCCCCAAGGGACATGTGGAACCGGGCGAGACGCTGCTGGAGACCGCGCGCCGGGAAGTCGCCGAGGAATGTGGACTGAGCGACCTCGATATCCGAGAGGAGTTGGGCGAGGTGGCGTATCGCTTCTACCAGCCGAAACGCGACCGGAACGTTTTCAAGACGGCCGTCTACTTCCTGGCGTTCACCGTTCAGACCGAAACGACCCTGGAGTCCACGTTCGACGAGGCGCGCTGGGCGCTGGCCCACGATGCCGAACGTCTGTTGAAATTCGAGACGGACCGTAGGATGCTCGCCGCGGCGGTGGCCCGCCTTGGCCCCGCGCCCTCAACGAAGACCCTCTAGGGCTAATCGCGGGCCCGGCCCGCGGGCGGCGTGCGCCCTTCAGGGCACGCGGAACCGGGCGCCGCGGAGCAGCGCGAGAGATTCGGGGTACCCCGCGTCGGCGTGCCGCGCCACGCCGATGCCGGTGTCGTTGTGGAGGACCCGTGAAATGCGGGCCTCGGCGTCGTCCGTGCCGTCGACGACCAGGACGAATCCCGCATGGATCGAGTTACCGATCCCGACCCCGCCGCCGTGATGGACGGATACCCAGGAAGCCCCGCCGGCGACGTTGAGCAGGGCGTTAAGGATCGGCCAGTCGGCGATGGCGTCGGAGCCGTCCCGCATCTTTTCGGTCTCGCGATAGGGGCTCGCCACGCTTCCGGTGTCGTGATGATCCCGACCGATTGCGACCGGCGCCGAGACCTCCCCGGAACGGACCATCGCGTTGACGAGGTGACCGAATCGCTCGCGCTCGCCGTATCCCATGTAGCAGATCCGGGCCGGCAACCCTTGGAACCGGACCTTTTCGCCCGCCAGCCGGATCCATCGACAGAGGTGCGCGTTGTCCGCGAACTCCCGAAGGATCATCCGGTCAATCGATTGGATGTCGCCGGGGTCGCCGCTCAAGGCCACCCACCGGAACGGTCCACTGCCGACGGCGAACAACGCTCGGATGTACTTCGGCACGTAGCCCGGGATGTCAAACGCGTTCCCGACTCCGGCTTCGAGCGCCCGGGACCGGAAGGCGTTGCCGTACTCGAACGCTCGCGCACCCTTGCCCATGAGGGTGAGAATCGCCTGCGCCTCCGCCGCGACTGAACGGTACACCTCCGCGCGGTACTTCGTCGGGTCCGCGGTCCGCAACTGGGCCGCCGCAGCGAGGCTGAAGCCCCGAGGGATGTACCCTACGGTCAGATCGTGCGCGGCGGTCTGGTCCGAGACGATGTCCGGAGTGATGCCTCGCCGGACCAGCTCGGGATACACGTCCGCCGCGTTGGCCTCGAGGCCCACGGAGAGCGGACGCAGGTCCGCGATCGCGTTCCGCACCCGCTGAAGGGCGTCGTCCAAACTAGTCGCCGCCACGTCCAAGTATTCGAGACGAAGACGGCGAGCGATCTTGTCCGGATCGACGTCGACGATCAGCGCTACGCCTCCCAGCATAGTGACGGCGAGGGGTTGGGCGCCACCCATCTCGCCGAGGCCGGACGATAGCATCCAACGGCCGGCGAGGGTGTCGGAATGAAACTCGGCCCGTGCGAGGGAGGCCAGGGTCTCGTAGGTGCCCTGCAGGACGCCTTGCGTCCCGATGTAGATCCAGCTCCCGGCGGTCATCTGGCCGTACATCGTGAGGCCCTTCGCCTCCAAATCCCAGAAAATCTCGTCCGTGGCCCAGTGAGGAACGATCAGCGCGTTCGCGATCAGGACGCGGGGTGCGCCGGGAGAGGTGGGGAACACTCCTACCGGCTTACCGGATTGGATTAGCAGAGTTTCCTCGTCCCCGAGCGTCTTCAACGTGGCAATGATCTTGTCAAAGTCCATCCATGATCGGGCCGCCTTTCCACGACCGCCATAGACGATCAGGCGATCCGGGTCGCTGGCCACATCCGGATCGAGATTGTTCATCAACAGCCGGAGGGCGCCCTCCTGAGCCCATCCGCGGCATGACAGTTGGGTTCCTCGAGGGGCTCGGATCTGGCGCGCCACGTGGGCCAGAGTTGCCATCGACCGAGACACCTCGAATGGCTACGAAAGCTTGTCGGAGACTCTGCCGCCGGAAGCCTTCCTCCCGCGGGAGCAGCTGTTGCGCGCGGGATGGGTGTAGATGCCGCCGATGGAGCGGTTCATATTAGGGAGAGGCTGAACCGGGGGCGTGGTCTTGCATCGGATGCCGCTATAGCTCAGCAGGTAGAGCAGCTGATTTGTAATCAGCAGGTCGGGGGTTCGACTCCCTCTAGCGGCTGACCCTAAACCGGACGCGGTCGCCGGTCAATGTTAATGTGGCCGGTTTCACCATCGGACTTCATAGATTCGTAGCGAGCCCACAGGCCTGAACCCGTGATGTTTCAGGATTGGTCCCGAGGTACCAGTTCTCGCTGTTACTAGACCTATCTCAGCTCCTCGGAGTGAGGCTTCTTCGCAGCGCGCCCGGACCAATTGACCGTAGACCCCTCGGCCGCGATGGCTCGGAAGTACCCCGGACCCGAATAGTCGTCCGACCCGGTCCGCAATTTCCAATCCCGCAATCCCCACGGGCATCCCCGCATCCCAGGCTACGAATCTGTCAGAATGACCGTGTTCCCGTATCCGCTGGTGGAACGCGTCCGTGAATGCCTTTTCTGACTCCCCGGAAAGCGGGGGATCCCCGAAAATGGAGCTTGTGAGTCCACGGATCGCCTTGTATTCGGACTCAGAGTTAACTTCGCGCACTGTGATTCCTTCGACTGAACGAAAGTCGGGAAGACTGAACTTTCCACCGGAGTCTACCAATAACCAGAAAAGAACCTCGGCCTCCTCCCCCAGCTTGTATCCGGCGCGAGTCAGGTACGCGGCCAAATTTTCCGGACGGGTCCTCGGGGTTAGTTGGATTCTCGCCCCAGTCCCCCCGAGAGACTCAATCTGGTGCCGAAGCGCCTCCAGCCTTTCCTCGACGAGGAGACCGGATTCGACGTGAAACCCGTACACGTAGGTCAAGGCGTAAGAACCGGGAGTCACGGCTAGCTCGTACTCGGGCGTGGCCACCTTATTCGCAGACGGAGGAATCCACCGCCACTCGTCAACGGCGTCCCAGACGCGTTCATCGGTCCAGGCTCGCATTCAACTCGCCGAGGTCTGCAAGGCCGGCCGGGATTTGAAACTGGTCCGGTCGGCTGGGCCCCATGCCGCACTATCCCCGCGGTAAGAACGTCAACCAACTGGACCTATTGCGATCCGGACGCACAGCACGACCGCAGTGCTTCGCTCCTTGTCGGCGGCCCGCTGTAAGTTACGCCCTTTGCTGGAGTCCCTCTAGCGGATTAGCAAGGATCTACAACTCGCATTTGATCGACGCGACACTGGGCTTCAGGACCGCGCCCAGAGATTCAAATCCCCGAAGTAAACTGCCGTCTTGGATCGTCCATGAAAACCCGTACGCTTGGTCGGCGGGGCCCCCGAGTCTCGACGATTGGACTGGGATGCATGGGGATGTCCCAATCGTACGGTAGGCCTGACCCGGTGGAAGCGATGGCCACCATCCACCGGGCCTTAGACTTGGGAGTCAACCTTCTCGACACGGCGGATGTTTACGGACCGTTCACGAACGAGGAACTGGTGGGTCGGGCGATCCGCGGGCGTCGGGAGGAGGTCTTCCTGGCCACGAAGTGCGGACTCTTGCCTAGGGCAGAAGATAGACCCATGGGGGTCGACGGTAGCCCGGCCCACATTCGCTCGGCCTGCGACGCCAGCCTGCGTCGACTAGGCGTCGAGACCATTGATCTCTACTACCTTCACCGGCTCGACCCGCACACCCCGATAGAGGACAGCGTGCGGGCTATGGCGGAGCTCGTCGAGGAGGGGAAGGTACGGTACCTCGGACTTTCCGAAATCGGACCGAAGACGCTTCGGCGCGCCCTCTCAGTCCACCCGATTGCCGCCGTTCAGAGTGAATACTCCTTGTGGACGCGCGACCCGGAAGTCGGTATCTTGCCTGCATGCCGCGAGCTTGGGGTGGCGCTCGTCCCCTTCAGCCCCCTAGGACGGGGATTCCTCTCCGGCGGGCTCCGCACCCTGAATGGGTTGCCGCCTGACGATTTTCGACGCACGCTTCCGCGGTTCCAAGACAAGAACCTCGGTCGAAACCTCGATCTAATCGACCGTTTCGCGGAAGTGGCCCGGGAAAAGGGCGCCACACCCGCCCAGCTGGCCCTCGCGTGGGTGTTGGCCCAAGGGGACGACATCATCCCCATCCCTGGCACCAAGCGAACGAAGTACCTCGAGGAAAACGTCGTGGCCACGGACCTGTCGCTCTCGGCCTCGGACCTCGCCCGGATCGAAGAGGCAATCCCCAAGGGATCGGTTGC
>Ga0187815_10001757_pt1 | contig 10179 bp, 5 predicted proteins | sample NC_S_5_FD_132962 | JGI IMG/M metagenome (GOLD analysis project Ga0187815, IMG submission 132962) | Wetland sediment microbial communities from Neuse River Estuary, North Carolina, USA - ASW-S_5 | ecosystem: Environmental > Aquatic > Freshwater > Wetlands > Sediment | place: USA: North Carolina...
CCGTCGTGATTGTTGTGGTACAGGCGGTTCTTGCCGAAATTCGACACATATATGTCGGGCCAGCCATCGTTGTCGTAGTCTCCCACCGCGACTCCGAAGCCCCACCGTTCGTTGGCTACGCCAGCCTTGTCAGTGACGTCGGTAAAGGTGCCGTCGTGATTGTTGTGCAAAAGCATGGCGCGGGGGGCGGGCTCTTCGCCCTTCAGGGCGCGAAATGTCGACCCGTTCAGCAGATAGATGTCCAGCCAACCGTCGTTGTCATAGTCGAGGAGGGCCACGCCGGATCCGGGCGCTTCGATGATCGTCCTCTTTTCCGGTGTGCCCGAGCGGTGATGGAACTTGTCGAGGCCCGCCTCCTTCGTCACATCCACGAACACGACCGGGGCGCCATCGACGAATCCGCCCGCTGTGATGGGCCGGTTCTCCGCATCCTTCACCGGCGCGTACACACCGCCCGTCACAACCCCTGAAGGCTTCGCCTGCGCAGCTTGCTGCTGCAGGTTCCGCGCCATTTGTGGCCGCCCACTGCGCGATTCGATCAGTCCGGGCACTGATAAGAGAAAAGAGACGACGACTCCAAAAGCATAAACTCGAAAGTGCGAACGGGAACTAGTCATTGCCATTCCCGCACGCGGATGACGCTACGGCATCAACTAGCGCCCCAGGGGTCATTTCAAAGGCACCTTCGCCGCAATTGCCGTTGCCGGTTCATCGACCTGCAAGATTTGATCTGCCGGGATGTTCTTGAGGGTCTGCATGATGGCGCTTGGCCAGTGAATCTCGATTGTCTGCACGACTGGCTCACTCCCTAGTCCGAAGTGAACGCGCCTGTCGCTCGACGAGAGATAGCTCCCCGCCGTCGTGACCGTCGCTAATTGCATGCCTTTGCTTGTTGTGATCTTGATCTCAGCGCCGATCGCGTCGCGATTGCTCTTGTGGCCAACCAGTTTTAGGGTCAGCCAATGATTCTGCGTGGGTGTCTCGTTGCGCAGCACGTGCGCGGGGCCGTTATTGGTCGTCACCACCGCATCGATGCGGCCGTCGTTGTCGATATCCCCGGTGGCAAGCCCGCGCCCGACCCATGCCTCATGAAAGATCTCGCCTGACTCTTGCGAGACGTCGACGAATCCCCTCCCCGTATTGCGCGCGAGAAACATCGGCTCGCGGTAGCGCAGATCCGGGTAATTGATCTGGATGGTCTCAAGATCATGCCCCTGTGCGATCAGGAGGTCCTTCCAGCCGTCGTTGTCATAATCAACGAATCGCAGCCCCCAGCCCGAATGCTTTAGGGTCAACGCGGCAAGTCCCGTGCTGAAGCTGGCGTAATTGAAACTGCCGTCGCCATTGTTCTTGTACAGCGCGTACTGCTGGTTCGCCAAGTCGGCAACCATCAGGTCGGGCAGGCCGTCGTTGTTGTAATCCGCGAAGTCGGTGCCCATTCCCGCGTAGGTTTGGCCGTTGCCGTCGACCGCTACGCCGGCCATCAAGCCCGCCTCTTCGAATGTGCCGTCGCCCCGGTTGTGGTACAGAAACTCCTCCATCGAGTCGTTGGCGACAAAAATGTCCGTGTGCCCATCGCGGTCATAATCCGCGAACGAGATCCCTAAGCCCTTTCCCGGTTTCGATATTCCGATTTTCTGCGATACCTCCGTGAAATGCCCGTCGCCGTCGTTGTGGTACACCAGCGCTGTGACCGGCTCAAAAATGTCGGGATGGCAATAGTCGCGCAGACCTTCCTTGTGCGGCCCGCAATAGACATCGTCGAAATCCCACTTCAGATACCGCAGCACAACGAGGTCCAGCAAACCGTCGCCATCCAAATCGATCCACGCCGCGCTCGTCGACCAACCTCTTCCGCCCACTCCCGCTTTTTCTGTCACGTCCGTGAACGTGCCGTCGCCGTTGTTGTGATACAGCTTGTTTCCGCCATAACCGCTGACGAAAATGTCTTCGTAACCATCGTTGTCGTAATCCCCAATGGCAACTCCCATCCCGTAGCCCGTGCCCTGCAGCCCTGCCTTTTCCGTAACATCCTCGAACGTTCCGTCGGCTTTCTGGTGGTACAGGCGATTCCAATACTCAGGCCCCGTTTTCTGAGGGATAGCGCCTTTCGCGGTTGGATCGCTCAGCCGCGCCCCATTCACCAGAAAAATATCGAGGCGCCCGTCATTATCGTAATCAAACAAGGCCGCGCCCGCGCCCATCGTCTCGATCAGGTATTTTTTCGAGGTATGTGAGGACCGGTTCTGGAAATGAACGCCCAGAGCGGAAGTCACGTCAACGAATTTGCCCGGAACGATCTCCGACGCACCGGAAGACACCGAGGCATTCCCCGCAGGCCACACTACGAAAAGGAGGCACGCCCCCAGAACCAACGTTCCGGCACGCATATAGTGACGGCATTCTAACATCAACTGCAGAACACCCCATGGCACTAGCCTCGCCTAACTGGCTCGGTATGGGTAACAATGGCTTGTATCATCCGTCCATTGAACAGCTTGTGTGGGAATCGAGAGACCACTTTACAGTGTATTGACACTAGCACTGTGCATCGGGAAAAGTGTTTGGGGATCGTGAGGCGACCGCTCCATTTCCTGTGACCCGCTACGCTTGTGGTCCGCCTCTGGATAGCTCCGTTGGTGTTCCGCTTCCCTTATGCCGGGTCAGACTGCAACCGGAGGACCATGGAATGAAGTCAGCCCAAGAGTTCAGGCCCGAGTCCGCGCGGAACCGCGCAGAGGACAGGCTGCAACGCGCGCCGGTCCTGCTGCTCTTTGTTATCATTTTCTTTGGCGTACCCGCACTGGCGCAGAACGGAGCCGCCACTCCGGAACGGGCCCAGAAGGACTCCTCTGCGTCACCGAACGCGCGGCCCGCGTCGCGCAGTCAAAAAGCGGTCGCCGCGGATCTCACGCGCCAGCCAACTCTTTACGTCGTCGGCTATGCCCACCTCGATACCGAATGGCGGTGGGAATACCCGCAAGTCATCGATGAATTTCTGGCCAACACACTGCACGACAATTTCGCCCTGATCGAGAAATATCCGCACTACGTCTTTAACTTCAGCGGAGCCAACCGCTACCGCTTCTTTAAGGAGTATTACCCTGCAGATTTCGCGAAACTGAAGAAATACGTCGCGGAAGGGCGCTGGTTTCCTGCGGGCTCCTCGATGGAAGAGAGTGACGTCAACTCGCCTTCTGCAGAATCGATTTTTCGGCAGATTCTTTATGGCAATGACTTTTTTCGCCACGAACTCGGCGCGGCCAGCGCCGAGTACATGCTTCCTGACTGCTTCGGCTTTCCCGCTTCGCTACCCAGCATTCTGGCACACGCGGGAATCAAGGGATTTTCGACGCAGAAACTCACCTGGGGTTCTTCCGCTCCTGGGGGCCCTGGCGTCTCTCCTGAGGACACCCCGGTGGGCATTCCCTTCAACGTAGGCACGTGGATTGGCCCTGACGGGCACGGCGTGATCGCGGCGCTGAATCCGGGAAGCTACAGCGGAAACGTCGATACCGACTTGAGCAGCGATCCGGGATGGGTCAAGCGCGTCGACCTCGATGCCAAGGTCACCGGGTTGTTCGCTGACTATCATTATTACGGCACAGGCGACGTCGGCGGCTCGCCCGAGCCAAACTCGGTCAAAGCCGTCGAAGCCATCGTGGATAAGGGAACGGTCGCGCTTCCGCCGCCGCGCCGACCCGGTGAAAGGATGTGGCAGTACGAACAGCGCATTGCCAACACCAACCCTTCGCCTGTTCGAGTCGGTGAAGGTCCTCTACACGTCATTTCTTCAAAGGCTGATCAGATGTTCCTCGACATTACTCCACAGGAAGCCGCACGCCTCGAACGCTACCAGGGAGAATTCGAGTTGACGAACCACTCCGCTGGCTCGCTTTCTTCCGAGGCCTACCACAAACGCTGGAACCACAGGAACGAACTGCTCGCTCAGGCCGCTGAGCAAGCTTCCGTCGCCGCCGCATGGCTGGCCGGTCGCGCCTATCCTCAAGAGCGCCTCAACGACGCCTGGAACCTCGTCATGGGCGGCCAGTTCCACGACATCATGGCCGGCACTGCCACGCCGCAGGCTTACAACTTTTCGTGGAATGACGACGTGATCGCCATGAACCAGTTTTCTGGGGTCCTCACTAGCGCCGTCGAGGCTGTCGCTTCCGCAATGAACACGCAAGGCAGCGGCGCAAGCATCGTTGTGTACAATCCGCTGAACATCGAGCGCCAGGATATCGTCGAAGCGAACATCTCCTTTGCCGTAGGCACCTCCAACGGGGTTCGTGTCATCGGGCCTGACGGCAAAGAGGTCCTGTCGCAACTCGAACCGGGGGAAAACGGTTCCGCAAAAGTCTTGTTCCTCGCCACCGTCCCTTCCGTCGGTTTCGCCGTCTTTGATGTTCAACCCACAGACAAGGCCGCATCTCCAGATCCGGATTTGAAGGTAACGGAATCGTCACTCGAGAATGCGCGCTACGAGGTGAAAGTCGACGCCAACGGAGATGTCGCCAGCATTCTCGATAAGCAACTGCATCACGAGTTGCTCGCTTCTCCTGCGCGGCTCGCATTTCAGACCGAAAAGCCTCACGATTGGCCCGCCTGGAATATGGATTGGGAAGATCAGCGCAAACCACCGCGTGGCTATGTTGAGGGGCCGGCCAAAGTGCGTGTGGTTGAAAATGGCCCCGTGCGTGTGGCGCTCGAGATCGTGCGACAAAGCGAAGGATCGAATTTCGTCCAAACCATCCGCTTATCCGCTGGCGACGCGGGAAATCGCGTGGAGTTCAGCGACAGCATCGACTGGCACACTGAATCAGTCGCATTGAAAGCCACTTTCCCGCTCACCGCCTCCAATCCTGAGGCAACCTACAACTGGGACATCGGCACCATCGCGCGCGCCAACGACTACGACCGCAAGTTCGAATTTCCGTCGCATCAGTGGGTCGACCTTACCGACCAGCGCGGCGACTACGGCGTGACGATCCTCTCCAACTGCAAATACGGATCGGACAAGCCCGATGACCACACACTGCGTCTAACCTTGCTCTACACGCCCGGCCTCGGCACGGGCAACGGCCGCGACTATAGCGACCAAACCTCCCAGGATTGGGGACACCACAATATCCTCTACGGCCTCTCGGGCCATGCCGAGGACTGGCGTCAGAGCCAGACCGATTGGCAAGCCTGGCGTCTCAGTCAGCCGCTAATCCCTTTCGAAAGCACAAAGCATGGCGGTGTGTTAGGCAAGAATTTCTCGCTGCTAAGAATCAATAACAGTCGCGTTCGCGTCTTGGCGCTGAAGAAAGCGGAAAACAGCGACGAAACGATCTTGCGTCTTGTCGAACTGAGCGGCGAGCCGCAGCACAACGTCCATATCGCTTTCGGCGCGCCCATTAGCGCTGCGCGGGAAGTAAATGCTCAGGAACAGCCCATCGGCTCTGCCGCGGTAGAGTCCGGTGAACTCGTCACGAGTTTCACTCCATACCAGCCTCGAACTTTTGCCGTTAAGCTTGCGTCAGTTCGTTCGAAAGCGCCCGCAATCGAGTCGCGTCCAGTGACGTTGCACTACGACCTTGCGACCGCTAGCAACGTCGGCACAACGTCGGAGGGTGGCTTCAATTCCGCTGGTGAAGCGCTCGCCGCGGAAATGCTGCCACCGGACATCGATTTTGGCGGGATCCATTTCAAACTTGCTCCCTCAGCGACAGGCAAAGCCGACGCGCTCGTCGCACGCGGCCAGTCCATCGCCCTTCCCGCCGGGAATTACAATCGCATTTACCTGCTCGCCGCCTCAGCGGACGGCGATCAGAGCGCCTCATTTCGCGTGGGTGATGCTTCAACCCAGTTGAACATCGAAGATTGGGGAGGCTTTGTCGGCCAGTGGGACAACCGCCTCTGGAACAAAAAGGAAGTGCCCATCCATTACCGGCAGGGCTTTACGCCCCCGCCCGACGCACCGAAAACCCGTACCGAACTGGAATTCGCAGGTCAAATTACGCCCGGCTTCATCAAGCGCGCGCCCATCGCCTGGTTCTGCGATCACCGTCACACGGCCGACGGAAAGAACGAGGCCTACTCATATTCGTACTTGTTCGCCTATGCGCTCGACATACGCTCCGGAGCGAAAACGCTCACGCTTCCGGACAACGACAAGATCCGAATTCTAGCAATCAGTGTGGCCAATGAACCCGGCGCGACCACGCCTGCGGCGCCACTCTACGACACTCTGCAAAGATAAAAAGATCCCTGGCCGTCTTGCAACTCGCCCTGGCACCATTGCAGCTGAGGATTTTGTGCCGGCATTGAGCCAACGTTTCCGGAGGAGCCACGGCTTATCGGAGTCGGATGACGCTGCCGGAGTGGAACCGAACCTGCTTCGGATGGGGCGTGCTACGCTTCTGGCGTTATGAAGAGAGCTCGCGATTTACTGCACGGTTACTGGAATGTGACGAAGCGTCCAGAGACAGCACGATGGATGCGACCAACTTTGTCGTTTGCGGCGGCGCTGCTCTTGTGTATCGGATTTTCGCCCGCGCCCGCGCAGCAGACGCAGGGAGAAACCGTCAGCCTGCAAGTGATTGTCGTGGATAGTGAGGCAAAGGCACAGACGGCTTTGCAGCGGCTTCGAGCGGGAGAAGAGTTTGCGGCCGTCGCGAAGGAAATGTCAATTGACCCGAATGCCAGCAACGGCGGGTACGTCGGCGACGCGGACCCGGCTTCGCTGCGTCCGGAATTGAGGCAAGTGGTCGAGTCAATGAAGCCTGGCGAAGTCAGTTCCGCGATCAAAGCGCCGACGGGATACGTCGTAATCGTGAAGTTGCTGCGCAGGACGCAAAGGGCGGTGGGACAGGGAATGGGACCCAACCGCGATCTCCTCGTCGCAGGCAAGGGCGCGATTCAGTATCCTGCAGACGTCGCCGGCCAAGTTCTGGCGGACATGCTTTTCCAGAAATATCCAAAGCCGGCTGGCTGGGAGCAGGATCTGCAGGAGGTGTGTGCGGTCCGCAAGCAGTCGCTCGCAGAGGGAATCGAAGCTCTGCAAAAACTGCTCGGTGATCCTGGGCAAATGGCGAGGGAAACGCCGTTCGATGCGATTCAGACGCATTACGGTCTCGCGCAACTGGAGGCGTATCGGGGCGACATGGACGTAGCGGTGAAGGAGTGGGAAGCGGCCTACAAGATCGCGGCCACCAGCGTTCCCGCTGGGATTGCGCAGCTTACTGAAGTACTCGGCGTCGCTTATCTGCACAAATCGGAAATCGAAAACGGGGTTTACACCAATCCGGACGATCGATGCACGTTCCCTCCTCAAAAAACCTTCTGTTACCAGCAGACGAGCGATTCCGAGAAGGCCATCGAGTACTTCACGAAATACCTCCAACTCAAAGCTGAGCGTCCGGATGCAGTTCAGGTGAAGTGGTTGCTGAACTTGGCATACATGACTCTGGGCAAGTATCCGACCGGGGTACCGCAGGAGTATTTGATTTCGCCCTCTGTGTTTGCCTCAAAAGAAGACGTGGGAAGATTCGTGGATGTGTCGCGGGCGTCAGGATTGAACTTCGTTTCGATGGCCGGCGGCGTGGTGGCGGACGATTTCGAGAACACGGGCCTGCTCGACGTCGTGGTATCCAGCTACGATGTCTGCCAGCCCTTGCGTTTCTTTCACAACAACGGTGATGGCACGTTCGCGGACCGCACGGCGCAGGCAGGCCTGTCGGGCCAGCTCGGGGGCTTGAACATGGTTCAAGCCGATTACAACAACGACGGATGCATGGATCTGCTCGTTCTGCGGGGAGCCTGGGAATTCCCCGTGCGCAAATCGTTGTTGCGCAACAATTGCGACGGAACATTCACGGATGTTACGCGCGAGGCCGGCTTGGCTGAGCCAGCCACGCGAACGCAGACCGCCGTGTGGGCCGACATCAATAATGACGGCCTGCTCGACTTGTTTGTGGGCAATGAGAACGGCCCGAGTCAGCTCTTCCTCAACAAGGGCAGCGGCACCTTCCAGGATATTTCTAAGTCGTCGGGCGTCGATAAGATTGCCTTCACAAAAGGAGTCGCCGCAGCCGATTACGATAACGACGGCTACGTCGATTTCTACGTTTCCAATCTCTACGGCGGGAATTTTCTTTACCATAACAACCACAACAACACGTTTACGGAAGTGTCCGAACAGGCCGGCGTCCACCAGCCTCAATCGCAGAGTTTTGCCACGTGGTTTTTCGACTACGACAACGACGGCTGGCCCGACATTTTCGTGACCACCTACTTTTTCTCCATTGATGAAACGATGCGGAGTTACCTGGGCCTTCCCACCAACGCCGAAACGCTCAAACTCTATCGCAATTTGAGGAACGGAACATTCAAAGATGTAACGGCAGAGGTTGACCTGAACAAAATTAACATGCCCATGGGAGCGAACTTCGGAGATGTCGACAACGACGGCTGGCCCGATATTTATCTGGCAACGGGAGGACCCGAGTACGGCGCGATGGCTCCGAAGATGCTCCTGCGCAACGTCGAAGGGAAGTATTTCACCGATATCACCGCGTCCTCCGGAATCGGAGATTTGCACAAGGGACACGCCGTTGCTTTCGCTGATCTGGGTAACAACGGACATGAGGATCTGCTGGTGTCCATTGGTGGCGCGACGCCGGGAGACGCACATCAGTTCCGAGTGTTCAAGAATCCGGGAAACGACAACGACTGGATCACTCTGAAATTGGTGGGTGTCAAATCGAATCGCGCGGGGATCGGCGCTCGCATCCACCTGACCGTGCAAAACGGGCAACGCGAGGTCCGCTCGATCTACCGAACAGTGGGCAGCGGTGGCTCGTTCGGAGCCAACCCTATTCAGCAGCACATTGGACTTGGAAAATCAGCGAAGATCGTGCAGTTGGAGGTTTGGTGGCCTGTCAGCAATTCTCGCCAGGACTTCGCGAACGTGGAAAAGAACCAGTTCATTGAAATAAAGGAATTCTCCAAAGTGTACAAGAAGCTTCCGTGGCGATCATTTCAGCTCGGAACTCGAATTTCCGCGAATCACAGTGATCAACGCTGAATCAGCGTTAGAATCGCAGGAGCTCGGATGAGGGGGAGCAACCCGATGAACCGGCGTGCCTGGCCGCTGTTTCTTTTGTTGCTTTGGGTAAGTCCACGCCTTTCTGCCGAAACCTATCCGGCGTCGGGTCTGGTCATTCGGGTTGACGTCGTACACCGGGTCATCGAGCTGTCATGCCAGGCTATTCCCGGCTTCATGGACGCGATGGTCATGACGTTTCCCGTGCACAATCCTGGCGAGCTTAAGGGCCTGAAACCGGGAGTGATTATCGATTTCCAGCTGGATGTGCGGAAGGACACGGAATACGCCGAGCAAATTCATGTCCGGCCGTTCGAAAGCAGCGCGCAGGAGCCGATGGCTGCGCGGCAGTTGGAGATTCTGGAAGCCGCGATCGCTGCTTCCAGTCCACCCGTCGCGCCAATTTTACACGTGGGCGAGGCCGTGCCGGATTTCACGTTGGTCGACCAAAACCTGGAAAAGGTCAGGTTCGCGGACTTTAGGGGCAAGGCGGTGGCCATTACGTTCATCTACACGCGATGTCCGCTTCCGAATTTTTGTTTTCGGATGTCCAACAACTTCGGAGTACTGCATCGACGCTTCACGCACCAGATGGGGAAAAATCTCGTGCTGCTCAGCGTCACGTTCGATCCCGAGCACGACCAACCAGATGTGCTGGCCAAGTACGCCAGGACATGGGCGAAGGACACGACCGGCTGGCACTTTGTGACTGGCCCTTCGGCCGACATCCGGAAAGTCTACACTGAGTTCGGCGTAAGCTCTTGGCAGGGCGAGGGCCTCCTTACGCACTCCTTACACACAGCGGTTGTCGATAGGGATGGACGGCTCGCAGCCAACCTTGAAGGAAACGAATACTCGGCGCAGCAGTTGGGCGACCTCGTCGAAGCGATCATGAAAGGCTCTCACTAGGCTATTAGGCTAGTAAAGAGCGTGATCTGAGTTTTCCCACCCGCGTAGCTCGACTCCTGCCGGTTACGGAGCGCCCATGAGCGGCACCGGGTTTTGCTGTGACCACGTCACCCCGTGGCGGGCGTTGCAGAGCGCCGGTTGGCGTTGTCGACAAGATTCGTGATGCCGTGCAGGTCGCC
>Ga0187815_10001759_pt1 | contig 10159 bp, 10 predicted proteins | sample NC_S_5_FD_132962 | JGI IMG/M metagenome (GOLD analysis project Ga0187815, IMG submission 132962) | Wetland sediment microbial communities from Neuse River Estuary, North Carolina, USA - ASW-S_5 | ecosystem: Environmental > Aquatic > Freshwater > Wetlands > Sediment | place: USA: North Carolina...
CGGCGCGGCGGCGGCGGAAGCGCACGACCACCGCGGCCGCCAGCGCGACTACGACGATCGCGGCGATGGCGTAGGTGGGGCCGTGGAAGTCGTTGGCGACGTGTTGCCAGTTGGCGCCCAGGGCGTAGCCGGCGATGCCCAGGGCCGCCGTCCACGGGATGCAGCCGAGCGTCGTGTACAGGCCGAACCGGCCAGCCGGCATCGCGGCGAACCCGGCGGGCAGCGAGATGAACGTGCGCACGACGGGGACCACGCGGCCGACCAGCACGGCGACCGGGCCGTGGCGCTCGAACCAGCGCGTCGCGCGGTCGATGTCGTGGCCGCGGATTCCGAACCGCCGTCCCCACCGCCGCACCGCGGCCTGGCCGGCGTACCGGCCCACTGCCCAGGAGATGTAACTTCCGGCGACGTTGCCGAGCACGCCGGCGAGCACGACGCCGGCGAGCGCCGGATGCGCTCCTGGAACCGCGCCCGCGGCGAGCGCGCCGCCGAACATCATGATGACCTCGGACGGGATCGGGATGCAGGCCGACTCCGCCAGCATCAGCAGGAACACCGCGACGTAGCCGTACTGGGTGATGAAGTGCTGCACAGAACGTTCCTCCTGGCGATCAGATTCTACATAATTGTAGAAGATAATCGCCGTTTTAGTGCGGTGGTCCGGCGGGCGACCGCCCGGAGCACGCCGGGCCTGCGGTGGACGACGAGCAGACCCAGCACGACCACGCCGCTGGCGACCAGGCCGGCGATCCCCGCGACGTGACCGATCCGCGCCAGCGAGTCGGCCGCGAGCGCCCCCGCGCTCAGCGCCGCCGCCAGCCACGGCACGCGCATGACGAGCACCCGGATGGCAAACGGACGGTAGCGCATTCCGGCCGCCCCCGCCAGCGATGGCATCGCCGCCGTGAACCAGGCCGCCGTTCGCCCGCGCCGGACGGGCTGCTCCCCGGTCCTGTCCGGCTTGCGGCCGCGCCACCACCCGATCACCGCGGCACCGCAGAAGTACGCCAGCTGGTCGCCCGCTATGACCGCGACCACGATGGGGACCGCGACGCCAAGCGCCGGGCGCCCGGCTCCGATCAGCGCGCCGGCCAGCAGGGTCATGGTCCCGCCCGGCAGCAGGACCGCGGGGACCATGATGATCTCCACGACGACCGCCACGCAGAGCACGGTCACCGCCGCGGCGGTCGGCAGCGCGTTCAGCGCGGCGGGCAACGCGTGGGCGGCCGCCAGGACAGGCATCACCAGCACACTATAACTACGACAGCTATGTAGAAACTCTGACTCGCGCTAGTGTCCGCGGTCCGGGTCAGGACCTGGCCGACCAGTGCCGGGACAACGACCCGGTGATCGGCAGCGACATGGGCGCCGCCGGCGGCGTCCCGGGCTGGGGCGGGCCGGCCGGGCCGGCCTGCGGGACGCCGACGGCGGGCACGGGCGCCGCCACGATCGGCGGCCGCCGCGCCGTCGGCGCGCGGAGCGCGGCGAGCAGGTCGCCGAGCGCCTCGAAGTTGTGCGCGCTGACCACGGCGTCGCAGTACGGCCAGGCGGCGGCCATGCCGCCCACCTCGGGACGGTACCGGGGGCTTTGCGTCCGCGGGTTCGCCCACACGATCCGGTAGGCGATCCTGTGCAGCCTGGCCATCTGCCCGCCGAGCACGGCGGGGTCCCCGGTCTCCCAGCCGTCGGAGATGATCAGCACGACGGCGCCGCGCGCCATGCCGCGCACCCCGTACCGGTCGTTGAACTCGCGCAGGGTCGCGCCGATCCGGGTCCCGCCGGCCCAGTCGGGCGCCGCCTCGCCGGCCTTGGCGAGCATCGTCTCGGGAGTCGCCGCGGACAGGAACGGCGTCAGCCGGGTGAGCCGGGTGGCGAACGTGAACACCTCGGTCCGCGGCCGGCCGGCCTGCGCGGGCAAGCCGGAGGACACACGGCTCGCCACATACATGAGCTGCAGCAGCGCCCGCGCGTACGGCTCCATGGACCCGGAGATGTCGCAGAGCACGATGAGCCGGCGCGGCCTGACGCGGACCGCGCGCCTGGCGATGCGGACCGGCTCGCCCCCGGTGCGGGTGGCCTGCCGCATGGTGCGGCGCATGTCCAGCCGCGCGCCGTCCTTGCGCGGCCGGTACCGGCGGGTCCTGCGGGGCGGCACGGCGATCGTGAGCTCGCGCATCAGCACCGCGAGGTCACGGAGTTCATCCGGCGACAGCTGCGCGAAGTCCCTGCTGGCCAGCCGCTCGGTGGCGGACGCGACCCGCCGGATCGCCGGGACTTCCGGCATCTCCTCGTCGTCAGCGGAGGACGACGAAGACGGCGACGACGAGGCCACGGTCAGCTCGCGCAGCACCGGAGGAAGCTCACCGGAACCCGCGGCCGGCGGGGCGCCGGGCGGCTCTCCGGGCTCGGCGGCCGTCATCGTCATGCCCTGCTGCGGCGCCGTCACCGCCGGCCGCCCCGGGGCGGCGGCGAACATCTCGGCGAAGATGCGCTCGAACGTGGCGACCTGGCTGGGATCGGAGACCATCGTGGCGAGGGCGCACGCGTGCAGTTCGGCGATCGTCGAGGCGCCCATCACGGTGACCGCCCGCGCCAGCCGCTCAGAGCGATCCGGCCCGGCGGGCAGTCCCGCGGACCGCAGCGCGACACCGAGCGCGGCCGCCAGCATCGCCACATCGGCCAGCGGCAGCTCAGCCCCGGCGCCGGTGCCGGTGCCGTCAGTCATGCCCCGCGACGGCGGCCAGCCCGGCTTCGCGCACGGTCTGCTCGTCCTCCGGGTACTTGATGACCACGCTCATCGTCCGCTCCGCCGCGGAAGCCGACAGTGACGAGGCGCCGAACACGGCCAGCGCGCCCGCCCAGGTGATCGCCTCAGAGATTCCCGGCGGCTTGGTGAGCTCCAGCGCGCGCAGCCGGCTCACCGCGGCCGCCACCTCGCCCGCCAGCACCGAGCTAGCGGCCGGCACCCGGCGCCGGATGATCTGCGCGACCCGGGCGGCGTCCGGATAGCCGATCCAGTGGTACAGGCACCGGCGCTTCAGGGCGTCGTGCAGGTCGCGGGTCCTGTTCGAGGTGAGGATCGTCACCGGGGGAACCTTCGCGCGCCGCGTGCCGAGCTCGGGAATCGTGACGGAAGACTCGGCGAGCATCTCGAACAGGAACGCCTCGAACTCGTCGTCGGCCCGGTCGACCTCGTCGATGAGCAGCACCGCGGGCCGCGGGCCGGGGTGGTCGAGCGCGGTGAGCAGCGGCCGGGCGAGCAGGAACTCCTCCCGGAACAGGTCCGTCTCGCGCAATTGCTCGTGGGTGGCCTCGGCGAGCCTGATGGCAAGCAGCTGCTTGGGGTAGTTCCACTCATACAGCGCCTCGGCGGATGCGATGCCCTCGTAGCACTGCAGCCGGACCAGCGCGGTGTCGAGCGCGGTGGCCAGCGCCTTGGCCGCCTCGGTCTTGCCGACACCCGGCTCGCCCTCGAGCAGGATCGGCTGCCCCATCCGCACCGCGAGAAACAAGGCCGCGGCAAGCTGGTCTCCGGCCAGGTAGCCGGTTTCGTCGAGGGCGACGGCCAGCGACGCCACGTCAGGGAACCGCTTGCCGAGCTCGCTAGAAACTACGCTGCTCACAAGGTGCGAGTGTATCGCCCGGGGTCAGCTGGCAACGCATCCGGACAATCCGGGCCGGCTAGCCGGGTCACCGGCCGCCGATGTCCTCACTCCAGACCTCGGGATAGCGGGCCTGGAACTCTTCCATCACGGCGACGCACGCGGGATCGTCAAGCAGCACCACCGACACCCCGCGGGACCGCAGGAAGTCCAGGTCGCCGGCGAAGGTGCGGGCCTCGCCCACCACCACGCGCGGGATCTGGAACAACAGGATCGCACCAGTGCACATCTGGCACGGGGACAGGGTCGTGTACAGCGTGGTGCCCGCGTACGACGGGCGCCGGCCCGCGTTCCGCAGGCAGGAGATCTCACCGTGGGCCACCGGGTCGCCGTGCTGTACGCGCTCGTTGTGCCCGGCGGCGATCACCTCCAGGCCGACCGCGAGCACCGCGCCGACCGGCACGCCGCCGGCGTCGAGGCTCGCCCGCGCCTGCTCGAGGGCCAGCGCCATCAGGTCTGTGTCCACGTCCGCCATGACCGCATACGTTACCCGGACACCCCGCACCACCGCGCCCTGGTCACTTCCCACACCACGCCCATGCCGGTCCCGCCGAGCGGCTTGTGGTCCAGGGGGCGGCGCTCGATCTCGGTGAAGCCGAGCTTGCGGGGGATGCCGCCGCTCGCCACGTTGAGCTCGTCGTGCACGATCTGCACGCGCTCGACACCGGGCAGCCCGAACGCCTGGCCGGTGAGGGCGGCCGAGGACGCCGTCGCCAGCCCGCGGCGGGTGTACGCCTGGTGCACCCAGTACCCGATCTCCAGGCCGCCGGGCCCGATCCGCGCCATCAGCCCGGCCGAACCCGCGATGGCGTCATCGACCACGATCGCGTAGTTGAACGCCGCGCCCGCTTCCCAGTCCCGCCGGCAGCCGGTGAGGAACTCGGCCTGTGCCGCGCGGCTGAAGTCAACGGCCCACGGCATCCAGGGGCGGAGGTGCTCGAGCGACGCGTACACCGCTTCGCACGCGGCGTCCAGGTCGCCGGGGCACCACCGGCGCAGCGTGGCGGGTCCGGCGTCGATGACTTCCGGCGGAGCTGGCTGTCGCATCCCCCCACCTTGTCTCGCCGCCGGAAAAGGCACAACCCGGTTTTAGCGCCTCGGCCCCGGCCGCCGGGAGCGGGTGGCGTGGCGCCGCGGATCCCGCTGACCGCCCAGGTCGCGCAGCCGCGGCACCCGGTGCGGCACCGGGAGCACCCAGTCGTAGCGCAGCTCCTCACCGGGCCGCAGCCGGGCCCAGCGCGCCGCCTCCACCTGCAGCGCCCGCGCCGCCGCCGCGAGCACCTCCGGCCGCGGGGGTTCGGGCATGCGCAGCACCGACAGCTTCGTCCCGGTCAACCGCCTGATTTCGTCGGCCGATGGGGCGTCGAGCGCCGCGATCGCCTCGACCAGGTCCCCGAGCATCTCCGACCGCAGGATCCGGTCCCGGTAGGTCCGCTTGAGCTCCGCCGAACGCTCCGTGACGTGCGGCGGCCTGCGCCCCCGCACGTGCCGCATGCTGGTGAACACCATGCCAGCCGCGCTGCCGCCCCAGATCCCGTCGGTGACGCCGAGTTCGCGCTCCACGACCAGGTGCACGATGTCGTGCGGCAGCGCCGTCCCGGCGCGGCTGCCGTGCAGCCGGTAGACGACCCCGTCATCCCGCTCCACCACCGAGTAGCCGGACTCGTAGTCCGGCAGCCGGGGAAACGTAACCCGCATGCGCCCACTATGCGGACCAGAAGCCCGGCCGGCATAACGATTTTCCCCCGGCCCGCGCCGGCGTTAGGGTGACCGTTCGTGGCAGGACGCGGCACGACGGCGACGATGGCCCTGGAGCGGGCGAAGATCCCGTTCACGCTGCACGAGTACGCGCACGACCCGCGGCACGACTCCTATGGCCTCGAGGCCAGCGAGGCCCTTGGCGTCCCGCCGGAGCGGGTGTTCAAGACGCTGGTCGCCGCGGTGGACGGCGGGTCGGGCGCCCTCGCCGTCGGCGTCGTCCCGGTGCACCGTCAGCTCGACCTGAAAGCACTGGCTGCCGCCGTCGGCGGGAAGAAGGCGGTGCTCGCGGAGGTCGCCGCAGCCGAGCGCGCCACCGGGTACGTCGCGGGCGGCATCTCCCCCGTCGGGCAGAAACGGCGGCTGCCGGTGGTGATCGACGCCTCGGCCCTCGAGTTGCCCACGATGTTCTGCAGCGCCGGGCGCCGCGGGCTGGAGATCGAGATCGTCCCCGCCGACCTGGTCAGGGCGGCCGGGGCGAAAACGGCCCCGATAGCCACCCGTGCGGCGTGACGCGCTTGTACGTCGCGTTCGCGGCCTTCGCGGCGGCACTCGCGCTGCTGGCCGGCGAGCCGATCGAGCGCTGCTGGGGCACCTGGGCGGCGATGGGTTACGGGGCGGCCGCGGCGGTCACGCTGGCGGCGCCGCGGCGGCGCATGCCACCGGCGCTGATCGCGCTTAGCGGTGCGACCTTCGCGCCGCTGGCCTGGCAGGCCTTCACCGGCCTGCCGAGCCGGGCCGGGGAGGGCTCGCTGACCGTCGTCGCCCAGGCGGGCGTGCTGCTGCTGCGCCATGGCACGCCGTACCTGCCCGCCGCCGCGCTGAGCCACGTCCTGGCGTACGACCCGTACGAGCCGCTGATGGCCGTCTTCGGCTTGCCGAACGCCGCGGGCCTCACCGGCTGGCCGGCCAGCCCGCGGCTGTGGCTGGTCCTCGCCGGGACCGCGGCGCTGTACCTGGCGTTCCTGTTCACCGCCCCGCCGGCGCGAGCACCACGGCGAGCGACGCTGCGCACGGCCCTGGTGATGGGCTCACCCGTGCTGGCGCTGCCGATCGCGACCGGCGGCACGGACATCCCGGTCATCGGGCTGCTGTGCGCCGCCCTGGCGCTCGCCGCAGGCACCCCGCGCCGTATCGCCTTCGCCGCCGTCGCGGCCGGCGTCGCGTGCGCGCTCAAGGCCATCGCGTGGCCCGCCGTCCCGGTCATCGCGGTCATGCTCGCCGCCAGCGGTGACCGGCGCGCCGCCGCGCGGTTCGGGGCGATCGCCCTGCTCACCGCGCTCGTTGCGATGGTGGCGGCCGCGCCCGCGGCGCTGGCCGGCCACGGCGGTACGGTGCAGAACGCGATCCTGTTCCCGCTTGGCCTCACCCGGCACCGCACGCCTGCCGCGAGCCCGCTGCCCGGTCACTTGCTGGCCACCGCAGGCCCAGCCGGCCGGCAGGCGGCGTTCGCGCTGCTCGCCGCGGCCGCCCTGGCGTTCGCCTGGTGGCTGGCCCGGCGCCCGCCGGGTACCACCGAGGCGGCGGCGGTCCGGCTGGCGGTCGCGCTTGCCGCCGGAGTCACGCTCGCGCCCGCTACGCGCTGGGGTTACTACGGGTATCCGCTGGCTCTGCTCGGCTGGCTAGGGCTTTCCCGCCCCGCCCGCTCCTCGTCCTATTCTTCCGAACGGACGGTGGCGACTCCCTCCGCCTCCCCCATCTCCCCGTCCCGCGCCGCCTCGTCCGCCGCGGGCGCGGCTGACTGAGCCGAACCGTCGCCATCCCCGCCGCCTGGCGCGATCACCACCGGGCGGTCCGGGCGGCGCTGCGCGAGAGCGAACCAGATCAGCCCGCCGACGGTGCCCGCGATCGCGATGTACATGTTCAGCCGCAGGCCGAGGAAATACTCCGAGGAGTCGATCCGCACCGATTCCTCGAAGATGCGGAACGCCGAGTAGCCCGCCACGTACAGCGCGAACAGCCCCCACGGCCTGACCTTCGCGTGGTGCCCCAGCCAGACCAGCACGGCCGCCAGCGCCAGGTCCCAGATCAGCTCGTACAGGAACGTCGGCTGGAAGGTGGCGAAGTGCAGGTCCTGTGCCGGGATGCCGCCGGACACCCGGTACTGGTAGGGGATCTCCAGCCCCCACGGCAGCGTGGTCGGCTTGCCGAACAGCTCCTTGTTGAAGTAGTTGCCGATCCGCCCGACCGCCTGGGCGACCAGCAGCGCCGGCGCGATCGCGTTCGCGAACGGGCCGACGGTGATGCCCAGCCGCCGCAGCCGCCACGCCCCGACCGCGGTCGCCAGCGCCACGCCGCCCCAGATGCCCAGGCCGCCCGTCCACACCGCGAACACGCCATACCACACGTGCGGGATGTCGGCCGGCGTGGTGATGTCGAAGTAGATCCGGCCGCCGATGATCCCGGCCGGCACCACCCACAGCGCGATGTCATTGACGACGTCGGGGTCGCCGCCGAGCGCGCGCCACCGCCGCCGGGTGATCAAGATCGCCAGCGTGATCCCGATGATGTAGCCCAGCGCGTAAAAGTGAACGTCCAGCGGGCCGATGTGGAAGCTGTCGATCGGCGGGCTCGGGATGTACTCCGGCAGGGCGGCGAGGTGCACCATGCTGCCGAGAGTACCCCCCGGCCGTGATGCGACGGCAATCACTCAGGAAAGGCCCCATCGCACTGGACCAATGGCCCTGCCCTTGCTACTCGCGGAGACGGCAGCGTCGCTAAGGGGAGCCGGAAGTCCCTGCTCCTCACTCCCACAACCACGGACAACGCGATGGTTGAGGGGGGAGGCGGAGATGAGCGAGGGACGTCCGCCCGGGCGGGGCGCCCGGGCCGCCCGCGGGCACGGCCGATGGCCCGCTCGCGTGCTGCGCGGGCTGCGGTCCGACCGTAACCCGCTGCGGCGCACGTGCGACCGCGTGGAGATATGCCTGCTCGCCGGGCTGTTCCTGGCCTCGGCGGCCACGACGCCGTTGCGCCGGCGACCTGGACATCGGTCACCGGGGTGCGGCACGCCGGTCTGGTGATGGCGCGCTCCGGCAGCGCGGCGGGCAGCGCGGTCACGGTCTGGACCGACCCCGCCGGGAACCTGGCCAGCCCGCCGCTGCTCGCTTCCCAGGTCGCCGGGCAGGGCGACCTGGCCGCGGCCGGCGCGATCGCCGGAATGGCCGCGCTCTACGTGTGCGAGGCCGTCATCGTCCGCCGGGTGACGAACCGCCGCCGGATGGCCGCGTGGGACGCCGACTGGGTCGTCACCGCGCGGGTGTGGAACCGTCAGCGCTGGTGACGTCCCCCGCCCGGTGCGGTGCCATCACGGCCGCCGGCGTCGGCGCGCTGCCGGCGGACCGGTCCGGACGGCCTGCCAGCCGGTAGACGTCGCTGCCGTCGACCGTCTCCCGCTCGAGCAGCAGGTCGACAAGCGCGTCCAGCTCCGGCCGGTGCGTCCGCAACAGGTCAACGGCGCGGTCCTCTGCCTGCCTGAGCATCTTGGACACCTCGCGGTCGATCTCGGCCTGGGTCGTCTCCGAGTACGGCCGGCTGGACATGCCTGGCCCGCCCCCGCCGAGGAACACCGAGCCGCCCTCGGGGTATCCCACCGGGCCGAGCTCCGGCGACAAGCCGAACTCCCTGACCATCTTTATCGCCAGGTCAGTCGCGCCGGCCAGGTCGTTGCCCGCGCCGGTGGACCCCTGGCCGAGCACGACAAGCTCCGCGGCCCGGCCGCCGAGCCGCACGGTGAGCGAGTCGTGCAGGTAGTCCTCGGTGTACATGTGCCGTTCCACGAGCGGGAGCTGCTCGGTGACCCCGAGCGTCTGGCCGGCCGGGAGGATCGTCACCTTCGCCACCGGGTCGGCGTGGTCCGACAGCGCCGCCACCATGGCGTGCCCTGACTCGTGCACGGCCACCGCGTGCTTCTCCTCCGGCAGGAGCACGTTGGAGCCTTCCCTGCGGCCCAGGATGATCCGGTCCCTTGCGGAGAAGAAGTCGTCGCCGGTGACGATGTCCCGGCCGCCGCGCACCGCGAAGATCGCGGCCTCATTGGCCAGGTTGGCCAGGTCGGCGCCGGAGAATCCCGGCGTGGCCCTGGCTACCACGCCGAGGTCCACGCCGGCGGCCAGCTTCTTGTCGCGGACGTGCACGCGCAGGATCGCTTCCCGCTCGTTGACGTTGGGCAGCGGGATCGTCACCTGCCGGTCGAACCGGCCGGGGCGCAGCAGGGCCGGGTCGAGCACCTCGGGCCGGTTAGTGGCCCCGAGCACGACGATGCCCATCGCGGGGTCGAAGCCGTCCATCTCGGCGAGCAGCTGGTTGAGCGTCTGCTCCCGTTCGTCGTTGGAGACGATCGCGCCCGAGCCCGCCCGGCGCTGCCCGATCGCGTCTATTTCGTCGATGAAGATGATCGCCGGGGCGCGCTTGCGCGCCTCAGCGAACAGGTCCCGCACCCGCGCCGCGCCCACGCCGACGAACATCTCCACGAAACTGGACCCCGTGACGGAGAAGAACGGCACTTGCGCCTCGCCGGCGACGGCCCTGGCGAGCAGCGTCTTGCCGGTTCCCGGCGGCCCGACCATGAGCACGCCGCGCGGAACCACCGCGCCCGCCTTCGAGTACTTCCCGGGGGTGCGCAGGAAGTCGACGACCTCGCTGATCTCTGACTTCGCGCCCTCGTAGCCGGCCACGTCGGCGAACGTGGTGGAGGGCTGCTCCTCGTCGAACACCTTGGCCCGGGACCGGCCCACGCC
>Ga0187815_10001760_pt1 | contig 10157 bp, 13 predicted proteins | sample NC_S_5_FD_132962 | JGI IMG/M metagenome (GOLD analysis project Ga0187815, IMG submission 132962) | Wetland sediment microbial communities from Neuse River Estuary, North Carolina, USA - ASW-S_5 | ecosystem: Environmental > Aquatic > Freshwater > Wetlands > Sediment | place: USA: North Carolina...
GGATCGGCAACATGGATTCCGCGCTCGGCACCCTTAGCGAGCGCTTCCTTGATGGTCTGCTTCGCGCGTTCTGGTCCCATCGAAATAGCGACAACCTCTCCGCCATGCTTTTCCTTCAGACGAAGCGCCTCCTCGAGAGCGAAGCCGTCGGGTTCGTTCGTTTCGAATCCGATGTCCGCCTCGCGAATCCATGCGCCGCCGTCCACAATCGCAAGCGGCGCATCTTTCGCGGGTACCTGCTTGATGCAGACGCCGATCTTCACAGTTAGCGCCCTTCCCAGCGCTTGAACACGAGCGATGCGTTAGTCCCGCCGAAGCCGAATGAGTTGGACACCGCATAGGCCACTCCCGCCTTGCGCGCATGGTTCGGGACGTAATCGAGGTCACACGCAGGATCGGGATTCTCATAATTGATCGTCGGTGGAAGAATCTGATCGCGAAGCGCCAGAACGCTGATGCCCGCTTCCAAGCCGCCCGCCCCCCCAAGCAAGTGCCCAGTCATCGACTTCGTCGAGCTGATCGGCACCTTCTTCGCGCGCTCTCCGAACACGCGCTTGAGGGCGATTGTCTCGATCGCGTCCCCCATCGGCGTGGATGTGCCGTGCGCGTTGACATAGCTGACGTCGTCCGTCGAGATCTTGGCGTCCTTGATCGCCGCCATCGTGACGCGGAAACCACCGTCGCCACCCTCAGCAGGCTGCGTAATGTGGTATGCGTCGCCGGACATTCCGTAGCCGACGATTTCCGCCACGATGTTTGCCCCGCGGCGCTGTGCGTAATCGAGCGATTCCAAGATCAGTATGCCCGCGCCCTCTCCGACGACGAATCCGTCGCGGGCTGCGTCAAACGGACGGCTGGCGCGCTCGGGCTCACTATTGTGCGTGGACAGCGCGCGCATGGCGCCGAAGCCGCCGATGCACATCGGCGTCACGGCTGCTTCTGATCCGCCTGCAAGCATCACTTCCGCATCGCAGCGCTGAATGATCTTGAACGCGTCGCCGATGGCGTGAGCACCTGCAGAGCAAGCCGTGGCCGTGGCGGAATTGGGCCCCTTGGCTCCATAGCGAATCGAGACATTGCCGGCAGCCAGATTGACGATTGCCGAAGGAATGAAAAAGGGAGAAATCTTACCCGGGCCGCCGTGCAGATATTTCGAATGTTCGCGTTCGATCACGTCGAATCCGCCGATGCCGGAGCCTATGTAGACGCCCGTCGAATTCGCGATGTCAGGAGTGACCGCAAGACCGGACATGCGCATGGCGAAATCGGAAGCCGCCATGGCGACATGAATGAACCGGGCCATCTTCTTGATTTCTTTTTTCTCGACCCAGTTCAGCGGATCAAAATTCTTGATTTCGCCGGCAATCTGGCAGTCAAAGCCCGTAATGTCAAAGGCAGTGACGCGGCCAATGCCGCTCTTCCCGGCCAGCAGGTTGCGCCACACTTCCTCGGTTCCGATGCCGCAACTGCAGACCAAACCAATGCCCGTCACGACGACTCGGCGGTTCAAAGGGAACTTCTCCTGTTCGGGGTGGGACGGTTCAGCGGGACTTCCTACTTCCCCTTGGAATGCTTTTCGATGTATTCGATCGCGTCCTTCACCGTCGCGATTTTTTCCGCATCCTCATCCGGAATTTCGATGCCGAACGCCTCTTCGAAGGCCATCACCAGCTCGACCGTATCGAGCGAGTCGGCGCCTAGGTCGTCCACAAACGAAGCGCTGGGAGTCACTTCGCCTTCATCCACACCGAGCTGCTCGACAATGATCTGCTTCACGCGTTCTTCGACGCTGGCCATTCTGGTTGCTCCTCCGATTTCAGCGATCTTGGATCTTGGGCTTTACGCCAGGGAAGTTGCGCCCGCGTACAACCTGCCCATTCTATGCGTCACATATAGCCGGGTCAACAATTCCGCGCTCTCAAAGCCGAATAGAGCGGCAAGCGCGGTCGCGTGGCAGAACCTAGCCCATGTGCATGCCGCCGTTGACGTCTAGCACCTGCCCGGTGATGTAACCCGCCTCGTCGCTTGCAAGGAATGCAATCGCGGCGGCCACGTCGCGGTCCTTGCCGAAATGGCCGAGGGGAATCAGCGACTTCATCTTGTCTTTCAGCTCCTGTGGCAGGGGAGCGGTCATCGGCGTCTCGATGAAGCCGGGTGCGACGGCGTTCACTGTGATGCCGCGGGATGCTACTTCGACGGCAATCGCGCGCGTAAGGCCGATCAGTCCAGCTTTCGACGCGACGTAGTTTGCCTGGCCGGCATTGCCCGTTTCGGCGACCACGGAACTCAGGTTGATGATTCGCCCGGAGCGCTGTCGCAGCATAGCGCCAAGCGCCTGCTGGATGCACAGGTGTGCGCCTGTCAGATTCGTGCGCAGCACGGCGTCCCAGTCTTCAAGCTTCATTCGCAGGGCAAGCGTATCGCGCGTGACAGCCGCGTTGTTAACGAGGATGTCGAGCTTCCCGAATTTCCCGAGCACTTGCTGAAATGCGTTCTTCACCTGTCCGGCGTCGGCCACGTCCATCGGTACCGCGAACGCCTCTCCACCAGCCGCTTCGATTTCTGCGACGAGCGACGCAAGCTTGTCCGCGCGGCGCGCCGCGACTGCAATCTTTGCTCCGGCTTCCGCGAGCGCGAGCGACGTCGCGCGGCCGATTCCCTGCGACGCACCGGTCACAAGCGCAACTTTGTCTTTGAGCGAGAACACGAGCCTAGCTTTCCGGCACTTCGGCGCGTGCCTGAGCAATTTTGTCGATGGTCGATTTGAGGCTGGCGGCGTCCTCCACGTTCAAACAGCGCACCGACCGATCGATCTGCCTGAGCAAGCCTGAGAGAACTTTGCCGGGACCGACTTCCACGAAAATGTCTACGCCCTGGTCGATCATTTCGCGGACCGACTCATGCCAGCGCACCGGCAGCGTTACCTGTCGGATCAGCGCGTCACGAGCTTCCTCGCCCGAGGTTACAGCTTCCGCATCGACGTTGGTGATCAGCGGAAAGTGGAGCGGCCCAAACGCCGCGGCACGGAGGTCGGGTTCGAGTCGTTGTTGCGCGGGCATCAGCAGCGAACAGTGGAATGGCGCGGATACGGCCAATACCACCGCGCGCTTCGCCCCCGATTGCGAGGCCGTTTCGACCGCGCGTTTTACTGCAGCCGCGTTACCAGCAATCACCGTCTGCTCGGGCGAATTCAGATTTGCAGGGGAGACCACCTCGCCCGCCGCCGCTTTCTTGCAGACTTCGGTCACATCGGCCGGGGACATTCCCAAAATCGCAGCCATGGCTCCTTCGCCCGCCGGCACCGCCTCTTGCATGTACTGGCCGCGCTGGCGCACCAGCTTCACGGCAGCCGGAAATTCAAGCGCGCCCGCTGCGACAAGCGCGGAGTATTCTCCCAAACTATGTCCGGCCACGAAATCCGGAGCGATGCCGCGGGTTTCGAGCGCGCGATATGCGGCCACGGAAACCGTAAGAATCGCTGGCTGCGTATTCTCCGTCAGCTTGAGCTGATCTTCCGAGCCCTCGAAGCAGAGTTTCGAAATCGAAAATCCGAGCGCGGCGTCGGCCTCCTCGAATACCGCGCGCGACTCAGGGAAATTTTCAGCCAGATCGCGGCCCATGCCGGGATACTGCGAGGCCTGGCCGGGGAAGAGGAATGCGAGCTTGCTCATGGAGGTGGTGAGATCCTTCTCGCTTATCCGCGGGCGGGGACTGCCGATGCGGCGGACAGCTCCTGTTCGATTTTCTCGTTCACACGCAAACGGCAGAGTTCATTGGCCACGCGAATCGCGTTCTTGATCGCGTTGGGATTCGAGCGGCCGTGGCCGATTACCGTGATTCCGCGAATGCCAAGGAGGGGTGCGCCACCCGTTTCCGAATAATCGGTGCGCTTGCGAAAATCGTCGAACGCGCGCTTTGAAAGCGCGTAGCCGATCTGCGAGGTCAGGCTGCTCTTGATGGCCTTTTTGAGCATCGAGCCGATGTGCTCGACAAGCCCCTCGCTGATCTTCAGCGCGATATTGCCGATGAAGCCGTCGCACACGACCACATCCACGTTTCCGCGGAAAACGTCGCGCCCCTCGACGTTGCCGACAAAGTTTAAAGACAGGTTTTTCAGCCGAATGGTGGCCTCGCGGGTCAGTTCGTTGCCTTTCGCCTCTTCCTCGCCGATCGAGAGCAGCGCCACACGCGGCCGCTTTACGCCCCAGATCGCCCGGAAGTAGATGTCACCCATCACGGCGAATTGCTCGATCTGCTCGGGCTTGGAATCGACGTTCGCGCCGACGTCGAGAATGACCGAGATTTTCTCTTTCATGTTCGGGAACGCGGCGGCGAGCGCGGGGCGATCCACCGACGGCAGCGTGCCGATCACGAATCGCGCAACGGTCATCACGGCGCCCGTGTTTCCCGCGCTGACCAGCGCTTCCGCCTTGCCGTCGCGCACCAGCCGTGCCGCCACGTGCACCGAGCTTTCTTTCTTGCGACGAAACGCCTGCGAAGGTGAGTCGGTCATCGTGATGACTTCCGTCGCGGGCACGACCTCGATCGGCAGGCCGTTATGCCGGTGCCGTTCGAGCTCCTCTCGCACCTTCGTCTCGATGCCGACGAGCAGGACCCGCACGCCCAATTCGCGCGCCGCGAGGATCGCCCCCTCGACTTCGACGCGAGGCGCATGGTCGCCCCCCATTGCATCCAAGGCAATCGTAGTCATCTAGGCACCAGCTAGTGAAGCGGCAGGCGAGGGAAAGTTAGGCCGACTTGGCCGCGGTGTCAATCACTTCGCGGCCCTTGTAGTAGCCGCACTTGGGGCAGGCCCGGTGGGGCAGTTTGCGTTCATGGCAGTTCGGGCACTCGCCCAGAGACGCGGCGTGAAGATGGTCGTGAGCGCGGCGAGTAGAGGTGCGCCGCTTCGAGTGTCGTCGTTTTGGATTCGGCATTCAAGCTCCTCGTGGCAGGCCCGCACTCTGCGCGGCCTGAATGGAATTGCATAGTCTAGCGTGTTATTGCTTTTTGAACCAGTCCTGCTTCAGACGGGCGAGTGGGGCGAGTCTCGGGTCGACGCCGCTTTTTTCGCAGCGGCACTCTTCGTTGTTGAGGTTCGCGCCGCAGTGGGGGCACAATCCGCGACAATCGCTCGAGCAAATCACTTTCATCGGCAACGCAAGATTCACTTGTTCCGCCAGAACGTCCGCGAGAAAAAGGCCGTCGCCTTCGAAAAACGCGATCTCGGTATCGTCCAGATTCAACTGGACTTCTTCGTCCTCAGGAACCGCCGTGGTGGATCGATAGTAGAGATCGAAATCCCGGCTGATTTCCTCGATGACCGTGTCGAGGCAACGGGCGCATACCAGCTCGACCCGCGTATGAAGATTCCCGCAAATGCGAATCTGCCCGTCTACAAGTTCTGCCGTGGCACGAACTTCCAAGGGTTCGACCTGGCGGAACTCGCCCGAATGGAAGTCCAGCGTGCCCGGGGAATAGCTTTTTCGGATGCGCGCCTTGCGGAGGGCGAGTTCGTTTACGTCTAGAAACATTGGAGTTGCCCCTGTTTTTCGAGGCGAAAATTCATTATAGGCCGCCTGAACACTATGTCAAGAAAGCCCGGGACGCAAGTATCACCGCTGCCGCGAATTGGGCAATGTGTCGCTTCGTTACAGGGTCTCGCCGACCGGCATGCCGAGTAGTTCGTGGCACTGGCGCAGGAGGAAATGGTCCGTCATGCCGGCGATGTAATCGCAGACGACACGATGGCGCGGCTCATGCAGGGCGAGTTCAGCGTAGTACCTCGGCATGCGGTCGGGGTGTTCAAGGAAGAGTTCGAACAGGGCATCGAGAGCGCGCACCGAGCGCTCTCGCTCCTCCGAAATAGCCGGATGAGAATAGACGCGCGCATTGAGGAACTTCTTCAGCGCCGAAGTCTGTTTCGCAGCTTCCGGTGAGAAACCGGCAAGCCGTTTCGGTTGCCGACGAATTTCCTCTACAGTGCTGGCGCCGCTCGCTTCCACTTGCAGCCGCGTCGTCTCGATCAAGTCCGTTGCGAGATGGTCCAGAATACTCTTGAGCGCCTCATTGAATTTCAACTTGCGAAGCCCACCGGGATGGCGGCGATCCACGTCTTCGTACGCTGCGGCGAAGGCCGGCACTTCCGCGCATAGCTGGTCGAAATCGAGAAGGCGCGCTTCGAAAGCGTCGTCGAGATCGGCCGTGTTGTAGGCGATTTCGTCCACCAGATCGATGAGCTGAGCTTCAAGCGGCGGACGCTCGTCTAGCAGATACTCGGCGAGCGAAGGGAACTCCGCCGCGGCGTAGTCTCGCGAATGTTTCACGATCCCTTCGCGGACCTCGAACGTCAGATTCAAACCGGGGAAATCCAGATAACGCTGCTCGAACTGTTCGACGATGCGCAGCGCGTGAAGATTGTGATCGAAGCGTTCGCCGTGTTTGCGCATGCGAGCATCGAGCTGTTTCTCGCCGGCATGTCCAAACGGCGGATGGCCTATATCGTGCACGAGCGCCAGTGCTTCGGTGAGATCGGTGTTGATCCGCAGCGCACCCGCCACCGTGCGGGCGATTTGTGCGACTTCCAGCGTGTGAGTCAACCGGTTGCGAAAATGATCGGAAAAACGCGTAGTGAAAACTTGCGTCTTCGCTTCTAGCCTGCGGAAAGCCCGCGAATGAATCACGCGGTCGCGGTCGCGCGCGTAATCGTTGCGGTAGGGATGCTGCGGTTCGGGATGACGCCGCCCCCGGGAACGCCGCACGTCCATGGCGTAGGGTTGGAGCAATTCCAACGTCACGTGCCCGCCTACGACTTGCCGGGCAAGAGCGCGAGAGCTTGATCGGCCTGTTCGGCTATCGGCGTGTCGGGATAATCGGACTTAATCTGTGTATAAAGCTTGGCGGCTTGCGATGGGTCCTTCTGACTGTAGTGATTGGCGAGAGCCAGCATCACCACAGGCTTCGGCACCAAAGCGGTCGGCTTTGCGATCAGTTGCTGGTAGAGCTTGACCGCCTCATCGCCCTGGCCCTGGTTATCGTCGAGCGCCGCGAGTTGGAACTGCGCCATCGCCGCAACGTCTGCATCTTTGCTGCTTGCCAGTGCCTGGAGCCGCTTCTTCGCGTCGTCGTTCTTATTTAGCTGCTGGAGGCACAATGCAGAGTAGTAGCTCGCCAGTTCTCCAGCGCGTGTGCGCGGATATTTCGAAGCTACGTCGGAAAACTTCTGGTTTGCCTCGGTGTATTTCTTGTTTTCGTCGGCGTAGGTAACTTCGCCTGGCGCCTGCGGCGCCCCTACCGGCGACTGAAACACTTTCATCGCCGAATCAAATGCCGCGAACGCCTTCACGGTCTGGTGCTGCGAGTACGTCCTCCAGCCGAAAACGCCTAGGGCTATCACGACCGCAATGGCCACAACGTAGGAGCTAAACTGCCGGTGCGAGAGGACGGCCTCGGCGCCGTGCGCGAAGGTTTCGCGCACTTCGTCCTTTTTCAGTTCTTTGCGGGAAATATGCTGCGCCAAAGCTGCACTCCGCAGGAAGTCTTAGATTTCAATGCTATCACAAACAGCCGTGAGGGCGAATCGCGGCGCAGCAAACCACCGGACGCGCCGCAGCCGATCTTTCCCGACGCGGTGCCACGCTCAAAAAACAAGGCCTCGTCTCGCTGGCACGAAACGAGGCCTTTAATCCTAAGTAAGCTAGACCTTTGTGACGTTTTCCGCTTGGAAGCCCTTCGGACCCTGACGGACCTCGAACTCGACAAGCTGACCCTCGTTCAACGACTTGTAGCCGTCCATTTGGACGGCGGAGAAGTGAACGAAGACGTCTTCCCCCGACTGACGTTGGATGAAACCATACCCCTTCGCCGCATTGAACCACTTCACCACACCCTGTTCTCGAGCCAACGGTGTCTGCTCCTATTCGAGTGGTCTTCCGATTCCGGTGCTTGTAAGGCCAGTCGGTACTGCACGAGATCCCTCCCCACCACGGGATCCGCACTTCCCCACGGGACCACAAGGCCGCATCAGCGGCGGGATTCTTGCATAAACCGATTTGTGTGTCTAGATGGTGCAGTCGTTTAACCGGAGCGCCCAGAGTCGCTTGCGGGGTTTTCGCAGGAAGCATTCGAGGCGGTCTCGTTACATCAGGCAGCGGCCTCTTTGAGCAGGCTCTCCACTTTGGCGTCCAGGTCCCGTGCAACCTCTAAAGCGTCCTTATTTCCGTACCGAGAAAGAAACGCGGACATAAGATCGTACGAAAGATGGACGGCGTCGGCGCGCTCGTCGATCAGCACGGTCACAGGAGCATAGGATCCCGCGTCGGGAACGTGCTTCACCATTTCCTTCATGATCAGCGGATTCCCGACTAGATAGCGGATGCTTCTCGGCTCATCTTGCCCGTTTTCCTTGCGGATCACGGCGCCCAGGTCAAAGCGCGCGAACTGCATGAAGCCTGCTTTTGAGACGGCCGCTTGAACGACGCTTTCCATCTCGGCGTACGTTTTTGCGCCGTTGAGTTGAGTCATGAACTCAGTCAAATTCGGATGGCCAACCGCCGCTTCAAAGGCCGTGACCACATCTTGGAAGGGCTTGGAGGAGGTCACGGTCAGTCGGCGCATGCTGCTCTGTTTGGTTGTCATTTCTCCGCCTTCCGCCCCAAGCCCGAGGACGGAAGCGAGTCCACTCAAGAATCCACGTCGGCTCACACCTGCGATTGCGCTCATATTGCCCTCCTCCGCAAGGATTCGACAGCGGCCGCCCTTTCCCCAATTGAGTAGACAAACATCGGAGCGAAAGGATTCAGGTTTATTAGAGAACAGCGTCAACGGAACAATCAGGCGAGGCCTTATTGAATTTTCTGAGTGGAGCAGTCGTGCACGATCAGATTCTCGAAAATGGCAAGTACATGCCGCCGGTATTCAACGACGCGCTCGAGCAACGTGCGAAGGTGCGGCTGGCGCTGGCTTTCGCGATCCCACTTGGCGAGGACGGCCGCGGGAACAGCAATGTCGCGGCGCAATTCTTCGGCGTTGTGTCCGCGCAGGAAAAGCCCGTAAAAAAACGCGGCCTCGCGTTGCGGGAATTGGAAATCCTGCGCCACCTCATCGAGCGGATTTGGCTGCGTAGCCATAGTCGAAAAGGGCAGTTTACAGATTTCGCTGTCGCCGTCAAGAGTCCTCGCAGCGCAAGATGAAACAGTAATCGTTAATTGACCTCGCTCCAAAACAGCATCGATAAACCCTCAAGTCCATCCCCGCCAGGCACGTATCGGGCCGCTCCCCTCACCGCAACTTTCTGCGCTGGCCGGAGTTATATGACGTATGGCCGGTCGCGAGGCGCGCTGGGACACGCGCCAGCTCGTCCGGCCCGGCTGTATCTCCGGACGTACCCCCGCAAAGAGGCCCGGCCCACCCCGGGCCTCCCACTTTCGTTCCGCTCCCGACCGCCCGCAACAGCAGAGCGTTGACGCTTCGCGCATCCCGCTTGCAGGTACTGAAATACTCAGCCCCGGCTTTGCGTTAATTTTGATAGAGAGGCAGGCATGGGTACCCACCGAAATCGAGCAAGCCTTTGCGCCATCGCTGCGCTGATCTTCGCCACGTTCGCCAGCGCGCAACAGACATCAAAATCCTCCGACGCTCCGAAACAGGGTCAAGGCGGTGGGGGCACGAGCGACATCCAGCGCGAGACAGAGCAGTACCCGGAAGCGGCCAAGGCGGCCAACGACGCTATGTCGATGCCCGGCATGGACATGAATCCGCACATGTTCATGACCGAGCTGCAGCCGAAAGGTCCTGACGACGACCGCCGCGCCGAAGAGATTCTCGACATCCTGCGCCGATCGATCAGCAAATACAAAGACTACAAAGTGGCGCTCGCCGATGGCTACCAGATCTTCCTGCCTAAAGTTCAACAGCCGCAGTATCACTTCACGAACTATCGCTACGCCTTCGCGGCAGCGTTCATCTTCAATCCGGCGCATCCGACCTCGCTCCTATATAGAAAAACCGGCGACGGCTACGAATTGCTGGGCGCGATGTACACCGCTCCTAAGAGCGCCACTGAGCAGCAACTGAACGACCGAGTTCCCCTCAGCATTGCGCGGTGGCACGAGCACGTGAATCTCTGCATGCCGCCGAAGGGCACATCTCCGCAGCAA
>Ga0187815_10001761_pt1 | contig 10155 bp, 8 predicted proteins | sample NC_S_5_FD_132962 | JGI IMG/M metagenome (GOLD analysis project Ga0187815, IMG submission 132962) | Wetland sediment microbial communities from Neuse River Estuary, North Carolina, USA - ASW-S_5 | ecosystem: Environmental > Aquatic > Freshwater > Wetlands > Sediment | place: USA: North Carolina...
GCGAAGTTGTTGCGCCACGTCTCAGGCCGGCTTCGGCACCGCGGCAGCCAGATTGGCCGGCGCGACAGCGTCGTCTGCGATGTCCTCCTGGTATGTCTCGGGGCCGACCCAGACCGCGATCACCGTGCACATGGACAGGAAGACCGCGTAGCAGGCGACCGGCCACCAGCTGCCGTAAGCGGCGACCAACGCCGCCGCGACAAACGGCGCCGGTCCGCCTGCAAGGAGCGAACCGAGTTCGCGCGCGAACGCGAAGCCGGCAAAGCGCCGCTGCGGCGGGAACAGCTCCGCGAAGTAAGCGGCCTGCGGTCCGAACATCGCGGCCGTCACCACCGCGCGCGCCAGGATGAAAGCAACCGCGATCCAGATCCACTCCTTGGTGCCGACCATCCAGAAGAACGGAAACGCGAGCGCGACACCGGCGAGCGCACCGAACATGTAGACCGGCCGCCGGCCGATGCGATCAGACAACGCGGCCCAGCCGAGGATCGCGAACAGTTCGACGACGAAGGCGAGCATCAATGCGCTGAGCGCCTCCGATCTCGGTACGCCCACCGTGGTGATGAGATAGCTGAGCCCGAACACCGGGAAGAAATAGCCAAGTCCATTCTCGGCCATGCGCGCGCCGAGCACGACGAAGAAGTTGCGCGGGTGATGGCGCAGCGCTTCCATCGCGGGGTTTTTCTCGACCTTGCCGGTGGCGACGACGGCCTCGGTAAAGACCGGGGTTTCCGCCACGCGCATGCGGACATAGATGCCGACCAGGATCAAGAGGAAGCTCGCCAGGAACGGCAAGCGCCAGCCCCAGCTCATCAAGTCCTCGCGCGGCAGCATGGTGACGAGCGCGAACGCGCCGGCGGCCAGCAAATTGCCGACGGAGACGCCGAGCGGCGCGAAGCCGCCCCAGAAGCCCCGGTGTCTTGCGGGCGCATTTTCCACCAGATAGATCACCGCGCCGCCATATTCGGCGCCGGCGCCGAGGCCCTGGACCACGCGCATGGCAACCAGCAGCAAGGGCGCCCATATGCCGATCTGATTGTAGGTCGGCAGCAAGCCGATCAAGGTCGTGCCGATGCCGATCATCAGGAGCGTTGCGACCAGCACGGGCTTGCGGCCGTAGCGATCGCCCATGATGCCGAACAGGATGCCGCCGATCGGGCGAACCACAAAGCCGACGCCGAAGGTGAGGAACGCGAGCAGCGTGCCGACGACAGGATCGCTCTTCGGAAAGAACAGCTCACCGAACACGAGCGCCGCGGCGGTGCCGTAGAGGAAGAAGTCATACCATTCGAGCGCAGAGCCGACGCTCGCGGCAAGGATCACACGTAAGCGCGATTGGCCGGCAACGCCGGCTTTGATCTCGGTCATAGTTTCCCGTCCCCTGTTGCTTCTCTTTTTAAGCTCTTGAAGTGCGAAGCCCGCGGGAGGCGATCCCGCGGGCTTCGGTAGTCAGGCAGCGCGCGTGAAGTAGGTCTTCTTCGACGCGGATTGCGTTTCGTAGATCGAGCCCTGCCGCTTGGGCGGCGGCAGTGGCATCCGCACCGGAACGTCGGTCATGCGCGGCGCCACCACCGAGCCCCCGGCCAGCAGGCGGCTGTCGAACTCGTCAAAATCCTTCACGCCCATCAGCGGCCAGGCGTCGCTCGCCGCCACTTCATAGAGCAGCAGATTGCGCGGGCGATCGGAGGTGTTGAGCGCCGAGCCGTGCAGCGCGCGCACGTGATGGAACGACATGCTGCCGGCCTTGCCCATGCAAGGCACTGCGCGCTTGATCTCGTCCTGGATCAGATCCGGATCGATCAGGCCGGCGAAGTGGCCGTCCTCACCGTGGTGATCCCACATCGTGGGGCCGGTGTGCGAGCCCGGAGTCACCAGCATCGGACCGTTTTCCAGATCGCAATCGTCGAGCAGCACGCCGATGGCAAGGATGTCGTCATTGGTGTGCGGATAGAACGCCCAATCCTGATGCCACTCGACGGGCGAGCCGTATTGTGCGGACTTCATGTTGAGCTTGGCGCCGTGCAGGCGCAGACCCGGGCCGATCAGTTGCTTCAGGATGGAGATGACGGGCTCGCTGCGCACGATCTCGTCGAAGATCGGGTGCACCTTGTGCGGCGCCTTGATGCGGCGGACCCGCGGATTCTCCTTGGTGTGACCGGGCTCCAGATCATAGACATCGGTGTGCTCGGTCACATTGGCGGCGCCGGCGACCAGCTCGGCGAGCACGCTGCGGGTCTTCGCCATGGTGTCCTTGTCGAGCACTTCCGGAACCACGATCACCCCGTCGCGCCGGTAGGCCCGGACCATTTCCTCGGAAATCATGCTGTTGTTTCCTATTGTTATCATGGTAGCGCTTCCATTCTGAATGTTAGCGCTAACATTAGCGATGCTAGCGCTGACATTGTGGATGTGCAAGCCGAAATCGTGCAGGATTCGCCCGCTGTGAGTTCCGAATCGACCGAGACCAAGACCCGTTCCGACGAGGATGCCCCAACGCTATCGGCTGTGGCCAAGCGTGCCGGCGTCTCGTCCATCACCGTGAGCCGGGTGCTGCGGACGCCCGACCGTGTCGCGCCGGATACCCGCGCACGGATCGAGAAGGTGATGCACGAACTCGGCTATGTGCCGAACCTAGTGGCGGGCGCGCTCGCCAGCGCGAAGACCCATTCGGTCGGCGTGCTGGTGCCGACGATCGCCAATTCGATCTTTGCCGATACCGTGCAGGGACTCTCCGACAAGCTCGAGCCGCTCGGCTATTCCGTGATCCTGGCGCAATCGCGCTACGATGCCGAGCGCGAGGACCGCATGCTGGCGGCGCTGCTCTCGCGCCGGCCGGAAGCCATCATCATGGTCGGCTCGCCTGCAACGGCGGATGGCAGCCGCCTGCTCCGCCACGCGCGCATCCCGATCGTCGAGACCTGGGAGCTGCCGCCCGACCCGATCGACGCCGTCGCAGGCTTCGACAATTACCAGGCCGGCGTTGCGGTGGCCCGCCACTTCATCGCGCAGGGCCGCCAGCGTCTGGCCTTCATCGGCGGCGACGATCCGCGCGCGACGCGGCGCTGGCTCGGCTTCCAGCAACAGGCGCTGGCGAACGGGCTGGCACCACCGCGGCGGCTGATCCTCGACCGCAATGCCTCGGGCAGCGTTGCCGCGCATGCGAGCCTGCCCGGCGTCGATGCCGTGTTCGCGGCAAACGATGCGCATGCGATCGGCTTCCTGTCCGGCCTGCGCGAGGCCGGACTGTCGCGCGGCGGGCCGGCCTCGGAACAGCCGGTGGCGGTGGTCGGCCTTGGCGATCTCGAGATGGGGCGGCTGATCTCGCCGCGGCTTTCCACCATCAGCGTCCATGGCGATGCCATCGGCCGCACCGCCGCCACGCTGACGCTCGAGCGCGGCGGCGAACGCCGCATCGATCTGGGCTTCGAGCTGGTGCTGCGCGACAGCGGCTAGTGATTGTAGTGATTGTAGGATGGGTTGAGCCAACGGGGCGCGCGAACGCGCGCCCGATGACAGGCTCCGCGAAACCCATCAGGAACTTTGCGCGCATGAAGATGATGGGTTTCGCTTCGCTCTACCCATCCTAGGATTTTCCGGGCAAGTGGCTTCACGCACCCGCTGCGTAGCGCGGCAGGCGCAGGCGCAGCACGGCCAGCATGGCCTCGCGCAGCGGATCGGACGCGCCGGAGAGGTGCGCGGCGGCGAGCGGCAATAGCCGCAGATCTTCCGCCTGCTTCACCATCAGCGGCACGAAGCGCACGCCGGCGACCTTCAGCCGCGAGGTCCAGCGCGGCACGATGGCAAGGCCGACTTTCGCCGCGACCAGGTTGACGATGGTCTGCTTCTCCTCGGCGATCTGCGAGATGGTCGGACGCAGCCCCGCGCGCTCGAACAGTTTCATGGTGAGATCGTGGCTGTGCGGACGCGAGCGGCGCTCGGGCACGATCAGCGGTTCGTCGGCCAGCGTCTCCACGAACAGCCGGCTGCGCGAGGCGAGGCGGTGCCTGGAGGGCACGGCGACGACCGGCGTCTCGTGAAACAGGATTTTCAGATCGATCCGGCCATCGGGCTTCTCCGGCGGCCGGACAAAGGCGAGATCGAGCCGGCCGGACAGCAGCCGCGGCAACAGACGGATGGTCTTGTCCTCGACCAGCTGGATGGTGACGCCGGCGTGATGCTTTCTGAAATCGTAGAGCAGATCGGGGATCAGCCCGGCGGCGGCGGTGTCGATCGCGCCGATGCGCAGCACCTGGGACCGGCGACGGCCGCGGTCGCGGAACTGGCGGCCGAGCTCGTCGGCCTTCTCCAGCAGTGCGCGGGCATGATCGAGGAACATGGCGCCGTCCTGCGACAGCATCACGTGCCGCGTGGTGCGCAGCAATAGCTGCGTTCCGAGCTCATCCTCGAGCATGCGCACCTGGCGACCGAGCGCCGAGGGCATCATCTCGAGCCGGCGCGCGGCCTTGCCGAAATGCAATTCCTCGGCGGCAGCGACGAAGCAGCGGAGCTGGTGCAGTTCCATGGCGTTCTTCCTGGCTGGATCGTATTATATCATAAATTTGTATAATCCAGCGGCAGTTGTCGCAAGGCACGGCGCGCCATAGACTACCGCGATACAAGAACGCTTCAGGGAGGTACCCAATGGCTTCGATCAAGCTTGCGCTGGCGGCGGGCGCAGTTGCGCTGGCGGCGGCGATGGCGCCGCAGACGGCCGATGCGCAGGCGGCCTGGCCGACCAAGTCGATCACGCTGGTGGTGCCGGCGGCGGCGGGCGGACCGACCGACACGGTGGCGCGCCTGATCGGCGAATCCATGGGCAAGACGCTCGGGCAGAGCGTGATCGTGGAGAACATCGGCGGCGCCGGCGGCACCATCGGCATGGCCCGCGTGTCGAAGGCTGCCCCTGACGGCTACACCATCGCGATCTGGCACATTGCGCATGCCACCGCGCCGGCCCTCTACGACAATCTCAAATACGACCCCGTCAACGATTTCGATCATCTCGGCCGCATCACCGATGTGCCGATGACGCTGGTGTCCAAAACCGCTGTGGCTGCCAAGGACGTCAAGGAGCTGATTGACTGGATCCGCAGCGAGAAGGGCAAGGTCACCTATGGCCATGCCGGCATCGGGTCGGCCTCGCATCTGTGCACGCTGGTGCTGATGCGGGACCTGAAGGTCGAGATGGTCGGCGTCGGCTATCGCGGCACGGGACCGGCGATGAACGATTTGCTCGGCGGCCAGTTCGACGTGATGTGCGACCAGACCACCAACACCACCAACCAGATCAAGGAGGGCCGCATCAAGGGCTATGCCGTCACCACCAGGGCAAAGGTGTCTTCGCTGCCGGACCTGCCGACGCTCGACTCCACCGCCATTCCCGGCTTCGAAGCGTCCGCATGGCACGCGATGTGGGCGCCGAAGGGACTGCCGAAGGACGTGACCGACAGACTGGTCGCAGCACTTCAGGCGGCGCTGAAGGATCCGAAGGTGATCGAACGCTTTGCCGATCTCGGCACCGAGCCGGTGGCGCAAAATCTCGCGACGCCCGAGGCGCTGAAATCGCAGATCACGTCGGAAGTGAAGCGCTGGGATGCGGTGATCAAGGCCGCCGGCGTCAAGGGCAACTAAGGAAACAAAGATGAAGACCTATTCGATCGCGGCCATCCCCGGCGACGGCATCGGCACGGAAGTGATCAGCGCCGGCGTCGAGGTGCTGCAGGCGCTGGCCAAACGCGACGGCAATTTTGCCTTCAAGGTCGATCATTTCGACTGGGGCGGCGAATACTACAAGAAGCATGGCCGCATGATGCCGGAGAACGGCCGCGACCTGATCAGGAAGCACGATGCGATCCTGTTCGGCTCCGCCGGACACCCCGACATTCCCGACCACATCACGCTGTGGGGCCTGCGGCTTGCGATCTGCCAGCCGTTCGACCAATACGCCAATGTGCGGCCGACCCGCGTGCTGCCCGGCATCACCTCGCCGCTGCGCCATGTCAACGGCGGCGAACTCGACTGGGTGATCGTGCGCGAGAACTCGGAAGGCGAATATGCCGGGGTCGGCGGCCGCGCACACCAGGGCTCGCCGCTGGAGGTCGCGACCGACGTTGCGATGTTCACCCGCGCGGGCGTCGAGCGCATCATGCGCTTTGCCTTCACCCTCGCCCGCTCACGCCCGCGCAAGCTGCTCACCGTCGTCACCAAGTCCAACGCGCAGCGTCATGCCATGGTGATGTGGGACGAGGTCGCGGTTGCCGTCGCCAAGGAATTTCCAGATGTGACCTGGGACAAGATGCTGGTCGACGCCATGACCATGCGCATGGTGACCAAGCCGCAGTCGATCGACACTGTCGTGGCGACCAATCTGCATGCCGACATCCTGTCCGATCTCGCGGCGGCGCTGGCCGGCTCGCTCGGCATCGCGCCGACCGCGAACCTCAATCCGGAGCGCGCCTTCCCCTCGATGTTCGAGCCGATCCACGGCTCGGCCTTCGACATCATGGGCAAGGGCATCGCCAATCCCGTCGGCACGTTCTGGTCGGCCGTGATGATGCTGGAGCATCTCGGCGAGCCCGCCGCCGCAACCCGCCTGATGAAGGCGATCGAGCGCGTCACCGCCGATCCACGCCTGCACACGCCCGATCTCGGCGGCAAGGCACGCACGGCGGATGTGACAGCAGGAGTGATCGAGGCGATACAGCGGGAGAATGCGTAGCTAGCCCCTCATGGTGAGGAGCCGCAAAGCGGCGTCTCGAACCATGAGGCCTCGATTTCGCCCGCGGCCATCCTTCGAGACGCGCGCGCTGCGCGCTCCTCAGGATGAGGTCAGAGTGTGTGGCGCCACTGTCAAGGCAAGGATGGGTAGACCATCGATCTCGCGAGCGGCGGCGTTGATGGGTTTCGCGGAGCCTGTAATCGGGCCGCGCTACGCGCGGAGCCGGTGGCTCTACCCATTCTGAGGCATCTCATGCCTTCACCGGCCGCTGCTCGTCGGCATATTTATGCGCCAGCCAGGACGACAGCGTGCCCGGCACGAAACCCACCATGCCGTAGAGGAAAACCTGCACGATGCCGCTGTCCGGCCCGCGCGAGGAGTAAAGCAGCGTCGCGGCGCCGAACGCGACCGCGCCCACGATCAGCATGCGCAGGAGCGGGCCAATGCGCCTGACGTGATAGAGGATGTCGTCGATCGAGGCGATCATCAGCGCCGGCACGATGCCGAACAGATAGGCGTATTGCAGCGTCTTGATGAAGACGAGGAACAGGTTGCCGACTTCGGCGATGCTGGTGTGCTCCCAATAGCCGGACTGGTAGGTCGTCACGAACAGCAGAATGAAGCCGCCGATGAGCGGACCAAGTATCCCGAAGATCAGATAGCGCTTCATGCCGGCCTCTTACGCAACCAAAGCGGCCTTCTCATACGATGCTCTTGCGAGTTCCAACAGGCCTAACTCCGGCGCACGCGCAGCCGGAGCCCTCACTCACCCCACGACGCGAACGCCTCATTGAAGGCGCGCTCGCCCGGGGCGCCCTTTTCGATGGCGATGATGGCGCGGCGCTGGTTCGTATAGACAAGAGGCACGTCGAACCAGGAGCGCTCCTTGAGGAGCTGCAGATTCCGCTGGCGTTCGGAATCGACGTTGGACAGGCCGACCAGGAAGAAACCGTCGGTGACCTTCACGGCGAGCGCCGACAGCGGCGTGCCGCGCGCCTGCTCGTTCGACTTCATCAGGATGCCCGGCACGTTGCCGACGCCGCCGCCGGAGAAATCCTGCGGCAGGATGAAGGTCAGTTCCGCGGTGTGGCTCGCCGGCAGCGAGGTGTCGGTGTTGCGGCGGAACGACATGGTCATCTTGAACTTGCGGTCGGGAATGTCGATGTCGGCGCGCACGGCGATGTCGGCCTTCTGGTTGCCGGAGGCCTTCACCGGTTCGGTGCGCCAGATCACCGAGCCGACATATTGCTTGCCCTTGGGATCAGACGGATCCTCGTCATACAGCACGACGCGCTGCGCCACCGGCGCAATATTGTCCGACGGCTGGCCGACGCGATCCGGAATCTTCGGCCGCGCCACCGGCGCGGTCTGATCCTTCGGCGCTTCCGCCACGGCCGGAGACTTGTTGAACAGGCCGGTGACGGTGCTGACGGCCGACCTGCCCCAGAGGATGCCGGCGCCGACCAGGATCAGCACCACGCCGACGGCAATCGCGCTCTTGAACGGAAACGCCGCGGCCGTGCGCAGACGCTTCGGCTCACGCTCGCCGCCTGAGCCGATGCGCGGGCGCGTCGGCGGCGTCGGCATCTGGGCCTGCTGCGCGTAGCGGTCCGCCTCGTCCATGGATTCGTCGCCCCAGGCGTAGGGCTGGTCCGGATCGGCGCCGCGATTCTCCATGTTGGGCTCGAGCCGGTCGAACTCGGGCGATGGCGACGGCACATTGGCGTAGGTCTTGCGCGCGTTCCGGTTGGCCTGGGCGGCAGCACGGCCGAGATCGTCCGCATCGGCGGCGATGTCGCGGAAGCCGGGCACCCGGGGCGGCTGCGCAGGCGGCGGGGTGTTCTCGAAGCTGCGGCGGGTCGGCCGCTCACCCCGCGGCGGCAGTTGCGGATCGGCCATCGGAACCTGCGGCTGCGAGGCCGGCTGCGGGCGCGGGGTGACCGGCGGCGGAACCTCGGCGCGCGGATTGCGCGGGCGCTCGCCTTCCGGACCGCGCGGCGGCGGCGCGGGCTGGGGCGGCGACGGCACGCGGGGCCGGGTCGGGCCGGGAGAGGTCGCGGCGGCTCCATCGGCGGTTCGTGCATTGGTGCGCCGGAAGCTATCCCGGGCGCTGGCGCCGGTTCCCCCGTTTCGGGCTTCGCGGGCGCGCTGGGCGGCTTCCGATTCGACCTTGCGGACGGCCTCCTCCAGCGACAGGCGTTCGCGGGTGATCTCCGACTCGCTCAAGGGAGGATCGACGCTGCGCAGCTGCTGGATCAGCGCGGCACGGGCCCGCTCGTAGAGCGCACGACGGCTCTCGCCCGGAGCGCTGGGATCCAGGCCGGCAATAGCGCGTGCGATCAGCGGGTAGTAATCAGCCATTCTCTCATCAATGCAGGCTTTCCGGTAACATCCCGTTAAGCCTCAAAGGGGTTTTGAACCAGGATAGTATCCTCGCGTTCGGGGCTGGTGGAAAGCAGAGCGATTGGACATCCCACCAATTCCTCGACCCTGCGAACATATTTAATGGCCTGGGCCGGCAGATTCGCCCAGGAACGGGCGTTCGCGGTCGGCTCCTTCCAGCCCTCGATGGTTTCGTAGATCGGCTCGACCCGGGCCTGCGCCCCCTCGCCGGCCGGCAGATGGTCGATTTCCTTGCCGTCCAGCCGGTAGCCGGTGCAGACCTCGATGGTCTCGAAACCGTCCAGGATGTCGAGCTTGGTGAGCGCCAGGCCGCTGATGCCGCAGGTCCGGACTGTCTGCCGCACCAGGGCCGCGTCGAACCAGCCGCAGCGGCGCTTGCGCCCGGTGTTGACGCCGAATTCCTTGCCGCGGCGGCCGATCTCCTCGCCGATCTCATCGTGCAATTCGGTCGGAAACGGGCCTTGGCCGACCCGGGTCGTATAGGCCTTGCAGATTCCCAGCACATAACCAACCGCTCCCGGGCCCATGCCCGTGCCGGTCGCCGCCTGTGCCGCGACCGTGTTGGAGGAGGTGACGTAGGGATAGGTGCCGTGATCGACGTCAAGCAGCGCGCCCTGTGCCCCCTCGAACAGGATCCGCTTGCCCTCGCGCCGTTTGAGATCGAGCAGCCGCCACACCGTTTCCGCGTAGGGCAGAAGCTGCGGCGCCAGCGCCGTCAGCTCCCGCAAAATCACAGCGCCGTCGATTTCCTCCAGTTTGAGCCCGCGGCGCAGCGCGTTGTGATGCGCCAGAAGGCGGTCGATCTTGTGCGGCAGCGTGCCGAGATCGGCGAGGTCCATCAGCCGGATCGCGCGGCGGCCGACCTTGTCCTCGTAGGCCGGGCCGATGCCGCGCCCGGTCGTGCCGATTTTCTTCTCGCCGCGCCGTTCCTCGCGGGCGCGGTCGAGCGCGCCATGCGACGGCAGGATTAAGGCGGCGTTGTCGGCGACGCGCAGCGTGTCCGGCGAGATCGTCAGCCCCTTCTTGCGCATCAC
>Ga0187815_10001762_pt1 | contig 10150 bp, 10 predicted proteins | sample NC_S_5_FD_132962 | JGI IMG/M metagenome (GOLD analysis project Ga0187815, IMG submission 132962) | Wetland sediment microbial communities from Neuse River Estuary, North Carolina, USA - ASW-S_5 | ecosystem: Environmental > Aquatic > Freshwater > Wetlands > Sediment | place: USA: North Carolina...
GAACACCTCGAGCAGAGGTGGGCCGTTGTCGAAGGTCGGCCGCCGCCCGAAACCTGCCACGCCGTCATGAATCCGGCCGTCGACCGCCGCCCGCACGGCGTAGATGCCGTGCTTGAGGCCGCAGGAGGCGTCGAGCCGGATATTGGCGGTCGGGAAGCCGAGATCGCGGCCGCGCTTGGCGCCGTGGATCACCTCGCCGGAGACGAACCAGGGCGCGCCGAGCAGCTCGGCCGCCTCCACCACCTTGCCGGCGACGAGCGCCTCGCGCACCGCCCCGGACGACACCGGCCGCCCCTCGTCCTCGAGCGGCGGCACGATGTCGACGAGAAAGCCGCGCCCGGCCCCCTGGCCGGCGAGATAGGCCGGCGAGCCCTGCCGGTCCTTGCCGAAGTGGAAGTCGAAACCGATCGCCGCGCCGCCGATGGCGAGGCGGCCGACCAGGATGCGGTCGATGAAATCCTGCGCCGAGGTGGCGGCGAGCGCCGCGTCGAAGCGCAGGATCACCGCACCGTCGAGCCCGGTGGCGGCGAGCAGGCGCAGCTTGTCGCGCTCGCCCGACAGCCGGAACACCGGCACATCGGGCCGGAAGAAGGTGCGCGGATGCGGGTCGAAGGTCAGCGCCGCCGCCCTGCGGCCGAGCGCCCGGGCGCGGGCGAGCGCCGCCCCGATCACCGCCCGGTGGCCGCGGTGGACGCCGTCGAAATTGCCGATGGCGACGACGCAGCCGGCAAGGTCGCCGGCCGCGAGCGCGGCGGCGTCGCCGCGTACGATCTCGAAGCTGTGTCGGGGAGAGGTCATCGGGCGGTCGCGGCGGTCATGCGGCGCCCCTTCAATCGTGCCGTCGCGCCGGCGTCAAGCGGCGGGCATCGGGCGCATTACGGTAAAGACCGGGTAAAGAAAGCGTTTAACCTGTTGTTCAAGCCCGATTGATAGGTTGCACCCATTCGCGGGCGCCCTCGGAGGGGCTTAAGACGTCATGGCTGTCGATCTGACCCTGCCGGTCCTGGTGGTGGACGACTACAACACCATGATCCGCATCATCCGCAACCTTCTCAAGCAGATCGGCTTCGAGAACATCGACGATGCCTCCGACGGCAGCGCGGCGCTGGCCAAGCTGCGCAAGCAGAAATACGGCCTCGTCATCTCCGACTGGAACATGGAGCCGATGAGCGGCTACGAGCTGCTGCAGGAGGTGCGCGCCGATCCCGAGCTCGCGGCCACGCCCTTCATCATGGTCACGGCCGAGTCGAAGACCGAGAACGTCATCGCCGCCAAGAAGGCCGGCGTGTCGAACTACATCGTCAAGCCGTTCAACGCGCTGACCCTGCGCAACAAGATCGAAGCGGTCTTCCCGGACGTCGCCGTCCCGGCGGCTTGATCGGGCTGCATTAGCGACAAGCAAGACCTCACCCAGCCTCGTCCTGAGGAGCGGCCGCAGGCCGCGTCTCGAAGGACGTGGCGGCCATCGTGATGGGGCCGCCCACATCCCTCGAGACGCATCGCTGACGCGATGCTCCCCAGGATGAGGGTGGGTTGGATGCCGCGCTTGCGACAGCCCTCACCACGCCAGATGCCGCATCACCGCCTTCGGCGCCTCGCCGGCGGCGGCGAACACGCTCGCCAGCGCCTTGGCGTCCGGCCGGTCGCGGCCGCCGATCTCCTCGGCGTGAATGCCGGAGGTGATGAACAGGAAATCGATGCCGGCGGTGCGCGCGCCCTTGAGGTCGGTGCGCACCGAATCGCCGATCGCCAGCACGCGCGCCGGCGCGACGTCGCGGCCGAGCGCCTCCTTGGCGCGGTCGAGCGCCATGTCGTAGATCGGCCGGTACGGCTTGCCGGCGTACAGCACCTCGCCGCCCATCGTCTGGTACATGTCGGCGATGGCGCCGGCGCAGTAGACGAGCGTGCCGCCGCGGTCGACCACCACGTCCGGATTGCCGCAGACCATGAACATCTTGCGCGCGAGCATCGTCTCGAGCCGCGCGCGGTAGTCCTCCGGTCCCTCGGCCTCGTCGTCGTCGAGGCCGGTGCAGACGACATAGTCGGCGCGCTCCAGCGTCTCGAAGGTCACGTCGAGACCGGCGAACACCGAATGGTCGCGCTCCGGGCCGATGTGCAACAAGGTCTGCCCCGGCCGCGACCGGATCACCGATCGCGTCACGTCGCCGGATGACACCAGCGCATCGTGCGTCTCGCGCGGCACGCCGAGACGGTCGAGCTGGCGGCCGACGGCCTCGTGCGGCCGCGGCGCATTGGTGATGAACACCACCACCGCACCGCGCGCCCGCGCCCGCATCAGCGCGTCGCAGGCGCCCGGAAAGGCCTTCACCCCGTTGTGCACGACGCCCCAGACGTCGCAGAGCAGGACATCGTAGTTCGGCGCGATCTCGGAAAAATGCGGCAGGAGCGGGGACACAAGAAGCCTCGGATCGGTCGGACAATCGGTCGATGCGTCGTCCTCCCCGGACCGGAGAAGGACGAGCGAGGGCTCATTACACGAGATCGCATGTGCGGGGAATGCGACCCCGGACCGCTGAGACACACCGGCCTCATTCCCGGCGATGAAGCAGACGAGACGTCAGGCCGCGGGCGTCGCGAGCTCGGCGCGGGCGTCGGCGCCGAGCGCCTCGGGCCGCACCGGCCGCGGCGCCGAGAACAAAAAGCCCTGGCCGAAGCGGACGTCGTAGTCGAGCAGATCGAGCACCGTGTTCTCGCTCTCGATGCGCTCGGCGACGAGGTCGATGCCGGCGCGCGCGAGCAGGTCGGCGAGATCCTCCGGATGGATGTCGCTCTGCGCGCCGGAGGCCTTGTTGAGCAGCAGCTTGGCCGGCACCTTCAAGAAGCGGAACGAGCGCTCGGCGAGCTCGCGCGGCTCCATGCGCAGGTCGGTGACGTGGTCCATGGAGAAGCGGAAGCCGCGCTCGGCCAGCGCCGACAGGCTCTCCTGCTCGAGCGGCCCGAAATTGCGATAGGCGCTCTGGGTGAATTCGAAGGTGAGCGAGTCGCCGAGCGCGCGGTTGGCGTCGACGAAGTCGAGGAACTGACGGAATTGCGCGGTATCGGTCAGCGTCGTCGGGCTGATGTTGCAGAACACGCCGAGCTCGCGGCTCTTCAATTGCAGCCGGCGCACCACCTGCACCGCGCGGAACAGGAGCAGGTTGTCGATCTTCGGCATCAGGCCGGCCATCTCGGCCGCCTCGACGAAGGCTTCCGCCGGCACGATGTCGCCGTCCTCGGTGCGCAGCCGCGACATCGCCTCGTAGAAGCGCACCTTGCGCTGCGGCAGCGTGACGATCGGCTGCAGGTAGAGATCGACGCGATGGTGATCGAGCGCCTGCAGGACCAGTTCGACCACGGCGCTGCGGCCCATGCCGCGCGGGACGGCCGGCGGCGACACCGCATCGCTTTCGCGCAGCGCCAGCGGCGCCTCGACCGGCGCCACCGATGCCACCGGCGCCACGACGGCGGCCGGCGCATGCACATGCAGCGCGCCGCCCTGGCGCAGCGCGGCGTCGTGCGCGGCGACGCTGTCGGCGAGATGGCGCACCAGGCTGCCGAGCTCGCCGATCTCGGCGGCGAGCGGGTCGACCGCGCCGCGCGCCCGCGACACGGTGTTGCTGACGCTGGTTTCGACGGCATTGAGCCGGCGCGACAATTCCGCCACCTGGCGCGCGAGATCGGCGGTGCCGCGCGACAGGTCCGCGATCTGGTCGCCGAGATCGGCGCGGTCGCGCAGCCGGCCGGAGATGGAATGATACAGCGCGAGCCCGATCAGCGTGGCGAGGCCGACGATGGCCGAGCTGCGGCCGTCCAGCTTGAAGGCGAGGAACATCACCGCGCCCAGCGAGGCCGCGATGAGCACCATGCAGACGGCGATGAAGATGGCGCTGAGACGGCGCATGGCCGGTCGAAATCCCCCGCAGGCAGGAGCGAACGGCCGAGAGCGATTCGCATCCTCCACAACCAATGTCCATGACGCGGCGGGTCTGCGCAACAGGCAAACGCTGCTATGGTAAGGGCAGATCAGCCTTTATTCGCAGGAACTTGAGCCGTTGGAACCGACGCCGCGCGCCGCCCCCCTCCTCGCCTGGGTCACCCGTGCACCGGGACAGGCGCTCGCAGCCATCCTGGCCGTGCACGCGCTGGTGTGGACCGCCCTGCCGACGCTGCTTTACGCCAACCTGCCGCTCGACCTGATCGAGGCCCTGATGTACGGGCGCGAGTGGCAGCTCGGCTACGACAAGCTGCCGCCTTTGCCGTGGTGGCTGGTCGAGATCGCGTACCGGATCACCGGCCACGACTTTTCCTACTACTTCCTGGCGCAGATCGCGGTCTGCACGGCCCTGCTGGCGGTCTATCTGACGGCGCGGCCGCTCGTCGGCGGCGCCGGCGCGCTGGTCGCGGTGCTGATCGTCGACGGCCTGCATTACCTCAACTACACCTCGGCCAAGTTCAACCACGACGTCGTGCAACTCCCGTTCTGGGCGCTGGCCGGCTACGCGCTGCACCGCGCCTTGCGCAAGGGGCAGGTGCTCGACTGGCTCCTGCTCGGCCTCGCCGTTGGCCTGTCGCTGTGGGCGAAGTATTTCGTCGTCGTGCTGGTGGCGCCGATGGTCGTCTTCGCCCTCGTCGATCGTGACGCGCGCAAGTGCCTGGCGACGCCGGGGCCCTACGTGGCGGCGGCCGTCGCGCTCGTCGTCATGGCGCCGCACCTCGTCTGGCTGGTGCGCAACGACTTCCTGCCCTTCGCCTATGCCGAGCACCGCGCCGTGCTGTCGCGCGGCTGGTACGACCATCTCTGGCATCCGTTCCAGTTCGCGGTGAGCCAGCTCTTCTTCCTCATCCCGTCGCTGATCGTCGCCGCGCCTTTGTTCGTTCCGAAGCGCAAGGCCGACGAGCCGCCCGCCGCGGCGGCCGCCGACGCCTTCGACCGGCGTATCGTCGCCTGGCTCGCCTTCGGCCCGATCGCCACCGTGCTGGCGATGTCGCTCGTCAGCGGCCGCGGCACCGTGGCCATGTGGGGCTATCCGCTGTGGCTGTTCCTCGGCCTGTGGCTGGTGATGACGGCGCAGCGCGCGCTGACCTTTGCGCGCTTCGGCCGCATCCTCCTCACCTGGGCGATCGTGTTCGCCTGTCTCGCGCTCGCCTTCGTCGTCAATTACGCCGTGCTGCCGCGCTTCGACCATCGCTACCGCGCGGTGTTCTTCCCCGGCGCGTCGCTGGCCCGCGACGTCACGCAGGGCTGGCACGCGAAAACCGGCGCGCCCCTCGCCTATGTCATCGGCACGATGTGGGACGGCGGCAATGTCGCGCACTATTCGCCCGACCAGCCGCGTGTTCTGGTCGACGGCAATCCGGCGCGGGCGCCGTGGATCGACCTCGGCGACCTGAAGCGGCGCGGCGCCGTGGTCGTGTGGACCGACGGCGACCTCAAGACGCTGCCGCCGGAATACCGCGCCCTCGCACCGAACGCCGAGGTGCAGCCGGCGCTGCCGCTGCATTACCGGCACGGCGGCGACGCGCTCTATGCCGGCTGGGCGATCCTGCCGCCGCAGAAGTGAGGCCTCAGCGCTCGCCGATCAGCCGTTCGATGCGGCGGTCCGGCACCAGCCACATCGCCGCGACGAAGACGTAGAGCGCGATCGACACCCACGGCTGGTAGAAGGCGAAGACGATGCCGGTGACGTAAAGGATCGGCGAGATCTTGCCCTTGATGTCGCGCCCGACCGCCCGCGCCAGCATCGAATGCGCGCCCTGGCGGTGGATGAGCGCCCGCTCCAGCAGGTAGTAGGCGATCGCCGGCATCAGCAGCGCCGCGCCGTAGACCGCCGTTGGCAGCGGCGCGAGGAAATTGCGCCCGAGCCAGCCGGTTGCCGCCGGGATGAGCGACAGCCAGAACAGGAGGTGCGCGTTCGCCCACAGGATCAGTCCGTCGACCCGGCTCACCGGCTGCAGCATGTGATGGTGGTTGTTCCAGTAGATCGCCAGGTAGACGAAGCTCAGCACGTAGCTCAGGAAGCTCGGCACCACCGCGCGCAGCGCGTCGAGCCCGGGCTCGTCCGGCAGCTTCAACTCGAGCACCATGATGGTGATGAGGATGGCGATGACGCCGTCGCTGAACGCCGCCAGGCGGTCCTTGCCCAAGAGCCCCTCCCCCTTCGCCGGCGCCCGATTATGCACCGGTGGCGGCGCGAGGCCAGAGCGGGTTCACACGCCGACGATGTCCTCGGCCTCCGTCGCCAATTCGCGGCGCTGGTGCTCGAGCCGGCGCAGGTTGAGCAGCAGGGACGACAGCAACGACAGCGGCGCGCGCATGTCGTAGCCCTTGGCCGCGAACTCCTCGACGAAGTCGCGCTGACGCGCGATGCGGGTCAGCACGTCGCGGATCGCGGCGTCGATATGCGCCAGCGTTTCCAACTGCATTCTCGAAACCCTGCCACCCCGGACCGGAACAGAAGCTCGGCGAAGACTCGACGTTCCTCGCGCGGGGCGTTGTGCGCCAATTGGGTTAATCGATGTTTGGGCCGATCGCAGACTCACAGGCCTGTGGAAGTATCGGGATGGGGAACGGCCGACTTATATCGGCAAACCGGACGGGCCGATTTGCAAATTACACGCGCGCATGCGCGCCGTCGGCGACGACCCGGCCGTCGAGCAGCTCGATGTGGCGATGCATGCGCTCGGCAAGCCCCATGTCGTGGGTTACCGCGACGACCGTCTTGCCGTGCGCCTCGACCAGTTCGTGCAGCACGTCGAACACCTGGCCGCTCGACTTCGAATCGAGCGAGCCGGTCGGCTCGTCGGCGAGGATCACCGGCGGCTCGTTGGCGAGCGCGCGCGCGACCGCGACGCGCTGGCGCTGGCCGCCGGAGAGCTGGTCCGGCCGTTTGTGGCGGTGATCGCCGAGGCCGAGCGCGGACAGCAGCATGTCGGCGCGCTCGCGCATCTGCGCGCCGCTGAGGCGGCCGAGCGCGCGCATCGGCAGCATGACGTTGTCGCGCACGGTGAACTCGGCGAGCAGGAAGTGGAACTGGAAGACGAAGCCGAGGAAGGTCAGCCGCGTCAGCGCCCGCTCCTCCTCGTCCATGCGCGCGGTGGCGCGGCCGTTGATCAGCACCTCGCCGGCGGTCGGCAGGTCGAGCAGGCCGAGCAGATAGAGCAGCGAGGACTTGCCGGAGCCGGAGGGGCCGGTGATGGCGACGAATTCGCGCGCGCCGATCGCGAGGTCGACGTCGCGCACCAGGGTGGTCGGCACCACGCCCGGCAGGATGCGCGTGACCGCGCGCGCCTCGATCAGCGGCGCGGCCGCCGCTTGCGCCGTCGCGGCCGGCGCGGCGAGGCTCATGTCGCGCCCCGGATGATCTCGACCGGGTGCTGGCGCGCCGCCTTGCGCGCCGGCTGGTAGCCGGCGATGACGGAGGAGACGAGCGCCACGCCGCCGGCGATCGCATAATGCAGCGGCGCATAGGCGAGCGGCAGGCGGTCGGTGTCGACGAACGGGTTGTTGATGCGCACGGCGCCGAGCCCGCGGCTCAGGATATAGCCGAGCAGGAAGCCGGCGAGCGCGCCGGCCAGCCCGATGATCAGCGCCTCGACGACGAAGATCGCGCGCACCGTCGGCTCCGGCAGGCCGAGCGATTTCATGATGGCGATGTCGCGCGCCTTCTCGTGCGTGATGGTGGAGATGATGTTGTAGGTGCCGAAGCTCGCCACCAGCAGGATCGCGCCCACCACCGCGTACATGATGATGTTGCGGATGATGAAGGTGGAGAGGAGGTCCTCGTTCGCCTCCTGCCACGATACCGACTTGTAGCCGGTCTCGGTCTCGATGCGCGCGGCGATCTCGCGCGCGGCGAGCGGATCGGCAAGCCGCAGGCGCAGTTCGTTGATGAGGCCGGTCTGCTGCGCCAGGATCTGCCCGGTCTTGGTCAGCGTGTAGGCGGTGCTCTCGTCGATCTGGCGCACGCCGGAATGGAAGAAGCCGACCACCTGCGCGGACAGGCGCGCGCCGAGGCTCGTCTGCAGCGTGATGTTGGCGCCGATGCGGGCGCCGATCTTCTCGGCGAGCCGGTCGCCGACGACGATGGCGTTGGTGGCGCGGTAGAGCGCGGTGAGGCTTGCGCCGCGCATCTGCTTGGGCAGGTCGGAGACCAGCGCCTCGCGGTGCGGGTCGATGCCGGTGACGCTGGTCGCCACGTCGTGGTTGGCGTAGCGGATGATCGCCTGAACCTTCACCGACGGCGCGATCTTGCCCGGCACCCAGGCCTCCAGCGCCGCCATGGTGGCGAGCGGGTTCTTGATGCCGGGCCGGCGCGCCTCCGGCGTCAGGCCGTGGAATTCGGCCGCATCGTAGGTCAGCGCCGCCGGCTGCGGCGGCGGCGCGCGGCGCTCGTCGGAGACGGTGATGTTCGGCAGCGTGTTGACGAGGCGGCGGGTGAAGTCGTCCTGCGAGCCGACCATCAGCGCCGCCATCATGATCGAGAAGCCGACGCCGGTGGCGACGCCGGCGACGGCGAACGCCGTCTGCCGCAAATGCGCGCGCACATGCGTGACGGCGATGTCGAGAACGAGGTTCATGGCGCCGCCTCGACGCGCACGCGCGCGCCGTCCTTGAGCACGGCGCTGGCGGGCGCGGCGACACGCTCGCCTTCGGTAAGCCCGTTGACGATCTCGACGGCGCGGGTACCGCGGATGCCGGTCTCGACCGCGCGCTTGCGCACGCGCCCACCGTCGAGCACGAACACGCTGCCGCCCTGCAGCGCGTCGGCCGGAACGAGCAGCACGTCCGCCTTCTCGCGCGCGACGATGTTGGCCTCGACGCTCATGCCGGGCTTGAGCGGCGTGTCGTCGGGCAGCGCCATCTTGACGCGGAAGGTCTTGGCGTTGACGTCGCCCATCGGCGTGATCTCGCCGACCCTGCCCTCCAGCCGGCGGCCGGGAAAGGCGTCGGTGCGGAACAGCACCGTCTGCCCGACGGCGACGCGGGGAATGTCCTCTTCGTTGACCTCGGCCACGACCTGCAGCGGCTTGGGCACGCCGACGCGGAACAGGACCTGGCCGACCTCGGCGATCTCGCCGGTCTCGCCGTCGCGGCGCAGGATGAGCCCGTCCATCGGCGATCCGATCGTGTATTCGCCGATCCGCTCGTTCTGCACCGAGATCAGGCCCTGCACCTGGCCGAGATCCATCGAGGCGCGCTCGTAGGCCTGCGTCGTGGCCGCGCCCTTGGCGATCAGCGCGCTGACGCGCGTCATCTCGTTCTTGAGAAACTCCTCGCGCGCCTTGAGCTCGTTGAGCGCGGCCCTCGCCTCGTTGTCGTCGAGCTGCGCCAGCACCGCCCCTTTTTTGACGGTCTCGCCCTCGCAGTGACAGATGTAGACGATGCGGCCGCGCACGAGGCTCGCGACCTTGGCCCAGGTGACCGGCTCGACGCCGCCGGTGGCGTAGACGATGTCGGCCGCCGTGCCGCGCGCGACCGGCACTGCCGTGACGACCGGGCCGCGGCCGAAGCGCGCATAGGCGCCGGCCGCCACAGCGACGAGCACCAGCCCGGTAATGATGAGGGTCGAACGCCGCACGGCCCGAGGTCTCCCGTTTCGCCGGTCAAACTACGGACCGGCGGACGGGAAACCTTGATGTACCGCAAGGGTAAGGCCCTCATGCTGAGGAGCCCGCGGGCCGCATTAGCGGCGGCGGGCGTCTCGAAGCATGGGGGCCGCCCCATCCTTCGAGACGCGGCCTACGGCCGCTCCTCAGGATGAGGCGGAGAGAGGCTGCGACGTTTCCGCTACGCCACCGCCTTGATGATCTTGCCGAGCTTGTCGAAGATCTCGTCGATCTGGGCTTCCGACACGATCAGCGGCGGCGACAAAGCGAGCGTGTCGCCGACCGCGCGCATGGTCATGTCGTATTCGTGGAAGGCGCGCTCGAGCGCCTCGGCGCCCCGCTTGCCGGGCCCGTCCGCGCGCGGCGCCAGATCGAGCCCCATGGTCAGGCCGACCTGGCGGATGTCGACGACGTTCGGCAGACCCTTCATCGACATGCAGGCCTGCGCCCATTTCGGCTCGAGCTTGCGCGTGCGCTCGAACAGGTCCTCGTCGCGGTAGAGGTCGAGCGTGGCGAGCCCCGCCGCGCAGGCGAGCGGATGCGC
>Ga0187815_10001763_pt1 | contig 10144 bp, 6 predicted proteins | sample NC_S_5_FD_132962 | JGI IMG/M metagenome (GOLD analysis project Ga0187815, IMG submission 132962) | Wetland sediment microbial communities from Neuse River Estuary, North Carolina, USA - ASW-S_5 | ecosystem: Environmental > Aquatic > Freshwater > Wetlands > Sediment | place: USA: North Carolina...
CGGTTCGAGGGGCGAACGCAATCGTGGCGCTACGCTGCTGCCATCTCAATGGCGAATTTGAAAACTATTGGGAGGGACGCCGGGCGGCTTAAGTTGCACTTATAAGTCGCCCACCCTGCGATGATGTGAAACTATCTTTCGTCAAACGAAGGAGACCTTAATGGGCAAGGTGCTCTGGCATGTCACGATGTCGCTCGACGGGTTCATCGCCGGGCCAAACGATTCGATGGATTGGGTGTTCGAGTACGTCAAGCCCGACACAGGTATGGAGGAACTCCTTCGGCGCGGTGGCGCGCACACGCCCGACCGGCCGGATTCGTCGGCGATGCGGCGCATCGTGGGAAAGCTCATCGCATCTCTCGGGTCGGTGTTAAGCGGGAGGCGAAGCTAGTCTTCGTCGCGATCGCGCAAACGCTGTCGAGCTTCGGCTTCGAAAACAGGATAGAATTCACGTTCGACTGGCTCAATCAAGTGCCGAAAATATTCGAGGGCAGCCGGGACATCGTCGCCGGACTTGCCCCTCTTCTTAACCAGGGAAGGCAAGCACTTTTCAGCATCTGCGAACGCAATATCTGGGGCGTAGAATTCTATTCCGCGCGCAGCGTACGTCTCGATGAGCTGTCGGACGCGCCTGCCCAAGACGGCTCGGATCAAGATGTTGGCGTCCAGGACTACCATTTCAGCGATCGGCGCGCTTCTTGCGGCGACGTGACTCGTTGAATTCCGCGACTACCTCCTCTTCGTCCGTGCCCGCTAATGCCTCGGCGAGCCTGTCAGCGGCAGCCTTAAGTTCCGCCAGGTTGGCCGTTTTCGGTCGTTTCCGGCGCGTGGGAACATACACACCGAGAGTTTCACCGTGGCGCGTCACTGCAATGGGCGTATCGGATTCAAGGAAAGTCGCGATCCGTTCCCGGAATTCGCGCACGCCTACTTTGATAGCCGTCATTGTATTGGCTCCGATGAATCATAGTGTACACGATGCGTACACGTTCGCACAATCGGACCAACCGCCTCATGAACCTCGAGACCCCAACTTAGGTGAGGCCGGCGGCGAGTGCGGAGTAAAAAGCATCGAGTTCGGCGGGCTGCGTGAAGATGTGAGTCGAGACGCGGAAATGGTCGGGCCCGCCGGCGATGCGCATGCTCCGCTTCGTGCATTCGTCGACAACGCGGCTCAGATCGCCATTCCATTTATCCTTGTTCGGCTCGAAGGTGACCATGCCGCCAAAGAACGGATCCGCGCTGGCATTCGTGATGCGAAGCTGCGGATGCGCAACGATGCGATCGCGAACTTGTGTGGCGAGTTCGTGGATTCGCGCGTACACGACTTGCGACCCAAGCTGCTGGTGAAAATCGATGGCGGCCTTGAGGCCCACCATCACAGAAAGATTCGACGTGCCGATCCACGAGAAGCGGTAAGCCTTCATGTCGTAGTTGTTCCAGTTCGCCGTGGCGATGTTCACCCACAAATCTCTCAGGCGCTCTTCGCGAACGTAGAGGAACCCAGTCCCCTTCGGCGCCATCAGCCATTTGTGCGGGCTCGAGCCGTAGAAATCGCAGCCAATGTCGCTGATGTCGAGGGGAATCTGCCCGATGACGTGCGCGCCGTCGACGTGCGTCATGATCCCGTGCTTGCGAGCCATCGTGCAAATTTCCTTGGCCGGAAGAACGACGCCCGTGGCCGTCGTGATGTGGCTGAAGAAAATCAGCTTGGTGCGCGGCGTGATGGCCTTCTCGAAGCGTTCGACAATTTCTTCGCTGCTCGCGGGTGGCTTCGGAATTTCGACATAGTTCAATTTGATTCCATGCCGCGCCGCTCGCTGGTCCAGCGGACAATGCCCGCCCGGATGTTCCTGGTCGGTAAGCAGCACCTCATCGAACGTGGTCAAGTCCAGCCCGTTGACGACGATGTTGTTCGCTTCCGTCGCGTTGCGCACCAGCGCCAGCTCGTCCGGGTTGACGTGCACGAAATTCGCCAGCGCGAGCCGCGTCTCATGCAAATGCTCGTTTTCGTCGTAGCCGAACCATGGGTAGGGCGCTTCGCGAAATTCCTCGGCGGACAAGATGTGGTCGATCATGGCGCGCAGCACGGGCAGCGGCGTGCATCCCACTGAGCCGCAATTCAAGTTGATGCGATCCGACGCCAGCAGCCACTGGCGGCGCAAGTCGGCCCAGTAGCGCTGAGGATTGCTCGACAGCAGATCTTTCGACGGCAGCGGCGGAGCCTGCTCGCATAGGACCTGCTCCGCGCGCGCAATGGGAACTCCGAGCAGAGTTGCCGCAACTGCAGCACGCCGAATGAATTCACGCCGATGAAGCATCGCCCCCTCCCGGAACCGAAGGCGACATTATGCGATAAGAAGTGACAAGTGACGAGTGACAATGAGGAGGAGCAGTGGCTAGTGGCGAGTGGCCATCGAGAAGTATCTCGCTGGCCCGCACATAGAACTCAGAACCGCAGATCGCAAATCGAGGCAACGACAGCTGTAAACCGATTTTCCTTTTCTCCTTGCCTCTTTGCTTCCTTGCCTCTGAGTTACGCGCTGGAGGTTTATCGGTACGAGCGCTTGCGCAATCGCCTCATTCGTATCTCAATGCGACGAGCGGATCGACGCGCGTGGCGCGCCGCGCAGGAACCCAGCAGGCCAGAACGGCAACAAGCGCGAGAGCGACTGCGGCAACAGTCAGGACGAGCGGGTCGGCGGGCTTAACCCCATAGAGTTCGTCCGCAAGCAATCGAGTCAAGCCGTATGCGCCGGCCAGGCCCGCCACGATCCCGCCGAGGGTGAGCAGCATGCCCCGGCTCAGAACCATGCGCCAGATATCGGCCGGGAGCGCGCCGAGTGCCACGCGAAGCCCAATCTCGTGCGTGCGTTGCGCCACGGAGTAGGCCATGACGCCGTAAATGCCGACCGCTGCCAAGACCAGAGCGAGGCCGGCGAAAGTGCTCATTAGCTTCATGAGGAATCGCTGGAAGGCGAGCGCGGTCGAAAGCACTTCTTCCATCGATTCCACGCGACCCACCGGCACGGCCGAATCCGCAGTGTGAACAGCGTTCACCACATCCTGAGTGACACTCAGCGGATCTTGGGCTGTGCGCACCAGAATGCAGCCCGGAAACCACCCAAGGAATCCTTTCGTGCCTCGGATATCAGCCTGCGTGTCGGGAATGTATACCGTCGGAGGCGCTTGCTCGTTCAGAAATGATTTGACATCGCCAACCACGCCGACGATTTCGAGATCTTCCGTCCCCTCCAGTTTCACATGTCGGCCGACAGCGGACTCATTTGGAAAATATTCGCGCGCCAGCTCCTCGTTGATGATAGCCACATGGCGCGACTCCGCTGAATCGCCATCCGTGAGGAACCGGCCCTGCTGCAGCGGAACTCCAAGCGCGCGGAAGTAATCCGGCGTGATCTCGCGATAATCGAGGCTTAGTTCGCGGCGCTGATTTCCGTTGAACAAAACGAAAAATTCGTTCCCACCTCGTTCGAGGGGCAGGCCTCCGGTGACGATAGCGGCGGACTGAACACCGGGAATCCTTTCGATTCGCTCGATCAGATTTCGGTGAAGGTTCACCATTGCCGCCGTGGACGGCAGCTCTCCGCCCGTCGGCCAGATTTGCACCGACAGAATCGGACGCGGATCGAAGCCCGGATTGACGCGCAAGAGATTCGCGAAAGTCTCGATGAGCAAGGAAGCGCCCGCGAGCAGCACCAGCGAGAGCGCCACTTCGGTCACCACCAGCATGCTGCGCATGCGCTGCCGGCCAAGACCCGAACTCGCCCGGCCCGCGCTTTCCTTCAGCGATTGGTTCAAATCGGTTTTGGAAACCTGGAAGGCAGGCGCGACGCCAAACAGGATGCCGGAGAACAAAGCGACGAGCATGCTGAATCCCAGTGCCCAGCGGTCCAGTCCGATTTCGTGCGCGCGAGGCAAATCCGCGGGAGCAAGAGCGAGAAGAGAATTCAAGCCCCAGTAGGCCAGCAGCAATCCCAGAGCGCCGCCCACCACCGCGAGCAGCAAACTTTCCGTCAATAGCTGGCGAATGACGCGCGCGCGTCCGGCGCCAAGAGCGACCCGTACGGCGATTTCGCGCGCCCGCGAGGCGGCACGCGCCAGCAGCAGATTGGCCACGTTGACGCACGCGATCAGCAACACGAACCCAATCGCGCCGAACAGGGCCAGCAGCGCTGCACGATATGTGTACGAAGTCATGAACAGAACAGGCGTCGCTCGGAACGAGACGAGCGGGCGTTCCTTCGCGGATATCAATTGGGTGCGGAATTGTTGCAAGAAAGCCGGGCTTACTGAGGAGAGATACGCATCGGCCTGCTCGTGCGTTACGCCATCTTTCAATCGGCCAATCACCGTGTAATTGATTCCCGAGCCGACCGTTTGGTCGACCCGCGCGATCGTGATCCAAAGATCGGCGGCTGGAAGGCTGGCAAAGCCGCTGGGCATGATCCCGATGACGGTGTAACTCGCACCATCGAGTGAAACGTTCTTGCCGAGGAGTTGAGGATCGCCGCCCAGATGCGACTTCCACAATCCGTAGCTCAGGATCACCACGTTGGGTCCGCTGGGACTGTCTTCTTCCGCGGAGAAAGCGCGTCCCAGCGCGGGTTGAACACCCATTACATTGAAATATTGCGAGGAGACGCGCATCGCACGCACGCGCACGGGTTCGCTGCCGCTGGTAAGGTTGAATCCATTTCCCGTCGTGGCGGCCAAGGACGCGAACGGCGCGCTATGCTGCTGCCAGAAATGAAATTCGCGAGCGGAAAAGCCAGGGTAATCGGGCTGGCCGTTATAGCTGATGGAAATCTGGACCATCCGATCCGCGCGCGGGTAGGGAAGCGGCCGCAAAAGGACGCCATAGACCACACTGAAGATGGCCGTGTTTGCGCCAATGCCCAGCGCAAGCGTCAGCACCGCGATGACCGTAAAGCCCGGCGCCTTCGCCAGCATCCGGATTCCGTAGCGGATATCCTGGATCAAGCTTTGCATGGTTCCTCCGAGTTGCAATTGTAGGGGCGGGTCTCAGACCCGCCCGCGGTCACTTCCTTCGGGAGGAAACTGCCTCGTGACCCGATAGATTTCCTTGGCGAGCACAATCCCCTTCTGCCAAACGAGCAAGTCTCTGTATCCTCGGGGCCTTTTCTCGTCACTCGTCACTTGCGCGGGGTTCGCGCCCGCCGATTCCAATGGCGGGTCACTTGTCACTGCTTCATTCGTAGCGCAGGGCGACCATGGGGTCCACTCGCGTCGCGCGCCGCGCCGGCAAATAGCAGGCCGTCAGCGCCACCGCAGCAAGTACAACCGTCGCGGCGACCAACGCGATTGTGTCTGTCGGGCGCACGCCGTAGAGCAACGACGAGATGAGCCGTGCGCCTGCGAGTGCGCCAACAATGCCGAGCAGCAGTCCCGCTGACGTTAACCGCAGGCCGGACCACAACAAGTCGCGCAGCACGTTCGCTGAAGTCGCACCGAGCGCCATGCGAATGCCGATTTCGCGCGTGCGCTGCGCCACCACATACGACAGCACGCCGTAAATTCCGACGGACGAGAGGAGAAGTGCGATGGCGGCGAAAAGCCCGAGAAGGAATGTGTCGAAGTGCGATTCCGCAAGCGTGCCTGCAACCTTCTCCCGCATGGTCGATACGCCATAAATCGGCACGCCCGGCGCGATCGACGCCACCGTCATTCGCAACTCGTTCACCGGGAACATGCCGCCACGCGCCTGCCCGCCGTGGCGGGTGCGCACTACGATGTCCATCGTTCGCCCAATCCAATCCCACGCGGCGGGCGGCATCTGCGCGAGCGGCAGATAAAACTGCGGCAGCACCTGCTGATCGAGCCCACGCGAGCGAACATCGCCGACCACGCCGACCACCTCGTGCCAAACCGGATCCAGCCGTCCCTTTGGTCCCGGCTCGCAGCATGCGAAACGCTTGCCGATCGGGTTCTGCCCCGGCCACATGGTGCGCGCTGTGGTCTCGTTGACGATCGTCACCAGCCGCTTGCCTCTCGTGTCGTCTGCGGTGAAGTCTCGCCCCAATTTCAAGGGCACGCGCGCCGTCGATAGGTAGCTTGGCGACACAATTTGCAGCATCGCGTTCACCAAGTTCGACGGGTCGAGCGATTTGCCCTCCGGAATCAACCCGTTTCCGCTCCATCCTTCGGCCAATGGGGCCCGCGAAACGACTGCTGCCGATTCCACTCTCGGGAGCGTCGCCGCAGATTCAATGATTCGCTCGAACGCTTGCCGCGCGACGTTGGGATCGTGGTAAGCCGCATCCGGCAGCCCCACGCGCCCGACCACCAGATTCGACACGTCGAACCCAGGATTTACACGCGAGACGGCCAGCGCGCTGCGGATCAGGAGTCCGGCGCCTGCCATCAGCATTAAGGCCAGCGCCACTTCGCCAACCACAAGCGCGCTGCGAACCCGATCGCGGCTCCCGCTCGATGTGCCAACACTTTCTTTGAATACTTCAGTCAGGCGAGTCGAGGCGGAGCGCAGCGCAGGCGCCAGGCCAAAAAGAAAACTCGAGAGCAGCGTGACTCCGCACGCGAAGGCGAGAGCAGATGCGTCGACGCGCGATTGATCCAGCCGCGGCACTCCCGCCGGCCCTTTCGCCACGATCCACGACACGCCCCAGAACGCGAGCAAAATCCCAACGATGCCGCCCGCCAGCCCCAGCACCACGTTTTCCGCCAGCAGTTGCCGCACGATTCGGCGCGGCGAAGCGCCGAGGGCCGCGCGCAGCCCGATTTCCTTCTGCCGGGCGCGCGCGCGCGCCAGTTGCAGGTTCGCGATATTCGCGCAAGCAATCAGCAGTACGAACGCCACTGCCGCGAGCATCATGCGCAGCATCGATTTCTGATCGCCAAGCAACGCGTTCGATAATGGAATGACGCGAAGACCGCGTTCTTTGTCGTCGATCGGGTGCTCCTGCTGTAATCGCCCGGCGACCACATTCACTTGCGCCTGCGCTTGTGCCAGTGACACGCCCGGCTTGAGCCGCGCCGCCACATCCAAATAATGAATGTCGTAATCGGCTGATTGTTCCGGCGTGAATGCTGCAGGAACCCATAGATCGCTGCTTTCGAGCAGCGGATCGAACGATCTTGGCATCACGCCGACGACCGTATACGGGATCCCGTTGATGCGCAGCGCCTGTCCCACAATCGACGAATCTGCGTGAAAACGCGTGCGCCAGAGTCGCTCGCTTATGACCACAACGTTCGCGTGGCCGTGCTTGTCCTCATCGGCCGTGAAAACACGTCCCACAATCGGCTGAACCCCGAATGTGGTGAAGTAATCCGCCGTCACAATCTCGCCCCCGACGCGCTCGGGTGCTTGTTGCGGCATGGCCAAGTTGAACCCCGCATTACCCGACGCGCCCACGCTCGCAAACTGCGTGCCCTGCTGTCGCGTTGCGATGAAGTTGCCAACCGACAGTCCTCCGAAGAGGTCGCGCCAATGCTCCTGCACATAGACGACTCGAGCGGGCTCGCGAATGGCGAGCGGCTTGAGCAAGACCGCATCGATCACGCTGAAAACCGCCGTGTTTGCGCCGATCCCGATCGCCAGCGTCAGCACCGCAACCGTAGCAAATGCCGGCGCCTTGATCAGCATCCGGATTCCGTAGCGGATATCTTGGATCAGGCTTTGCATTAAATGACCCCCAGCTATAAATGAAGATTCATCAGCGCCGGCCAGCCAAAATCAGCGCGAGCTAACTTACGCCCGCTCATTCGTAGCGCAATGCCACAATCGGATCGACACGCATGGCGCGCCGCGCCGGGATGTAGCACGCTGCAATTGCCACAGCCGCGAGCGATGCGGGTACCAGAACGAAGATCAGCGGATCGCTGGCCGAAACGCCGAACACCAGGCTCGCCATCAGCCGCGCCAGCACAAACGCCAGCGCCAAGCCGATAGCAAGTCCGATTCCCGCCAGTCGTATGCCGCGTCCCGCAATCCATCGAAGCACTTGCCCCGGCTCGGCCCCGAGCGCCAGGCGGATGCCGATTTCGTGCGTTCGCTGTGTGACGGAATGAGCCATCACGCCGTATACGCCAGACGATGCGAGCACCAGCGCAATCAAGCCGAGTGCGCCCATCATGGCCGCTATAAAGGAAATGCCCAGCAGCTGCTCGTAGCTCAAGTGCGCTAGCGTTTGCGGCGCATAAATCGGCTGATCGGGATCAACCGCGCGAATTTTGGCCCGCACAGCGGGAACGAAGGTGAGCGGGTCGCCTTTTGTGCGCAACAGAAAAGACTCATTCATGTCGGCATTTTGCGTATACGGGACGTACACAGCATTGTCCGCCGCTTGGAAAATGGGATTGTACTTGGCATCGTCGACGATGCCGACGATGGTGAGCCAAGCGTTCTTGGAATCCGGCATGCCTCGTTTAATTCGTTTGCCAATCGCGTCTTCCCCAGGCCAGTAGTGGCTTGCCATTGAGCGGTTGATGATCGCCACGCGCAGCGAACTCGGCCCGTCGGATTGCATGAATTCACGCCCGCGCAATAGTGGCAAATGAAGGCTCGCGAAATAATTGGGACTGATCGATTCCAGGAGCGCGATGTGCCCCATGTCCACGGTAAACGTCTTGCTTTCGCCGGAAAATGGGTGATAACTGAGGTCATCCTGGTCTGGGACACCGGTTGCTAGTGACGCGGATTCGACACCGGGAATGGTGTTCAGTTGAGCGAGGGTCTGGTCGTAGAACGCGGCCATCCTTGTCTGGTCCGGATATTTCGACATAGGCAAGCTGACTTGAAACGTCAAGAGGGTTTGGGGCGTGAATTTTTCGTTGGCGTGGACGAGGGCGCGAAATCCTTTGACCAGCAAGCCTGCCCCGACGAGCAACACCATTGCCGCCGCTACTTCCGCCACCACCAGCGCGCCGCGCAACCGGTGCGAAGAGCGGCCGGGCCCGCCTCCGCGCCCGCCTTCCTTGAACGCTTCGGCCAGATCAGGTTTCGAATGGCCGAGTGCGGGAGCAAGTCCGGCGATGATTCCGGCGAACACGGCGAGGCTCACGGTGTACGCCACGGCGCGCCAGTCGAGCGCGATGCGATTCCAGCCGGCGACGTACTGTGTAAGGCCGACAGGCATGTTCGCCACAACCAGGCCCACGGCCCAGCCCGCGAGCAGCAAGCCCGCTGCGGCGCCAGCCAGCGCCAGAATCACGCTCTCGGTCAGCAACTGCCGCACGACGTGCCACCGGTTTGCTCCCAGCGCGGCGCGCACGGCGATTTCGCGTTCGCGCCCGGCCACGCGCGCAAGTTGGAGGTTCGCCACGTTGGCGCACGCGATCAGCAGCACGAATCCCACCGCGGAGAGCAGCAAGAGCATAAAGTTGTGGGTCAGTTCATCCGTAGCATAGGTGCGGAAGGGTACCGTGCGAATCGCATGTCTTTTCTCGGTCTTCGGAAACTCTTTTGCCAGCCTCTGGCCGATCGCGCTCAATTCCGCCGCCGCGCGCGACGCCGAAACGCCAGGCTTCAACAGCCCGACTGGGAAAACGTAGTTGTTCTCGCGATCCGTTTTGTCCGCGGGCGCAAACGCCATGGGGCGCCACAGATTCACGGCAATCGGATAGTCGAAATCCTTCCCCATGACGCCGGTAATCGTGTAGCTGCGCCCGTCGATTCGGATCTCTTTGCCGACGATTTCAGGATCGCCGCCGAACTTGCTCTGCCAAAGGCCGTAGCTCAGCACGGCCACCTGGTCGTGCCCCGGCTCGCCATCTTCCGGTGTGAAGCCGCGCCCGAGAATTGGCCTGACGCCAAGCACGTCCGGAAAATTTGGCGTGACCCTGCCTACCAATTCGCGCTCCGGATCGCCCTGGCCGGTCAAGTTCGATTGGTCGACTGTGTAACCAGCAACCTGCTGAAGAGACGTGCTCTGTGTGCGAATCGTTTCGTAGTCCGCCGGGAACATTGAATTCTCATCGGTGAGAGGGGCAATCCTGTTGAATATGAGAACGAGCCGACTGAGATTCGGAAATGGCTCCGGGCGCAGCAGCAGCGGGTCAGCAATGCTGAAAATGGCCGCATTCGCGCCGATCCCCAGCGCCAGCGCGCATACGGCCAGCAGCGTGACGCCGAGGTTCTTCTTCA
>Ga0187815_10001764_pt1 | contig 10140 bp, 4 predicted proteins | sample NC_S_5_FD_132962 | JGI IMG/M metagenome (GOLD analysis project Ga0187815, IMG submission 132962) | Wetland sediment microbial communities from Neuse River Estuary, North Carolina, USA - ASW-S_5 | ecosystem: Environmental > Aquatic > Freshwater > Wetlands > Sediment | place: USA: North Carolina...
CTAACGATTTCAGCAGGATTCTCCAAATGAATTCTATTAATCCTGTAATATATGCAGCGTGCATTTAAGTCAGGTCGACCTGAACCTCTTCGTGGTGCTGGAAGCCATCTATCGCGAGGGCAACATCACTCGCGCTGGCCAGCAACTGAACCTTACTCAGCCCGCGATCAGCCACGCGCTGAAGCGACTGCGCGATCTGCTGCAGGATCCGCTGTTCGTCCGCCAGGGGCCACGCATGGTGCCGACCCCGTTCACGCGGAACATGATTGAGCAAGTGCGGCAGGCGCTGCAAATCCTGGAAGTGAACCTCAGCGAGAGTCGCAATTTCGTTCCGGAGCGCACGCGGCGGAACTTTCACCTCTCGTTGTGGGAATACGCCGAGGCCCTGATTCTTCCCGCTCTGCTGCAACGCCTGACGCATGCCGCCCCGGGAATGTCGATCACCACCTCGCGAGTGAAGCGTCGCGACTTGGAGACCGAGCTGGCGAGTGGTTCCGTCGATCTGGCTATCGACATCCCCATGACCACGAGCGATCGCATCCGGCACAAGTGGCTCTTGAATGAACCATTCGTGGTCACCGCCCGGCGGTGCCACCCGGCGATCGGGGACAGACTCGACCTGGATACTTATCTGGGGCAGCGACATGTTCAGGTCTCCTCTCGGCGTTACGGCCCCAGCCTCGTCGACATCGAATTGAGCAGGCGGGGCCTTCGCCGGCAGGTGTTTCTGCGCAGCCAGCACAACCACACGGCCTGCATGGTGGTGAGTAAGACGGATATGCTGCTGACTTTGCCGGAGCGCCACGCGCAACTGCTGAACACGAGTTTGATGAACCAGGTGTATCCCTTCCCGCTCCAAACGCCCCGGCTCGAAGCCCACTTGTACTGGCACGAGAGTGTGGAGAATGATCCGGCAAACCGCTGGCTGCGGGAGGAAATTGAAAGGATCCTGGCCCCCGGAGCCTCGAGCACGCCGCGCAAGGCCGGGGGTGAGCGGCGGCCGGTCAACCGTGGAATCCCGTGGGCCACGCGCGTAACATGACTCGACGACCCACATTGGTCCCTCCAAAAGCGAAATGGACCCTTTAGGAATTGGAAGTATGGTCTTGGCCGAGTGCGAGTCCCTCCGCCTTCAATTATTTTTGCAATCGCGTAGCTGCGCGCTCTGTCCGCTTGCATCTGCGCGTACGCACCGTGCGGGGCATGGACGACTCCGGGCGGCTGCTCTTTTAGATTTCCGTAAAATTCTTGCAACCCTTGAATGTATTTCCTGCTGTACGAATCACCTCTGACGCTAATCGAATCGCGCCGCAGCAGGTTGTGTTGCGCCATGCCTGCACCCGTTCACGAATCGTTCTCTCTTCATAAGACACACATTTAAAAGCACATATCGAGCACAGACTGAGTTGAGGGTTGCCCGTCGTCTATTCTCCGAAATAGAAGACCCATGACTCTTAAATAGGAATTCGACGTGTAATAGCTGTAGTATGGGCCAACGGTCCAATCTGAAAAAGAGTAGTGCGGAGTTCCTGATTCAGTGGTGCCGCTAAAACCCCGCAAACGGTTTCGGCATCTTTAGTTAGTTCTGCTTGCTGTCCAAAGGACTCGAAGAGTGGGCGATGGGGAAAATTTTTGGAGTGGCTGGCGCGAGCGTCTCGCAGCGCTTCGCAACGTGCCCCCCGTTCTTAAGATCGTCTGGCAGTCCGGCCCGCTTGTCGTATCCCTGGGAGTAGTTTTCCGGCTGGTCAGTTCGCTCACGCCCCTGGCGGCTCTCTGGATCACAAAACTCATCATTGACGACATCGTTCAGGCCGTTTCCGCCCATCAACCCGTGAAACCGCAACTGTGGTGGTTGGTCGCGGCAGAGTTCGCCATTGCCATTTTCGGCAGCATTCTCGGCCGAACAATCGACTACACCGATTCTTTACTGGCGGACAAATATACCCGCCACATCAGCATTCGAGTGATGGCGCATGCCGCGGAGTTGGATCTTATCGCTTATGAAGATCCAGTTTTTTATGACCGGCTGGAGCGGGCGCGGGTGCAGGCCACGGACCGGCTGGGTATGATTCAGACCATCGGGCGATTGGTGCAGCAGGTGATTACCGCTGGCTCCCTGTCGGTTTCCATTCTCGTGTTCTCGCCCTGGCTTTTGCTCTTGTTGATTGCGGGTATTCTTCCGGCATTTCTCGGCGAAAGCCACTTCGCATTTCTTGGATATGCCAGAAACTTCCGCCAAACTCCTGTCCGCAGAGAACTCGACTACCTGCGCGTACTGGGAGGAAGCCGGGAAGCCGCCAAAGAACTCAAGCTTTTCGGGCTGAAAGATTTCCTGATCGCACGGTTCACGCGTCTTTCGGACCAGATTTATCGCGAAAATGTTGATCTGGCCCGCCGCAGGCTGATTGCAGGATCTTTTTTATCCATGATCGGCACTGCCGGTTACTACTCGGCCTACGTCTATGTTATTTGGCGGACCATAACCGGAGCGCTGAGTATCGGCACGCTGACGTTTCTGACCGGCGCTATTGTGCAGGCCAGCAGCAATATCCAACTGATTTTCTCTTCGCTCTCCAGTATTGCGGATCAGGCGCTGTTTCTCACCGACTTGCTTGCATTTTTTGACATGCAGCCCACCATTTGTTCCAAGCCGCATGCACGGCCCGCTCCGCGCCCCATCGTGCGCGGATTCGAATTTCGCAATGTCTCGTTCCGCTATCCAGGAACGTCCCGGCTGGTGCTCAACAACTTGGATTTTCATCTCCGCGCCGGAGAGCGTGTCGCACTGATCGGCGAAAACGGTGAAGGCAAGACCACCCTGGTGAAGTTGATGACGCGGCTCTACGATCCGGTGGAAGGCCAAGTCCTGTTGGATGGCGTGGATCTTCGGGAGTACGACCTCGAGGATCTTTACCGCGAAATTGGCGTAATCTTTCAGGATTTCATGCGCTATGAAATGACCGCGCGGGAAAACATCGCTGTGGGACGCATCGATGAGATCAATAACCTGCCGCTGCTGGAGACAGCCGCCGATAAGAGCATGGCCGACGAGGTCATCGAAAGACTGCCACGCGATTACGAGCAAATGTTGGGCCGGCGCTTTGAAAGAGGCGTGGACCTATCGGGCGGGGAATGGCAAAAAATCGCGCTCGCGCGCGCCTACCTTCGGGATGCGCAAGTTTTGATTCTGGATGAGCCCACAGCTGCGCTCGATGCGCGCAGCGAATTTGAAGTCTTTCAGCGCTTCGCCGAGCTCACGGCAGGAAAATCGGCCCTCTTTATCTCGCATAGATTTTCCACGGTCCGCATGGCAGATCGCATCGTTGTGTTGGAAAACGGAAGGATCGCCGAGGATGGCAACCATGAAAACCTGGTGAATCTTGGTGGACGCTACGCGGAAATGTTTGAAATGCAAGCTGCCAGCTATCGATAGGAATGCAAACACAGGAACGCATATTCCAATGCCGCAGAATACCCATTTAGAAGCGATCAACGCAGAAGCGGAGCGCCTGCCGAAGCCCGCCCATGCGGCCCAGAATCCGCAAACCATACATGAAGGGGCAGCCCAACTTGCGCAGAGTTTAACCTGGCTGCCAAACTCCCCGTCGTCGCGCACGTTTGCGGAGCGCACCCGTGTTCTCGCGCATGATTTCAAGCCGATATTTGGAACCCTGGAACTGCCAGCGCCGGACCGAATCTCCGATGATTTCCGCTGGCTCCACGACAACAGCCGCGTTCTGTACTCGGAACTCCAGAAAACAGCCAGGGCGCTCAAATCTCGAGCCAAGATAACGCATGTTCGTACCTTGAATGGCAAAACCGTCCCCCGAGTGATAGCCGTCGCAGAGGGATTTCTTGAGTTAGTTTCCTATAAGTTCAGCGAACAGGAATTCACTTTGTTTTTGGAAGTTTTTCAACCAACCACGCCCTTGCAAGTGCGCGAACTTTGGACGCTTGTCCTGGCCCTCAAGCTGGTTCTTCTGGAACGAATTGCTGCGCGTGGCAAGTGCCTTCTCCGCAATCCAAATGATAACTCGCAGGGTATGAGCGTTTGCGTGCGGAGTCTGCAGGAAATTGGACAAACGTCATGGAAGGATGTCCTCGAGCCGCTTATGGTGATCGATCGTGTGTTGCGGCAGGACCCCGCCCGCGCCTACGGCCGGATGGATTATGAGAGCCGCAATTTTTACCGAAACCGGCTAGCAAATATCGCGGAGCGCTCCGATTTTCCGGAGGTGGAAGTGGCAAAGGCAGTCGTGGCTTTGGCCGAGGACGCCAACCGCCGTACTGGCCTACAGCCGCGCATTGCTCTGCGAGAGTCTCACGTGGGTTATTACCTCACGGACAAGGGACTACCGCGTCTCCATCAAAAAGTGCGCTTCCATCCTCCCTTCAGTCAGAAGATTCAGGAACTAATGCGTAAACACCCCGATGAGTGTTTCTTGATGGGCATACAACTTCTGACGCTTGCCATCATGTCCATGGCAGTCATATTCCTCACCGATTCCTACAATTCGCTTGCCCTTATTTCGTTTTCGATGCTGATTTTGTTGCTGCCCAGTTCCCAGAGCGCAATTCAGCTGATGAATTATCTGGTCACTTCTGTGCTGCCCGCAGAAATTCTTCCCAAACTCGATTTTACGGAAGGGATTCCGGACAATTGCGTCACGATGGTCGTTGTCCCTAGTCTGCTCCTGAGCGAAAAACAAGTGCGGGAGTTAGTGGAGAACCTGGAAGTGCGCTTCCTCGGAAACCATGATCCCAATATCCATTTCGCGCTTTTGACCGATTTGCCCGACTCCCGTGAACCCGCTCGGGAAGACAATCCGCTGGTCACGCTCTGCTCGGACTTGATCCAAGAATTAAATGAAAAATACGCGAGTCAGAACATGGGTTCCTTCTTTCTCCTGCATCGGCATCGTGTTTACAACCCACGCGAGAAAGCCTGGATGGGATGGGAACGCAAGCGCGGCAAATTGCTCGACCTGAACAACTTGCTGCGCGGACAATCTGACAGTTTCCCGGTGAAAATTGGACAGCTATCCATCTTCCCGAGGGTTCGGTTCGTGATTACGCTCGATTCCGATACCGAGCTTCCACGAGGCACGGCGCACCGTATGGTCGGAGCTCTGGCGCATCCTCTCAACCAGGCCATCATCGACCCACAAACGAATACGGTGGTTGCCGGATACGGCATTTTGCAACCGCGGGTCGGCGTCAGCGTGCAAAGCACGGCCCGCTCGCGGCTCGCAGCCATCTATGCCGGCGAAACGGGTTTCGATATCTATACCCGCGCGACTTCCGATGCGTATCAGGATTTGTATCGTGAGGGTAGCTTCACGGGTAAAGGAATCTATGAAGTGGACGCCGTTCATCAGGTCCTGGACCGCCGTTTTCCCAGAAATTCTCTTTTGAGTCATGATCTGCTCGAAGGGGCTTATGCGCGCGCGGGCTTGGTGAGCGACATCGAGGTCATTGAAGATTATCCCTCCCACTACAGCGCTTACAATCGCCGCAAGCACCGCTGGCTGCGCGGGGATTGGCAGATTGCAGGATGGTTGTTTTCTCATGTCCCGGGCGAATCGGGGGATCGCGTGGCCAATCCGATCTCGCTCATTTCGTGGTGGAAGATTTTCGACAATTTGCGCCGCAGCCTCGTAGAACCGGCAACCTTCTTGCTGCTAGTAGTTGGATGGTGCGTGCTCGGCAGGCTGCCGTGGGAATGGACGCTGGCCACAATTTGCATTCTCTTCTTACCCACATGGGTCCAGTTTGTCATCAGCCTGCTCCGTGCTCTATTCAGCCTCGAACGAACTGTCGCCCAAGAGGCGCTAAGTGCCTTCTACACGGCTAACGTTAATCTTCTTTTTACGTTGATCTTCCTGGCCCATCAGACGATGCTCACGGTCGATGCCGTCGTGCGAGCGCTGGTCCGGCGCTTTGTCACGCAAGCTCGGCTTTTGGAGTGGGAAACAGCGGAAGAGTCAGAGCTTACTACTCGAGGGCGCGCGCCTGTGGACGTGTATCTGAACTGGATGCCCTTACTTTCGATCGTGTTAGGACTTCTTGTGTGGGCTGTGCGCCCGCAGGCGCTCGTGGCTGCTCTGCCGATCTTATTGCTGTGGGCTTGCAGCAAGCTGGTTTCCATCTGGCTTAATCGTCCTCCGGCCACGGCAGGCAATCAAGCTTCTCCCAAAGACGTCGTATTTCTTCGGCGTACGGCTTTGAAAACGTGGCGATATTTCGCCGAATACAGCACGGCGGAGCACAACTGGTTAATACCGGACAACGTTCAGGAAAGACCTGCCGCAATCGCGGCACGGGTGTCGCCCACAAACATCGGCCTTCTACTCAATGCGCGCCAGGTGGCATGTGAATTTGGGTATCTCACGGTGCCGGAATTTGCCGAGCACACCCTCCGAACATTAGCCACGGTATCGAGCCTGAAAAAGCATCGCGGACATGTACTGAACTGGTATGACACTCGTACGCTTCAGCCTCTAACTCCGCTTTTCGTCTCCTCGGTGGATAATGGTAACTTGTTGGCCTCGCTTTGGACCTTGCAGCAAGGATGCCTGGAACGGCTACGCCAGCCGGTATTGCAAGCGCGTTTGTCAGAAGGATTCCTCGACTATCTCCGGGTACTTTCGGCTCGGCGTGCGTTTCCGCGAAAGTTACTCTCGGCTTGCGAACGGCAACGCAATACGGACCATTGGTTGCAATCGATGCTCGGTTTGCCCGTAACAGTTTTCGAGCAAACCCACCAAACCGTTGCCAAGTCCAAACAAGCCGCCCAAATACAATGGTTTGCCGAAGAGGCGGAGTCGCGGCTGCGCGGGATTCAGCAGGCTGTGAATGGCTATGCTCCGTGGTTCTCGCCAGAGTTTGCAGGTTTACGCGATGATGCCGCTCTCAACCTTAAACTGATGGACAGCATCGCCCTGCAGCATCTGCCACTATTTATCGAGCAACTGATTAACCAGATCGATCGGGCGCCCCATTCCCCAGATCAAGAACAAGAACTTTTATACGAACGCCTGCGCGACCAACTTCTTAAAGCACGAGCAAATACGGAGCGCTTGATCGCCGACCTTCGCATGATCGCAAGTTTGTCGGGGAAACTTGCCGATGACATGGACTTTAAGTGTTTGCTCGACAGCCGTCGCAAACTCCTGTCCGTGGGCTTCGATGTGGAAACACATCAGCTGGGTCCTGCCTGCTACGATCTGCTTGCTACCGAGTCTCGCACCGCTGTATTTGTCGCCATCGCGAAGGAAGATATTCCGCAAGAGAGCTGGTTCCTGCTGGACCGAGCGCAGACTTTGGATCGTGGACGGCCCGTTCTGCTGTCTTGGACTGGAACTTTGTTCGAATATTTAATGCCTACGCTTTGGATGCGCTCCCACTCCAATACGCTTTTGGAGCGCTCGCAGGCGGGCGCGGTGCGTTCGCAACAGACCTACGCTGCGCGAAAAAACGTTCCCTGGGGCATTTCCGAATCCTCTTATTACCAACTGGATGAGTCCGGAAATTACCAGTACTACGCTTTTGGCCTTCCTCATCTTGCACTGCGCAAACACGAGGTGAATGCGCTGGTGATATCTCCTTATTCAACATTTCTCGCACTGGAAACCGATCCAGTGGCAGCGGTACGCAATCTACGCAGAATGGCTGACATGGGATGGTTCGGGAGCCATGGCTTCTACGAGGCCGCAGACTTCACCTCGGGACGACGCAAGTTCTGGCAGGATCATCAGGTAGTGCGGTGCTGGATGGCCCACCATCAAGGGATGAGCCTTTTGGCCTTGGCCAATTTCCTGAATGACCGCATTGTGCAGGACTGGTTCCACGCGGAGCGGCGTGTGCAGGCCACAGAACTTTTGCTACACGAGAAACCGGTTGCGCAGGTACAACGCCGAGTCAGATTGCGCAGACTTGCTGCGGCATAATGTAACGCTTGATAGAATCGCCGGCCAGTCATGTTCCTAAGCGACCGTTCCCGTTGTGGAGTCAAATTACGCTTCGTATCAGTACACGCCTTCAGGCGAGCCGTAAATGCCATATTATGAAGGCGTCTTCAAGCCCGAGGGCAGCGATTGGACCTTCACCGCGGGCTGAGAGCGGTCTCTTGAGCCACTCATTCTCAAATAAAACAACTACTGGAGTCGATATCCCGGTTTGGCCGTGCAGCTATAGACCCGTCCCTCGTCAGGATTGACGGCGGCATCGCAGGTGGCCCAACTCAAGAAAAGCAACGGTCCTAGTGGAAAAATGATGGTCTGTCCATCGAGGTCCGCCTCAATGCTTACACTCTCGGCAGAGGAGGGCAGCGTAAAGGAGAGTCCCTCCCCAAAGATAACGGGATATGACCAGTGTTCCCTTTGACTCACCATGGGACGAATGACCTCGGCTTCCAACAGAAACGTGGCGGTGTCTGACCAGTCCCGGGCCGACGCCGTGACGATCTGGCCGCCCTGCGAGAGGTGGTCGGCCTCAATTCTTGTGAACGGACAGGGGCCAGCAATGCATGAGGCGCGAGCGTTACGAAATTCATTGCCTGCACCAGCGTCCAAAGTAGCCGAACCGATGGCTGCCTTCCATTTACCATCGGGTGAGCATAGATCTTGACCCTTGCAAAGCACGTTGCCCTTGTTCTCAATCTCGAAGATTTTGACTGCACTCCCCACGTTCAACTCGGTCATGGCCTTGTCTGTATACCTTACCCGCACATTGGCCACCTTCACTTGTGGTTGATTCTGCGCATCGGCATTGCTGGGCAGCGGAACGAGATGGACGATGTAAAGCTTGTTGGCGACAAAATCGTTCAGGTTAAGCGGGCGGTACTGCGGGTGGCGAAAGGTGAGGATAAGGGGATGCCCCTGACGAATCGGTTTGGCCAACCTGAGACGGAAGAAACCGGAAGGTCCAGAGGTGACGTCCGACGTCCCAAGCTTGCCAGCGGAAATTACAACTCCCGCGATCGGCCGCTGCTTCCGGGGGTCTGAATCCTGGACGAGGACGGATCCCCATAGAGAAATAGGCTTTTGTCTCTGCCAGCGGATCAGAGCCACAATGCCGGCCGCAAGCAGGACGGCGACGAGCAAAGCGATCCAGGCTTCGATTTTGTGAGCACGAGTCAAGCGCACACCAACACGATTTATATGAGATGACGCCCGGGCCTCCAACGTTCCCGCTGGTGCGTCAAAAGGAATTCCTCAGTTGCATCCGTAAGATTTCAATTGCATCCTAAAGTAAATGCCGCGAACATGAAATAATTGTCTTCAGCTTTTGTGTGTAGATGGCGTCGAGTTGTATTCCTTGTTTTCCAAGTTGCCATGATCACCGGAAATGCAAATGCATGACTGATGCTAAACCCAATCTGCTTTCGCGCCGGCAGATTCTGCGTCAGATTCTGGGGACGAGTCTATATGCGCCCTTTACGGGGGTTCTGCCCGCTTTGTCCACGGAGGCGCAACCCTTGGCCTCAATTGGCAGCACTTCCGGCAGACCGGTTCTATCCGCCGAAGACAATCAACTTCTGCTCGACCTGGAAGCCGCGAGTTTTCTTTTCTTCTGGGAACAGGGCAACCCGAAAACGGGGATGGTCAAGGACCGCTGTAATGTTCACACCGACAGTCAAGGAGTCCCGGCGAGCATCGCTGCGACAGGCTTCGGCCTGACCGCTCTCTGCATTGCAGACCAGCGAGGTTTCATCTCGTCTGATGAGGTGCTGGAGCGCGTTTTCGCTACTCTGCGCTTTCTGTGGAAGAAGCTACCTCATCACCGCGGATTTTTTTACCACTTCGCCAACCCCGAAACCGGAGAACGCATGTATGACTCCGAGGTGTCCTCGGTGGATACGGCTATTCTCCTGTGCGGTGTTCTTACCTGCCGCGAGCACTTCGGCGATCCCACTCTCGCAATACTTGCGGATCTGATCTTCAACCGCGTGGATTGGACCTGGCTGTCGGAGGACACGTCCCTGCTAACCCACGGGTGGACACCAGAAACCGGATTTCTTCCCTCGCGGTGGGATTACTACAGCGAACTGATGATGATGTATCTGCTGGGCATGGGGTCGGCGGCTCATCCCCTGAAGCAGGAGACCTGGAACGCATGGAAACGTTTGACGTTTGAATA
>Ga0187815_10001766_pt1 | contig 10139 bp, 8 predicted proteins | sample NC_S_5_FD_132962 | JGI IMG/M metagenome (GOLD analysis project Ga0187815, IMG submission 132962) | Wetland sediment microbial communities from Neuse River Estuary, North Carolina, USA - ASW-S_5 | ecosystem: Environmental > Aquatic > Freshwater > Wetlands > Sediment | place: USA: North Carolina...
AAGGCATTCGAAGAATAATCGTAGTCCTCGATGCTGTCGTATATCTTGGCGACCTTCCATTCGAGGGGGGCCATCAGCCCGTTTAGTGACTGCACGGAGTAGTAGGCGATTGCCTGCTCGAAGGCCTTCGCCGTGCGAAGGGCGTCCTCCCTTTTCCCGGTCAGGGAGGAGAGTTCCTGCATGGTGTTGCCAAGTTCCTCTGCTATGGCTCCTATTCGCTGCATCCTGCTCTTTGTTTGAGCCCCTGCGGCCTTTGACGTGGTCTCTACCGCCAGGGCAAGGTAGTGGGCGCTCTCCTCCAGATGGGCCTGTCTTTCCTGGGAGCTGTGTTCTTGATCGTCGGAAAGGTGTCTCAGCGCTGTGCCGAGACGCCCCGAGGTTATCCCGATGTTCCAGGAGCCGGGGTCAATCAGTCTCTTCATGGATTCGAGGTCTCCCCTGACAGCGCTGACGGCTTCTGAATGCAGTCTTTCTCTTTCGACCTTGGACCCCGCGAGATTGGCCTTCCCGTGGAGCGCAACCGCCAGCCTCCAGGGCACCTCGGGCTGCAGGGTGTTGAGGCCGAGATACTTCATCCCTTCCCGCCCGAGCTCGATGGCCCGATCCAGTAACTCTAGCTTCTCCGAAGTATCGCGCGAGTAATCCGCTCGGTCTGTCAGAGACTGGATGCAATCGCCGTAGGCAAAGTTCAAGGAAAATCCGGCCAAGCAGATCGACAGATTCTCGATTGCACGCTCATCTCTAGAACTGATCTCTTTCAACAGCTCTACCTTTGATTCGGGCACATCTATGCCCAGGGACTTCCATATTTTCGCATTGCAGGAAGCCCATTGTTGCCGTCCGATGACATACCTGTCCCTTGTCGACTCTCCTTCCGTGAGAGCCTTGTCGAAAAGCCCTTCCGCCATTGGAGGGTCTCCTAAGAATTCGAAGGCCATGAACCCCGCGGTTTCGTACGTTAGAGACCGCATCAGACCAGCTCCCTTGGGATTCTGGGCCATCGAGATCAACACGGGTGCTATCTCGGATGAGATCCTGGCAGACTCATTCTCGTCAATCATGTTTCCAGACGCGATGAAGAGGAATTGGGAGTATGCGTTTCCTACGAGGACCGCGTCAGATTCATTCCCTTTTCTTCCTTTGCAGAATCTGGAAAATGCTTCGTCTCCGACCCGTTTTGCCTCGTCGGCCAGCTTCAGTAACTCGGTCCTGTCCGAGGCTATGGCGCACCCACTTGACAGGTAGATGAGGAGTTCCGCTCGGGGCCGTGCCGCCTCGCTGTTCTCCATCGTTGCTTCCCTGCCAAGGGGAATGCATTCACCCATGATGATGTTCCTTCTTTCCTCGAGGTCGTCAGAAACCCAGTGGGAGCAGAAGGCATTTCTCGCCATGCTGCGTTTGTCCCCAGCTTGCGAATACGCCTCTCTTGCCCTGAGGATCTCCTCCTTGAACGCGTCCCTGGTCCCCTGTTGGAAGGCCAGCTGATACCGGCAGTCGCCCAGAAGCCCGTAGGCTTCCGTTTGGATATCTCTAGTCGTCCTAAGATATCCTTCACACAGTTGGACCGCAGATTCCCAATCGGAGGCTTGACCAAGTCCATCGACCCTAGACTTCAATTCATCTAGCGAATTTGGGAGTTCGATAGACGCTGCGCCCAAGGACGAAAAAATGCGCTCTCTTAGTTATATAAGGCTAAGTTGCTCGAATTCTAAGCTTTCTTGGCCTACGCTTCATGGATATCGGGCGCTGTCAATGCTTGGCAGGCGCCCTGGCCGGGACTTTCTTCGCGTGGAATTCGAACCCGGGTCGCTGCCGTTCTGCCAAGCACTGACTTGTTGACAGGGCAGCATACTGACCTGTGTACGGGATCAACCCGCTATACGACCAGGGCACCCAACCGGGCAGCAATCCCGGGGGGGTTTTAAGCATCACAGCTTCATGTAGAAGTTGTCTCCGCCCGTTCCGAGCGGTCTCGTAGCGTGCTTGTGGGACTTGCCGCACCTTTCAATGTGGCGCTTGTACTTCTTGGGGCTGATCATCTTCCCGCACTTGGGACAGGTCGGCACGCCAGATGAGCAAACCTCTTCATAAATACGCCTTGTCTCCCCTTCCCCGACCAGTTTTAGCGCAGTGAACCCAAGGGACAGGAGTGGGCGAACCGACGAGATGCGGCTGGGCCGGTCTGGGAGATCCGGTGTACAGAGACTACCACGATAAGGAATGGGGAGTTCCTGTACATGACGACAGGGTGATGTTTGAGTTCTTGGTATTGGAGGGAGCTCAGGCTGGTCTAAGCTGGGGAACGATACTGAACAAGAGGGAGAACTTCAGGCGAGCTTTTGCGAAGTTCGACCCGGCGGAGGTTGCTCGTTTCGATAGGAGGGCGGTGCGACGGCTCCTCAGCGACCCCGGAATTGTGAGGAACCGCCTGAAGATCAGCTCTTCCATCCAGAACGCGAAGGTCTTCATGGAGGTCCAGACGGAGTTTGGGAGCTTCGATTCTTACATCTGGCAATTTGTAGGTGGTAGAGTGAAGACGAACCGGTGGCAGAGCATGAAGGAAATTCCCGCAGCCACCCCGGAGTCGAAGGCGATGAGCGAAGATCTGAAAAGCCGCGGGTTCAGGTTCGTCGGACCAACAATCTGCTACGCGCATATGCAGGCGACGGGGATGGTCAACGACCATATCGTGTCCTGTTTCCGATATGGAGAGCTCCTGAGCCGCTACGGCTAGATCAGCCGAAGCCTCTTTACTCCCTTGATGACGCGATCGGTGTCTAACCTGTCCAATGGGAGGAAAGGAGCCCTCGGGACTCCGCAATCGATTCCCCTTTCGCGGAGAATCTCATAGTATGAAGCGATGGGGCCCGGCTTGACAAGATCTTTGACCCTTTGAATCGTTTCCTGAGCTGCCAGGGCTCCCGAGTAGTCTCCCTTCCTCTGACCGGCTACCATCTTCTTGAAAAGCTCGGGGAGTGCGCTTGCCCCGCCTGAAACGAGGCCGTTGGCGCCAGACATGATCGCGAATAGGCCATACTCTTCTGTGCCGTTCATGACTACGAAGTCGTCAGGGACAGCGCCTATCAGATCAAGTAGCTGGAGTAGGTCTCGGGACGAGTCTTTGATGCCCGCGATTGTACCCTCCTTGGCCATGGAAGCAACCATTGCGGGCTGGAGGTTGTTCCCCGTGAACTGGGGGATGTTGTAGGCGAAGACAGGGATGTCAACGGAATTAGAGATTGTTTCGAAATGTTTGATCACAGCCTTTTCACCGGGTTTGTAGTAGTAAGGCGTGAGGCTCGCAATGGCGTAGGCGCCTTCCTTCTCGGCGTGTCTTGCGAGCACAACTGCGGATTCGGTATCAGAGGACCCGACCTGGACAACTACGGGGACCTTTCCCCGGGAAGCCCTAAGCACAGTCTCCGCAACTGCTTTCCTTTCGTCCAGCCCGAGCATTGGGCCCAGGCCGGTGCTCCCGCAGGGAAAAATGCCCTCGGTCCCCTTGGATATCTGGAACCGGACGAGTTCAGATAGGGCGTCTATGTTTACCCTCCCCTTGGCGTCAAACGGTGTGATGATCGCGGTGAAGAGCCCATGGACGTTGCTCGCTGTCTTCGTTGGCATACCGGCTCACGCCCCATTGCGAGGCGACTTATGCTTACTGTTGGTCATGCGGTGAGATTCTTGCAATTGCTTCCGCTGACGAGGCGCCAATCCGCTCCCCCAATTCCTCGAATCTCTTTTCTTCACCGTCCCTCAGAATCGCGCCGACGAGCTTCCCTCCTTCCCTCTTGGACGTGACGATAGCTGACTCTCGGCCGGCTATCATGTGAACCCCTCTGTCGTCCAGGGCGTGTTCAATGTACTTGGCTGCACTTCCAGAAACCCGGGAGTCGTACTTGGTGTCAAAGGCGAAGCCGAATTTGCCGCGGAGCTTCCCTTCGTCGATCAATCTGATGAAATCCTTCAAGGGCTTGGTGGCGCTGAGAATTTCAGTGGGTCCTCCAATGCAGACCAGGTCGTAGACTTGCAAGGAATCTGGGGAGAAGCCCTGAACGTCCCTGCAGGTGGTTTGGACATTCGCCTCGCGGAGCCCTTTCTCAAGGGACCGTGCTATCTTCTCGGTCGTGCCGAACCGCGACGAAAACAGAACGATGGCGTTCATCCTACGGGGTTCCTCTTCAGTTGACACGAGTGAATCAAGTGAGCCCAAAGATAAAAATCGGAGCGTCCTTTCTCATCCGTGAGAAACCTACCGCAGGCGTACTACGGCGCGTTTATCAAATCCCCTGGTCTCGACGGACCAGCCGTTGGTCTACTATGCCCTGTTTATCGGTCCAGCAATTTTCTTGACGGTGATAGTAGTCTATGCCGTCCTCTTGAAGACACGTCATCACTACACATCGACTCTGACGTGCCCTCGTTGCGAACGGACATTCGAATACAGCTGGGTGCCATTGGCTTCGTTTTCAGCCGTTCGTCTGGGCAATACCAGGTATCTTCAGTGTCCCCACTGCAAGGAGTGGTCGACATTTGATATCAAGAGTACCATGAGAAAGGTTTCCAGTCCTGAAAAATTAACGGCAAGCGGCTCCTAGAACTATGAAGCCTTTGATTTACGCCGATTCGAGACGCGCCGCGAACGTGACGCTCCCTGGATTGACTCGACTATCTTGGCGTAGCCAGTGCATCTGCATATGTTCCCCGAAATACCCTTCCTGATCTCCTCTTCAGTTGGGTGAGGGTTCTTTTCGAGGAGAGCGTAGGCAGACATCAGCATGCCAGGCGTGCAATACCCGCACTGCAGTCCGTGCTTGGCGAGAAACGCCTCCTGGAGTGGGTGCAGGCTGGTTCCCCTTGCGAGCCCTTCGACGGTCATGATGTCCCTGCCATGGGTCTGGACGGCGAGAAGTGTGCATGACTTCACGGCCCTCCCATCCATCAGAACGGTGCAAGCGCTGCAGTTCGACGTGTCACACCCGACATGGGTGCCCGTGAGGCCTAGATCCTCCCGTAGGAAGTGGACTAGAAGAAGGCGGGGCTCGACGTCCGCTTCTTTCTGGGTACCGTTTACCCTGACTGAGATGTGATTGATCGTTGCCATGCTATTTGGCGCCTCGTGCCTTGGACCTATCGTAAGCTACCTTTACCGCCTTCGTCACCAGGAGTTGCACGATGCGTTTCTTGTAGGACGCGGCGCCTCGGATGTCAGTAGCCGGGTCGGAAGATTCAGCCGCCAGCCGGGCGACCTCTCCCACAGCTCCTCGGTCAGTCGGCCTCTTTCCTTTCAGGCGTTCTTCGGCCTCCCTCGGCTTGATAGCCGTTGATCCCACGGCCGTGAGGCCTATCCCAAGACTCGTGCATTCCCCTCCTGGACCCACACTCAGCTGGACGGCGGCACCGGCGGTGGCGAAGTCAGCGACCTTCTGCTCGAACTTCAGGTATGAGCCCCCGCTCCGGGGAGACGGCTTGGGCACGCGTGCCTCTGTCAGGATTTCACCGTGATCGAGAGCGACCGAAAAGATGTCGAGGTAGAAGTTCTCAGCTTTGATGCTTCTTTCGCCGGACGGGCCTGTGACAATGAACTCGGCGCCGAGTGCGAGCATGACCGCTGGCATGTCGTTCGCAGGGTCGCCGTGTGACAGGTTACCCCCTACAGTGCCGAGATTCCGGACCTGGGGATCACCGATGAGTGTGGAAGCGTCGTGCATGATCGGGTACTTCTTTCTAATCAGGTCAGAGGCTTCTACATCGGCGATGCGGGTGAGGGCTCCTATTCTCAGTTGCCCTCCCGACTCTCTGATGTAGTCAAGGCCCCGAATTCTGTTGATGTCCACAAGCAGAGTTGGCGAAGCAAGCCTCAGCTTCAGAAGTGGAATGAGGCTCTGTCCCCCCGCTATCACCTTGGCTCCTTCCCCTCCGCTTCCGAGAAGCTCCACCGCCTCCTGCAGGCTCTTAGGAGCTGAATAATCGAAACGAGCTGGTATCAACAGCACCACCGAGCCGGGCCCTTGGTTTATATTATTGCAGAGGCCCGTCGCTCTCGTTGCATTTCGAAGGCGTGTTTGACGTAGCAGCCATTAGAACAAAAGTCTTCGAGGTCGTGACCGACCCAAGGCGGGTCGCCAGTTGTATGCCTGACCTGCAAGAGGTGGATGTCAAGTCTCCTGATGAGTTCGACGCAGTCGTTAAGGTGGGAGTCTCTTTCATAAGAGGGGATTTCACCGTGCGCTTCAGAACCATAGAAAAGGAAGCCCCCTCCAGTGCGAAGATGATGGTACATGGGGGCGGACTAGGGAGCGCCTTGGACATGCAGATAACAATGAGCCTAACCGAGAGAGATGCCGGGGGAACCTCAATGAAATGGGAAGCCGACGCCACTGTGAGCGGAAAGATAGCCTCGCTCGGCCAGAGGCTGATGGAGTCCCAGGCCGAGAAGATAATCAAACAGTTCTTCACGTGCTTGCGTGGAAAGCTAGAGCGGACCTAGTTCGTCGCCGTAGGCAGGTCGACGGCCCAGAGTTGCTCCCCTTGTATCGGAAGGCTCGTGAACCTCCTCTCAAGGACTAGTTCGAGCGCCCGGGTCGCCGCTGGAGGTACACCGATGGTCGGGCTCTCTCCGACCCCTTTCGCGCCATGGGGAAGGGAAGACTTGTGTGTGGCTGTCATGACAACGAACCTTGGCATCTCGGTTGCGTGAAGGACCCCCGAGTCCGCTAGGGTCGCAGTGAGGAGCTGCCCGTCCTCGCTGTAGAGGGCTCTTTCGTACAGCACCTCCCCTAGGGCTTGGGCTTCGCCTCCAGTAATCTGGCTCTCGACCATGCTGGGGTTCAGCACCCTCCCGACATCATAGTAGGACACTATCTCTCTGACAGCGGCCATACCCATCTTGTTGACTCCGGCGGACACGAGATTTGCTCCGAACGAATTTAGCGAGTCACCGGCCTTGAAGAAGACCTCAACCTCATACTCCCCCTGCAGGAGCCGGGCAACAGAGAAACCCTTGCCTAGCTTCTTCCTGGCCAGCGCCTTTAGTTTCCTGCATGCCTCGATGATGGCTCCGCCGCCGAGCATCGCGGTCCTGCTCCCCCAGCTCCCTGTTCCTCCCGAAAGTTCCCCAGTGTCTCCAAGCTCGAAGTCAACCAGCTCCTCTTCTACGCCAAGCTCCTCTCTAACGAGTCGTTTGGCGAAGATGTCATGCCCTTGGCCGTGTGAGCTCCCCCCTAGCCATACCCTGACCCTCCCGCCCTTGACGGCTACCTTGGCTGACTCGCCCCCTTCGGCAGCAGGGATGAGAACGAAGCATGACAAACCTACCTTTCCGGCCTTCCGCCTTTGGGCGTACCTGAAGGCAGACAACGCCTCCTTCAGGAACGGCCTGGACGCCCCGATTCTAAGCCCGAATGGGGACTTGTGAGACTCCGTCGTTGCGTTCCTGAGCCTGACCTCGGCCTGGTCCAGACCCGTCTCGTCAGCTAGCCTGTCCATCATCCTCTCGATGAAGAAGGCAGCTTCCGGCCGACCCGCTCCTCTGTAGGGACCTGAGCAGACCTTGTTTGTGCAAACCGCTCTGGCGGTGGCGAAGGCCCTCGGTATGGAGTACGGACCAGTGAGCTGAAATGCAATCCATCGGGGCGTCCACACCCCTCCACCTATGGGATATGCTCCCGCGTCTACGAGAACGTCCGCCTTCATCCCTTTGACCCTACCCTGGCGGTCGGCGTACACCTTCATCTTCGCTCGGACCCCTCGCCCCTGGTCGGTGGCCATCAGGTGTTCGTACCGGCTCTCTGTCCACTTGACAGGTCGCCTCAGAGTCATTGCCACGTAGGCCGCGACCAAGTACTCCGGGTAGATGCCCCCTTTGGAACCAAAGGCTCCTCCCGTGTCCATCTGTATCACCCTGACAGAATTCTCCTTCAATCCAAGCGACTCCATGAAGCCTTCTTTCCAGGCGAAGACTGACTGAGTCGAAGCATAGATGGTCAAGACAGATCCATCGTAGTCAGCGACGGCTCCCCTGGTTTCAAGAGGGTTGGGAGTGACCCTCGACATGCTGAAGGTCTCTTCTATCTCTACAGGCGTCTTCAGCGCGAAGTCTTTGCCGAGAGAGCTGTCTGAAGCCAGGTTTGTCGACATCGAGGGATGAATGGGATCAGACTTCAACGCCGCTTCCGGGTCCATCACCGCCTTCAGAGGCTCGTACTGTACATCGACTTCGTCAGCCTTGTCTTCGGCTTCATACCTGTCCTTGCCTAGGACCGCAGCCACGGGCTGCCCGACGTAGTTGACGTGATCTGTGGCCAGCGCAGGGAACGGGACGGCTGACTCTTCGCCTGCGTCCTCGCCAACTGCAGCCATGTCGGCCTTGAATTCATGGCCAGTTATCCCGCCGCTTACTGAAAGTACCCGAGCCCTGGCATAGGGGCTTCTGACGATATGGAGGTGCAACATCCCATCCAACCTGATGTCATCGACGTACCTCCCCTTGCCTAGGACGTAGCGCCTATCAGTAGCACTCTCGGTCTCCTTGACAGGCATGATCTGGAAGCTCGCGCAGAGTCTTCAACGTCTCCAAAATAAGCCTTCGAGGATGTCATCCTGTTCAGTGGGAAAACGAAATAACTAACATTTCACAGGCTCAAGTGTCCTCATGTCATCGGAGAATGATCTAAGCAAAGTCGGAGCAAGTGTGGATAGGGACTCTCAAGCGAGCCTGGACTTCTTCATGAAGATGCTGAGAATCAGGGCTGTGAACCCTAGGATGGGAGGAGAGGGCGAGGGGGAAAGAGCGCAGTTTCTGGAGGGATTCATGAAAGACGAGGGGCTTTCTGTCACGCGGGTCGACGTCAAGGATGACGAGTCCCCAGGCGCAGTAAGGCCAAACCTGTCTGCTAAGCTGGAAGGAAAGAATCGCGCCCGAAACCTCTGGTTCATCTCGCACATGGACACGGTCCCGGAGGGGAGCAGAGACCTCTGGGACACTGATCCATTTGAACCGACCGTTAGGGACGGGAAGATAATCGCAAGAGGGTCCGAGGACAACGGCCAATCGCTTGTCGCATCGCTCTTCGCCTTACTGACCCTGAAGAAACTCGAGGTACCGCTTCCCTTCAACGTAGGTGTGTGGTTTGTGGCGGATGAGGAGTTCTCGAGCAACTATGGGATAAAGCAGCTTCTCAAGCGCGGCCTCTTCAAGAAAAATGACTTGGTGGTGGTACCAGACGCGGGCTCCCCCAAAGGCACTGACATCGAGATCGCCGAGAAGGGACTGCTCTGGATGAAGGTGACGACCAAGGGCAAACAGGTGCACGCGAGCCTGCCCAAGAAGGGTCTGAACGCCCACAGAGTTGGGATGAGGCTGGCACTGGATTTGGATACACTGCTCAACGGCAAATACAGACGGAGGAACAAGTTGTTCGATTACCCCGTTTCAACATTTGAACCGACCAAGAAGGAGGCGAACGTCGGAAACGTGAATACCGTACCGGGGCTGGACGTGTTTTACTTCGATTGCAGAGTCCTCCCCGAGTACAGCCTGGACGACGTCGTCCATGACGTCAGGTTGAAGATCCGCCAATTCGAGAAGAGGTACGGAGCATCAATTTCATATGAGGAAGTGGAGTTGGAGCCCGCCGGTCCGGCGACATCCCAGAAGAGCGAGGTTGCGGTACTGCTCGGCAGGGCCATTTCGAGGATCTCGAATCGCCGTCCGAGGTTCGTTGGGATCGGGGGCCAGACGGTGGGCAACCTGTTCAGGAGAGAGGGGATACCCACTGCGGTATGGAGCACGATAGACGACGTTCCCCACGAGCCCAACGAGTACTCCCGCATAACGAACCTGGTAAACGACACAAAGGTGTTCGCAGCCCTTCCACTGCTGGCCAATCCATCAATGAAACGATAGCATTCACGCCAGGTCTGCTCAGAAAAGGTCCCGGTCCGAAGTGAATAAGGAGTATAAGGAGTGTTTCAGCTGGCGTCCGTCGCTGACAGCGGATACGTCTACTGCGTCGGCGGTGGGGCGGGCTCCAAAGTGTTCTATGCTCAACTGCCTTCGAGCGGGGTCGGACCTTGGACCGAGACCACTGACTACGGGGCGGCGTCGGGGAGCACGGGTTCGGGTGGCATTGTGATAG
>Ga0187815_10001767_pt1 | contig 10136 bp, 9 predicted proteins | sample NC_S_5_FD_132962 | JGI IMG/M metagenome (GOLD analysis project Ga0187815, IMG submission 132962) | Wetland sediment microbial communities from Neuse River Estuary, North Carolina, USA - ASW-S_5 | ecosystem: Environmental > Aquatic > Freshwater > Wetlands > Sediment | place: USA: North Carolina...
AAATAGATGCCGAAAGAGGCGTTGGAAATGCTCTGTGTCAGCAGCGAAAGCATGATCAGCCCCGGCACGATGAACGCTCCATAGCTGATGCCGTTGATTTCGCTGATGCGCGAGCCGATGGCCGCGCCGAAGACGACGAAATAGAGCGAGGTGGAGATGACCGGCGAGACGATGCTCTGCAGCAGCGTGCGCCAGGTGCGCGCCATCTCGAACAGATAGATTGCGCGGATCGCATAAAAATTCATCGCTGCTTCCTCACCAGATTGACGAAGATTTCTTCCAGCGAACTCTGCTTGGTCTGCAGATCGCGGAAGCGGATGCCGGCATCGTTAAGGTCGCTGAGCAGGCCGGTGATGCCGGTGCGCTCGCCCTGCGTGTCGTAGGTGTAGACCAGTTCATGGCCGCCATCGGCCAGCTCCAGCCCGTGACTGGCCAGCTCCGGCGGAACCTTTTCCAGCGGCTTCTGGAGCTGCAGCGTCAGCTGCTTGCGGCCGAGCTTGCGCATCAGTTCCGCTTTTTCCTCCACCAGGATGATTTCGCCGTGACTGATGACGCCGACGCGGTCGGCCATCTGCTCGGCCTCCTCGATGTAGTGCGTGGTCAGGATGATGGTGACGCCGGTTTCGCGCAGACGGCGCACCACCTCCCACATGTCGCGGCGCAGCTCGACATCGACACCTGCGGTAGGCTCGTCGAGGAACAGGATCTGCGGCTCATGGGCCAGCGCCTTGGCGATCATCACGCGCCGCTTCATGCCGCCCGAAAGCGTGATGATCTTGTTGTCCTTCTTGTCCCAGAGCGAGAGGTCCTTCAGCACCTTCTCGACATAACGCGGGTTTGAGGGCTTGCCGAACAGGCCTCGGCTGAAACTCACGGTCGCCCACACCGTCTCGAAGGCGTCCGTCGCCAGTTCCTGCGGAACCAGGCCGATGCGCGAGCGCGCCGCCCGGTAGTTGGAGATGATGTCATGACCGTCTGCGCTCACCGTGCCCGTGGACGGATTGACGATGCCGCAGATGATGCTGATCAGCGTCGTCTTGCCCGCGCCGTTCGGCCCCAGCAGCGCAAAGATCTCGCCGCGCCGGATTTCGAGATTGATGTCCTTCAGCGCCGTGAAACCGGACGCATATGTCTTTGACAGGTTGGTAATCGAGATGACCGGCTGCATGGTGAGCACTTTATTCATGGCGAGCACTTTATCGCAGTTGTCGAAAGGGCGTTCGTGACGATTCAGGAAAATGCGGCAGAAGTTTCGCCGGCCAATATGAAGGTCAGCGCAATATATGGGCTGGTATGGTGCTTACAAGGTCGCCACCTGACCGCTCCTGACATTGACATCCATGCGATATAGGCGCTCGCGCCCGACCGCATGTCGCGAACCGTGCCGGCTTTCGGGTTCCGTCCTCTTGACGCGAGCCTTCTCCACCATGACAGTTGAGTGCGGCTGAGGGGAAGCGCGTGCCATTCGACAGACAAATGTTTTTCCGGACGCCAACCGGCGCACGGCTCAATCTTTATAGCCGAAAGCCTCATGGGCGACCACGCGGCGTTCTCCAGGTCAATCATGGCTTGGCCGAGCATGCCGCGCGCTATTCGCGCTTTGCCGAGTTCATGAGCGCGCACGGCTTCCACACCTATGCGCACGACCATCGCGGGCACGGCTATACTACCGCTCCCGACACGACGCGCGGCATGTTCGGTGCCGTCGACGGCACCGCGCATCTCCTGGCCGATGTGGCGGCCGTTCATGGGCTCATCGCGGAGGAAAACCCCGGCCTGCCGGTCATTGTCTTCGGCCATTCCATGGGAGGCATAGTCGCGCTGAATTACGTGCTGCGCCATCCGCAAGGCGTGGCCGCCGCAGCGATATGGAACGCCAATCTTTCTGCCGGGCTTACGGGCAAATTCGCGCAGCTCCTGCTGGCCTATGAACGCTTCCGCATGGGGTCGGACGTGCCCTCGCGTCTCCTGCCGAAACTGACCTTTCAGGACTGGGCAAGGAAGGTGCGCAACCGCCGCACGGATTTCGACTGGCTGTCCCGCGACGCCAACGAGGTCGACCGCTATATCGCGGACGCTCATTGCGGCTGGGATGCTTCCATTTCCCTGTGGCAGGATCTGTTCGAGATGATTTTTTACGCGGCCGACGACCGCAACTTCGCCGACGTGCCACGCAACATGCCTTTCCATCTGGTCGGCGGCGCGGAAGATCCGGCAACGGGCGGCGGCAAGGCCGTGACCGACCTTGCCGCGCGGCTGGACCGAATGGGCTTTTCGAATCTGTTTGCAAAGGTTTACGCCGAAACCCGCCACGAAAGCCTGAACGAGTTGAATCGGGACATTATCACGACCCAGTTCGCCGAGTGGGCCGATTGGGTGGTGACAAACCGCCCTTGATCACCGCTGGCACAGCGCATCGGTCGTGACACGCCCCTGCGATTGTTGCTAGAGCGTCAGCGACAGTTCATCCCTTGGGACGTTTCATGGCTAATCCTCCACTTCACGGCATCCGCGTCATCGAACTTGCCCGCATCCTTGCCGGCCCTTGGGCGGGGCAGTTGCTGGCCGATCTCGGCGCAGATGTCATCAAGGTCGAGAGCCCGAACGGCGGCGACGACACGCGCAAATGGGGACCGCCCTTCGTCGAGGGCCATGACGGCGAAAACCTCTCGGCCGCCTACTACCATGCCTGCAATCGCGGCAAGCGCTCCATCGCCATTGATTTCTCCACGCCCGAGGGTGCGGAAACCATAAGGAAACTGGTCGCCTCGGCCGACGTGCTCATCGAGAACTTCAAGCTCGGCGGGCTGAAGAAATACGGCCTCGACTACGAAAGCCTGCGCGAGATCAACCCCAGGCTCGTCTATTGCTCGATCACGGGCTTCGGTCAGGATGGGCCCTATGCGCCGCGTGCGGGATATGATTTCATCATCCAGGGCATGTCCGGCCTGATGTCAATTACAGGCGCCGCCGGCGGCGAGCCGCAGAAGGTGGGCGTGGCCGTCACCGACATTTTTACCGGCCTCTATTCGGTGATCGCCATCCAGGCCGCGCTTCGCCACGCCGAAGCCACCGGCCAGGGCCAGCACATCGACATGGCGCTGTTCGACGCGCAGATTTCCGTCCTTGCCAACCAGAATCTGAACTATCTGGTCTCGGGCGTGCCACCGGTGCAGATGGGCAATGCCCACCCCAACATCGCCCCCTACGAGGTGCTGCCGGTGAAGGACGGCCACTTCATCCTGGCAGTCGGCAATGACGGGCAGTTCCGCAAGTTCTGCACCGTCATCGGCCTCGACCAACTGGCCGACGATCCGCTCTACGCCACCAACGCAGCGCGCGTGGCCAATCGCGTCACGCTGCGCGAGAAGATCGTAGCCGCCCTTGCCGCCTTCGAGCGCAAGCAGCTTCTGGACGCACTCGAAGCCGCCCATGTGCCGGCAAGCCCGATCAACAATATCGGCCAGGCGTTTGCCGATCCGCAGGTCATCGCCCGCGGCATGCGCCTCGACCTCGACGACGGCCACGGTAACAAGCTGCCCTCGGTGCGCGCGCCGATGGTGCTTTCCGAAACGCCGCTGACTTACGAGCGCCCCTCGCCGCGTCTTGGCGAGCACACAGAAGAAATACTCGCGGAACTGGAGAAAATGGGATCATGAAAACCGGCGGCCAACTGATCGTCGAAGCACTTGAGGCCAATGGCGTCGAGCGCATGTATTGCGTGCCGGGCGAGTCCTATCTCGCGGTTCTGGACGCGCTTCATGACTCGCCCATCCAGAGCATCGTCTGCCGCCAGGAAGGCGGCGCGGCCATGATGGCCGACTGCGCCGGCCGCCTCACCGGCAAGCCCGGCATCTGCTTCGTCACCCGTGGCCCCGGCGCGACCAACGCCTCGGCCGGCATCCACATCGCCCGGCAGGATTCCATCCCGCTCATCATGTTCATCGGCCAGGTGGCAAGCCACGCCCGGGAGCGCGAGGCGTTCCAGGAGGTCGACTACCGCGCCTTCTTTGGCCCCATCGCAAAGTGGGCAACCGAGATCGACGATGCCGCGCGCATTCCCGAGATCGTCACCCGCGCCTTCTCGGTTGCCACCTCCGGCCGCCCCGGCCCGGTGGTGATCTCTCTGCCGGAAGACATGCTGACGAGCGTAGTGGAAGCGCCAGCCGCCCTGCCCTTCACCCCTGTCGAAACGCAGCCCGGCGAGGCCGAACTTGCCGAACTGGAAAAACTGCTGGCCGGCGCCAGGCGTCCCGTTGCCATCCTCGGCGGCTCGCGCTGGAACGAGAAGGCGGTCGCCGATTTCCAGAAAATCGCTGAAAGCTGGTCGCTGCCAGTCGGCGTCTCCTTCCGCCGCCAGATGCTGTTCGATCACCTGCATTCCAATTATGCCGGCGATATCGGCATCGGCATCAATCCCAAGCTTGCTGCCCGCATCAAGGAAGCCGACCTCATCCTGCTCGTCGGCGGCCGCTTCGGCGAAATGCCCTCGTCCGACTACACGCTGATGAAGAGCCCCTATCCGGACCAGACGCTGGTGCATGTCCATCCGGATTCGAGCGAGCTCGGCCGCGTCTACCGGCCCACGGTCGCCATCAACGCTTCGCCGGCCGCCTTCGCCGCGGCTTTCGCGGCCCGCAAGCCCGCCGGCAAGCCGGCATGGGCCGACGCCGCAGCGCAGGCGCATGCCGACTATCTCGCCTGGTCGACCACGCCGAAAACCGGACCCGGTGCCGTGCAGATGGGTCCGATCATGGACTATCTGGAAAGCGTGCTGCCCGAGGATGCGATCCTCACCAACGGCGCCGGCAACTATGCCACCTGGGTGCACCGCTTCCACCGCTTCCGCCGCTACGCCACGCAAGGCGCGCCGACCTCCGGCTCGATGGGCTACGGCACGCCGGCAGCGGTCGCCGCCAAGGCCACCTTCCCCGAGCGCACCGTTGTCGCCTTCGCCGGCGACGGCTGCTTCATGATGAACGGTCAGGAATTCGCCACCGCCGTGCAGTATGATCTGCCAATCATTGTGATCGTGGTGAACAACGGCATCTACGGCACGATCCGCATGCACCAGGAACGCGAATATCCGGGCCGCGTCGAGGCGACCGACCTGCGCAATCCCGATTTCGCGGCCCTTGCCCGTGCCTATGGCGGTCACGGCGAGACGGTGGAGACCACCGATGCCTTTGCGCCCGCCTTCGAGCGCGCCAAGGCCAGCGGCAAGCCGGCGATCATCGAGATCAAGCTCGATCCTGAAGCGATCACCCCGGCACGCACGCTGACCGACATCCGCGAAAAGCGCTGACGAGCCGACATGAAAAGGGCGCCTTCGGGCGCCCATTTCATTCAAGCTATCAAGTCCGTGGCACTCTGACCGCAATCATTCGCCGACCTTTTCCACCTGGCCGCGTATCTCGCCATCGGGATGCTTATCGGTATGCACGTTGACGTAGTACTTCCCGTCCATCAGATCCTTTGCCTGTTCGTCCGTCAGTGTGGCAGTACCTTTCGTTCCACTCTGCGGATCGGGGATAGGCACCTGCACGTCGGCATTCTCGCCCGGTCCGGCAGGACCATGAAAATGAGCCGCGGTGGCTGGTCCGCTCAGTCCGTTATAGTCCAGACTCCAGCCGAGTTCCTTGCTTTGCGTATCATATGTAGCGTCCAGCTTGCCCGTGCCCTCGCTATCGGTCGGCGGCACCTCATGGGCGCCGTCAAGTGCTGCAGCAAATTTCATGACTTCGGCAACTGCAGGCGAAACAACCAGCGTTGTTGACAGGGCAAGGCCCGCAACCAGCGGTAAGAATTTGGAATGTTTCATATCACTGCCTCCGGTTTGCCGGGAAGCACCGCACCTGTGCGTATGATGTTTCCGGCGGGACGCACCTTAACGGCACTGTCCGAGTAAGGTTGCGACCAGCAACGAAAAAGGGCGGCCCTTGGGCCGCCCTTTCTGCCTTCTGCGAGACGATGTTCAGCCGCTCTTCGGCGGGGCGCTCGCCATCAGTTGCCGAGAGCCTTGTCGGTGATCTCGGTCGTGTAGGCGCCTTCCGGCTCCTTCGAGATGATCTTCTGGTCGATCAGCGCCTTCACCGTGCGTTCGTACAGAGCCTGGTCGAGCTTGCCGTCGCCGATCAGCTTGGCCACCTCGCCCATCATGCGCTTCTGGTGGTTCTCGTCCTGACCGCCGGCATCCATCACGGCCTCGGCGGCCTCATCCGGGTGCTCGACGGCATACTTCCAGCCCTTCATCGAAGCACGCACGAAACGCGCCATCTTGTCCTGGAAGGCCGGATCCTTGAGCTTGTCCTGCATGACATAGAGGCCGTCTTCCAGCAGGTCGTTGCCGAGCGCCGAATAGTTGAAGACGATGAGATCCTCCGGCTTGAAGCCGGCGTCGATGGCCTGCCAGTATTCGTTGTAGGTCATGACGGAGATGCAGTCGGCCTGCTTCTGCACCAGCGGCTGCACGTCGAAGCTCTGCTTCAGAACGGTCACGCCGTCCGGGCCGCCATCGGTGGAATAGCCGAGCTTGTGCATCCAGGCATAGAACGGATACTCGTTACCGAAGAACCAGACGCCGAGCGTATGGCCCTTGAAGTCGGCTTCGGTCTTGACCGGGCCATCCTTCGGACAGATCAGTTCAAGGCCGGACTTGGCGTAGGGCTGGGCGATGTTTACCAGCGGCACGCCCTTGTCCCGGGCCGAAAGGGCAGCCGCCATCCAGGTCACGATGACGTCGGCGCCACCGCCGGCGATCACCTGTTCGGGCGCGATATCGGGACCGCCCGGCTTGATGTCGACGTCGAGGCCCTCCTCCTCATAGAAGCCCTTGTCCTTGGCGACGAAGTAGCCGCCGAACTGGCCCTGCGCCACCCACTTCAACTGCAGGGTCACCTTATCGGCCGCCCATGCCTGGACAGCCGCCAGCGACATGGCGCCGGCAAGCATGGAAACGATCAGTTTCTTCATTTTTACACCCTCTGAAGTACGCCTACCCACCACGGACAGACGGATGCCAAAACGTGACAGCCCTTTCCGCAAGGGCAACCACCCCATAGAAGACCGAACCCGCAACCGCCGCAACCGCGATCTCGGCCCAGACCATGTCGATGTTCATGCGCCCGACCTCGGTGGAGATGCGGAAGCCCATGCCTACGACAGGGGTGCCGAAGAACTCGGCCACGATCGCGCCGATCAGCGCCAGCGTCGAGTTGATCTTCAGCGCATTGAAGATGAAGGGCGCGGCGGCCGGCAGGCGCAGCTTCCACAGTGTCTGCCAGTAGCCCGACGCATAGGTGCGCATCAGGTCGCGCTCCATGTGGCCCGAGGCGGCCAGCCCCGCCACCGTGTTCACCAGCATCGGGAAGAAGGTCATGATGACCACCACCGCCGCCTTGGACGGCCAGTCGAAGCCGAACCACATCACCATGATGGGCGCGACCCCGATGATCGGCAGCGCCGAAACCATGTTGCCGATGGGCAGGAGCCCGCGCCGCAGGAAATCGACGCGGTCGGCGAGGATTGCGGTGACGAAGCCGGCGCCGCAGCCCATGATGTAGCCGAAGATCACCGCATGGAAGATGGTCTGGTTCACATCGGCCCACAGAAGCGGCAGCGAATTGGCGATGCGGAGGGCCACCGCGGTCGGCGGCGGCAGCAGAACGAAGGGAATGCCCGCCCCACGCGTGATCGCTTCCCAGAGAATGAGAATCCAGGCACCGAAAATGGTCGGGATCAGCAGCCGCAGGAAGGTGTCGCCCGAACGGTTTTGCGGCCGTATCGCCGAAAGCACGGTCACGCAGCGCCAGGCGAGCAGCCATGCGGCCGCGATGAGCAGGAAGAAGGAGGCATGCGCCGCGCCTTCGCTACCCGCGATTGCCGCAATCAGCAGCCAGGCCGCCCCATGCGCGCCGATGAACAGCACGGTCCCTGCGGGAACCAGAGATAGCGGAAGCATGGACAAAATCGCTGCGCCACCGATCAGCACGAATATCGCTGCCGTCGCCCCCTGGCTGAATATCGGCACGCCGTCGACGCTTGCGACCGGCAGCTTGGTCAGGGCGATCACCCCGAGAATGAGCGCCAGCGCCGCCTGCCACGAGATTCTGAAACCGCTCATGCCGGCCTCCCGCCCATGGAGCGTTCGACGATGCGCCCCACGATCCCCACCGCCGTGACCAGCAGCACCGCGACGATCGACCCAGCTACCAACGCCGACCAGATATCTACGGTCTGGCTGTAATAGGAGCCGGCCAACAGCTTGGCTCCGATGCCGGCCACGGCACCGGTGGGCAGTTCGGCCACGATCGCGCCGACCAGGCTTGCCGCCACCGCCACCTTCATCGAGGCGAAGAGATAGGGCACCGAAGCCGGCACGCGCAGCTTCCAGAAGGTCTGCGCCGCGCTGGCATTATAGGTGTGCATGAGGTCGAGATAGAGAAGGTCGGGCGAGCGCAGGCCCTTCACCATGCCGACCGCGACGGGGAAGAAGGACAGATAGGTCGAGATCAGCGCCTTGGGCACCAGACCGGTAATGCCGATGGCCGCGAACACGACCACCACCATCGGCGCGATCGCCAGGATGGGAATGGTTTGCGAAGCGATGATCCAGGGCATCAGACTGCGGTCCAGCGCCACGAAATGCACGATGCCGACCGCGATCAGGATGCCGAGCGCCGTGCCGAAGGCGAAGCCGAGCATGGTGGACGAAAGCGTCACCCAGGCGTTGTAGACGAGGCTGCGGTTGCTGGTGATCTTGCGCATGAAGGTGTTTTCGAAAAAGTTCGACGCCACCTGATGCGGCGCCGGCAGCACCGGCTTGGGCTGCGTCAGCGTCTTGCCGACGAACTCGGCGAAGCCGGGCTCCTGGCCTGCACGCCGGTCGAGATCGCGCTGGAACGGCGCGTTGAGGACGACGGCGAAGACGTACCAGAGGGCGACCAGCACCACGAGGATCGACAGCACGGGAAAGACGCTGCCGGAGGCGATACGCGAGATGATGCCGGGCCGTTTTGCCGGGGACTGCGCGAGGGTATTGGAGGCCATGGTCATTCCTTGGCCCCCTTGCTTGAGATGTCCCCCTCACCCGGCCGCTGCGCGGCCACCATCTCCCCCGTCATGTTGACGGAAAAAGTCTTGTCACGACGGCAGGGCATTCGTTCCCCTCCCCCTTGTGGGGAGGGGTTAGGGGTGGGGGTATTTTCCGCCTCCGGAAAGAGGCCAAGATCGCGCAGGATCTCTACGATGCAACCGTCAAAAGCTTCAGACAATTCGCCGGTATTGAACCTCAACGTGTTGTAGCCTTGGTCTGCGAACCATTCGTCGCGTTCGCGATCGCGAACGAGGCCGGTGGTCGTGAAGTGATGTTCACCGTCAACCTCGATAACGAGGTGTCGCTCGTGGATCACGAAATCAACGACATACGGACCAATGGGTGCCTGCCGACGAACGTGAATGCCGTAAAGTCGACGAAACTCCCTTAGCTCCGACCAGAGCTTACGTTCACCTTCGGTCATGTTGCGCCGCAGCCGCCTGGCGCGACGAATAGCGGCAGGTCGAATGCCGGTTGGCATGAAAAGTACCCCCACCCCTAACCCCTCCCCACAAGGGGGAGGGGAATATGGCACCATCTCACTCATAGCTGTGCCCCGCGCGCAGGCCGTCGCGCACGCGCGCGGCGATGGCCAGGAACTCAGGCGTTTCGCGGATGTCGAGCGGCCGCTCCCGCGGCAGGGTCGACTCGATCACGTCGGTCACGCGGCCGGGGCGCGGCGACATGACCACGATGCGTGTCGAGAGATAGACCGCTTCCGGGATGGAGTGGGTGACGAAGCAGATCGTCTTGTTGGTCTGGCCCCAAAGCTTCAGAAGCTGCTCGTTGAGATGGTCGCGCACGATCTCGTCGAGCGCGCCGAACGGCTCATCCATCAGGAGCAGGTCGGCATCGAAGGCCAGCGCACGCGCGATCGAGGCGCGCTGCTGCATGCCGCCCGAGAGTTGCCAGGGATATTTCTTCTCGAAGCCGGAGAGATTGACGAGATCCATCGTGCGCTTGATGCGCGCCTTCTGCTCGTCACGGGCAACGCCCATGATCTCCAGCGGCAGCGCGACGTTGTTCTCGATGGTGCGCCACG
>Ga0187815_10001768_pt1 | contig 10136 bp, 14 predicted proteins | sample NC_S_5_FD_132962 | JGI IMG/M metagenome (GOLD analysis project Ga0187815, IMG submission 132962) | Wetland sediment microbial communities from Neuse River Estuary, North Carolina, USA - ASW-S_5 | ecosystem: Environmental > Aquatic > Freshwater > Wetlands > Sediment | place: USA: North Carolina...
GGGGTCTTCGCCCTGCCGATCGTGTACCCCATGGTGGCACAGGGGAAGGCGAGGATACGGACCATAATGAACGCCTCCCTGTCTAGGGAGGACCTGGACTTCGCCATCGGCGCATTCGAGACGGCAGGTAAGGAGCTCGAGATTGTCCCGAAATCATCATAGCCACGCATAGGTTAAGAGGTCTCGGACCTGGGCAGCAGGATGAACGGCATGCCCTTCAAGTTCCTCCCGGACGTCGCGCTGGCCGACATCGCCTTCGAGGCGGAATCAGGCACAGTCGATGGCCTGTTCGAGACCTGCGCGCTGGCCATCACCGACATCATGGTAGACCCCAAGACCCTCCGCAACACAACCCAGAGGACCATCGCCCTTGAATCAGAAAACCTGGACCGCCTTCTGTACGACTTCCTGACCGAGCTGATCGTGATGAAGGACGTCGACTCCCTCCTTTTCGGGAGATTCGAAGTCAGGGTCTCGGCCCGGGGGACCTCGCTTTCTGCCCTAGCGAGCGGGGAACCCATAGACAGAGAACGGCACAGGCTCCGCAACGACGTAAAGGCAGTCACAATGCACCTCTTCGGAATCAAGCACCTGGGCAAGAAGTGGAAGACTACCGTGGTGCTCGACATCTGAACTCCAAACGCTTAAAGAAGTAAATCCGGGGCAGCCGAGCCAAAGGGTGCAGCCTTCTGCCAACGAATCCAGCAATCAAGCAGGTGTCCGAGGTATCCTGGGAGATCCCGACCTCCTACAAGCCGGGCATGCACGTACCCGCACGGATCTATGCCACGAAGAAGCTCCTTGACAACATGGACTCTGGGGTGATAGAGCAGGCCACGAACGTCGCGTGCCTTCCAGGGATCGTCAGGTATTCCTACGCCATGGCCGACGCCCACTGGGGCTACGGCTTCCCCATTGGCGGGGTGGCGGCGTTTGACACAGAAAAAGGTATCATTTCACCTGGAGGGGTAGGTTTCGACGTGAACTGCGGAATGCGCCTAATCAGGACCAACTTACGCTACTCGGAGGTGAAGCCAAAGGTCAAGGAGCTGGTAGACCTCATTTTCACCCTCGTTCCAGCTGGGGTGGGCGTAAAGGGCTCACAGGGCTTTACGCAGTCCCAGATGGGGGACATCACTTCCCTGGGTGTGAGGTGGTGCGCAGAGCACGACCTCGCCTGGGACGACGACCCTCAGCACGTGGAAGAGGGGGGGTACATCAAGGGTGCTGACATCGCCAAGGTGAGCAGGCAGGCAATAAGCCGAGGCGTCAGCCAGTTCGGGACCCTGGGCTCAGGGAACCACTACCTGGAGATCCAGGTGGTAGACCCGACCAGATACCTCGACAGGCAGCTTGCAAAGGAGTTCGGAATCGTGCACGATGATCAGGTCATGGTAATGATACACTGCGGGAGCAGGGGCTTCGGCCACCAGGTGTGCAGCGACTACCTGCGAACCTTCGAGTCTGGCATGAGGCGGTTCGGGATTGAGGTCAGGGACAGGGACCTGGCATGCCTCCCCTTCAGCTCGAAGGAGGGGCAGGACTACTACTCGGCCATGGTCTGCGCGGCGAACTTCGCCTTCGTCAACCGCCAGATAATTGTCAACAAGGTGAGGGAGGCCTTCGCGAGAGTCTTCCATCGCGACGCGGAATCCCTAGACATGGGACTGATCTACGACGTCTGCCACAACGTGGCGAAGGTGGAGACCCACACCTACGACGGAACTACCGCCAAGGTCCTGGTTCACAGAAAGGGGGCCACGAGGAGCTTCGGCCCCGGCCATCCTGACATCCCCGCTCCCTACAGGGAGGTAGGCCAGCCTGTGATCATCGGAGGCTCAATGGAAACCGGCTCCTACCTTCTGATCGGGACCCAGAAGGCGATGGAGGAGACCTTCGGCTCCACTGCCCACGGCTCGGGGAGGACGATGTCCCGGACAGCCGCGAAGAGGGAGGTGCGTGGGGCCGAGCTCCAGAAGAAGATGCTGGAACGGGGGATATACGTCAAGGCGGCCACCATGGACGGGCTGGCGGAAGAGGCAGGGATGGCGTACAAGGACATATCAGAGGTGGTCGAGACCATGGACAGGGCTGGCATATCGAAGAAGGTCGCCGCGCTGAGGCCGGTGGGCAACATCAAGGGGTGATTAGCTGGGGGTGTCTTTTCACTTCCCTTCCGACCCCATCGGGCTCGTCGTCTACCTCATTGGGCTGATACTGCTCTGGATCATCATCTCGGTCCCGGTCTATTTCGCAGGCAGGGCGATCAAGGGTAGGAATGCGACCTTCGGAGAGGCCATGGGGGCGACACTTGGAGGGGTCTTCGTCTACTACATCGTCTTCTTCATCGTCGCCTTCTTCCTCGGTGCCGTGATAGGTTCTTCAGCGGGGGTCCTCGCCCTCCTCCTCGGGCTCCTCGCCTGGCTTGCAGTGTTCAGAGGAGCCTTCCACACCACCTGGCTTGGGGCGATCGGCATAGTGGTGCTTGCCTGGGTCATACTGTTGATCCTGGACCTGATCCTCGTCGCCATATTCGGGGTGCGCTTCCCCGACTTCTTCCCCTTCTGACCGCCCTATCCTATGTACCCGGGCCTCTGCTCTCGTCCCGGCTGAGGGGAAGCCTCTCGGGACTGCTCCGCCATCGCCTGAAGCTGGCTGATCACCTTCTGAGTCTCCTCCGCCTTCTCCTTCAGCTTCGACGTGTCTATCGGCAGGCCCACCACCTTGGACAGCAGCTCCAGGACCGCCTTTGATGCCCCGGCGTCTACGACATAGCCCGAGGTCTCCCCCAGAAGGCAGGCGCCTTCCAGGCCTCTGAGCGCGGCCAAGCCAATCAGTATGCCGTTCATCCCGCTTATGCCTCCGTCCTTCATCAGGGTCACCCCGTTCTCCGTAAGCGATTCCACCATGCCCTTGGACGTCCCGGCTCCGAAGACGCGCGGGGAGTTCGAGAAGGAGCCCGTGATGTAGGCTGCAAGAGTGTACACCTTCCTCACACCACATTTCTTAGCGAACTTCACCACGGCGTCGGACAGCTCGTACTCCCCGTCTGAGGTGGTGGGCTGGGCGTCGGCTGTGAACACGAACAGCCCCCTGTTCCTCTTCGCCGACGCGTAATACAGCTCCCCCTTCGGTGGGTCAACTGTCCCGTCTTCCCTGACGCTTACCTGCGGCGGGAATGTCGAGCTAGAGTATTCCGCCACCTTCTTCAGGCCGTACGAGCTGATCAGGTGGTCGGCGGCCAGCTTCCCGACGTAGCCGCTCCCCGGGAGGCCGCATACAAGGACAGGGTTAGCAGCCTTTGGGACCTCCATCACCTTTTCGGTCACCAGTGGAACCTTGGGACCGGCCAAGCTCACTCCTCGTCCTTCCTTCCCAGCTTTTCGCTTAGGTCCACCAACTTTCCCTGGTCCATCACCTTGATGGATGTGCTCAGCCTGAACCTGAGCCCTACCTGCCTGAAAATGGAGAGCAGTTCTCCCCCGGCGATCCTTTCGGTGAGCTTTCCATCCCTGATCATGGACGCGATCTCCTTGACAAGCCTCTCTGTCTCCGCCGGGTAGAAAGAATAGGCAGCGTCCAGCACTTCATCCCCCCGGTCGTAGAGCATGCCCTCCACTACCTGCCTGTCGGTCTTCTCATGCTTTTCAGCAGGCGCAGCAGCTTTGAGCCTCCGCTTTATGGCTTCGAGCTTCCTCTGCTCCAGCAGCTTCAGGTCCGCGTCCTCTTCCATGACTTTGTGGCCACCCGATTCCTTCACCATAAAACGATTGCTGAGTAATGAAGACCCCGGTTGCGACAATCACTTTCACCAACGGGTCCGGCCCACCAGGATCGTTCATGGCGAGCGGATTGGAGCGGGAGAGTATCAGACTGTCCCAGCGCGCCTATTGCTCTCCGGCCAACCTTCGAACATCATTGCTCAGCCCGCAGGTCGAGCTCGACGAGGCGCAGGAACGGCTCCTCGCCCTCCTGCGGCAGAAGGGGCTCAGCATAAAGTACCTCGACGAAGGGAAGAAGGACGAACTCCGCGGTTTCTTGGACTACCTCCACAACACGAAGGGACTGTCGCTCAACGACGTGGCGAAGCTACTCGGGAACAAGACGAGCGGGTACACGTCCTGGCTCTGCAGGCAGCTAGGAGTCCGACGCAGGCCCTTTGAGGAAGCCAGGCTCAAGGGGATCCGAGAGAAGAGGAGGAAGTACGAGCGGAAACCCTTCGACGGGACAGACGAGGACAAGGCGTACCTCCTGGGGCTGAGGCATGGGGACCTGTCTGTCTCAAAGCCTTGGAAGGGCGTGGTGAGAGTCTCAACCAGCACGACCCATCCGGCCATGTCCGAGCTTTTCCATTCGTTGTTCGAGCCGTTTGGGCATGTGTATCAGCATCCACGCTACAAGAAGGACACCAGAAGCTACGAGTGGAATCTATCTACCATCGTTGACGATAGTTTCGAATTCCTTCTAGATGATAGGACGGCAGTCTGGAAGTGGGTAGGCGAAAAGGAATCGACTCTGCTCGCCTACCTTGCAGGTGTCTTGGATGCTGAAGGCAGCGTCGGCGTCCACAGCAATGGGTACGGGACTTCGGTGCGAGTGATGTACTACAACACGAGTCAGGAACTTCTATCATTTTGCAAGACCAGCTTAGAGAAGCTTGGATTTGGTCCGACCGGTCCTTATCTTGACAAGAAGAAAGGAACGTCAACTTCGAAGTACAAGATCGAGAGAAGGAAGGATTACTGGAAGCTCGCCCTTCAAACTTTTGGGCATGTGCAAGATCTGCTTCGAAGACTACCAATTAGGCAAGAGGAGAAGGTGAAGCGAAAACAGATTGCTCTTTCAATTCCATTAGGTCAGGCTTGGACTTCGGTAAAGCCGCAAGTCGAATCGTTGAGAAACCAGATTCGCCAGGAGCGAGACAGGTTCGTCATCGAAGCCGAGAGGGTCTACCTGCGAAGTCACTTGGCTCCTACACCCGATAATTTCTAGAGACATCGCGCAGGAAGAGCTTGCGATAATTCGTGGCTATGGCTGCGTGATCTTGATGCTCAAAGTGGGGCAGCTAGTCTCACACGCCATGCAGAAGATGCAGTCCATCTCCCGCACCGGCTCCGATTTGTCGCTCCTGTACTGAGTCCACTCTTCGCTCCCCTGTTCGAGCAGCTTGTCCTTCCCAGTCCCCGCCTGGCCCGGGTTGAGCAGCCATTCGAACACGAAGACAGGACAGACGTCCATGCAGACGCCGTCTGCCACACATGACTCCCAATCGACGGCCACCGCGGTTCCGTGGACTCCATTCATCGTGGGGTACGGCTTGCTTTCGGCGTCCATCCTTGAAATCCCCTGGGCCCTCACCTTGTGTCCGTTGTGCTCCCCAGTCACAGGGAACTGGTCGGGCTTTGACAGGAAGTTCGGATCGATCGGTGCTGATTTGTAGCCTACATCACGAGTCATGGCGCAGAGAAAAGCGTCCCCTGAGGTGGTTATAAGTTTAGTCGTCTCTTTTCATGACTTCGAATTTTCCGTCGTTCCCCAGCTTGTACACGGTTATTGGTCTGAAGGTGAATATGCCGACCTCGGCCACCCCGGGGGTTGACCGGACCTTCATTTCCAGCTCGCGGGGGTTGTCCACAGGCTCGAACATCGTGTCGAGTATCAGGTTCCCATTCTCTGTGAAGAACGGATACCCTTTGGGCATCAGCCTCTCATCGGGGACGCCCCCAAGCAGGGACAGCTTCACCTTGGCGCTTTCACGCGCCATCGGAAACACCTCCACCGGGACCCTCACGCCATTCTCACAAAGCCTTCCTGCGAACTTGTTTTCTCCTGCGACTACTGCGATGCTCTTGGCGCTCCCCATGACCACCTTCTCCCTCAGGAGCGCGCCGCCCCCTCCCTTCAGAAGGTTCAGGTTTCGGTCCACCTGATCGGCCCCGTCGATTACCAGGTCCACTGACCCCCTGAAGGGCACGAGATTGATTCCTGACCTCGAAGCCACGAGCTCTATCTGCGTCGAAGTGGGGACCCCGCTGACAGATTTTGTTTTCGCCAGGACGAGGGGCGAAAGCTCCTCGAGAAGCGCTGCGACCGTCGACCCGCTGCCCAGGCCCAGAGTGGTGCCAGGGCCGATGTCCTTAGCGAGCTCTCGGGCTACGCCTTTCAGAGCTTCCCTGATGCGGTCCATCAGTTTTCCTGCGGCTTCTTCTCCATGTCGATCTGTTCAAGGCGGGCGAGCTCCCCCATCACATCGTTCATTATTTCCTTCCGCCTGCGCTCAGCCTCCGTCATCTCCGACTTCGCCCGCTTCTCGACCACCTTCTCAAGCTCAGTCCCCCTGTCCACCTTAGGGGCTGCCTCCTTCTTCACCTGCAGGGGCGCGGCAGGGCCGAGCCTCTGTCTGGCGACCTCGAGCCTGGCTTCGATGTTCTGTATCTTGCCCTCGAAGAGCGACACGAGGTCGTTCCTGAGGCCCTCTAGCTCCCCCACCTCGACCACCAGCTCGACGTCCTTCAGCTTCGACTGGAGGTCCTTGATCTGGTCGCTATACCGCTTGGAGATCATCTCCCTTTCCTCCCTCGTTATCCTTCCCTCGGTTTCCGCCTCGTAGAGCTTCATCATGGCCGATGAAAGGAGGTCCCTCTCGACCATAATGGTACGCATGTCCCTTCTCGAGCGCTCCAGGTCAGCGGAGGTGACGGTCGACTGCGTCGGCCTCTCTCCCGGTTCCGAACGCGGGACGACCACCTTCTCTGATTTGGCCCGTGCGTAGAATACGTAGTAGGAAACAAGACCTCCAAGGCCGAGCCCCACTACCCCCGCCACGACAGCCGTCACGACATCGACCATGCAGGTTATTCCTTGCCTGTGCTCCTGAGCCTTCGGTATAAAAGTAGAGGTCTATGGTTTCGTCAGCTGGGTGGCGGAGAAATCATGATGATGTTGTCCCCGCGGACGATGAGGGTCCCGAGTGAAGTCGACTGCCCGTCCTCTGCGACCTCCTCGGCCTTCTCGAGGGAGAGGTTCATGTGCTGGTCGAAGCCCTGGAGGTTCCCCCTGATCACCTTTCCTCCCTTCAGCTTGATGAGCACGACTTTGCCCACGCTCTCGTCGAGGACCTTTACCGCCATGTCTACTGACAAGTGTTTCCCTTGTGACGGCCTCTCGGATTGATTTATTTAAGCAGTGGTGCCCATCCCGCGAGTTGAAGAAATGGGTCCTGTCACGCCGCGATTCCGTCGAGATGATCTCCAAGATAGAGGGGTCGCTCGGTCTTTCCCTTGATCTGCCGAAGTCAGCACAGGCCCAATGCGCCGAACCGGAAGAAGGGGCGGTGTTCGTGGGCCTCGACGGCTACGAGTTCGTGAAGTCGGGGGAGAACTTCTTCCCTTACCTGGGCTCTCAGGCGACCCTGGCTCTCTTCCCTCAGGCGGTTGTTGACGAGGGGGCGGTCAGATTCCTCCTAAACGGCGCCGATGTCATGCGTCCTGGGATAAGGAAGTTCGACGACTGGGGGGCGGCAGGGAAGATGGTGGTCGTCAGGGAAGAGAAGAAGGGGAGGGCCGTAGCCGTCGGACCCTCCTTGGTGGCCAGCGCAGAAGCCCAGGGGATGACGAAGGGAGGGTGCATCAAGAATTCCCATCACGTAGGGGACAGGTACTGGAACCTTCACAGGGCCCTGTAGCGGCGATTGGTCACTTTCACTGAACCCTCCCCTTATATGCTGAGAACGAAATTCGCCCTGTCTGAACAAATCTCTACAAGTCAGTCTAACTAATTCATACGTATCATAGAATTGCTGAGCCGCCCTACGCTTAATAATAGGTCTGGAGCCAAAGGAGAAACAACACACAAATGTCTGGAGTGATGCAAGAGAGGAAGATGGAGGGGAAGAGCAAGGAGATTCTTCTTAAGGCGCTCGCCCTCCGCAGCATCGAGGATATACCGAAGATCCAGGAGGACGTCACGAACAAGACAATCGTGATACTGAAGGTTACTCCTCTGGCCCAGAAGAGCTTGGAGGAACTGAAGTCCTCGGTCGAGCAGCTCTACGAGTTTGCAACCTCAGTAGGCGGGGACATCGCAAGGCTCGGAGACGAAAGGGTCGTGATAACGCCGCCAGGCGTAAGGATCTGGCGCGGGCTTCAGTAGCGCCGGTGTCCACGACACCGCCGAATCAACGGTCTCCATGATAAGGTACAGGCGGCTGGCGAAGGGGGATATCGAGAGCCTCGGCTCCTTGGCTCTGAAAGCCTGGAGCCATGCATATCGGGGGATCTACGCACCTTCCACCATAAGGCGGAAAGTGTCGCAGTACTACTCCACAGAGAGCATTGGAGCCACTCTCCGCGAAGCGAGGAGGGGGGATTCGTTCTTTGTAGTCGCCTGCGACGGCGAGGTCCTGATCGGCTATGCCAACGGAGGGATGATCAGGAACCCCTGGAAGAACCCGTCCCGGTCTGGAGGGAAGGTGTACAGGGTCTCAGGATGGGAGCTTCAGAGGATCTATCTGCTCCCCGAATACATCGGGCAAGGGATCGGCCGGGAACTCCTTGACCGGTGGGAGAGGTTTCTGAGGGCGAAGAGAGCAGACAGGTACTATGTCACGTACAACTCGAAGAACAGGCTCGCGCGCGATTTCTACTCAAGGAACGGGTTCGCAAGGGCGAAGGAACTGGACGATGGAATCTCCCATTGTGCTGTGAAAAGACTCTCGGCTCAGCAGACCCTCGGTGCTGACAAAACTGACATTCAGAAGTCCCCGAATAGGGCTCGAGAGTCTCAAAACCACACGTTCGTGACGAGGATGATTGGTTCATGAGGTAGTTCTACTGGCAGAGTGTTGTGACTGGGCGTGAAGAACGGTTCTGTCTTTCGAATCCATAACTACTAAATCTCCTCATGGACGCTGAGAATGCATGGAAGAAGGCGAAAGCTCGATTGGACTCTGAGATGGAGTCGGGGTCTTCGGCGTGAGGAGGATGGGCATTGGCAACCAAGGTCGAAGTTAGCGCGCGTGTGCTGCACGCTGATCGTGCGCACGGCGGTTCAGGTGACGAGTTGTTCAGGGCGACTGTGGAAGGTGATGCGATAAGGGTGTCGATGTACCGGGGGGAAAGGAAATTCTATTGGGAAGAAAGTGAGGGATTCGTCTTCAAGCAGACGCCGCACCACACCAGCGTGAGTTGGTCACTTGTCACGATCAACCCTAACGACCTGTCGCGTGCGTCAGCCAGAAACATCGAGATTGCTACTGTCGAGCGAGAGTATTACGACGAAGTAAAGGAGAGAATCATTGGAATCAATGCGGAGAATGACCGGGTCGCGAGAGCCAAGGAAACCGTCAAACTCGTAAAGGAAATCTTCGCCGAGTATAAGCTGACAGGCAAGTAGGAGGCTGACGATCTTGACATCGAGTGGGCTAGGCCAGGGTTGAACCAGCGATCTTGGTGGGACTGGACAGAACGGGCTGTCCGCTAATACAATCTTATGGCTTCCTGCACCGCAGGATGGATCGCGGGTATCCTGTATATCCTCTGGATAGAGTAGGCGAGGTTCTCCGTCTTGCGCTTCTCCCCGTGGTTCACCAGCACGAGCTGCAGCTTCGGCCTGACCTTGCCCACAAAGCGTATGATCTGGTTGTAGTCGCTGTGGCCGCTGAACCCCTCGATCTTCTGGACAGACGCTTTGACGTCGACTATCTTGATTTTCCCGTTCGTATCCATTAGGCTCGCCTGGCTCCCTCCGTCGAGGACCCTGCGGCCTATGGTCCCCTGGACCTGGTAGGAGACGAAAAGTATCTTGTTCTTCTCCGATGGGGCGAGGTGTTCGAAGTAGTCCAGGACAGGTCCCCCTTCAAGCATCCCCGAAGTCGCCATGATGATGGCGGGTCCTTCCCGATAGGCCTCCTCCCTGTCAGTCGGGTGCTCCACTTCGGTGAAATATTCCGACTTGAACGGGTTCACACCTTCGTCAAGGATCTTGGTCCTCAGCTCCCTTGACAGGTAATCGGCGTATGAGACGTGTATCGCCGTGGCTTCGGATATCATCCCTTCGGTGAACACGGGTGCCTCCACGAGCACCTTGTTCCTCATGTATTGGTCGATGACGAGGAGTATCTCCTGCGCCCTTCCCAC
>Ga0187815_10001770_pt1 | contig 10135 bp, 9 predicted proteins | sample NC_S_5_FD_132962 | JGI IMG/M metagenome (GOLD analysis project Ga0187815, IMG submission 132962) | Wetland sediment microbial communities from Neuse River Estuary, North Carolina, USA - ASW-S_5 | ecosystem: Environmental > Aquatic > Freshwater > Wetlands > Sediment | place: USA: North Carolina...
TGCCGGCATTGGGATCGTCCTTGCCGCCATTGGGCTGGATGACGAGATGGTAGTCCGCCATCAGATAGGGGAAGTCGGCATTCGGCTCCTTGAGCGCGATGACGACCTCGTCGCCGCTGGCTTTCATCGAATCGATGCCCGCAAGGATGCCGAGGGCCGCTGATTTCGACTTCTCGTCGCTGTGCCTTTCGAGCGTGGCGACGACGTCTTCAGCCGTCACCGTCTTGCCGTTGTGGAATTCGATCCCCTTACGGATCTTCATGGTCCAGGTCTTGGCATCGGCCGACGACCCGACCGATTCGGCGATGCGGTTTTCGAGGCTGCCGTCGGGGTTCAACTCCACCAGCATTTCGCCCCAGGACTTGCCGAAGATGAAGTTCACCTGGCTGAGATTGAGTGCCGGGTCGAGCACGTTGGAAGACTCGCCCCCCTGCATGCCGGCCTTCAGCAGGCCGCCCTTGACCGGGCCGGCGGCACGCGCGGCATCGCCCAGGAGAGTGTTGGCAAAGGCCGCGGTGACGCCCAGCGCCGCGGCGCGGCCGAGGAAATCACGACGGCTCAGCTTACCCGTAGCAACGCGACGGCTCAGATATTCCAATTCATTGGACATATTGGTTCCTCACTCCGGTTAGGTGACTGTGGTCAGTCTTGTCATATTTTTGTCGGGAGATATTGCGCGTAAGACTTCGTTTTCGGCAAGACGAATTGCGACATTACGTGGCGTAAATGCAGTCCGGCTGTGGACCAAGGACGCCGGGGCAACCGGCGCCCTTGCCAGACCTGCCTGGAGGCTCAGGCGGTGAGCCAGCACCTGGCGAGCGCGAGACCGCCCATCAGTTCGCCCGAAGGGTAGGGAACGTAGCCGCCGACCTTGTCGGACACGGCATCGATCCAGTCGTTGTACATCGGGATGATCGCGCCGCCTTCGTCGCGCACCATCAGCGCAATGTCGCGGTAGAGGGCCTTGCGCTTGCCCTCGTCGAGCTCGGCGCGCGCGGCCGCGACCATCTTGTCGAAATCATCGCGCTGGAAGCGGGTCTCGTTCCAGTCGGCGCTCGAAAGGTAGGCGGTGGAGTACTGCTGGTCCTGCGTCGGACGGCCGACCCAGTAGGAGGCCGAGAACGGCTTCTTGTTCCACACCTCGGCCCAGTAGCCGTCGCCCGGCGCGCGCTGCACGTCGATGGCGATGCCGGCCTTGGCCGCGCTCTGCTGGAAGAGCTGCGCGGCGTCGACCGCGCCGGGAAAGGCGACGTCGGAGGTGATGAACTGGATCGGGCCGGAATGGCCCGACTTCTTGTAGTGGAAGGCCGCCTTCTCGGGGTCGAACACGCGCTGCTCGATGTCGTCGGAGAACAGCGGGTAGGACTTGTTGACGGGGATGTCGTTGCCCACCGAGCCATAGCCGCCGACGATCTTGTCGACCAGCTCCTGGCGGTCGACGGCATATTTCAGCGCCAGCCGCAGATCGTTGTTGTCGAAGGGTGCGGTGTTGCACTGCATGGCGAACACATAGTGCGCGCCGCCGGCGATGTTCTGGATGGTGATGCCGGGAATGCGCTTGACCAGGCTGACGATCTTCGGCTCGACGCGGTTCATCATATGGACCTGGCCGCCGCGCAACGCGGCCATGCGCGCGGTCGAATCGTTGATGACGACGATCTCCACCTGATCGGCGAAGCCGCCATTGTCGGCATCCCAGTAGCCTTCGTGGCGGGTGCCGAGCTCGCGCACACCCGGCTCGTGCGAGGCGATCTTGAAGGGCCCGGTGCCGATGCCGGCCTGCGGATTGTCCTTGCCGCCATTGGGCTGGATGATCAGATGGTAGTCCGACATCAGGAAGGGCAGGTCGGCATTGGCCTCATTCAGCGTGATGACGAAGTCGTTGCCGTCGACCTTCATGGTGTCGATGCCGCGCAGCACGCCGAGCGCGCCCGACTTGGTCTCGGGGCCGGCATGGCGCTCGATGGTGGCCATAACGTCGCCGGCGTCGAGTTCCTTGCCGTTGTGAAAGGTCACGCCCTTGCGGATCTTGAAGGTCCAGGTCTTGGCGTCGGAGGACGAGCCGTATTCCTCGGCCAGCCGGTGGACGATCTTGCCGTTCTCGTCGATGTCGATGAGCTTTTCGCCCCAGCAGCGCGCAAATGCGCCGGTGACCTGGTTGTTGATGGCGGCGGGGTCGAGGCCGTCGGTCGATTCACCACCCTGCAGGCCGGCCCTGAGCACGCCCCCCTTGGCCGGACCGGCGGCGCGCACGGCGCTGGTCAGGAGCGAGTTGGCAAGCGTGGCGCTGACGCCCAACGCCGCGGCGCGGCCGAGAAAATCACGGCGGTTGAGCTTGCCGGCGGCGACGCGCCGGCCCAGATATTCGAGTTCAGCCGACAATGACTTCTCCTCCTTGCATGTCGTCCGGACGGGCGATGTTCCTCCACCGTCCTGTCGGAGATAGTGGAGGGTGGCCTGTCCTGGCGTAAGGCAGATTGCGACATGTCGCGCCGCAAATGACGTTTGCGTCGCTTTTAGGATATCCATGTCGTTGGGTCAAATATGATCCCGTGGAATTTCCTGCTTGAATTCGCGCTCGAAAACCAAATCGTTTCCTTCATAAGCCTCTATTCTGCCGGAAATGTAGAAATTTTTGGCGTCCGAATTCATCGTTGAAAAAGTTTCGGTCCGCAGTGACCATTCATTTCGCGACATCACGTCCGTCAAGTGCGTTTCGCCCCGCGCCGCCAGCGGATCGTCGGGATGGATGGTCCATTTCTCGCGCACGATGCTGCCGGTGACGAGGCCATGGTCGAGGTCGCGGACCTCGCCGAAATCGTCGGTGATGGAGAGCGTGACGGTGCCGGTTTTCTCGTCGCGGTCGATGTGGCGTTCCGAATTGGACTCACGCAGCGTCTCGATGGCCCAGGGGGCTGCTGCTTCCGGTTCCGGGAAGCTGGCCTCGTCGCCCTTGGCGAGCGGTCGCACCGGCAGGGAGAGTTTTGCCTCGGACAATTCGAGACGCACCGGCTCCGGCGAGGGCCAGATGGCCGGCCAGTAGGCGTTGGAGACGACGACGCGCAGACGGTGGCCGGCCGGCAGGCGGTAGGCGCACTGGTCGAGCACGACGCGGGCCTCGAAGACCTCGCCGGGCTTGAGCTTCTCAGGGAATTCGTGGCTGTTGCGGTGGGTGAGATTGAGCACGCCGTAGGAGATCAGCTCCGACGCGCCGTCGGGATGCACGTCGCACAGGCGCACCGCCATGTTGGCCTGCGGCCTGTCGGAGGCGAGGCGCACCACCACTTCCGGCGCGCCGACGATGTCGATGGCCTCTAGCAGGGGCGGCTGGTCGAGGCAGACCGAGCGGGCGTCGTCGGCGCGCTGGTCGCCGGGCAGCTCCGGGCCGCCGGTGGACGGGAAATATTCGCCGCCGGCCAGTCCGCAGTCCTGCGGCGAGGCGACGAGGGCGGGCGCGGCGGTGCTGGCCAGAAGCTCGATCTCATGGGTTTCGATGCGGGGGGAGGGCCATTCGGTCTCCGCGATCCAGCGGCCGGGCCGCTCGTCATGCCAGCGGCTCGGGCGCACGCTGTCCATCACCCAGGCGCGGTAGGCCGGGTCGCTCTCGGCGCCGTTCTCGATGCCCTTCAGCCAGCGATCCCACCAGCGCAGCGCCACCTGCAGGAAGCCGATGGCCGGTTTGGGGGCGGCGATATGCGGGTATTTGTGGATCCACGGGCCGACGATGCCCTTCACCGGCGCGGAGATGTTGGAAACCAGGTGCGAGATCGTGTTGCGATAGCCGTCGTGCCAGCCGCCGATGGAGAGCACGGCCGCCTTGATCGCCGAATAATCCTCACAGACCGAGCCGCGCTTCCAATAGGCGTCGCGGCGCTGGTGGCCGAACCACGTGTTCGCGAGGAAGGGCTGGTTTTCGAGACGGTGCAGCCACATCTCGCGCCACTTGTCGCCGACCAGCGCCGGGTCGGGCGCGTGCGAGGAATAGGACAGCATGGTCGAGGCCCAGCCGAAATTCTCGTTGAGCAGGCAGCCGCCCTTGTAGTGGATGTCGTCGGCATAGCGGTCGGTGGTGGAGCAGAGCGTGATGATCGCCTTCAGCGCCGGCGGCTGCTTGGCCGCCACCTGCAGCGCGTTGAAGCCGCCCCAGGAAATGCCCATCATGCCGACATTGCCGTTGCACCAGGGCTGCGCCGCCGCCCAGGCAATGACGTCGCAGGCGTCCTGCCATTCCTGCTCGGAATATTCGTCCTCCATCAACCCTTCGGAATCGCCGTTGCCGCGCATGTCGACGCGGATGCAGGCATAGCCGTGGCCGGCGAGATAAGGGTGGGTGAGGCAATCGCGCGCGGTGGTGCCGTCGCGCTTGCGGTAGGGCAGGTGCTCGAGAATCACCGGCACGGGATTTTGCTCGGCATCCTCCGGCATCCAGACCCGCGCCGACAGCCGGCACCCGTCGGGCATGACGATCCCCATGTCGGGATTTTCGACGACCTTGCGCGGAAATGCGGTGACGGTTTTCATGAATGCCTCTCTTTGATTGCGCGCATAGAGGCATATTCGGCTGCCGCTAGGCAAGCGAAGGAACGTCGCCCGCATTGCTGTTCGCGGCCTGTTTGATCATCCGGAAGATGGCATTGAAGAGACTGCTTTAAGGTACTAATTGTAGTACTAATAAAATATCCAATCCTGGTTACGGTGGATATCTTTGTCATGAACGGAGCGATCCGATGCCCCACACCATCCTCGCGGAGGTGACTGCAAGCGTATCTGAGCTGAAGAAGAACCCGATGGGTACCGTCGCGGCCGGCGAAGGCTTTCCGGTGGCGATCCTGAACCGGAACGAGCCGGCATTCTACTGCGTTCCGGCCAAGGCTTTCGAGGCGATGATGGACCGACTTGAGGATATCGAGCTCAACGCGATCGCAGATGCACGCAAGGGCGAAAAGCGCATCCGCGTGAAGCTCGATGAGCTATGAGCTCGAATTTCTCGAATCGGCGCTGAAGGAATGGAAGAAGCTCGACGCCAACACGCGCGAGCAGTTCCGCAAGAAACTGAAGGAGCGGTGCGAGAATCCGCATGTGCCGTCAGCCAAGCTGCGCGGCGCCAAGGACCGCTACAAGATCAAGCTGCGCAGTTCCGGCTATCGGCTGGTCTATGAGGTGATCGACGGCGAACTTGTCGTGCTGGTGATTGCGGTCGGAAAGCGGGACCGATCCGTGATCTATGAGATTGCCGGCAAGCGCTGAAGCTCAATTCAACGGAATGTCGTTGTCGGCCTTGCCGGACTGGTAGGCGCTCGACAATTCGTCATAGCGCTTCGCAATCCTGTCGATGCGCGCTTCCAGCTTCTCGCGCTCGGCCTCGGGCAATTCGCGCACCAGGCGGCGCAGCGAATAGCTTTTCCAGTAGGCGTTCTCGGCATTGTAGCCGCCGGGATCGAGGGTGAAGACCTCTTTCAGGATCTTCAAATCGTGCGGGATCGCAAAGCTGTCGCGCGAATCCTCGTGGCTGAACAGGTAGTGGAAATTGTCGAAGCCGGCCCAGGTGATGGCCGACAGGCACAGCGAGCAGGGCTCGTGGGTGGAGAGGAAGATGCAGTCCCTGGTGTCCGGCCGGTCGGCCTTGGGCATCTCGTAGAACCGCTTCAGGCAGTGGACTTCGCCGTGCCAGAGCGGGTTTTCGAGTTCGTTGTTGGTCTCGGCAAGCACGAGCGACTTGTCGGACTTGCGCAGGATCGCCGCGCCGAACAGCTTGTTGCCATGGGCGACGCCCTCGGCCGTCTTCGGCACGATGTCGTCCTCGATGACGTCGAAGAGACGATTGATCAGCGCGGCTGTGCTCATGGCTCGAACTTCTCCGGAAGCACGATTTCATAGGGCTCGGGATAGAAAAATTCCTCGACATTGACGCCGTCGCCGGCGCGGTCGACCACCAGAAAATCCTGTGGCTCGCCGATCGGCGTCAGCACGCCGTGCCAGAGGTTGCGCGGATAGTTCACGCCCTGGCCGGGCCGGGTGATGAAGGCGTGCGGCGTGCCGGGGCCTTCGGCCGTGTCATGGCAGACGACCACCAGGAACGGGCGCGGCGAAAGCGGCATGAAGGCCTGGCTGCCGAAGGGATGGCGCTCGACCATCGAAAGCTTCAGCGGGAAGGCATAGGGCGTTCCCTTGAAGATGTTGAGGATGACGCGGCTGTTGGGGCCTGCCGCCTCGGCGGTGGCGAGCGCGTGGTAGCGCTCGCAGCGGCCCTCGTTGATCGGATAGTGGTGCGCGTCCTCGGTCTCGATGACCTCGCCGAATTCGGCGAAGTTTTCGCGGGTGAGTGGTTGGGCGACGATCCGGGTCATGGCGCCTTGTCCTTCCTTGGCAGCCGACCGGTCAGAACCGGTCCAGCTTGGCGTGCCGGTTGACGTCCTTGTAGAGCAGATAGCGGAAGTCGCCGGGGCCGCCGGAATAGCAGGCCTGCGGGCAGAAGGCGCGCAGCCACATATAGTCGCCGGCCTGCACTTCCACCCAGTCCTGGTTCAGGCGGTAGACGGCCTGGCCTTCCAGCACGTAGAGCCCGTGCTCCATCACATGCGTCTCGGGGAAGGGGATGATGCCGCCCGGCTTGAAGGTGACGATGGTGACATGCATGTCGTGGCGCAGATCGGCCGGGTCGACGAAGCGGGTCGTGGCCCATTTGCCTTCGGTGTCGGGCATCGGGGTCGGGGCGATGTTGTTCTCGTTAGCGAAGATCGGGTCTGGAACGTCGATGCCCTCGACATATTCGTAGGCCTTGCGGATCCAGTGGAAGCGCGCAGCGGCAGTGCCGTCGTTGCGCAGGGTCCAGCCGCTGGCCGGCGGCAGAAAGGCGTAGCCGCCCGGCGTCAGGCGGTGGGCTGCGCCATCCACAGTCACCGTGATCTCGCCTTCGACCACGAACAGCACGCCCTCGGCGTCCGCATCGGGCTCGGGCCGGTCGCTGCCGCCGCCCGGCTGCACTTCCATGACATATTGCGAGAAGGTCTCGGCAAAGCCTGAGAGCGGGCGCGCGATGACCCAGCACCGAGTCTTGTCCCAGAACGGCAGGTAGCTGGCGACGATGTCGCTGAACTCGCGCCGGGGGATCACCGCGTAGGCCTCGGTGAAGACGGCGCGGTCGGTGATGAGGTCCGTCTGCGGAGGCAGACCTCCGGTGGGAGCGTAGTAGGTGCGGCCGGCCATTTTTGGATCCTTTAGAGCGGGAGGATATCCCTGAGCCTCAAGAGCGCGATGCGCTCAACCTGGGCGCAGGCGGTATTGAACTCGGTTTCGCGATCGTTGGCGATACGCGTCTGGAAGGCGGCCAGGATCTCGTCCTTGGTGCGGCCCTTGACGGCGATGATGAAGGGGAAGTCGAATTTTTGCACATAGGCGCTGTTCAACTGGGTGAACTTTTCGCGCTCGGCGTCGGTCAGGGCGTCGAGACCGGCGGAAGCCTGTTCCTTGGTCGATTCCGCCGTCAGGCGCTTGGCCTGCGCCAGCTTACCGGCGAGGTCGGGGTGCGCCGTCAGCACGCCAAGGCGCTCGGCTTCGGTGGCGGAGCGGAAGGCGCGGCAGAGCGCATTGTGCAGGCCGCCGGCGCTGTCATGCGCGGGACCGAGCTCCAGCCTGAAGGCGCGCTCGGCAATCCAGGGCGAGTGCTCGAAGATGCCGCCGAACTTTTCGACGAAGTCCTGCTCGCCCATGCGCGAGGGGCGCAGTGCGGCCGGCTTGTAGGGGTGATGCTCGCGCCAGTGGTTGGCGATGTCGATGCGGCGCGGCAGCCACACCCTGTCGTGGCTCTTCACATAGTCGATGAAGCGCTGGAGGGCTGCGGCGCGGCCCGGCCGGCCGATCAGGCGGCAATGCAGGCCAATGCTCATCATGCCGCCGCGTCCGGCCTTGCCCTCGGCGTAGAGCGTGTCGAAGGCATCCTTCAGATAGGCAAAGTACTGGTCGCCCGAGTTAAAACCCTGCGCGGTGGCGAAGCGCATGTCGTTGGCGTCGAGCGTGTAGGGGATGACGAGCTGCGGCGGGATGGCGTTGCCATGGCCGTCATGGTCGAGCCAGTAGGGCAGGTCGTCGTCATAGGTGTCGGAAATCCAGGTGAACCCGCCCTCGGCGGCGGCAAGGCGCACCGAATAGACCGAGGTGCGGCCGAGATAGAGGCCGGTGGGCCGTTCGCCGACGACTTCCTTGTGCAGGCGTATCGCCTCGATCAGGTCGGCGCGCTCGGCCTCTTCCTCATGGTCGCGATAGTCGATCCAGCGCAGACCGTGCGAGGCGATTTCCCAGCCGGCCTCCTGCATGGCCGTGACCTGGTCGGGCGAGCGGGCGAGTGCGGTGGCGACGCCGTAGACAGTGACCGGCACATCGGCCTCGGTGAACATGCGGTGCAGCCGCCAGAAGCCGGCGCGGGCGCCGTACTCATAGATCGACTCCATGTTCCAGTGTCGCTTGCCGGGCCAGGGCGCTGCGCCGACGACCTCGGACAGGAAGGCTTCGGAGGCCGCATCGCCGTGCAGGACGCAGTTTTCGCCGCCTTCTTCGTAATTGACCACGAATTGCACCGCGACATGGGCTCCGCCCGGCCATTTGGGGTCCGGCGGATTGGCGCCATAGCCGCGCATGTCTCTAACGTAACGCATGATTTCCTGCCCTGGCCATTTCCGACCTATCTTTGCACAATATCAAAGGGGTAATGCGATATTCCCCTCAAAAAAATTGAAAGTCTTTTTGTGGCGTTCCACTTCACGTCGTCTTATGCATGCCGTTTAATCAAGGCACAACAGAACACTCGTGTTCGAATGTATCGGAGGAGGGAGGCCGAATGTCGACATCTCAAGGCGGGCGCCTCACAACCCACGTTCTCGATACGGCCACGGGCCGTCCCGCCGATGGCCTCGCGCTGTCGCTCTATCGCATCGAAGGCGATACCCGGACGCTGCTGAAGACCGTGAACACCAATCTGGACGGGCGCTGCGACGCGCCCCTGCTGGAAGGCGATGATTTCCGCATCGGCCACTACGAGATCATCTTCCACGCGGGAGATTATCTGCGCACCCACGGCGTCAGCCTGCTGGAGCCGGCATTTCTCGATCAGGTGCCGATCCGTTTTGGCATCGCCGAGCACAGGCACTATCATGTGCCGTTGCTTCTCTCGCCCTACGGCTATTCGACCTATCGGGGGAGCTGATGGCTGTCCGCAACGAAATCCGCTTCCTGCTCAACGGCCGCGAGGTGTCCGCCCACGACGTGGCGCCCGACGCCACGCTGCTCGACTGGCTGCGGCTCGACCGCTCGCTGCGCGGCACCAAGGAAGGCTGCGCCGAGGGCGACTGCGGCGCCTGCACGGTGCTGGTGGGCAAGCTGACGGCTGGCGGTCTCGTTTATGAGAGCGTCAATGCCTGCATCCGCTTCCTCGGCTCGCTCGATGGCTGCCATGTGGTGACGATCGAACACCTGCAGGGCGCCGGCGGCGACCTGCACCCGGTGCAGAAGGCGATGATCGACTTCCACGGCTCGCAATGCGGCTTCTGCACGCCGGGCTTCGTGATGTCGCTCTACGGCCTCTGGATGAAGGACGCCAACCCGTCCGACGCGACGATCGAGAAGGCGCTGCAAGGCAATCTGTGCCGCTGCACCGGCTACGAGGCGATCATGCGCGCCGCGCGCGCGATCTCGGACTATGGCAAGGCGGCGAGCGACCCGCTGGCCGTCGAGCGCGCGGTGGTGATCGAGAAGCTCACCGCGATGCGCGACGGTGCGCGTGTCGAGGTCGGGTCGGGCAAGGCGCGGCTGATCGTGCCGGCCGATGTCGACGATCTCGCCGCCGTGTTGGAAGCCGAGCCCAAGACGACCATCGTCGCCGGCTCGACCGATGTGGGCCTGTGGGTGACAAAATTCATGCGCGACATCTCGCCGGCGGTGTTCATCGGTCATCTGGAAGGGCTGCGCGGCATTTCGGAGAAAGATGGCGTCATCACCATCGGCGCGGGTGTCACCTACACCGAGGCGTTCGACCTGCTCAGCCAGCACATCCCGGCGCTGGGCGACCTGATCGACCGCATCGGCGGCGAGCAGGTGCGTAACATGGGCACCATCGGCGGCAATGTCGCCAATGGCTCGCCCA
>Ga0187815_10001771_pt1 | contig 10135 bp, 7 predicted proteins | sample NC_S_5_FD_132962 | JGI IMG/M metagenome (GOLD analysis project Ga0187815, IMG submission 132962) | Wetland sediment microbial communities from Neuse River Estuary, North Carolina, USA - ASW-S_5 | ecosystem: Environmental > Aquatic > Freshwater > Wetlands > Sediment | place: USA: North Carolina...
CGGAGCTTGTGGCGACCCGCGCACAAGCACGGCGCGCCTTTCAGGGCTGGCGATATCTGTCTGTGACCGATGCACCATCCGATCTGCGGGCGGTCGAGGACGACGACGGCGAGATGCCTCACGCCATGCGTGCCGATTTGCGCGAACTGCGCCTCATCGATTTTTAGGTGCGGTTGGAACGTTGTCGATCAGACGCGTGGCGCCAAGATGGACTGCGCCCATCACGCGAGCCGGTCCCTTGATGGGGCCGAAGAGAGGCGCAAGCGTCTCTGGATCGCGGATCGCCACATAGTCGACGCGAAATCCCTTCGCCTCGAGCTTGAAACGAGCCGCCCCGGAGACGGCGTCGCATCCCTCTCCATCCGCCAAGCCTGCGGCTGCCTCGCTCAGAACCTGGTGGAGGAGGGGAGCCGTCGTCCGCTCGGCAGGGGAGAGGTGGCCGTTGCGCGACGACAGGGCCAAACCATCGGCCTCACGGACGATCGGGGCGGAGACGATTCGCACCTGGATGTTAAGATCGCACACCAGCTGCTTGATGACGAGGAGCTGCTGATAGTCCTTCTCGCCGAACACCGCCACGTCCGGCGCGCATTGCAGGAGCAGCTTGGTCACCACCGTCGCCACGCCCTCGAAATGATTGGGCCGCGCGGCGCCGCACAAATCTTGGGTCAGGCTCGGTAGGCTCACCTTGGTGGCAAAACCCGGCGGGTACATCTCAACCGTGTCCGGGATGAAAACGAGGTCGACCCCGGCCTCCGCGAGCTTTTCCACGTCGCCAGCCTCGTCGCGCGGATAGCGCTTGAAATCTTCCTTCGGCCCGAACTGGGCGGGATTGACGAAGATCGAGGTGACTACGCGATCGGCATGGCCCTTGGCGACGGCGATCAACGACAGATGCCCGGCATGCAGCGCGCCCATGGTTGGCACAAGCGCAATGGTGTTGCCGGCCTCCCGCCATTTGGCGACCTGCGCCCGCAGGTCTTTTACGGATCGGACTGTGGTGATCAATGGAGGCATTTAAATTCCGCCTAGGGGTTGGCGCCTGTTGGCTAGATACTGGATTCCGCCGGGGGTCGATATGACCCCGATCAAGATAGGAGGTTGAGGGGCAAAGGATTACAGTTTTCTCATGGGCGAGCCGAAGCGCCATAAATTTGTACCTTCGCCAGCAACAAGCCGCGCGTCCTTGAGTGAGGCGCTTCTCGCGGACGAGGGCAAGCTCGTTTCGGCGCTGATCGAAAGGGCACGGTGCAGCGAGGACGAGCAACGCCAGATCGCGCGCCTTGCTGGAGAGCTTGTGCTTGCGGCGCGAGCTGGTCGTCGCGAGTCCGGCGGCGTCGATTCCTTCCTGCATGAATATGGACTTTCGTCACGCGAAGGGGTGCTGCTGCTTTGTCTCGCGGAGGCATTGCTGCGTATTCCCGACGCTGCCACCGCGGACCGGCTGATTGCCGGCACTATCGGCAGCGGCGATTGGGAGCGGCATCTCGGCCACTCAAACTCGCTCCTCGTCAACGCCTCGACCTATGGGCTGATACTGACGGGCCGTGTCATCGATTGGGGTGAAGGTGAGGGCACCACTCCCGGCAGGATGATTCAGCGCCTGATTGGGCGGGGCGGGGAGCCCATGATCCGCCAGGCGCTCCGCCAGGCCATGCGCATTCTTGGCAGCCAGTTCGTGCTCGGCCAGACCATCGGGGATGCGCTTGCCAGTGCCGAGGATGAGGCGGCCGAGGGCTATCACTTTTCCTTCGACATGCTGGGGGAGGCGGCACGCACCGCCGAGGATGCGGTTCGCTACGCCGCCCGCTATCAGGAGGCAGTCGAGGCCATCGCCGCCTGGTCGGGATCGCCGCACACGCGCGATGAGCATGAGCTGCATACGCGGCCCGGATTGTCGGTGAAGCTGTCGGCGCTGCATCCACGCTACGGGCCATCGCAGGAGGAACGGCTCCTCGAGGAGCTTCTCCCCGTGTTGCAGGAGCTCGCATCCGCCATGTGCGAGGCCTGGCTGCCGCTTACCATCGATGCGGAGGAGCAGGACAAGCTCGAGCTGAGCATCGCGCTCTTCGAGCTGCTGCTCACCGATCCCGCGCTCGCCGGTTGGAACGGGCTTGGGCTTGCGGTGCAGGCCTATGGCAAGCGGGCGCTTCCGTTGATCGACTGGCTATGCCAGATGGCTGAGGTCGCGGGGCGCCGCATTCCGGTGCGGCTGGTCAAGGGCGCCTATTGGGACAGCGAGATCAAATGGGCACAGGAAGCGGGGCTTGCCGGCTATCCCGTGTTCACCCGCAAGGTGAATACGGACGTGGCCTATCTCGCCGCGGCGCGGGCGCTATTGGAGCGGCCGGAGGCCTTCTTTCCGCAATTCGCTACCCACAACGCCCATACCATCGCGGCCATCGCCGTGCTGGCCGGCGACGGCGATTACGAGTTTCAGCGCCTCTATGGCATGGGCGAGGCGTTGCATCGAGAGGTGGTGCGCCCGGGTGCGCTCGGGAAGCCTTGCCGGATCTACGCGCCGGTCGGCGGGCGTAAGGATTTGCTCGCTTATCTCGTGCGCCGGCTGCTGGAGAACGGCGCCAACACGTCGTTCGTCAATCGCCTCGCCGACGACGAAGCGCCGATCGGTGCCATCGTCGCCGATCCGGTGGAGAAGGCGGTGAGACTCGAGCCCAAGGCCAATCCCCTCATCCCGATCCCTCCGGACCTATTCGAGCCTGAGCGGCGGAATAGTCTGAGTCTGCCTCTCTGGGAGCGCAAGATTCGAGAGCCCTTGCTTTCCTCCATCAAGCACGCGCTGGCGTCGCCAGCGGAGGCCGGCCCCGTCGTCTCTGGCGATGTCCAAGGGGGAGGCGAGACCGTCGACATCACCTCACCCCACGACCGCAGGGTCATTGTGGGGACCTGCCGATATGCGGATCCCGCTGCCATAGACGCGGCGCTGACCGCGGCCAAGTCCGCGTCTCATGACTGGGACACGATGTGCGGCGAGGCCCGCGCCGCGATCCTCGACCGTGCCGCCGATCTGTTCGAGGCCGACCGCGCCGCCCTGATCGGATTGATGGTGCGTGAAGCCGGCAAGACCCTTGCCAATGCCCAAGGCGATCTGCGTGAGGCCGTGGATCATCTCCGCTATGCGGCGGCCGAAGCGCGCCGGACCTTTGCCTCACCGCTCGAGCTCAAGGGCCCGACCGGCGAGCGCAACGAGCTGTCGCTCCATGGCCGCGGTGTCTTCGCCTGCATCTCGCCCTGGAACTTCCCGCTGGCCATCTTCACTGGCCAGGTCGCGGGCGCCCTTGCCGCTGGCAATGCCGTGGTGGCGAAGCCAGCGGAGCAGACTCCACTCACCGCTGTCCGCGCGGTCAAACACTTGCATGCGGCAGGTGTGCCCGTCGACGTGCTCCACCTCCTGCCTGGGCGAGGCGAGACGGTTGGCGCGGCCCTGATTCGCGACCGGCGCATCGACGGTGTCGCCTTCACCGGCGGCACCAATACGGGGCTTACCATCAACCGGACGCTCGCCGCGCGTGACGGTCCCATCGTCAAGCTGATCGCTGAGACCGGCGGCCTGAATTGCATGATTGTGGACTCCTCCGCGCTGCCGGAGCAGGTGGTGGACGACGCGTTGGCGTCAGCCTTCGACAGCGCCGGCCAGCGTTGCTCGGCGCTGCGTGTCCTTTTCCTCCAGGAGGACGTGGCCGGAAGCATGATCGACATGCTGCTCGGCGCGGCGCGGGAACTCACGATCGGCGATCCCCTCGACTATGCGACCGATGTTGGCCCGGTGATCGACGCCGAGGCGAAGGCGGCACTCGATCGGCACAAGGCGCGCATGCGGCACGAGAATCGCGAGTTGCTCGATCTCCCTTTGCCGCAGACTTGCGCGCGCGGCACATATGTCGCGCCTGCCATCTTTGCCATACCGTCGCTCAAGCTGCTCGAGCGGGAAGTGTTTGGGCCGATCCTGCATGTGATCACCTTCGCCGGCGATCGGTTGGCCGAAGTGTGCGAAGCGATCAACGCCACCGGCTACGGGCTGACGCTCGGGCTCCATACTCGCGTGCAGGCGAGGGCAGACTTCGTGGCGGAGCGTGTGAAAGTCGGAAACCTTTATGTGAATCGCAATCAGATCGGCGCCGTCGTGGACGTGCAGCCCTTCGGCGGGGAGGGGCTATCCGGCACGGGGCCAAAAACCGGGGGTCGCAACTACCTGAGGGGCTTTGCGCTGGAGCGGGTGCGGACGACCGACCTCACCGCCTCTGGCGGCGATGCTGCCTTGCTCGCGGCTGCGGCTGATGAGGACGAGCCTTCCGCCTGACCATTGCCGGCTGGCATGGGAGGGTCCATCTTTAGTGTCGGGGGCACGCCGATTGGAGGCCTGAACTATGGCGGCTCAGTCGAAGACGCCGGCGAAAACGGGGGGCGGGGGCGCTGTCGAAGCGACGCGCTCGAGCGGCGCCGAGGTCGACGCGTTTCTGGCTCGTGTGAAATCCATGACGCCGACGGTCTCTGGCCGCGGCCGGCTGATCTTCGCCATGGACGCGACCATGAGCCGGCAACCTACCTGGGACCTCGCGCTTAAGCTCCAGGCCGACATGTTCCGTGCTGTAAAGGAGGTTGGTGGCCTCGACGTGCAGCTTGTCTATTTCAGGGGCTTAAGCGAGACGCAAGCGAGCAAATGGGTCGGCGATCCGGAGGCGCTGGCCCGGCTGATGGCGCGCGTCTCCTGCGAGGGTGGCTTCACGCAGATCCGCAAGGTGCTCGCCCATGCCGGCCGCGAAAGCAAGCGAGCGAAGGTCAATGCCGTCGTCTATGTCGGCGATTGCATGGAGGAGGACATCGACGAGCTCTGCGCGCGCGCCGGTGAACTCGCGCTGCTCGGTGTGCCGATGTTCCTCTTTCAGGAGGGGCGTGAGCCGAAAGCCGAGCGCGCCTTCAAGGAGATCGCCCGGCTCACGCGCGGCGCCTATTGCCATTTCGACGCTGGATCGGCCCGGCAACTCCGCGAGCTACTGGCGGCGGTTGCGGTCTACGCCACGGGCGGCCGTAAGGCCCTGCAAGACTACGGCGCGGCGACGAAGAGCGGTGCGGCGGTGCGCCTCCTCGAACAGCTCGCCTGACAAACCCCAATGCCAGCCTTCCTTGCCGGTCTTGCGGCTCTTCTGTTTCTCATCTTCGGCGCCCGCCTGCTCGCCTCAGCAAATCCACAGAAACTCGCCGCAGGCATGCGCATGGCTGGGGGAGTCGCCCTCCTCTTGGTGGCTGCCTTCCTGCTCGTGCGTGGAGCGTTGCCGCTCGCCATTCCTCTCGTACTGTTCGGCTTTGCCCTGCTCAGGCTGCCGCTCGGCTCCTGGTTCGGGTCAAGTGGTCCCTTCGGGTCTTCACGCAAATCGCCGGGGCAGAAATCCAAGGTGCGCACCGACGCGCTCGAGATGGAGCTCGACCACGACAGCGGACAGATGGAGGGAAGATGCCTCAAGGGACAGTTCGCGGGAAGGACGCTGTCCTCACTGAGCGACGGTGAGCTATTGCTCCTACTTGCGGAGCTGCGCGATACGGATGCACAAGGTGCGGCTCTGATCGAGGCTTATCTTGACCAGCGCGCGCAAGGCTGGCGCGAGAAGGGCGGGGACGATGCGGCCAGGGAACAGGCGAGGGCGCCGCGTGGGGGGCGAATTCGCATGGCGCCGGATGAGGCTTATGCCGTGCTTGGGCTGGGGAAAGGCGCGAGCGAGGGGGAAATCCGTGCCGCGCATCGGAAGCTGATGATGAAGCTTCACCCCGACCAGGGCGGATCGACCTATCTTGCTGCCCGCATCAACGAGGCAAAGGAAGTCCTGCTCGGTCGGAAATGAGCTTCGGATTTGCCTGCCCCCCACAATCCCGGTCATGCCCGGCCTTGTGCCGGGCATCCACGAATTTAGGCCAGTCGTGGAAAGACGTGGATCGCCCGGGACAAGCCCGGCCATGACGAAGAATCCTAATTGGCGCGCATCACCACGCAGTCGAAGGACATGCGTTTGAGCTCGGCGCAAGTGCTTCGTGCGCCGTCCTGCGAGAAGCCGGCAAATCGCGCCCGGTACCACTGCGTTTCGTCCTTTTGGAAGGGGATGGCGAGCGGCTGGTGGCCGTCGAGCAGCGCCGTGGCACGGCCCCGAACCTCACCGAGGCGGCTCTCTGCCTCGGCCTGCGAGGTGTAGGCACCGACCTGCACGTGGTAGGCGCCGGTGACTTTTTCCAACTTGCTTGAGCTTGCGGGCGTGGCACTGGCGGCTGTAGGCTTTGCGGGGGCGGGGGCAGGCGCGAGCTTCGCCGGACTTTCAGGAGCACTGTCGTTGCTGGGGCTTACCGGCTCCGCCGCAGGAGCCGCAGAGGCAAGCGCAAACACCTGCTTCTTGGCTGGGACCGGTGGTGGCGCCGGTGGAGGTGTTTCGAAGCTTGCGACCAAGGGCGCCGCTACAGGCTTGCCAGCCGCTGCCTTGGGGAAGGACTGGTCGAGCAGCGACCGCATGGCGGCGTCGCGCTGGCCGCCGGTCCTGCCGCCAAGCACGACCGCCACTAGGTGCTTATCGTCGCGCCGCACGGAAGCGGCGAGGTTGAAGCCGGCGAGCCGGGTGTAGCCAGTCTTGATGCCGTCGGTGCCCTTGTAGCGGAACAACAGGTGGTTGTGATTGCGGTAGCGTCTGCCATTGTAGGTGAAATATTTGGTCTGGAAGCAGCCGTAATATTCCGGGAAGTCGCGGATCAGATGCTGTGCCAAGATCGCCATGTCGCGCGCCGACGTCACCTGCTCGTCGATCGGCAGCCCCGAGGCATTGCGGAACACCGTGGACATCATGCCGAGGGCGTGAGCCTTCTCCGTCATCAGCCGGGCGAAGTTTTCCTCAGTGCCGGCGAGGTTTTCGGCGATGGTCACCGCGGCGTCATTGGCGGAAAGGGTAACGAGCGCGTTGACGGCGTCGGCGGCGCGGATGGTGTTGCCGGGCTTCAGGTTGAGCTTGGTTGGCGATTGGCTCGCGGCGTGGGGCGTCACCACAAGCTCAGAGTCGGGAGTGATGGCGCCTGAGCGCAGATAGGTGAAGAGGACGTAGAGGGTCATCATCTTGGTGAGCGAGGCGGGAACCCGCGGAGCGTCAGGGGACTGCTCGTATAGGGTGTGGCCCGAATTCATGTCGACGACGAGCGCCGCCGCAATCGCGTTGCCACGCGACGAGCGTGTCCTTGGCTTCGCCAGTGCCGCAGTCGAGGGCGCCACCATCGCCAGTGCGAGTATTAACGCAAGCGGGCGCCATGCGCGCGGCCGCGGCTCCGCCCAATGTCTACCCTCCCGGATATTCACCCCGCCCTCGAAGGCCCTTTGGCCTCGCCCCGTCTTCGAATATTCCTACCGCCACCCACGACACACGAGTTTTGTCGCAACTTGCTGGCGCGATTGGGTGCGGAAGAAGGCTAAAATCCGGCGATTGCCAAAGCGTTAAATACGCCATAGGCAATGCTTATTGTGCACTGCAAAAATTTCTCTTGACCGTTTATTGTGCAATGCAGTATGTAAGTTTCGCCACGCAGGATCGGTTTTTTTCAGAGAGGGCTCATGATGCTTAAAGGTTTCGAAGAGTTTCAGAAAGTGGGTAAGGACGGCTTTGATGCGGCAGTCAAGTCGTTGGGGGAGATGAACAAGGGCTTCCAGGCCATCGCTGCCGAGGTCACCGATTATTCCAAGAAGGCGTTCGAGGACGGCACGCGCGCTTTCGAGCAACTCATCGGCGCGAAGTCGGTAGAGCAGGCCGTCGAGATTCAGTCGCAGTATGCCAAGAAGGCGTACGACACCTATATCGCCGAGGTCTCCAAGCTTGGTGAGATGTATGCCGGCCTGGCCCGCGATGCCTACAAGCCGGTCGAGACTGCCTTGACCAAGAAGGTCGCCTAACACCTCCTGCCAGACTCCATCTGGTCCATCGAAAAGACCCGGGGATTGATCCCCGGGTCTTTTTTTTTGCCGTTTTCCTGTCAGCAATCGGCACTATTTTATGGAACGTCGGACGCGCCGATTTGCTGCGGCTTGCATGAAGCCGCTAGAATGGATCAGGATATCGATCGCTTAAACGACCAATTGGTCGGCTTGGCAGATGAAGAACAAGACGCCATATAGGGGTTGACGATGGCGCGGAACGGCGACACTCGCCGGGGCGGCGACACCGGCACTCATATCATCACCAAGACGCGTCCGAAGACGAAGCGGCCGGGCCTCTACAAGGTGCTGCTTCTCAACGACGACTTCACGCCGATGGATTTCGTCGTGTACGTGCTCGAACGCTTCTTCAATAAGCCGCCCGAAGAGGCGACTCGCATTATGCTGCACGTCCACCAGAAGGGCGTCGGCATTTGTGGAGTCTACACATTCGAGGTGGCTGAGACTAAAGTAGCCCAGGTGACAAGCTTTGCCCGTCAGCACGAGCACCCGCTACAATGCACCATGGAGAAAGAGTGAGGATCTAGGTGGCTTCCTTTTCTTCCAGTCTGGAACAGGCCTTACGGCGCGCGCTGCAATACGCCAATGAGCGCAGTCACGAATATGCGACGCTGGAGCATCTGCTTCTGTCATTGCTCGATGATCGCGATGCTGCGGCGGTAATGCGTGCTTGCGACGTCGATCTCGACCTGTTGCGCGACAAGCTCACCGGATATCTCGACAACGAGCTGGCGGGCCTGGTGCTCGATTCTCATAACGAAGCCCAGCCGACAGCCGGATTCCAGCGCGTGATCCACCGCGCCGTCGCCCATGTGCAATCCTCGGGCCGCGAGGAGGTGACCGGCGCCAATGTGCTCGTCGCGATTTTCGCCGAGCGGGAAAGCCACGCCGCCTTCTTCCTGCAAGAGCAGCACATGACCCGCTTTGATGCAGTCAACTATATCAGCCATGGCATCGCCAAGCGGGCTGGGATGTCGGAGCCGCGCACCGTGCGCGGCGTGGAAGAGGATGCAGCGACTGTCGAGGGCGGTGAGGAGAAGAAGCGCGGTGCCGATGCGCTCGAGGTCTATTGCATCAACTTGAACCAGAAGGCCCGCGCCGGCCGGATCGATCCCTTGATCGGCCGCGGGCCCGAGATCCAGCGCACCATCCAGGTGCTCTGCCGCCGGCAGAAAAACAACCCCCTGTTCGTGGGCGACCCTGGCGTCGGCAAGACGGCGATCGCGGAGGGCTTGGCGCGCCGCATCGTTATGGGCGACGTGCCGGAGGTGCTCGGGGAATCCACGATCTTCCAGCTCGACATGGGCGCGCTGCTCGCCGGCACGCGCTATCGCGGCGATTTCGAGGAGCGGCTCAAGGCGGTGATGCGGGAGATCGAGGCCTATCCCGGCGCCATCATGTTCATCGACGAGATTCACACGGTGATCGGCGCTGGCGCTACCTCCGGCGGCGCCATGGACGCCTCGAACCTGCTCAAGCCGGCGCTGCAGTCAGGCACGCTCCGCTGCATCGGTTCGACCACCTACAAGGAGTACCGGCAGCACTTCGAGAAGGACCGGGCGCTCGTGCGCCGGTTTCAGAAGATCGACGTGAACGAACCTTCCGTCCCCGATGCGATAGAGATCCTCAAAGGTTTGAAGCCCTATTTCGAGGACTTCCACCGGGTCCGCTACACGCGCCAGGCGATCAAGTCGGCGGTCGAGCTTTCGGCCAAATACATTCACGACCGGAAGCTGCCCGATAAGGCCATCGACGTGATCGACGAGACCGGCGCGTCGCAAATGCTGCTGCCGGAACGCCAGCGGCGGAAGATCATCGGCGTCAAGGAGGTGGAGTCGACTATTGCCACCATGGCGCGCATCCCGCCAAAGACGGTGTCAAAGTCCGACGCCGAGGTGTTGCGCGCCATCGATCAGGATTTGAAGCGAGTGGTGTTCGGCCAGGACCGGGCGATCGAGGCGCTCGCCGCCGCGATCAAGCTGTCACGCGCCGGCTTGCGCGAGCCTGAGAAGCCGATCGGGTGCTACATGTTCTCCGGCCCCACCGGCGTCGGCAAGACCGAGGTCGCCCGCCAGCTCGCCAATCTGCTTGGCGTCGAGCTACTCCGGTTCGACATGAGCGCGTATATGGAGCGGCACACGGTGTCGCGGCTGATCGGCGCGC
>Ga0187815_10001772_pt1 | contig 10135 bp, 12 predicted proteins | sample NC_S_5_FD_132962 | JGI IMG/M metagenome (GOLD analysis project Ga0187815, IMG submission 132962) | Wetland sediment microbial communities from Neuse River Estuary, North Carolina, USA - ASW-S_5 | ecosystem: Environmental > Aquatic > Freshwater > Wetlands > Sediment | place: USA: North Carolina...
ATCTTTCAGGACGGAGGCTTCCAGCTTCCTGATTGCATAGGGAGCAAAGGCGGCCTTCCCGCCATCTGAAGGTGGAGGTGGTCCTTTCAAGAAGTTGTATATCGAGCCAGGGAGGGCGCTGGTCGGGGCGCTAGCAAGGAAGTCAAGAAGGGGGACGCTCCTGTAGTTACGGGCTAAGGTCGTGTCTGAGACTAGGACGAATCTTACCATGTCGGGAAGTTCTCCTCATCGAGTGGCGCCTTAAAAATTCACTAGTGTCAGTATAGAACGGGCCCGTGGCACTGCCGCTGGGATTAGCGTACTTCCCCAATCCCGGCTAGGGTGCGGTTAGAGGCAGCAGAAAAGTCGTAGTCCTTGGCGTCATATCCGGACTTGCAATGCGCGTCTCTGTGCTTTATGAGAAGCCATGCCTCTTTCCCCCCTCCGAGGCCTTTAGTCCTCACAAGAGCGAAGGAGCCACTGAGCTTCTTGCCGTAGAGAGTAAACTTCAGGATTCCGTCACGGAGGCCGGCTCGGGCGACCTCTTCAGCCTCGTCTCTGGAAGTCACCAACTTTCTAGTTCCCTTGGCAATCTCCACCTCAGGGGTGAAGGTGCCCTCGTCCCAGATCATCACCGTTCCCGCGCCGTAGCTCCCCGGCTGGATGGTCCCTTCGAATTTCCTGTATTCGAGTTCATGCGGACCTGTGGGCATAGCCAGCCTTCTTACTTCCGGGTCCAGGGTCGGGCCCTTTGGGATAGACCATGAAGGCATCACGCCCCCTATCTCGAGCCTGAAGTCGTAGTGCAAGGCTGTGGCCTTGTGCTTCTGGACCACGAAGGCGAAAAGGCCTCTTTTAGAGCTCAAACCTTGCAAGACATGCGTCCGGAGTAACGCGGACTTTGATTGTCAGACCCAACTCCTCTTCCAAGAGGCCCCTGAGCATTCCTTCGTAATAGCTCGACCATTTCAGCCCATGTCCGTGTCGTATCAAGACCACATGCCTTCGACCTTCGACGCTGTCCTCATAGCTATAGCGTCCCCCGTATTTCCCGAAAAGTTGGATGAATCCAAGCGCGGTTGTCACTGTAAAATCGAGGAAGATGGTCTCGATGGCTTGTCTAGCTGACTGTCGCACGACGCGTCTTCCCAGCTCCCTCGCCTCATCGATAGACTCCTTTTCCATGAGTTCTACAAAGAGCCAGGGCGTCATGGCGGCGATGCCGAACTTCTCAGCATAGACATCCCAGTCCACGAACTTCCTCAGCGACCTGTTGACCAGTGAGTTGACCGTTACCTTCTCCTCGTCTGCGATCTTCTGGATTACTTCGTCAAGCCCTTTTTCAAGACGGATCGTCCGCGTGACGCTCGACTTTGGCATCGCAACCCCGCTGAGGAGGTGCCCCTCATTTAGGTGTTCGTTTGTGTTCGTATGTGTTCTTATGTGTACTATTGTCTCACGTCAACCAACATTTGCAAACCTAAGGTATTTTTGGGAGGCGTTCTCGAGGAAACAAACAGGTAGTGCCTTGAACTCATGCCAAGCCGCACCAGAAGCTCATTGAAACTGCTTTCAAAGGAAATCCTCGTCGGACACATCGAGAGCGGCGCGAGACTCGCCCAGGTGGTCGTGAAGATGAACGACGAAGTGGGAGCGATGGCGAATGTGAACGCCCTCATGGCGACCATGAAGGTCGACGTCAGGCAAAGCCTTACCTATTCTATGCCGAACGAACCATATGCGATCTACAACGCTTTCGTGTCACTAATAGACCCGAGGGTCTCCTTGGACCAACTCGTGGAGAGGCTCAGACAGTCAGTCTTCGTGTTAGATGCGCAGGCCTTCGAAGGGAGAGAGGGCGCGGTTGTTGATACCATCTCCTTCCCGGTCAACTGGCAAGGAAGGAGGGTCGTCATCTTGGCCCAGCATGCCATGGCTCAAATGCTTGAAGGCATCCGCTCCGTACTCGGATCTGGGGCTGATGTCATCCTCTATGAGCTGGGAACGGAGTACGGAAGAGACCTGGCGGGGTATTTCATCAGCAAGCTGGGCAAAGAGTACCTGGTACGCAACTATGACTATGAGCTCAATGTCCTCGCCGCTACGGGATGGGGGATTCCGGAATTGGTCGGATCCAAGGACGACTTCCCCAACATGACGATCAGACTCTCATCATGTTTAGAATGCGATGGCAGGAATTCTAAACAAGCGGTGTGTAGCTTCATGAGGGGCTTCTTGACTGGGGTTTTCGGCAACATAGCAGGGCGTACCGTTCACTGCGAAGAGCCTCAGTGCATTGCAAAAGGAGATTCAAGCTGTCAGTTCGAGCTGCACAGCGGAAGAAATATCCTGACTCGGTAGGCAATCTTTCCTCCCTCATACAATCCCACCACGGCCCTAGAGTCTCAACATGGGAACAGAATAGGTTCTGCTGTAAGTGTTTGTACTCGCAATCATTCTTGCGAAAGTGCCTGACTCCGGGACCTGCTCCTTGGGAACCTTGCTTCCCTGATGTAACGCAGCAGGGAGCCGTAGTCCTGTTTGATCCTCTTTGTCACAAGGGAAGTGGTGAGGTCTGATGCCAAGACATCAAGGTCACGCAGAACTGAGTCTCTCATCTCAAGCACATCCGTGTCGATGACCTCCATGAAATAATGGTATGTGCCGAGGGTCTCTGAGGCTCTGACGATTCTGGGATCTGTGCTGATTAGTTCGTTGAGCTTTCGTGCGTATCCAATTCCACGCGCCGTGGTTGACCCAACGTATGCCTGAGCCCTAAGCCCGAGCTTGGACCAGTCAATCTCAACTGCTTGCTTCAATACTCTTTCCCTGGTGAGAGATCTGATTCGTTTTGCGACTGTCCTTTGGTCTACATGGAATTTTTGAGCGATTTCCTTGTAATTGGTTCCGGGATTCTGGACCAGCGCTTCCAACAGCAGAAGGTCGAGCTCGTCCGCCTCGAATGGCTTCTCTGACAAGGTCTAGGTTGTCTCTGGCTTGAACTCTCAGGCTTAAGGGTATTCTTCAGCAGGCTTGGCTCCTACGATTCCGTGAGGAAGCTGAGACTAGCCCCACTTACTCTGCGAAAGGTAGAGGGGGTTGCCATCTGGGTCCGTGAAGAAGGCCAACCTCATCTGGCCATCATCGGAGATTCGCGAGAACGACACCCCCTTTGCTTTTCAGGTCGTCCAAAGCCCTATCGAGATTGTCAACGGAGAAGCCGATGGACATGTTCTCTGACTTGGCCGGCACCCGTCCGCTACTGCTGAAAGGGTGCAAAGCAATAATCGTTCCGGGAGCTTCAACCTGTGCAAATTGGTCGCCGTAGTGGGCTTTCAGGTTGAGCCCCACAACATTGGTGTAGAATCGAATTGCCTTTTCAATGTCATTGACCAAGACAGTGACGTTGGCCTCCTTGATCATGGTTTTCTTGTTCCCTCCCCTGTTGATATGAGTCTTCGCCTTGTCCATTCAGGGCCCGGTGGCACGCGCCCGACAGGATTGTGCGATTTGGGGCTAGATTCTTCGGGACCCGCACTCTATTGGCGCTATTTGCTAGAGTACATCTCGGGAGCACCTACCACTCGGGAATAGGCGCCCTGTCCCATGCGGATTTTCAAAATCTAGTGCGTCTCAAATGAGAATCTTGCCCCGGCCAAGATTGGAGCAGCCAAGTGGGTGCCCTTCCTAAACCTCCTTCTCGCCGGGAACAAGTCCTCTGGAAGGTCCTACACGCTTCTCTTGCATTTTCGACTTCTAACCACCAGCAACCTGGGCAAGTATATCCACTTCAACGTCGTTCTGTAGCTGCGGGTTGCCGTTTGCAGACACCCCGTCAACCAAGAAGAGCATCGTCGGAAACATGCCTTTGAGACTTGGATGCAACCTAACCAAAGCAACCTTGAGATCTGAGAGATAGGCTGGGTTACTCAGCGTGAGTGTTTCCTTTTTCGTACCTATCGCAGTTGTAGGCATTCCGAAGTAGACCACCCGGATGTCAATTCCGGTTGGGCTACCCGATTGATCAGATGTCTCGGATGCCCGGGAAACTGTTGACGAATCAAGGGTCATGGTGGATTCATTCCTGTCATAGGGCGAAGGGGACCATGACGAGAGTACGTAGGCCCCCGCCGCAAGAGCCAACAGAACCGCGGCACCGCTGAGGACCTTGATTATCACATTCCGCCTGGCTTGATCCACAGGACGAGGGTTGCCTCTTGACATCCTGTGTCACCCACCTGCCATGACTATGACAGTGCCTTTCATCCAAGGGTGGATTGTGCAATAGTAGGTGTAGGTGCCTGGACTCGTGAAGGTGTGGGTGTAGGTCTGGCCGGGTTCTATGTATCCCGAGTTGAAGCTGTTGTCTGTGGCCGTGACCGTATGCTCGGCGCTATCGTTGTTCGTCCAGACCACCGTGTTGTTTACGCCTACGACCACGGTGATTGCAGATGGGGAGAAGTATGTGGATGTCGTGTTCAGAGCTGACCCGGAGTTGATTGCAATTCCCACGCTGCCCGTTGGAGCTGCGCTGGAGGTCTCAGAAGAAGATGACGTGCTAGTGGTAGAGGTGCCGCCGGCAGCGCTTACTTTGAAGACCCCGACGGCCCCGATGGAGGCATAGGCGAAGGCATGGTTGACGAACGGGTTCTCTCCTCCCGCGTCCGGGAAGTACATGTCAACAATCGCCCCTCCTGAGGGTGGGATGTTGAGAGTCTGGAGGCCGTGTTCCATGTTCGCCGGATTCCCGTCGATGTAGACCGTATCCATCAGGTCCCCGATGACGTGGAACGCCTCCCATAGGCTGGGCCCGACATTGAGAATGTAGAGCCTGACGAGCTGGTTTGGCTCTACGAGAAGTGGTGACTTTTGGAATTGGAACGCGGTACCGTTGAACGTAACGTAATCTGGCGTGGCGGCGAGCATCTTGGTGAGGTTGCCCGAATAGTGACCGTCCGCACCCGGATTGGAGCTCAAGTACCATTCGTTCTCAACCAAGACATACTGTCCGCCGGTCGCTGCTGGCAACGGGGTCTGAGGATTTACTATGATTGCTCCGAACATACCGTTGGCGATATGTTCGAGAACCGGGGCAGTCCCGCAGTGGTACATGAAGATCCCTGGGTAGTTCACCGTGAAGTTGAAGGTCTTGGACCCGCCAGGTGGGACAGTCGCATAGTCGGTGGACCAGTCGACCTGTGCGGCGTGGAAGTCGATGGAATGGGCTGCAGAAGTGGGGTTGTACAACGTGAAATCGATCGTATCACCCTGATTGACCCAAACAGTGGGGCCAGGAACTGTGCCATTGAAGGTCCAGGCATCGTAAGTGACGTTAGCTGCTATTTTCACCGGTGCGTTTGTTACAATTAAGCTGAAATGTCTCGTCGTCGGTATTACAGGTGCCTCTGCCTGCGCTTGAGAACTGCTCTGGCTCGCCACCGTCGCAACAGTTCTCGATTGCAGGGCGCTTACCTCGCTCTGAAGGCTGGAAATCTGGCTGCTCATCGTCTGGGAGGAATCTATGTAGAGTATTCCCCCCGCCGCCAAGGCCAGAATCACCAATATCGTTAGCACTTGGACTGATGAAATTCCTCGTATCTCGGGCCCTGAGATTCTCATCCAGTCCGGCTCTTGAGAGCGCGATTTGGTTAAGCCTTGGCCCTTAGATTTGAGGGATGCAGGGTCCAAGAGCAGTCCACATTTGAAATACGACCGATTCGGGCCGTCGTCCGTGATAGAGGCCGTACTTGAGTGCCCTCAGCCCCACGGGTGGATAAGGCTCGCCGCTGAACGTTACGGTGCGTCCATTGAGATTCTTGATTCGAAAATCCTGCCGGGGGGCATCGTCGAGCATCTCTTCGAACTTCAGGTCGATCCAGGCAGCATGGAGGATCTGATGAAAATGGTTCAGGGCGACAGGGACGTGATCGACGTGGACTTCATGAGATCCAAGGCTGGGCATGTCTATGGTTCAGTTTCGTCCAGGCGATGCACCGTTTGTAAGCAGGTGGCCAAGTCAAAGTGCTTCCTCTCCTCCCTTGTGATCGGAACCCAGGGCCAGCCTCACTGGACGGTTCTCGGGGGAAAGGATTCGTACAGGGAGTTGGTGAATGGACTGGAAAAATCCAAGATCCCCTACCACCTGATGCTCCTGAAAGAGCTACACGAGAGTGAACTGCTAACGAGCCGCCAGGAGGAGATACTTTCAATCGCCTTTGAGAGCGGCTATCTCGACTTCCCTAAGAGAATAGGTCTCAAAGGGCTTGCGCTCAGGACCGGCGTAAAGGAGTCAACTCTCGCAGAAATTCTTCGAAGGGGACAGAGGAAGATAGTGCATGATTACTTGGATAGGAAAACCCATCGCGCGAAGCAGGACTGACTGTTGCTCTACGGTTGGCTTTGAAATGTCAAAAATAGTTCAGTGAAAAACTCGATGATCACAGCCATAATCAACGCGAGGATATTCGACGGTGACCGAGTTATCGACGACACAACCGTAGTGATCAACGGGGCGCTCATACAGGCAGTGGGCGGCGAGGTACCAGCCGGGGCAAGAGTCATCAATGGCCACGGCGCAACGCTCATGCCCGGCCTAATCGACTCTCACGTTCATACTGACATGCACGGCTTGCGTGACGCCTTGTTGTTTGGCGTCACCACGGAGCTGGAGATGAACGGTCATTGGACAAAGAAGAAGCGCAAGGAAATCGATGAGCGAAGCGATATCGCGGATTTGCGTTCCTCCGGGATGGGGATCACTCCTCCAAGAGGTCACCCAACCGAATACATGAGTTCGAGCAGCAATTTGCTCATACGATTGTTTTACCGTTATCCGTGCGTCTCGACTGCCGACGAAGCTATCAAATTCGTAGACAAACAGATCGCTCAAGGCGCCGACTACATCAAGATCTTCATCGAGGACGGATCATGCATCGGTTTCCCCGGCCTTCCAGTGCTTGATGACGAGATCCTCATCGCAGCCGTGAAGGAAGCCCATCGAATTAGAAGGATGGCCATCGCCCACGTAACGACTGCCGAAGGTGGCCAACGGGCTGTTGCGGCAGGAGTAGATGGGTTGGCGCACTTGTTCTTTGATAGTCGCCCGACCCCCAAGTTTGTGGATGCCATCGTATCCTCGGGTGCGTTTGTCATTCCCACTTTGGTGACGATTTCATCAGCCGTTGGAAACAACGCATCTGCCTTGGCCGCGGACCAGAGAGTTAGTTCGAGGTTGAGTCAGAGTTGGATCGACGCGCTCTCTCGCAGCATGAACGTCTACCCACAAGGTAAGCTTGAGGATTCTTACGCTGGCGTCAAAGCCCTACATGAGGCGGGTGTGGACATCCTCGCCGGCTGCGATGTATCCGAACCCATCCCTAGCCTCGGTGGGCTCGCTCACGGCGCCAGCCTGCATCAGGAACTGCAGTTTCTGGCCGCGGCGGGCCTATCCCCACTCGAAGCACTCAGGGCGGCGACCTCTGTCCCTGCACGCAGGTTTGGCCTCACCGATAGGGGAAGAATCGCTCCGGGGGCACGTTCTGACCTGCTGCTGGTCGACGGGGACCCAACGACGAGAATCTCCGACACTCTGTCCATCCGGACCGTGTGGCGGCAGGGTGTCCAACTCAACGGGTAGACCATGGAGAGTGTTGGAACCAGCCTCGGGAATCGATTGCCTGATGTAAATATCGCGCTGTATTCAGTGACAAAAGACGCTAATGGTGAAACATAAGGCTGAGATCGCAGTAGTTGTCTCCGTCATCGCGTTCTTCACGGTCCCGGTCATCCCGACCAACCACTACCGCAGCACATTACGGGTGCCACCTCTTGGTTCGCGGTGCCAGGCTGATCCAAGCGGGTCGTATTGTGGGGAGACGTTCACTAACGGGACCGCCTACCTGAACTCCAGTACCTACGAAAAGCTGGCACACGATCCCTATTCGATTCTCTGTGGAAGCGGCGTGTTCGAGGGTTCGATGGTATTGCTTACTTGCCAGCTTCCGCCGACACGGTGGCAGTCGCTAGCCTATTGGCTCACCGGCTATGGCTGGTCCTACACCGAAGGAAGCAGTGGTGGACTGCACTACTAATAACCAGAAACGACCCCTGTTTACTAATCGGAGTTCATTCTGAGCTATTATTCCTTGCCCCGGCCGGGCTTTGCACCAGCGCGTTAAATGCCCTGCAAGGACCACACTCGTATTAACAACCTAGATGTGGGCGACCGATCGAGGCTTCGTGTCGCCTTGCAGTAAGGACAACGCACTGCAGCGTGGCGCCCTGGCCGGGAATTGTCAGCCTATGTAGGTGCCCCAACCTTGCTCGCGTCAGCTCGTCCTAACATCTGCGGCCGAAATCGTTGCAGATTCGTTTGCCTGAAGACGGTTGATTGGTGCGAGCGAACGTACGCTCCTGTATATAGCGTAACCGAAGAGCATCGCCACCGCATTGTATGGAATTTGTGCGTAGGTGAGGGGGCCGACCGTGGATGGTACGCCTACCAAGACTTCCGCTATTGTCACAAGGGGCAGACCGAGGGTGGCTAGCAGGCCCAACCCAAACCACTTCAAAGTTCCTCGAAGGTTCGGACTTGTCGATCTTCTGGCTCCTATCAGCATGGGCGGAGCGCCTATGACCGTCAACAACAGCAGGCCCAGTACGACAGAGCTTCCGGTGTTGCTGCTTGTGATTTCGCCATAGGCGCCGAATATCTCGACCAAGACGAGCGCTGTCCAGGCCGCGAAGCGGACCCGTCCCCAATGCAGTATGTTCCTCAGGAGTGGGTCTGACCTCCTCGCGACGGGAACTGTAGAATCGACGAATGCAAAAAGCACCAGGGCAAGGGCAATTACAGGGAGATTGCTCAGAATGATGATCGTAACGCTGTTGGTAGTTGGCGTGGGCACGACAGCCGCAAAAAGGACTATGGATACAACGCCAAGCCACAGGACTTGGCTGCGGTAGATGCGGCCGACCAAGGCTCGCCTGATGTCGAATGCCCAATACGCCGCATAGGCGAAAATGGCTGCAGCAGCAGCGTACGATACGATTACCAAGGCTGGCTCAAGGCTATCTGACATAGGCGCTTACCTCCATACCATTCTTCGTCAGTGAGAAGTTGAAGTATCCAGGCTGGGGCGGAGTTCCGCGCATCTTCCTCACCCGCAGCAGCGGGAGAACCTTCAGCCCCTTCTCGTAGAGCTTCATCTCGACCACTCCGTCGAAAAGTTGCTGCATCGCGGCGATGACCTGGGGCTGGTGCATCCCCTCCTCAAGTGTGGCCAGCAACACGGCGTCGTACTGCTTGACGTCTGCCAAGAGCTGGCTCAGGAATCGGTAGATTGTTTCGGGCTGGTTGAGCATCAGCAGCGAAGAGATTGCGTCGATGACGATCCTAGTCCTGCGACCTGCGTTCTGCTTCAGGGTCTCCTTGATGTTGAAAGAAAGGCCTGCAAGGTCGTTGACATCATACTTGATTTGGCCGCCGTCGGAGGCGCACCATAACGGCACTCTCTGTTGGGTGTCTATCCCGAACCCTTTCTCGTCCTGAAGTACCTCCTTCACTGAAAGCCTCGTCACATAGAGACAGAAGTCTCCCTGGATGAGGCCCGAATAGGTGAACCAATAGCCCAGTGCCTCTTTTCCTATTCCTGGTGGTCCAACGACGAGAATGGCAGACTTGTCGGGGTAACCATCAGCCAGCAGTTTGTCGAGAGCGGGAACCCCGCTGGAGGCCAAACGGCATTACATTGATGAAAGTCGAGTTAAAGCTATTCCAGCCCTAGTCATCTTATAGAGTGGCCCTTGGCGGGTGCAATGCCCTTCGAGAATAAGTGGATTTGGGTTCGTTTCATGTTGAAGAACCTGCCCCGGCCGGGATTAGGGCATCCAAATGGATGCTGTTTCCCCAAGCGCGAACTGTGGGAAAGGGTCGCGAACGACCCTATCGCACGGAAACACGTACACCTAACAGCGTTGGGATGAACATCATCTGCGGCGGGGCCCTGTCCATTTGCCAGTACGCCCCGATGATTTCTCCGAGGTGATGAGCTTGTTCGAATGAGCTCTGAAAGAACACGTCCTCAAGAGTGTAACGTCCAGGTATCCAAGGAACCTTGACGATGCGATGCAATTCGGCGTCACTCAAACCAGCCAT
>Ga0187815_10001773_pt1 | contig 10128 bp, 7 predicted proteins | sample NC_S_5_FD_132962 | JGI IMG/M metagenome (GOLD analysis project Ga0187815, IMG submission 132962) | Wetland sediment microbial communities from Neuse River Estuary, North Carolina, USA - ASW-S_5 | ecosystem: Environmental > Aquatic > Freshwater > Wetlands > Sediment | place: USA: North Carolina...
CTAGCTGGCCGCGCGGCGGCTTTTCGCCTTCGATCTCGAAGCTGGCGCGGCTGTCCGCGAGCAAAAGGAAACTGGCCGCGCGCGCGACCACGTTCGCGCCGGTGCGTCCAATGACCTCGTTCGCCTTGGTTCCGAGCGCGCGCGCGCCGAAGTCGGTGAGCGCCTGCGTCCTGCGAATGACAGGGCAGAAGGCCGGCGTGCCGAGCAGGTTATCGCGCACCTTGTGACGACGGGACAACCGCGGCGTTGCCGTGAAATAAAGGCGGTCGTCCAGCAGATCGGTGAAACTCGCCTCCGCCGCATCGGGAATGTCGAGCGTCCGGCCGGTGAGGAATTCATAGAGGAACCAGGCGCGCCGGTTGGGTGCGCCGGTCGGGGCGCTGCGCACGAATGCGGTGACGGTATCCTGCGGGACGGCTTTGAAAAGCCGTTTTAGGACGAGCAGGTCGAGGTCCTCATGGCGCAGCGCGAATCCCATCTGGTCGCCGAAGGACTCGCCGGGCCAGTATCGCTTGTCGAATACGTTCCAGCCTCCCTCCTCCCGGCGGCTCGCCTTAACGTGCTGTCCGGATACGACGCTCGGTCGGCGCACGGGGGCCTGAACTCCGAATGTCTGGACAAGGGCCGCCCAGCCCGCCAGCCTTGTACCCGCTGGCACCGTCTTCTCCTGAAAGGTTCCGGCGAGATGATGATTATTGGGTTGATTTTCACTGGTCACGGTCGAGAACTCCTGTTTTCAGTCGAAAACAACAGATAATTGAATTTATTGGTCGAAAACCAATATACATGATCCCAGGTCGAAAATCAATCTTTTCGGTCGAAAATAACCTTTGTTTAGTCATTGAGGTCGAAAATCAATATTTACCAACGTGTTAGGTTTGGCTTCAGACCGGGTTTTTCGGCAGCCAGAAAAAGCCCCATCCTTTAGCGGAAACTCACTAGGACGCGGGTGGCGCATACGTGCCGACGGCGGTTGTCGGCATGTATGCGCCCATTGGGGTCGTAGGAGTATACCACGCCACGATTTGCATGCCGTGGGCCTTTATACTGGCCCTGTGGCACGTCAGGGGACCGGACAATGGGCGCATACATCGCGACAACAGGCGTCGCGACGTATGCGCCACCCGCGGCATGGCCGACTTCCAGCTTGGGAGAAACGGTGGCCACGCCTCGGCTTGCTTCAGCCAGGCGCGGCGGCAAGATTGGGGAAAGTCCGCCCGCTTTTTTTGGCATTTTCCCCTTGGCAAGCCTAGGGACCCATGATAGCCTATGTTTGTGGTCTTGCTGGAGACATTTTGTAGCAGGTGGGCGCCGGGGCGCGCCGATACGCAAGGGAAAGCGGCATGGTCCCGGTGAGTGGGGAGAGCACGGCTTGAGCAGGATGCGGAAGAAACCTTGAACGCCGTCATTCTGAGCGGTGATCGGCAGGCGCCCCGCCCACAGAAATGCCAGTCAGAATTCGTCACCCCCGCGGAAGCGGGGATCCATTGTCATTCCAGGGACCAATGGATTCCCGCTTTCGCGGGAATGACATGACTTTTGATGGAAGGGAGCAAAGTTCACTGGTGGCTGAGGGATAATAGCTGACAGCTGTTTTTCAACGAACGAACCGGGAATGTTTATGAAAACAAAGGACCGGCCTTTGACCCACGGGACTAGGGGGTGATAAGGAATCGCATGGCCAGTCAATTTCTTCGAAAGAAAAACATCGACAAGCTCATCGCGGATGCCGAAGAGCCCGGACATCAACTTAGGAAAACACTGGGGCCATGGTCGCTCACGGCGCTGGGCATTGGCGCCATCATCGGCACGGGGATATTCATCCTGACCGGCACTGCTGCCGCTGGAGAGGTTCTGGAAGTACGCTCTATCCTCAAGGCCCCGCTGCTGGACGCGTTGTTGCACGGGGGGAAGGCGCTGGGGATGGCAGGACGGCCCGGAGCGGGGCCGGGGATTGCTCTCTCTTTCCTAATGGTGGCATTTGCCTGCGCTCTGGCAGGACTGTGCTATGCCGAGCTGGCCTCGATGATTCCCATTGCGGGGAGCGCCTACACTTATTCCTATGCCACCTTGGGCGAAATAGTGGCTTGGATTATCGGTTGGGACCTTATCCTCGAATATGCTGTCAGCAACATGGCGGTGGCGGTGGGATTCTCCGCATATGTGGACAGCCTGCTGCGCGGCTTTGGCCTAGAACTGCCTCCCAAACTGATGCAGCCCATGATTATGGGCGGAAAGGCCACCGGCGCTTATTTCAACCTGCCGGGCTTCCTGATCGTGATGGTCCTCACCGTGATTCTGGTGATCGGGATCCGGGAAAGTGCGGGGGCCAACAACCTGATGGTGGGCGTGAAACTCATCGCCATCCTCATCTTTATCACCGCCGCTTCGCGATTCATACACGTCTCGAATTGGAAGCCCTTCATGCCCAACGGGTTTCAGGGCGTATTGACCGGAGGGGCGATTGTTTTCTTCACCTACATCGGTTTTGACTCGGTTTCCACCGCCGCCGAAGAGTGCCGGAATCCCCAGAAGGACGTGCCCTTCGGAATCATTGCCTCGCTAATCATTTGCGCGGTGCTCTATGTATCCGTGGCACTCGTCCTGACGGGAGTCCAGCACTGGCCAAGCTTGCGCAACGCCGCGCCCGTGGCCAACGCCTTGATGGCCATTGGCCTTTCCAACGTCATGAAATGGGTGACCGTGGGCGCGCTGACAGGGATGATTAGTTCTTTGCTGGTCTTCCAGTTGGGCCAGGCGCGAGTGTGGTTCGCCATGTCACGCGATGGTCTGCTACCCCAAGTATTCTCGAAAGTCCACCCACGATTTCGTACCCCTCACGTCAGCACCTGGGTGGCAGGCTTCTTTGTGGCGATCCCTGCAGGCATCTTCGACATTGGTACCCTGGCTGACCTCTCCAATATTGGAACTTTGTTTGCCTTCATCCTGGTGTCGTTGGGCGTGCTCGTGCTCCGCCACACCCAGCCCCATCGCCGCCGTGCCTTTCACACACCCTGGGTCCCCGTCGTTCCTGTGCTTTCCATTCTTTGTTGCCTTGTCCTCATGGCCAGTCTGCCGATCGAAACCTGGGTGCGTTTCCTTGTGTGGTTGATCATTGGCCTGACCATCTATTTCAGTTACAGCAGGCACCGCAGCGAATTTGGCAGGAGTCCGCGTGAAAGGGTTGCCCTCGTAAACACATCGATTGGACCACCAGCGCCAACATCGTAGGGGACGGGTTGCCATCCCCTTGCGCCCAACAGGGTAAGGCAAGCCCTACCCCTACCACGCTGGACCGGGATGGGTTGCCGTGCCCTGCACAACTTGGGGTGCCCTGTCGCCACGAGGGTAGTGCAAGCCCAACCCCTACAGCCGGCCTGATGCCAGCCCACACCCGCGTGAAATCCCCCTCTGCAGCCAGGAACATAATGTCACCCTCCGGCGCTTAAAACCCTCTCGGTTACTTGCAACTCTTTTGCAATAAGCGAGTTTACTTTTGGTGAACCTGCCCCTTATTTTATTGTAGGTCTGGAACCCCTTTTGCCTTATAATGCGGTGCGATGTCACGTAACACGAAGTTTGACTCACCCTTAAACCTTTACGAAGCGGAAGGTCAATCCTACCTGAAGATTCGAACCATCCTGGGCGGGTGGGAAATCCGCCGCTCATTCAACCAGATTGGCATCCACGCCGGGGACCGGATCAAGGTTGTCTGCCGCGCACCCTTTGGAGGTCCGCTGGTCATTGACAACCGGGGAACGCAAGTTGCAGTCGGCAAGCAACTAGCTGAGAAGATCAAGGTAGAAGTCCTGCCGTGAAGGTCGCTCTCGTCGGCCAACCCAATTGCGGCAAGAGCACGCTATTCAACGCTGTCGCAGGCTACCGCTCCCTGACCTCCAACTTTGCCGGAACCACCGTCGAGTACACCGAAGGCCAAGCACGAATGGATGGCGTGGTCGTGGACGTGGTTGATTTGCCCGGCCTCTACTCACTGACCCCTACAAATCCCGTTGAAGCCGTCGCTCGCCAATGCCTTCTCAGCGGCCAATGGGATGTAATCATCAACGTCATGGACGCTTCGCAACTGGCGCGAAGCCTGGAACTGACGCTCGAGCTCAAGGACCTCGAAGCGCCCCAGGTCGTCTGCCTGAACATGATGGACGAGGCGGTGCGCAAAGGCATCCTCATCGATTCCAGGGCACTTTCCGTCGCCCTCGCGGTTCCGGTGGTAGAAACGATTGCCGCCCGCGGGCAAGGAATCCTTGACTCGTTCCGGGCCGCCTTGCGTCTTTCCCGCCAGGGATTGCAGGTCCATCCCCAACCCTTCATCTATGCGCCGGAAGTCGAAGACACCGTCGCGCGCTTGGCGCAGAAGCTCACGGGTTTTAGGACGCGGAGTGAGGGCCCCAAACCCGGAGACGAATGCTCTGAGCGGGGAGAGCAAAACAGTGCTGTCATTCCGAGTGGAGCGAGGAATCTCGCCCTGAATCCTCAAGGAACGACCCCGAGCGAGATTCCTCGCTCCGCTCGGAATGACAGCGTAGTTCCCAATGGCAGCGCTATTTCCAAAGACATAACTGTTTCCGCCTCTAACGTTATCTCGACTGGCATTGCCGTTTCCACGGCTATTGCCACAACGACAGCCCTGGCTGAGCCAGCCGTGACATTCCCTCCGGCTCGGTTCGAGGCCTTGCAACTGGTGCAGAGTAACCCCCACGCACTGAAGCAACTCCCAACTCCCCTGGTGGCTGCGGCGGTTTCACAGGCCCAGGATGAAATTACGCGCCTTGTGGGCCAGCCCGCGGATGTGGCAATCTCTTCCGCGCGGCATGCGGCATGTCTGAACCTTTTTGAGCGCATCGCCCGGGTTACCCATCCTCGCCGGGACTGGCGGGAACAGGTCGATCGGCTAGTGATGCACCCGTTTTGGGGATATGCGCTGCTGGCCCTGGTGTTCCTGGGGATCTTTCAGTTGATCTTCACGGCGGGCAAGTTCAGCGAGGACCGCATCCTGAGCGTGTTCAACGCCCTCATCGCCTCGATGGCACGGCACATGGACCCGCACAGCGTGTTGCTGGCCGCATGCAAAGGGGCGCTGTTGGGGACAGCAGGCGCCGTGGCCATTGTCCTGCCTTACTTGTTGCCCTTCCTGATATGCCTCGCCGTGCTCGAAGACCTGGGATATCTCCCGCGCGTGGGCTACCTGATGGACGCGCTCATGCACCGGCTGGGGCTGCATGGCACGGCGACCCTGCCCGTGCTGCTCGGTTATGGATGCAGCGTCCCGGCGGTCATGGCTACGCGCATTCTCAGTTCCCGGCGCGACCGTTTTATCGCCGCGTTCCTCGCGGTCCTGGTCCCCTGTTCGGCACGCATGACGGTGATTATGGCGCTCGTGGGGGTCTACCTGGGCGCCTATTACGCGCTCGGCATCTACCTGCTGAATCTTCTTGTGGTGGTCCTTGCAGGCCACATCCTTGCCTTGATCTGGCCGGAGATCTCGCCTGGGATGCTGATGGAAGTGCCCGCCTTCCGCCTGCCCGCGCCGAAGGTGGTCATGATGAAAACCTGGTGGCGGCTGCGCGAGTTCGTACTGGTGGCATTCCCACTGCTGGTTGCGGGCAGCGCCATTTTAAGCCTGATCGAATTCTATGGATGGGAACACGTCATCAATGCCGCACTCTCACCCTTGACCGCTCTGCTGGGCCTGCCCCGCGCCGTGGGCCTGACCCTGATTTTCGGCGTGCTGAGAAAGGAACTCTCTCTCCTCATGCTCATGCAGGCCCTGGGAACCACAAGCGTGGCTTCTGTAATGAGCGTCGCACAAATCGTTATCTTCACCCTCTTCATTACCTTTTACCTTCCTTGCATGGCTACACTCGCTTCCATGTTCCGCGAGTTGGGCTGGCGGCTCACCGCTGCCGCCGCTTCAGCGCTGCTAATGCTGGCGGTGGGCATCAGCCTGGCAGCGAGAGGCGTGCTGGCAATCATGTAAACCGGGACGATGGCCGATTGCTGACTGCCGATTGTCGATTGAAGGGGGTTGTGAGGGGTTCAGGCGGCGATACCCGGCAATTGGCCCTCCGTGATCTCCGTGCTTCGAAAGCCATAACACAGAGACCACTGAGGATCTCAGTGACCTCTGTGTTAGGCTTTTTCTGGCACAGAGGGCACGGAGGCATGACGTGAGAGAGTCTTCGCGGCACAACAAGGTCCTCCCAACCGGGGCCAGAGGGCAGTCTATCGGCAATCGAGAATCGACAATCTTACAATGGAATGTTGCCGTGTTTTTTGGGTGGGTTGGTGTCGCGCTTGGTTTCGAGCATGCGCAAGGCGCTGATCAATTTGGGACGGGTGTCGCGAGGCTGGATGACGTCGTCCACCCAGCCGCGCTCGGCAGCGATGTAGGGGTTGGCGAAGCGCTCGCGGAACTCCGCGACGCTTTCTCGGCGCAAGGTTTCCGCGTCTTCTGCCGCCTGAAGCTCGCGCCGATAGACTATGTTCACCGCTCCTTCCGGCCCCATTACGGCGATTTCTGCGGTGGGGTAGGCCAGGTTTATGTCAGTGCGGACGTGCTTTGATCCCATCACGCAGTAGGCCCCGCCGTAAGCCTTGCGGGTGATGACGGTGATCTTGGGGACGGTGGCTTCACAGTAAGCGAAGAGCAGCTTGGAGCCGTGGCGAATGATGCCGCCGTATTCCTGCTGCGTACCGGGCAGGAAACCCGGTACGTCCTCGAAAGTTACGATGGGGATGTTGAAGGCGTCGCAGAAGCGGATGAAGCGCGCGCCTTTGTCGGAAGCGTTAATGTCAAGGCAACCGGCCAGCACGGCGGGTTGGTTGGCGACGATGCCCACGCTCTGTCCGCCTAACCGCGCAAAGCCCACCACCAGGTTCTTGGCGAAGTGTTCGTGGACTTCCAGAAAATAGGCATCGTCCACCACGTGGTGGATGATTTCCTTTATGTCGTAGGGCTTTTCGGGCTCGGCAGGCACAATGGTATCGAGCACTGCATCGCGGCGGTCCACAGGATCCTGGGTTTCGACGCGAGGCGGATCCTCGTGATTGTTCTGCGGCATGAACGAGAGCAACTCGCGGATCAGGGCCAGGCAGTCAGGGTCGTCGTGAGTTACGAAGTGCGCCACCCCGCTGACGGAATTGTGGGTCATGGGCCCGCCCAGATCCTCCTTGGTGACGTCCTCGTGCATGACGGTCTTGATGACGTCCGGGCCGGTCACGAACATGTAGCTGGTGTTCTCGACCATCAGGATGAAATCGGTGATGGCGGGAGAATATACCGCGCCTCCCGCGCACGGTCCCATGATGGCGGAAATCTGGGGAATCACCCCTGAAGCCAGCGTGTTGCGGAGGAAAATGTCGGCGTATCCGGCCAGCGACGCCACTCCTTCCTGGATCCGCGCGCCCCCGGAGTCATTGAGCCCAATGAACGGCGCGCCGACCTTCATGGCAAGATCCATGAGCTTGCAAATCTTCTCGGCATTCGCTTCGCTCAGGGAACCACCGAATACGGTGAAGTCCTGGGCGAAAGCAAAGGCCAGCCGGCCGTTTATGCGGCCGTGGCCGCCCACCACCGCATCACCGGGCATGCGCTGCTCGTACATGCCGAAATCGTGACAACGGTGCTCGACCAGCATGTCAATCTCTTCAAAGCTGTCCGGGTCAAAAAGCATCTCCAGCCGCTCGCGGGCTGAGAGCTTTCCCTCCGCGTGCTGCCTGGCCCGGCGTTCTTCACCGCCCCCCGCCTCCGCGCGTAGCTGCCGCCGGCGCAATTCTTCGAGTTTTTCCTGGAAAGTCATGTGAAAAGGCTGGGGGCTAGGGACTAGGGGCTGGGGCGATTTTGGATGTTAGGTTTTGGATCGCCGTTTCGTTTGTGCCCACCGCCCCTCTCCTACAGCTCACTGCCTTCTGCCTACAATACTTCCCTAGTCCCCAGCCCCCAGTCCCTAGTCCCAAGCCCGTTCCACTCCTCACAAGCGATAATGGAATTCCCGGGCCGTTTGGGATCATATTTGACGCTGGCTGTATGGCCGGAGAGGAAATGTGCCAAGGCTGCGAAATCGAGCAGCGCCGTAACGTCCTGGGCGGCCTCGTAAGTTACTCCCGCCACTTCGTACGAATAGATCACCAGCGAAGATCTTGACCCTGCCGTTTCGGCTTCCAGAAAATCCACCACTCGGCCCGCGCTGATCCGGCCACGCCTGTTGATGTCCAGGCGCCGCAGCCTTTCGAGTTCGTCGGGATCTTTGCGCCGCCAACGCAGGAACCGGGAGTGCACCATCCTCGCGCCCACTGCCCGCACGCGCGCTGACATGAATCCAAACGCGAGACGTAAGGAAGGGATCACCGCTCTTCTGCTTCCTTCCCGTCCACCAACAACCGTGTCTGGCGCTGCTTTCTCTGAGGGTAGCTGCACGACCAACGCGCCTTTCAGCGAGGGCATCGAAAAGGTGGCACCGAGATTATAACATTACCTCACGCCTGTAGCTGATTCCTCCGGCCAAGCCCCGCCTGCCCACGCGGCCAGCCTCGAGCCAAGCCCCTCAGATATGCGGAAGGGTATGGCCAGCTCTTGTCCCAGGCGAAGCTCCACGTATTTGAACCAAAGGAAGCGTCCTCTACGAATGGTTATCTCGCTCCATGGGATGAAGAGCGGAGGATGCCCTACAAGGAAAGTGACAGACATCGAGAGGAAAAGCCCCTGAGGATTTGCTCCCGTAGTCAGGCAGTTCCCATAATGGCTCGAGTAGCGCATGGCCGCGCTGCGGAATCGCAAGCGGTCCCCAGAAAAGCCCTCCTCGCAGCGATAGCGCTGAGCGAGCGAAGCCCAGCCGCTTATATGACTGATAGAGAGCCCCAGTACGAGTACAAAAACAGCGACGAGCAGGACCAGAAAGACCGGAAAATGACCTGTTGCCATCGGCGATGTCCTGATTCTGGAAGTGAGTTGCGCTAATAACAACTCGCCAGTGTCACTCATGGTTTCCCACCGCGCGCCGGACGCCCGGTTCAAGGCATCATTCTACCAGCATCAAGCCCGGGCCGAGGCACATTAACGCTATTGATCTATAGGCAGCGCGCGCATCCCCGAGAGGCAGTGAAAAAATCGCGCTGTCATGCTGAGCGAAGCGAAGCATCTGCATTTATCTCTTTGAAAACAAACAAATGCAGATTCCTCGCTTCGCTCGGAATGACACGGATGGGTGATTTTTTCACCGCTTCCGAGGCAGTAGGTTCTGCCAGCCCCGCTACCGCGCCCCATAAATCCCGCTTGACAGTCTCAAATAATTAGTACTATTTCATTAGTATGAGAACTCGAAGCCGTACTTTGACCGAGCAGGAACTCGAGATCATGAAGGTGGTGTGGGGGCTGGAGCGCGCCACGGTACGCGACGTGTACGAGGCCCTGCGCGAGCGCCGCAAGATCGCTTACACCACCGTCATGACCATGATGAACATCCTGGAAGCGAAGAAACATCTCAAAAAGCGCGCGCAAGACCGCGCCTACGTCTACCAGGCCACCCGCCCGCGCAGTCAGGTCATCAAAGGCATGGTGCGCGAGTTCGTGGACCGGGTGTTTAACGGCTCCGCCGAGCCGCTTCTCGTCCACCTAATTAAGGACCGGCAATTGTCGCAGAAAGACCTCGAAAAAATCGCACGCACCATTGAGGAGGCGGAATGAGCGCCTCTTACTGGTTGGAAAACCTTTTTTTCTCTGAGCGCGTCGAGTCGCCAGTGCCCTTGGGGTGGCTCGACCCCGCGGTCATCTTCCCAAGGCGGTTTGAGCGCATGGACGAGAGCCAGCAGCGCGCCATCGCCTGCCACGAACTGCTGCACGTGGCGCGGCGCGACTGGCTGATGAATCTTCTGGAGGAACTTGTCCTGGCGCTCTTCTGGTTTCATCCCGCCATATGGTGGGTGGTGCGTAGCATCCGCCTCAGTCGCGAGCAGGTGGTTGACGGCGAAGTTGTGGCGCTGACCGGCGCGCGCAAGCCCTATCTCCACGCCTTACTGGAAATCGCCGGAATGCCGCGAGCGACGCCGGTTCCTGCGCCCCTGTTCCTGGTGGAGAGCCAATTAGCGCGACGTGTTGCGTCGCTGGTGAAGGAG
>Ga0187815_10001774_pt1 | contig 10125 bp, 16 predicted proteins | sample NC_S_5_FD_132962 | JGI IMG/M metagenome (GOLD analysis project Ga0187815, IMG submission 132962) | Wetland sediment microbial communities from Neuse River Estuary, North Carolina, USA - ASW-S_5 | ecosystem: Environmental > Aquatic > Freshwater > Wetlands > Sediment | place: USA: North Carolina...
AGGCTGTAGTCCGAATCTTCTCGAACCACGCTTGCCCATAGACCAGCATGTCCGAGACCGCCATCTGGAGAACGTCCCTCATCCCAAGATGGTTCACTAGCTGGTTAGCGTAAGCCTCGATTTCCTTGTTCTTCTCGCATGTGATGGTGAAACCTTTGCCGACCGCGAGGATAGTCATCAAATCAATCCCCTGCCGGATTTCGGGTCGGGCGCGGAACATGTAGCGCCACTTCGGCATGTCCGCGTTCGGAGCGAGCCCCCACGTCAGGTTGAACCAGTCAATATAGGGACTGGCCACCATTAGCTGCCCTGTTTCGGGCGGCTTGGTTCCTCCACGATAGCCCCAGCCCCTGTAATATTCAGTGGTTTCCGTCCAAAGCACCCAAGTATCGGGTGCAATCTTGCTCACAGTGTCGGAATCAAGATTGCGGGCCACCCATCTCGATTGAGCCAAGTGCAGAGAATGGGGTTCCCGACAGCATTAAGGAACTAACCGAGGTCAGTCAGATTCGGAAGATGATTCCAGATGCCGAGATACTTGTGGTGTCGGACGCAGGTGTGGCCTCCCCGCTTGGCGGTGTTGCAGGGTCGGCAGAGGAACTGGAAATTGCTAGGATTCCCGAGATACTGACGCATCGTGAGTTGCGAGTTCCTGTCCCATCGCGGGAGAGGAGACGGCGCTACGTGGTCTAGCTCGACAGGCGTTGCTCCGCAACAAACACAAATCTTCCCCGTGTAGATTCTGGCTTTCGTCTTTGCATACCAAGTCTTCATCCCCGCGTTCCGAGCCGCTCGATACTCTGGTGTGCGCTGGTAGTCCTTGAGATGCTCCTGATTCTTCGCCGCCCATTGATACCAGTAATTCCGTTTCTTCTCAGGAGTCAGATATGTCCCATTGGGACCGCCGCGTGGTCGTGGCATACCGCGTCAGGCATCAATCAGGATATTAAACCAACCGCATAATCAGTCTGCCCACTAGGGAGACCACTCTGAAACTAAGCCTTGATTGGAACCTTGTCCCTCACATGGCATTTCTTACAGTAGAACAGCAGAGCTTTCGGCTGTTGCGTCCCCTCGGGCTGGTCTTGGGCTAGGATGTCCCACTCGTGGCCGTAGACCTCGCACTGGGACGGAATCTGCAAATCCTGTTGGAGCAGGCAACGAGAACAGGCCCTGAACGTGGTGGTGCGGTTGTCCTTCTTCAGCTCCCCGACGAGAAAATCCCATTTATGGCCGAAGATGCGGCAGGCTAGAACCATCAGGTAGACCTCTGCGCCGCAAATGGACACTGGCAGAACTTGGGTGTCTCGTCACATCTTATGCAGAAAATGAACATCCTGTATCCCTTGAAAGCGGAATATGTTTCTCTGCCACAAGTGCAGTCCATCGTCACAGGCTAGGAGTAGAGTCGTCTATAAAGTTGGGGTGCTCCCGTCTTGGTTTTTCGAGACAGCTCTCACGTTCCCGAATTGGTCGGTTCCAAAGCTAACGTTTCCTGCGACAAACAGGAGCCCCGGCACGGGGTCGATGTTCGCCGGGTTGTCCACTGGCACGTTGAAGAAATTGCCCGGCATCGTCACATAGACGGTAGCTTGCCCTGCAATCTGGGAGACCCCTGACGCCGTGAAAGGATTCAGTTCCGATGCTGGCGAGGGCGAGGACGACACGACAAGTATTCTTATCAAGAGGGCATATCAGAACTAGCCTAGATGGCAATCCAGATTCCGAGCGGCCTCATCACTTCTGCCTCGGGGGCCGCAGGTGCGGAACTCATCGCCTTCCCGCAGCCGGTCGTCCTCGTGGGAGCCCTCGGGGCGTCTGCGTCGGGCAACAACACGATAACCCACTACTCGGGAGCCCTGAACGTCAACATCTCGGGCGGTTCGCTTGTCACCAACATCATCTCATCGGGCGGGACGGTCCTCACGCTACCAGCCTACCAGTCAGGGACCTTGGTGGCCCTCTCGGGAATCAACGCGACCGTCATCAGCAGCTCAGGCGGAGCCGCTGGCGTCTTGGCCTTCCAGCCTGTCGGATACTCCTACCAACTCGTCTCGGGAGCAGGAATCTTCAACATCCACAGCGGGGCTGGCTTCCTCCACACAATCAACGTCACCAACTGGTGCTCGGGCGGCGTCATCACGGTCTACGACTCCCTCTCAGGGGCTGCAGGGAACGCGATAACAGGCTTCGGCCTCTCAGGCGCCACGGCGGCGTCCAACCAGGCGTCCAGCCTGAGATACGACATCCTCTTCACCAGCGGCCTCGTGGTCAGCTCGTCCGGCGTGACATGGAACGCCTCGGTCGCGTGGAGAACAGCCACCAGCTAGGGCGATGAAGAGAGGCTTTTCCATAACTTTCACTCTCCGAGCCTAGAAGAATCCCTAGCGTAGCGTTAATATAACGTAGCGTTAGTAGGTATAGAGGGGTAGAGGAAGATGAGCGTCGGTTCCGCGTTGGTTTGCGCCATGAGAGAGAGTCATCTGACTGCTGGCGCGGTTCTCTATTCAGTCTTGAGAGATGCCACCCGACGCGAAGAATGGGACTGTAAAGACAAAAGACCCCATCACACTCACACTTTCGAGGGTGCGACAGATACGATAACCGATAAACAACTTGAGAAGGACTTGATGATTTTCGCGTCGTCTTGTTGGTTCCTATGGAAAGGCCCTCAAATATCCAAGCGAGATTACGCCTCCATGACGAAGGGACATTCCCCGCCAGCATGGGTCAAGAAGGCAGGTATCCCATATTCTTCAGACGAAGCCACCAAGAAATACGCGGCCAAGTTCGGCGTGAAGACGGTCGTAGGATATTGACAACCCCTCACGGCAACCCCCGCAAGTATCCACCAGTCGAGTGCCCCAAGTGCGGCGAGAAGGTCGGCGCGTCCTATCTGCCGAGGCACATGAAGAGGGAGCATCCTTCCGATGCCTGATAGATTCCACGACAAGATATGCGCCATCTGCTACAAGACCTTCACTCCGACTGGGCATAACCAGAAGTTCTGTCGTAGGTGTATGAACTGGCACGACCCAGAGCACAGGCGTCAATATCGCAAAAACTACCACGAGGCTCACAGGCCGAGGGCGAAATGGATTGCCAGACGATACAACCAAAAGAAGAAGGAAATCGTCATCCAGCACTATTCGCCCGACAAGGTGTGTGTGCGTTGTGGATTCTCCGACATGAGGGCGTTGTCCATCGACCACATCAACGGAGGTGGGGTTAAGCATCTGATACAACTCTTCGGTGCCAAGAGAGGCGGGAGAATCTTCTACGAATGGCTAATCGAGAACAATTTCCCCGAGGGGTTCCGAGTTCTCTGTCTGAACTGCCAGTTCATCGTGATGGCGGAGAAAACTGAAGCCCAACTACAGGAAGGAAGCATCAAAAGAAAAGAGGTTCGGGGTAGGTTCGTTCTTCGAGCGGGGTCTTCATCCAAGTCTTGTCAGGAACAAACATCTGATAATCCGACCAGCTCTCGTCAATATGAATATCCTTCACAGCAAGAGCAAGAGCCGTAAATAAATCGTCGTGCATTCCCGTCTTGAATATCTCAATCTCTGGGTTCGACATGTCCTCCCTCACCACCTTGGCCTGAACTTGTTTCATCTCGGTTATCAACTCTGAAAGGGTGCGGTTGTAGACTTCATCCCCCTTGCGGCGGGCGAACTTCAGCCTCCCGAAAGCATGGAGCACCTTCACCTTGCCGACAAGCTCCCGCTTCCTCTGGTTGGTGAACACGAAGGGCTCGACCCTAGCGTCAGGTAGGAGCGTTTGGAGATACTTGGCTGGCTCAGAACCTACCCCTGTGGCGTCAGCCGCGAACGTGGTCACGGTGCCGTTCCATGAGCCGTCCTCGTCCGTGTGGGTCGAAACCACCGACTTGTAGAGCCCCACCACAGTCTCCACCACTGTAGGGTAGCCAGTCCCGAGAGGATACTTCACGAGGGCCTTCACCACGGCCTTCTCGCCGACCTCGACCAAGCAGAGCGCACTATGGTCTTGGCGCTGTCCGAAGTCCAATCCGATTCTGAAATCCCGCTCTCGGGCGCTCAAATCAGTTCCACGTCTCCCTTGGGGCCTATGACCTTCTGAATCTGCTCCATCTGGGCTGAAAAGACGTTCTCGTTCTCGTCGATGGAGTCCTTGAGGGCCTGCTCCGGGAACAGGGAAGAGACATCGTCCAAGAAGATGCACTCATACTCTTGGTTCACGAAGGCGTCGCCATACAACTGCCGTCTCTCCTGGATGCGCTCCTTGCTGATGCGGGGGCAGTCGGCCCAAGTCACCCTGAAGTGCCTGTAGCGCGGGTTCGTCTTCCACTCCCTGCAGAAGAAGCCGTCTGTCCCGTTAGGCGTGGATGCGAGAATCAACTGCCCCTGAGAGACCTCCATCATGGGGTCTATCGCCACAAACACCTCGTCGTCCACCCACCCAGCTTCGTCGATTATCACCAGAGTAGGTGCCGAAAAGCCTCTGACCTTCTCGTTGGCGGGCAGGGCTATGATTCTTGAGTGGTTGGCGAACTCCAGCGAGGTCAGGTTCTCCGTGAGCAGGTTGCAGGTCAGGGAGCCTCCGTATTTCTTCCTGAGATACTTGTCGTAGCCCCTCACCAGCTCCCGCACCTTGCGCAAGTCCTCGTTCGACTGTCGCTGTTCAGCCACTATCAGCACCAGGCAGTTCTCGTTCACTAGGGCCGTCCACAGGGCCTTCACCGCTAGGATGCTACTCTTCCCTGATTGGCGCGAGCAGTTGAGGATGGCGAACCGCTCGCTGAACTTCAGGACCTCTCGCTGCCAGCCGTCTATATTCTTCCAGCGCCAACTCTCAAGAGTCACCCTAGCCGCAAAGAGTTCGGGGTCAGCAAGAACCATCTGTTCTCGCTCAATCGGCGTCAAATCGGCTTTTCCTCCTGCCCTTCTTGGTCGGCGCACCCACGGCTATGTCCTCGGTCTGGTAGCCCTGCTGATGCAGTTGGTGAAGGCCCTTCTCAAGCAACTCCGTGAACCCGAGCAGTTGGTTCCTCAGCTTCAGCCTGATTTCCGGCTCCGCGTCGGCCATCTCAGCCTCGACCGCCTTGATGTTCTGGTTGCAGTATGCTACGAGCTTAGCGGGATTGTCGATAAGTTCTGCCATCATCTATCCACCTCCTTGCGCCACGCTCGTATTCATAGATTATGTTGCAGTTAGCGCATCTCAAATCCACATCGTCTGTTGTCCGCGTTCCTAAGACTATCCCGCGATAGATATGGGTGCTCCCAATTCGCTTCAACTCCTTCAGCCCACCTCCGTTCTTATGATTGACTTGAAGCACTCTAGGGTCGGTCATTCCACAGGCTACACACTTGCCGCCAAGTTTCGCTATCACCGCCAATTTCAGACGAACTTTGGATGCAGTTTGGATGGTGCTGTAGCGTTTGAGGTCCAAATGCCTCAGCGCATGATTGTATGCCGTATTCAGTCGTCTACATTCAGCACAACCATTCTCCCGCTTGTTGTGATTGGGACAGTGGTGTGGTAGCCCTGTCTTGCTCCAACGCGCTCCCTTCGCACCGCCATACTGGGGCGTTCCTTTCGCTCTAGCCATTGACGACCCCACAGAGTCATCAACAAGCTATATTAACCATCGGTTCCAAGACACAGCTTATGGCTGGAAAAGAAAGACGAACCCGTTGTGACTGGTGTAAGGCGATGTTCCATGAGCCGACGAATCCAGACACAGCGACTGTCACATTCAAGACGGCGACTGGATGGACAATCAAGAAAGTTCATTCACAGGAATGTCTCGAAGCGGTTGTCAAGGATATACCACGTTATCGGAAGGCAGTCTTGGCTACATGGTATAGAGAAAGGGAATCCTAATCGGGTCGTCAATCAGTTCGGCGGCCAACTATGGCACAACTCCCGCAGATGAGAGGCTTCTCAGGGCCACAGTAATCGTCGTCAGTCTGGAAATACATCTTCGTCTTGTGGCAGATGCTACATTCATGGTGATGGAGAAGCGGATGGTTTTCGGGGCACTTTTGAAACGCCTCTTGCGCGTCGGGATAGAATCTCTCGCATTTCTGGCAATATCCATCTTCTACCATCTACATCCCCTCTGCACAGACTTAAGCGTCTTTTCCAGCCGTTGCGCTATCGGACCTCGGGCAAACCTCTCAGCACTCGCACGGCAAACAGCAGGGTCGAATCGGACAGTCCCGTCCATCACCTCGGTCACCCGCTTCACGGCCTCGTCGATGTTCTTGATGATGAACCCTGTCACGCCGTCCTGAATTGTGTCAGAAAAGCCCCAGCTATCAGCCGCAATCACTGGAGTCCCAGCCGCGAGCGACTCGACAGCCTGCATCCCGAAGACCTCCTGATAGCCCCCATCGACGAAGCAGAGCGTCGCCTTGGCGTTCTGGAGCAACTTGACCCTCTCAGCATCACTGACTAGCCCATGATAGACCACGTTCGCGCTCTTGGCACAGCGTTGCTTGACCATGTTGACATATCCTTGGTCTGGAACCAGCGTGGAATCGTCCCCAGCGACATCTCCCTTGGCCTTCGTCTTCTCGCAGACATCCAAGAAGTAGTGTATCCCCTTGGTGGGCATGACCCTGTTGAGCGACAGCAGCCTCTCCGACTTGTCCCTCTGCATCGGGATTGCGTCTACATCGACGGGGTTCCACTGTGTCCTCACGGGGATGTGCAACTGCTGGGACAGGAACCTAGAATGAGCATGAGACACTCCAAGGAACAGGGGGAAGTCACGCGGAGGCTTGACGTTGTAGCTTTTGACCGAGTGGTTCACCCCGAGGATTTCGTCCTTCTTGCTGGTGTAGCTCCACTTGGCCCACGAGGCGTCCAAGACGGCGTCGAACTCTGGGAGCCTGTCCCTGTAGAAGCCATAAGCCTCTTCCTCGGCGCTTCGCCAGCCGTTCCAAACTCTATCTGCTTTCGCATAGCTCTGCCTCTGTGCGTCGTTCAGCTTGTTCCACGGCTCCACGGTCTTAATCATGGAGACGCCCTCGGGAGGCTCGGAGTCCTTGGTGGCTACCAGCGTGACATCGTGGCCTAACTCATGGAGGCCCTTAGCCTCCTCATAGACGACCCGTTCTAGTCCTGCGGGTAGGTTTGCCTACTCTCCGTAGCTAGTCGGGGGCGTCCTGAGGGCCATGCTACTGATTAGCAGTAGCTTCAAGGGGAACCGCCTTTAGGTTCTGAAGGTCTCCGAGTGTGAGTTCTTCGCATCCTGATTCATACGGGGACTTGATGATGTATTTATCCAATCGAGGACGGATATAGAGGACGCGCCACAAGAGGCCCAAATCCTCAGCAAGCCTGAGATGCCACCTGTGCGAGTCTTGGTGAGTTCGCATGGTTATCTGGAATACCCAGACTTGACTCGACTCGTTCTCCGCCCGAATGTCGAAAGGGCTGGTCTTGAAGTAGTCTAGCCGTCTGACATTATGATAGCCCTCGGCTTCGAGAACCTTGACAGCGACCTTCTCAGAGTCTACCCAATGTAGATTCCGCCATGTCCCCTTCTCTCCACCGACAACGCCCCAGAGCCGTTGAATCTCTCTCCTGCGGGCTAGCCTATGGTCGTGCGTGTTCTCTGCTAGGTGAGCTTTGTTCTTCTCGTAGTAGTCCTTGGCGTAGACCTTGTGTTCCTCTCGGTGAGCGTCACGGTAGCGTTTGTCTCCAGCCTTCTTGTCGTATGGCACACCACACTCTCTAACCCTCCACTAAATTAACCCTTATCTATTGAGTGTGACAAGGGTAAGGAGGTGGATGAAACTATGAACTGCCCCAAGTGCGGTCGGCCTCATAGGTGCGGGGCTATTCGGTTCAAGTCGTGGAAACACCTGACTCCCCATCAATGCCGAATCTGTGGATTCCAATGGGCAGAGATTGACGGACAGATGCTGGACGCAGGAACTCGGTTGCCTCTAATCGTAGTATAGTCTCAAAACGTCAGCCTCCTCACTTGGTGCCCGTCTGCCCAGCAGGAGCGGAGCTTGGCGCTGTCTCTGAGTTCGATGTCGATGGACTCGGTGTCACAGCGGAAGTGGACTGCCCTCTCTGTAGTGCGGCGCGCTTCTGCTTGCGGCGCTCCTTGCTGTCCAGCTTCGGGACTGGGACTGACGACATGATTGCCCTTGGCTCGCCTCTTACGGCTTCTATGCTCAACCAAGACCAGCCACCCGACTCGATGGAGCGGAGGATATAGGTTTCCCAGCCGGCGGCTTCGAGGTGCTCCACCAAGAGGTCGGCGTCGTAGAACCGCTTATGTGAGGGATTTTTCATCGGGGCCAGTTGAGGGGGCCAGTTCCACTCGTTAGGAACCACTATGACCAGCCTTCCGGTAGTGACGGCCTTCAAATCCGCAACAGGGTCGTCGGACTTCTGCAAAAGTTCATCGGAGATGGTCATGTCTACTTGGTTCGCAAATTGCCCGAGATACTGCTCTTTTGGAGTCATTTCTTGTGCTCATAATACCATCGTAGTTCTTTCTCACGTTTGCAAGTCAAACATTCTCTATATCCCCGCCTCAACTGGAAGAGAACCAAGTTATCCCCTGCAAGCGGATGCCCTCTCGGACAATGAGTCTTTTCCGTATTGAGTTTTGTGACATTCTCGCTCAACAGGTTGTGTTCCTTCGGTGTGACTGGTTGGAGATGGTCGGGGTTCACACATGGGGGGTTGTGACAAAGATGATGGAGGTCTTTGCCTTCGGGAATCGGCCCCTTGACGAGTTCGTAAGCCACTCTATGAGCACCGTGCAATCTCACTCTGCCGCCCTCCCATGTCCCGAATAGTCCGTATCCTGCCGTGTCCAGCGACGCCGTCCAAAGCCAACATCCTTCCGTCTTTCTTACCTTCGGCCAGAACCTCTCGGAGAGCGATTTGTGGGGGTAGATTCCTCTGGGCATCGACTATGGGCATATCAGCATAGGTCTTAACCTTTTGTATGGTCAGCGTCTCGTTGAGGACGGTGATGTCGGCCTGTCCCTCGAACTGCTTCAACCAGAGAGTCTTGGGGTCGCTCAATTCTGCCACCAATGTTTCTTCTTGGCTGGCGTCTGCGCCGAAGCAACAGTATAGAGATACGAGTTGGTTTCAAGTATCCAGACATGACCATTGCCGCAGAGCATTGAATGAGTTCCATCCTTCCGAGCTACGCCATTGACTCCATCAGGTGTCCAAGAGACAAGCCTCGCGGTTATCGGATTCGGTCCAGCCCCACATTTGGGACAGACAAGAGAGTAATGTTGGCTCAACTGTTAGCCACCCTGATTACCTCGTCTACTTGAGCATCCGACATCGAATTGAAGATGGGAAGCATCACGGCGCGGGAGAAGATGTTGACGGCGTTGAGATTGAAGTTTAGCGGGTAGTCTTGGTCAAACGGGTCTTGGAGATGGATTGGTCGCCATGCCTGCCTCGCGTCAACCCCTGCGGCCTCGAACTTCTTGACTAGCGCAACCCACTCGGTCAAATCCTTCGTCAGCCCAATCATCGTCCAGTAGGCATGTCGGGTCACATAGTCAGGAACCCTCTGGAACGTCAACCCTGCAATCTCCTTGCGATACCTCGCTGCAATCTCGTTCCTGCGCTTCAGGCTCTCCTCAAGGCGCGACAACTGGACAAGCCCTATCGCTGATGCAATATCGGTCGTGCGGAAGTTCATGCCGATTTCCGAATGGACGTAGCGTTCCTTGGTTCTGCCATAGTCGCTGATGCGTCGGCACTTCTCGATGAGTTCCGCGTCCTTGGAAGCTATCGCGCCCCCCTCGACGGTGCTCAACTGCTTGGTGGCTTGGAAGCTGAAGATGGTGAGATTCTTGGTAGAGCCAACCTTGCGACCGTCTGCTTCAGCCCCTAACGCTTCTGCGGCATCTTCGATAATCCATACCGCGTAGTCATCCTGAGGAACTGGCAATCCAGCCACATCGGTCACTATCGACCACGGAACTGTCGGCTTCGTCCTGTCGTATGCCTTGGCGAAATCATCGCCCACATTGAACGTCTCTGGGTCTGCATCTACAGGGACAATCTTACACCCCAAGATGGCTGGAACCGAAGCCGTAGCGACAAAGGTGAAATCAGGAACCAGCACGGTGTCCCCAG
>Ga0187815_10001775_pt1 | contig 10124 bp, 9 predicted proteins | sample NC_S_5_FD_132962 | JGI IMG/M metagenome (GOLD analysis project Ga0187815, IMG submission 132962) | Wetland sediment microbial communities from Neuse River Estuary, North Carolina, USA - ASW-S_5 | ecosystem: Environmental > Aquatic > Freshwater > Wetlands > Sediment | place: USA: North Carolina...
GCTGCACGAACCCGATCTCATTATTGCCGATGAGCCGACCACCGCGCTTGACGTGACCGTGCAGGCGCAAATTCTGTCCGAGATACAGAAACTGTCACGGCACAGCGGCACGGCCTTCCTTTGGATCACCCATGACCTGTCGGTTGTCTCGGGTTTGGCTGACGACGTTGCGGTGATGTATGCGGGCCGGATCGTGGAGCAGGGTGTGGCAAGCGAGGTGCTGGGGAACCCACGGCACCCTTATACGCGGGGTCTGATCGACTCCATTCCTTCCGGCAATGCGCAAGGGCACAAGCTGCGACCCATACCCGGCAACGCCCCGGGTCTGGCGAGGCTTCCGCGCGGCTGCGCCTTCGGGGCGCGTTGTTCAAGGCGACAGCCGGATTGTGTCGACATGGCTCCGCCGCAGGCGGCCATGGGGCACCGGCTCTTGCGGTGCTTTCACCCCCTTGCCGAAGCGAGTTGAGCTCAATCATGGAAACGCCCATCCTCGAACTGCGCAATGTCGACAAGACATTCGGCGAAACTACGCATTTTCTCTCACGCGCCTTCAACAGGCTGGGCCTGGCCAGCGAGAAGCGCCCGCTGCATGCCGTGCGAGATGCCAGCTTGAGCATCCGTCGTGGTGAGATTGTCGGGCTGGTCGGCGAATCCGGTTGCGGAAAATCGACACTGGGCCGCCTGGCCGCCGGTATCATCAGCCCCACCCGCGGAGCGGTCCTGCAAGGTGGTCTGGATGTGTCCGCGCTTGGCGGAGCGGCAAGAAGGCAAGCCAAGCTGAAGACCCAGATGATCTTCCAGAACCCTTACGCGAGCCTCAATCCGCGCAAGAAAATCGCCGAGGCGGTGGGGGAGGCGCCCCGCCTGCATGCACTGATAGAAGGCAATAAGGGCGATGCGGGTTACCGCAGCTTTGTCGACGAGCAGCTTGCCAGGGTAGGTCTGGATGGGAGCTATAAGACGCGCTTCCCGCATCAGCTCAGCGGCGGTCAGCGCCAGCGTGTCGCCATAGCGCGCGCTCTGGCGGTCAAGCCTGAAGTCCTTATCTGCGATGAAGTGGTTTCGGCTCTCGACGTTTCGATCCAGGCGCAGATCCTCAACCTGTTTGTGGAGCTTCGCGACCGGCTCGATCTGACCTATCTGTTCGTCAGTCACGATCTGCATGTCATCCGCTACCTGTCGAACCGCGTGGTGGTGATGTATCTCGGGCAGATTGTCGAAGAGGCGCCGGCGGAAGAGATCTACACGCGCCCGAACCATCCCTATACGCGCGCCTTGCTGGCAGAAGTGCCGCGCCTCGATCATGGAAAGCGCCAGTTTTCGGCAATCAAGGGCGAGATGCCCAGTCCACTCGACCCACCGAAGGGATGTCCCTTTCATCCTCGTTGTCCGCATGCCGTCAGGAAGTGTTCCGACACGCCGCCCCCCTTGGCTGAGGTTGCTCCGGGGCACCGCAGCGCATGCCATCTCAACGAAATGCACCACTGAAATCACGAAATGACTTGGAGGACCGAGTGAAACAGGACGTCATCAGAGCAATCGAGGAACGGGCCCCTCACTATACTGAATTAAGCGATTCGGTCTGGGATACGCCGGAACTCTGCTTCAAGGAGTACAAGTCTTCCGCGCTGCAGATGGCGCTGTTGGGCAGGGAAGGGTTTCGCATCACCAAGGGCATCGCCGGCATGTCGACCGCCTTCGTGGCCGAAGCGGGCAGCGGCGGCCCGGTCATCGGGTTCCTGGGCGAGTTCGACGCGCTTTCGGGGCTCGCCCAGGATGCCGGCGTTGCTGTCAAGCAAACGTCCACGCCGGGAGCGAACGGCCATGGCTGCGGTCACAACCTTCATGGCGCCGGCGCCATGCTGGCTGCCGCTGCCCTGAAGGACGTCCTCAAGGCCCACGGAATAGCGGGCACGGTTCGCTATTATGGATGCCCGGCCGAGGAGGGTGGTTCCGGCAAAACCTTCATGACGCGCGCGGGCGTATTCGATGATCTGGACGTCGCGCTGAACTGGCATCCGTCGAGCTTCTCCACGGTGAAGGCCTTCCCCTCGCTCGCGGTCATCCAGGCGGCTTTCCGCTTCACCGGAAAGGCCGCGCATGCCGCTGCCGCGCCGCATATGGGGCGTAGCGCCCTCGACGCGGTCGAACTCTTCAATGTCGGCGTCAATTATCTGCGCGAGCACATGCCTGACCAGGCGCGCGTCCATTACGCGGTTACGGACAGCGGCGGCGTCTCGCCCAATGTCGTGCAGGCGCGGGCGGAGGTACTCTATTATGTCAGGGCGCCCGACATTCACGACACGAAGGAGCTGTTTCGCCGTGTCCAGAGAGTGGCGGAAGGTGCGGCCTGGATGACCGAGACCACGCTCGAGGTATCCACCAGCCGGGGGTGCTCCAACAACATCTACAACAAGGTTCTCGACGACGTGATGTATGAGAACCTGCTGCAACTCGGGCCGCCGCCCTTCGATGATGCCGATCGTGCCTTCGCGGCCGAAATCCGCAAGAGCTTCGACGATGCCGACGTCAGCTTCAACGCACTGAACTTCGGCTTCCCTTCGCAGGCGGACAAGGTGTTGAGCGACGACGTCGTGCGCGAGGCCCCGCAATTGCTCGGCGGTTCCTCGGATATGGGGGATGTCACCTGGGTGGTTCCCACCACGCAGTATTTCGGTGCGTGCTACGCGATCGGCACCGAGTTCCACACCTGGCAGCTCGTCGCCCAGGGCAAGATGCCGGCCGCCCACAAGGGCATGATCCACGCTGCCAAGGTGCTGGCGGCAACGGCAGCGGACCTGATCCAGAAGCCCGAAGTCATCGCACGGGCGAAGGAGCAGTTGAAGGCCATGACGAAAAACCGGCCGTACAGCTGCCCGATTCCGCCGGAGGTGCAGCCGCCTTCATACCCCGAGAGCAACTGAGGGATGACACAATGAAGCCGGAGCGCTTCGAAAAGCTGCGGTCCATGATGGCCGAGCGCGATCTCGATGCGGTCGCGCTCGTTCCCGGAAATGCCTTCAGGTATTATTTCGGCGTTGATATGCCGTTTCTGGAGAGGCCCACCGTCGTGCTGCTGCCGCGATCCGGCGAGCCGCAGGCGGTTATTCCTGCACTGGAACGCCAGACCTGGGAGGGATTGGGATTTCCGGGTGAGGTCTGCTACTGGCGCGACGAGGATGGCTACACACGCGCATTCGCTGGCCTTGCCGGAAAACACTCTTATCGACGCCTCGGCGTGGAGAGCTTCCGCATGCGGGTGGCGGAGCTCTTCGCGGTGCGGAGCATGTGCGAAGGCGCGGAAATCGTGCCCATCCATGCCGAGCTCTGGCAGCTTCGTGCGCAAAAGGATCGTGACGAGATCGAGCGTATCCGTCATGCGGCGAAGGCTTCGGAACAAGCGCTCGCCCGCACACTGGACACGGTGCGCGTGGGAATGAGCGAAGTCGAGATCAGGGCAACGCTGCAGCAGCACATCGCGGCCAGTCCCGGTGTCGGAGTCACCGGTGAACTGCTGGTGCTGGCCGGTGACAATTCCGCCCGCCCGCATGGCCGGTCAAGGCTCGATTACCGGATTCGGCGTGGCGACGCGCTGCTGATCGACTTCGCCGCCACCTTCGAAGGCTACACGTCCGATTTCACAAGGACCGCATTTGTGGGGGCGATCTCGCCGGACCAGCGTGCCTTCTACGATGCCGTCCGGCATGCCAATGAGATTGGCCGGCTGGCGGTCCGGTCCGGCGTGACGGCGCATGCGGTGGACGATGCCGTTCAATGCAGTATTGAGCAGAGCGGCTTCCGGGATTTCATCGTTCACAAGACCGGGCACGGCCTTGGTCTCGACGTTCACGAGTTTCCTCATATCATGCGAGGGAACTCCGCCATATTGCGCGAAGGCAATGTCATCACGATCGAGCCCGGTCTTTATAAATCGGGTGAGATGGGCGTCCGGATCGAAGATGTCGTGGTGGTTACGGCCGGCGGACGGGAAGAGCTGACCACTTTCCCGCGCGAGCCCATGATTATCGGATAGAACCTTTCAGGGACGGCTGTCCGCCGCCGGAGCTATCCCGCACGAACGGACTCCGCAGCATCCAGTATGCATTTTAGCGCGGCGGCCGTCTCGGCATCCTGTGTCCCACCCCCTGCAGGCAATAGCGCCTGCAGGGCAGTGGGCAGGGAGAGACCGGTACCGGAAGCGCTTGTGATCAACCATTGGGCTGCCATCTCGATCTGCAGCCGCTCGGCCATGAGCTCTGTCTTCTTGATCTCGTTCCGCAGCAGCTCTTTCTTCTCATCCGCGACATCCGTCCTGGATGGTTTCAAGGCGCGTCTGATCTTGCGAAGCGGCAGGACGGTGGTCTCCCGCCAGTCGCGCATTTTTTCGGCCAGTTCTGCCTGCTCCGCCGCTGAGAGGGGTTTTCGCAATTCGGTATGGGCATAAATCAGCATGAGCATGTTGACGACGTCGAGACCGGCACGGTCCTGGAGGCACAGGCATGCATCCGCCACGCCCGGTCGCGCGTAGAAGCTGATGGCGAACGCCCATGCCGGGCCGGCCATGTCGGCGTCATCGGTCATTTTGTTGCTCACGATCGAACTGCGCTGCCAGTTCTCCTACGGTCACCGGCTTCAGGGGCGAACGAATGCGGTAATAGCCGGTTTGCGCGGCGGTCTGGTTGGTGCTTCTGGCAATGATTTCGCTGACTGTCGGTCCACACATCCGGCCTTGGCATGGCCCCATGCCGGAGCGCAGAAAGGCTTTCGTCTGGTTTGGGCCCAGGCAGCCTGTCGATGCCACCTCGCGTATTTCGCCGGCCTTTATGCACTCACAGCGGCAAACGACGGTGTCGTCTGCGGGATCGAGGATTTCGTCTCGCGGCAGGTAAAGCCGGTCGAGGAAGGATCGCACCGTCAAGTGCGCGGCGCGGGCGCGAGCTTCCGTCCGGTAGCGGCGATCGCGTTCCTCGGCCGACAGCCGGCCGAGGCGGTTGAGGATTGCCAGGGCGGCAATGTTGCCATCGTGGATGCTCGCCTGCGCGCCGATGATGCCGCCGCCGTCGCCGGCGATGAAGATGCCGTCGACCGTAGTTTCGCCCCAGCGATCGCGACGCGGCCGGAAGCAGTGTTGCGCTGCGTCCCAGTCGTGGGAGCAGCCGAGCGAGCGCGCCATCTGCTGATGCGGTATGACGCCCTCATGCAGGCCGACGATGTCGCAGTCGATGCGTCGGGTATGGCGGCCGGTTACGAACGTGACCGCCGTGGCGCGCTCTTCGCCCTCGATGCGGATATCGCTTACGTTTCTGTGAATCGCAACACCACTGCGCCGCAGTGCGGCCATCAGGTGAATGCCCTTCCAGAGGTAGCGCGGTCCGTAACCTCGAAGTGCGCTCGGCAAATGTCTGAGCGCGGGGATGCGATTTTGGGCGGCCGCCGTATCCAGAAGAACCATGCCGTCTGTGCCGGCCTGAAGGCATTGGGCCGCAAAGAGATAGAAGAGTGGGCCGCTGCCCGCGAGCACAAGCCTTCCAGCCGGCGCCAGTCCGGATGCCTTTAAGGCGATCTGCAATGCCCCAATCGTCATCACGCCGGGCAGTGTCCAGCCGGGGATGGGCACGGGGCGCTCCATCGCGCCTGAAGCCAGTACCAGTGTCTTCGCTCGCAAACGCTCGACATGCCCTTCCGTCTTGGTCCAGACCTCCACGCCGGCATCGATGCGCCATGCTGCCGTGGCGAAGCGAAGTTCCGCGCCGCTGACCCGTAGGCGCGCGGCCGCTGCCGCTCCGCGGGCGTAGTCCTCCCCCAGAATGGTGCTCAGGCGGACATTCTTCGCGTTGCGCTCGATGGCACGATAGATCTGTCCGCCCGGCGCGGCCTGTTCGTCGATCAGCAGCGTGCGCGCACCACTTTCAGCCAGGGTGGCAGCGGCAGCCATCCCGGCTGGCCCCGCGCCGATGACGATCGCCTCCCATTCGCCGTTCATCCGAAGACCCTCGCGCCCTGTTGGCGTCTTACCGTCATGCCGGGCTTGGCCTGCGTGAGACATGCCTGCTGGTTTTGCTTGCCGTCGACCTGGACGAGGCATTCGAAGCAGATGCCCATCATGCAAAAGGGCGCCCGCGGCTTGCCATCGACCGCGCTGTCTCGCAGGTCGGCAATGCCTGCCGCCAGCAGTGCGGCGGCAACGCTGTCGCCGGGGCGGAAGGAAATTGCACGGCCCTCGAAGGTCAGAACGTGCTCCTCATCTTCCCTGACCGAGGCGGCATCAACTCGCTTGAACATTGAACCTGTCGCTCGTGAAGCTGGAAACCTCGGACGGTAGCGTGCCGGCCGCCAGCGCGGGGCCGATTTCGAGGGCGTGAACGCTGGCGAGGGTTACGCCGCTATGGCAGGTCACGGCGAACGCGCCGGGATAATCCGAAGACTCTTCGTAGACTGGAAGTCCGTCAGGCGTCATGACCCGCAGCGAGCTCCAGGCTCGCACCACATTCGCATCGGCAAGCCGTGGAAAGACGCGCGTGGCGGTCTTGCAAAGCGTCGCTGCGGTTGCAACGTCGGTTCCCTCGTCAAAGCCGCGCTCCTCGTGGCTGCTGCCCAGCAAGACGGTTCCCTCCACGCTCTGGCGAATGCAATTGGTGGCGTAGGGTAGGAACGGCTTCATGCGTTCGGTGACGACGATCTGGCCCCGTTCAGGCTTCACCGGCATCGAAAGCCCTACCTGCGGGGCCAGCCTCGCGGCGCCAAGGCCGGCGGAGAGAACGATACGCTTTCCCGTGACCGAGCGCTCGCCGCTGAAAGCGGTGAAACTGTCTCCGCTGGGGACAATCCTGTCGACGGAAAAGCTGGATCGATAAAGCCCGCCCGCCTCCTGAAAAGCCTGCTGTAGCGCGCGCAGCAAATAAAGCGGACTGACATGGGCGTCCGCCGGAGAGAAGGAGGCGCCGACGACCTCGTCGCCGAGTTCCGGCAGCAGTCCAGTCAACGCCTGGCGGTCGAGTATCTCGATGGCGATGTCTCCGCCATCTGCCTGCGTCCTGGCGACGATTTCGCGCCGCTTGTTGAGATCGGCTTCGCTAAAGCAGAACTGAAGCCCGCCTGGCTGGCGCCAGCCGATGTCGATGCCGGTTGCCTCGACAAGCTTGGCGGCGAGGGTCGGCCACATTTTCCCTGCACGCAGGGACCAGTGCATGTAAGGCGGCACGCCGACCCCCTTGCCCTGCAGCCAGATCAAGCCAAAATTTCCGCGCGCCGCGCGAAAGGCGATGTCGCCTTCATCCAGCAGCGCCACATCGGCACCGGCCTTCCGGGCGCCCCAGGCGATGGCGGAGCCGACGAGGCCGCCGCCGATGACGATGAGGTCGTGGCCGCTCATCTTCGCATGCCGCCGGGCTTAGATCGCGCGGTAGCCACGCGGCCGTAGGCCGGCATGAAGCCACTCAACCAGCGTCACGATATCGTAGACCGGCAAACCGAATTTCCGCTCGATTGCCTGGGAGTAGGGAGGCAGATTGGCACACTCGCTGACGATGGCTCCGATGGACGGCGTTTCTGCCAGCATCGCTTCCACTACATTCAGAATGTCACGCTCCTGCGCGTCATAGGATACGCGCGCCGCGTTGTTTCGCATGTTGGAACGGATCGGCCCGTCATGCGCAAGTTCTCCCATCGGCAAACCCAGCGGGGCGCCGACATTGAGAAAATGATGGTCGGTCATCGCCTTCCTGTCCGAAACGATGACGCCGACCGTGTTGTCGGCTGGCAGAGTACTCAGGATCAGGGGGATCTGAAGCAGGCTGGAGGATGCGACAGGCACGGGACTGTAGGCCCGCAATTGTGGGTGAACCATCGCCAGGAAACCACAGCTTGTCGATATTCCGTCGACGCCCAGAGCAACGAGATCGTCGATAGCCTGGTAGAAGGCAGGAAGAGCTTTTTCCGGATTGCCCTCGATCACGTCTTGAGGACGCACGCCGGTAACGACCCTGTACTGGACCGGGAAGGACCATGTGCCGGCATGCGCCACATCCCCAGGCAGTCGCTCGAACCCGGTGTCGAGCACCATGATGCCGATCGTGGCGCCATGCACGGGACGGCGGCGCATATTGCTGTTTTTATCTACAACCATGGTGATCCGCGTCCGTGGACTGAAATCGAGTTCATGAGGCATCCCGGTACGACTTCGTGCTGACTTCCCGACTTCCGTTCATTCCCTGCCAGCGCAGCACCGCTCCGCTATCGATGTCGAAAAGGTCGAGTGCCCGCCCGACGCTGTGGTCAACCAGCTCGTCTATCGAGCCTGGTTTTGCGTAGAATGCCGGAACCGGCGGCATGATGATCGCCCCCATTTCGGTAAGCGTGGTCATCGTGCGAAGGTGGCCGAGATGAAGCGGTGTCTCGCGCAACATCAGCACCAGCTTGCGGCGCTCCTTCAGAACCACATCAGCAGCGCGGCTCATGAGGCTGGAGGTAACGCCGGACGCGATCTCGGACATGGTTCTGACCGAGCATGGAGCGATCAGCATGCCGAGCGTGCGGAATGACCCGCTTGAGATGGTGGCACCTATATCCTGGACATTGTGCACGACGCTGGCTCGTTCGGCGATCTCGGCGGGGCGCATCGACAGTTCCTGCAGAAGCGTGAGGTGAGCCGACCGGGTGACGATCAGATGCGTCTCCACGCCGGCCGCCCTCAGCTGGTCGAGCGCCCGCACGCCATATATCGCGCCCGAGGCGCCACTGATCCCGACGATGATGCGGGCTGGCTCTAGCTTCTGCATGACTGTCTTTCGGTAGTCACGGCTCTCGCCGTCCGCGTTTGTAACGTCAGGCGTTCTCGAACCAGTCCGCCAGGTTGACCTTGTCGGCAAGACGGATCTTCTTGCGCTCAAACTCAGCCTTGCGATGGAACGGCTTGGTGGCATCTATAAGCAAGCGGCCCCAGTGGTCCTTCGCTTCGTCGCGATAGAAGGAGGGTGTCTCCGGGATGATCAGCATATCCTTGTCGGGCCGGCAGCGCGTCAGGGTCGCCCACATGACATCGTCCATGTCGTATATGTTGACATCTTCATCGACGACTGTGACGACCTTCGCCCAGATCGGTTCCGCGCCTATCGTGGCCAGCATGACCTGGCGGGCGTGCCCTTCGAACTGCTGGTCGACCTTGATCACGGCATGGTTGACGAAGGGCTGGCAGGTCACATCGAGAATGCCAGGCAGCGCAGCGCTGAGCCGCTGATAGATGTTGGCCGAGACAGAGAGCTCCAGCGTCAGCACCTCTTCGGAGGAACCGCACAGGATGCTGTGGAAGATCGCGTCACGACGGACCGAAACGCCCAGCACTTCGAACACGGCATTCGGCCCTTCCGGCACATAGTAACCCATGAATTCGCCGAACGGCCCCTCGGGCCTGCGTTCGTTGGGCAGGAAACGCCCTTCGATGACGATTTCCGTGTCGGCCGGAACTTCGAGATCGATGTGCTTGCATTTGCGCATCGCGATCGGGCTGCCCTTGAGCTGGGCGGCGACCTCGAGTTCGTCCACGTCGTAGGGCAACGGGGCCGCAGCGGTCAGGAAGGATGTCGACGGCGCGCCGATCAACATTGCCGCTTCAAGCGGCTTGCCCATTTTCTCGGCTTTCTCGTGATAGATGGTGAGATGGTGGCGAGGAGCGAGGCGGCAGCGCAATTCGCTGTCGTTGACATACATCGAGCGATGATAGGAAAGATTGCCCACCCCGGTTTCCGGGTCCTTGGCGATGAACATCGCGGAAGTGAAATAAGGCGCGGCGTCACGGTCGGAATAGGTGATCAGCGGCAGGTCCGAAAGCTTGCACTCGATCAGGTCGGGGTCCTCGACCTTGACGAAGGGCTCGGCGGCCGCGTTGCCCTTGGCGATGTTGGCGAGATTGCTCCACTGCCGGCAAAAGTCTGCGGCATCGATCCCGATCACTTCCGCCAGCCGCTCGCGCGAGCCGTAGACATTGGTGACGACGGGGAATTTGGTTCCCTTCACATTGGTGAAGAGGATCGGCTTGTTCCATTTCTTCTGTGCCGCATGGGTTACCGCGGCCAGCTCGTGGAAAGGGTCTATTTCCCGATCCACGACCAGCAGATCGCCGCGCTCCC
>Ga0187815_10001776_pt1 | contig 10118 bp, 8 predicted proteins | sample NC_S_5_FD_132962 | JGI IMG/M metagenome (GOLD analysis project Ga0187815, IMG submission 132962) | Wetland sediment microbial communities from Neuse River Estuary, North Carolina, USA - ASW-S_5 | ecosystem: Environmental > Aquatic > Freshwater > Wetlands > Sediment | place: USA: North Carolina...
CCAGCGCTTTTCGGCTGAAATCACCGCCGACCCATTCGAAATCTATCGTGCTCTTCGCGTCGTGAATCCTTCACCTTACCTTTGCTTTCTGCGGCTCGACGATGTCTCCGTCGTGTGCAGCTCACCCGAAATGCTTCTGAAGGTGCAAGGACGCGATGCCTTCTATCGGCCCATAGCGGGCACACAGCCTCGCGGCCGAAACGAAAAAGAGGACCGCGAGCGCGAAGCCAAGCTGATCGCTGATCCCAAAGAACGCGCCGAGCACATCATGCTGGTCGATCTTGGGCGCAACGATCTTGGGCGCGTCTGCGAATACGGCAGCGTGAAAGTCGAGCGGCTGATGTTCGTCGAACGCTACTCGCACGTCATGCATCTCGTCTCCAGCCTGCGCGGCAAACTGCGGGACGGCGTGGATTGCTTCGACGCGCTCATGGCCTGCTTCCCTGCCGGAACTCTTTCGGGCGCGCCCAAAATTCGCGCCATGGAAATCATCGACGAGCTCGAACCTACCCGCCGAGGCATTTATGCCGGCGCGATTCTGTATCTCGATTTTTCGGGCAATCTCGATTCGTGCATTGCGCTGCGCACTCTTGTCGCCAAGGACGGACGGGCCTACATCCAGGCTGGCGGCGGAATCGTCTCGGATTCCGTTCCGGAGCGCGAATATCAAGAAACGGTGAACAAGGCTCGCGCACTCGTTACCGCCGTCGAAATGGCGCACGGAGAGAGCTAGAAAACAAAAAGGCTAAACGAGGCGGAGAGCGGATCAGGCTGTTTCCAGTTTCTTCCAGGCTGCGTCGAGGATGCCATTCAGAAACGCGGGGGCCTCATCGGACGAGAACTTCTTGGCGAGTTCGATAGCCTCGTCGATGACAACTTTGGGCGGCGCGGTCCCAAAGCGAAATTCGTAAATAGCGAGGCGCAAGATATTCCGATCGACCGTGGCGAGCCGGTCGATCCGCCAATTCTCGGAAAGCTCGGCAATCAGTGCATCTGTTTTCTCGGCCTGCGACACGGCGCCCTCGAAGAGCTCCTGCGCGAACTTGCGCGTCGAGTCAGCAGCGCGCGCCGCCTTCCAGAAGTTCCGCTCCACGTGAGACGGCTTCTGCTGCGTCATATCCCACTCGAACAGCATTTGAAGAGCGAATTCGCGCGATTTGCGGCGAAGGGTCATACAGCACGAGTTGCATTAAGAGCATGCCCTGCTGAAGGCGATCCTGTCGGCGGAAGCATGATCAGCGGCGACTGCGGCGGGCTTTCTTGGCGGCAATCGTTTGTCGGGGCGTCGAGCCTGTAGTGGAACCTGATTTCAGCTTGCGCGTGAGTTGCGCCATCTCGATTGCGGTCAGCGCGGATTCATAGCCTTTATTGCCATGCTTGAGGCCGGCTCGGTCGATGGCTTGCTCGAGTGTGTCGCACGTGAGCAAGCAAAACGCCATGGGCACGCCCGTATCGAGCTGCGCGAGTTGAATGCCGCGCGCGCTTTCGGATGCGACGTAATCGTAATGCGATGTTTCGCCGCGCAGGACGCACCCGATGCAGATGATCGAATCGCAGCGGCCTGTTGCGGCGAGCTTCTTAGCCGCGAGACCAATTTCAAAAGAGCCAGGCACACGAACAATTTCGATGTTCTTCTCGGCTGCACCTGCACGTTCGAGGGCATCGAGCGCTCCGGCCAGCAGGCGGTCGGTAATGAAATTGTTGAATCGGCTGATGACGATTCCGAAGCGAAGCCCCTCGGCGCTGAGGCCGCCACGGATTTCCGGTGGTTTCACGGTGGGCATCAGCGTCCCTGGAATTTCGCCGGCCGTTTTTCGAGGAACGCGCGCGTGCCTTCGCGCATGTCTTCGGTGGCGCAGCAAAGCCCGAACAGCGTTGCTTCGAGAAACAAGCCTTCTTCTTGAGTCATTTCCACACCGTGCTCAATAGCTTCCATCGCGTATTTCACGGCGAGAGGAGCGTTCGCGATGATTTTGCGAGCGATTGCTTCGGCAGTTGAGATCAGCTCGCCCGGCTCGGTCACGCGATTCACGAGCCCGATGCGTAGAGCTTCTTCCGCCGTGATCATTTCGCCAGTCAGGATCAATTCGTGCGCCACACCTTTACCGCAGAGCCGCGCCAATCGCTGAGATCCGCCATAGCCGGGCAGAATCCCCAGCTTGACCTCGGGCTGGCCGAGCTTCGCATTGCGGCTGGCAATTCGAATCGTGCAGGCAAGCGCCAACTCGCACCCACCGCCGAGCGCGAATCCGTTGATCGCGGCGATAGAGGGCTTGCCCATGGTCTCCAGACGATGAATGATTTCCTGGCCGTAAAGAGAAAATTCTTTGCCGTCAACCGGGGTGCGCTGGGCCAGTTCGTTGATATCGGCGCCGGCAATGAACGCCTTCTCGCCTGAGCCGGTCAGGATCAACACGCGGACGGAATCATCGCGCCGCGCGGCATTGAGGCAATCGCCCAATTCGTCCATGGTCTTGCGGTTCAGCGCGTTCAGCACGCTGGGACGATTAAAGGTAATGCGCGCGATCTGGTCCTTGACGTCAAACAGCAGATTTGCGTAGGCCATTCGAGTTTTCTTCTTTCGCGAATTCCCCGCTTTGACCTTTCGCCGACCGCTTCAGCCCAATTGCATCGGTTTCGGCTTCGCGGCATCGCTGTAATCGTAAAAACCGCGCCCGGTTTTTCGGCCGTGCCAGCCCGCCAGCACCAGACGCTTCAGCAGCGGCGGAGGCGCAAAGCGTTTTTCCTTGAATTCATCGAACATGATGTTCGCGATGTAATACGTCGTATCGAGTCCCACAAAATCGAGGAGCGTCAGCGGGCCCATGGGGTGGCCGCAGCCCAGCTTCATCGAATTGTCGATGTCTTCGATGGTGCCGACTCCCTCTTCGAGCGCGCGCACAGCGTCGAGAAGATACGGAACCAGCAATCGGTTGACGATGAACCCCGTGCGATCCGTAGTGCGCACCGCAGTCTTGCCTAGCTTCGTGGCGAAAGCCAGCACTTCATTGAACACCTGACCATCCGTTGCAACCGTGCGAATCACTTCGACCAGCTTCATCACCGGCACGGGATTGAAGAAATGAAGGCCGAGGAACCGGTTAGGGCGTTGCGTGAAGGCGGCCATTTCGGTTATCGAGAGCGACGACGTGTTGCTCGCGAAAATCGCGGCCTTCGGGCAAACCTTATCGAGCGAAGTCCACAGTTCGCGCTTGGCGGGCAATTGCTCGATGATAGCTTCGATGATGAGATCGCATGACTGCAGATCGTCGAGATTCGCTGTGCCGCGCAAGCGCCCCCGGATTTGATCGCGGTCGACGGAAGGAAGCGTTCCTTTATCGACCAAGCGCCCTAGATTTTTCTCGATCGATTGCAGCCCTTTGTCGACGAGTTGCGCCGAAACTTCGCGCACAATCACTGGATAACCCGCCTGCGCGGCCACTTGTGCGATTCCCGAGCCCATCAGGCCGCATCCGACGACTCCTACCTTTTCGATCGGCATCGAATCTCCCGCGAATGACGCGTGCGCGTGGTGTAGGGTACGGCAAAAACGGATTTCGTGCCACCCTGCGAAGTGTAAGTGCGAGCGAGCATGAGCAACCAACGCTCAAGTCCGCACGAGCAGCGAAGAATCTACGAAGCGGATTCGAGAACCATGGCGATGCCCTGACCGCCGCCAATGCACGCGCTGGCGATTCCGTAGCGCGCATTGCGCCGGCGCAGTTCGAGGAGCAGCGTCAACGCCAGACGCGTCCCTGTTGCGCCCAGCGGATGACCCAACGCAATCGCACCCCCGTTGACATTGGTTTTGTCCCGGTCCAAGCCGAGAAGCTTCTCGACGGCGAGATATTGCGCGGCGAATGCTTCGTTCACCTCGATCAAATCGATCTGTTCGAGCTTCAGGTTGGCAACCGCTAACGCTTTCTTGATCGCCGGCACGGGGCCAATTCCCATGATTCGCGGCGGAACTCCTACAGTCGCCCAGGAAACGATGCGGCCGAGCGGCTTCCATCCGCGTTCTTTGGCCGTGCGCGCGTGGGTCACGACAACTGCGGCCGCGCCGTCCACGATTCCGCTCGCGTTGCCCGCCGTAACGATTCCATCCTTGCGGAAGGCAGGCGGCAACGATTCAAGGGTCTGCATCGTTGTGTCGGGCCTGCGGTGATCGTCTTCAGATACCGTGATGGTTTTCTTGCCCTTCTTCACTTCGACCGGAACGATTTCATCTTTCATCCGGCAAGCGCGAACCGCCGCTTCCGCAGCTTGCTGGCTGCGCAGCGCATATTCGTCGCAGGCTCGGCGCGTGATTCCCTGCTCTGCAGCCAGATTCTCGGCCGTCTCGGACATGCTGAATCCGCAATAGGAATCGTAGAGGCCGGCCACCAGGGAATCTTCGAGCTTGCCTTCCCCCAATTTGAAGCCAGTTCGCGCGCCTCGAATGACGTGCGGCGCCTGCGACATGTTCTCCATGCCGCCTGCAAGCACGAGCTTCGCTTCGCCAAGCAGAATTCGCTGAGCGGCCTGGCTGATCGCTTCCAACCCAGAGCCGCAAAGCCGATTGACGGTCACCGCCGGAATTTCTTCCGCCAGCCCAGCTTTAAGACCAACGTGGCGCGCCCCGTAGATGGCGTCCGCGCTCGTCTGCATTACATTGCCGAAGATTACGTGGTCGAAATCGGCTGGATCCACTCCAGAACGGCGCATCGCTTCGCGTCCTGCTGTAGCACCGAGATCAATCGCTGTCGTGGTGTCGAACGCGCCCATATAGCGCGCCATTGGCGTGCGAGCGCCGGCGAGAATAACTACGTCGGTTACAAACATGCTTTTTCCCCTCTTAAGGTGTTGTTAGTGCGACTAACGTGTTGCCGCCGCGCTGGCGGGTTTCATCCAATCCGAATTCAGCGCGATTGATCCATTCGGTGACGCGGTCTTCCGTTTCGTCAGCCGGGCGCGAGCTTGCTTCAGCGACCACCGCGCTGACGGTGAGGTCCACCGTTCCCCAGGATGGCCGGACTGTCGTGGCAACCTGGCGAAGCTTCTCGGCAAGAGCCTGCGCGTTTTCAAGCGAAGTGTCCGGAAGAATGAAAGCGAGAGACCACGCCGTGTATTTGACCATGAGGTCCGTCTGCCGCACGGTGGAAGACAGCGCTCGCGCGAGCTGCTCGATGTGCTGGTCAACCGCTGCGTCGCCGTGCTGCCTGAGAAGATCGCCTCCGTGATCGATGTGCAAGATAATCAGGGAGAGCGGCGTGCCTTGCGAGCGGGCGCGGTTCGATTCGGCGAGGAGGCAATCGATATACGCGCCGCGGCTCAGGAGCCCAGTCTTTTCGTCGGCGACAGCCAACGAACGAACCAGCGACTTCAATCGAGTGTGGTTCACCGAGATTAAGAGCTGGTCACCCACCGCTTGCAGAAAGAAACTCTCATTCGCCTTCCATTTTCGCGGCTTCGTGTCGGCGACGGCCAGAACACCAGCGGGCAACTGCGTGTCTTTATCGGTGACAACGACGCCGAGAGCCGACACTACTCCTAGTTCGCGGAGCGATGGGCTGGCCGAAACTGAGATTTCGATTCCGCCGAGCGCATCGGGCGAACCCTTGAAAATCAGTCCCGTAACCGTGTTGATGCCGGATATACTCGCCGCGGTTACTCCCGGGCCCGCAGATTCGGCGGTAAGCTGTCCCGGATCGTTCACTCCTCCACCGATTGAGATCAGACAACGCGCTACGCCCAGGTGCTTTCCGATTTCAGCGGCGGTGGCGGCAAGAACTTCGCGCGGTGTTTGCTGGCGATACATCAGGCGGTTAATTTCCGCGATGGCAGCCAAGTCGCGATGCGTTTCGGCGGCTGAAGTGACCTGAGTTGGCGTGGCCGGCGTTTCCACAGGGCCTGAGGCAGCCTGCGGCGCAGACGATTGTGGCGTAGCACGAGAGGCAGCAGACGTGCGAATGGCGCCTTTCGGCCACCAATTGGCTCTTTCGTAAAGCGCGCTAAGCCGCTCGTTTCTTTCCTCTTCGCCCGGGTACAACTCGGCAATTCGTTCGAGGCGTTCAATGGCCTTCGGTTGCAATGCGTACTGGAGAAAGATCTCGACCTGCACGATCAGGTCCTCGAGGGCTTGCTCCGCGCGCTGTTCGTCGGACAATGGAACCGCGCGTGTGGCGTCGGAACCGGCGCCCGAAAAACCGCTTGGCCGCGTTGACACGGTCGCAGCTTTGGCCGCGCGCGCGAGAATGTTCTGCAGGAATGCAGGATCGACCTTGCCTTCAAGTTTGGCGATGCGCTCGTGATTGCGGTAGTCGTACGGGTCGATATCGACTAGGCGATCCAGCACCTCGCATGCTTCCTTCAGACGGCCTGCTGCGAGATACAGGTCGAACAGGCGCACGAGAGCGTCGAAATACTTCGCCTCGCGATTCAGTTCCTCGTAAAGACGAGCGATCGTTTCCGCGACGGGCAGTGAGTTCGGGTAATCGGCCGCGACCTTCTCGAGTTTCTCGGTTAGTTCGATTTCTTTGTGGATGGCGCGCATCCACTGCTTGGCCTGCGTGAGCACAGCGGCAGCCTTGTCATCTTGGCCGGCTTTGACGTAGGCGCCGGCCAGTTCGAAAAGTTTGGCGAAGCTGTCTGGCTTTTGTTTGTAGTACGCCTCGAAAACTTCACGTGCGCGGTCGAGACGTCCGGTGCGCAGGAGCGCTTCGCCCAGCAGCGCAAGGACGGACGTATCCTTATCGTTCGGCGAGAATGGATCGAGAAGAACAACCGCGGCTTCCGCATCGCCTTTACGCAGCTTTGCTTCCGCGTAGAGCAGCGCGCCGCTGCGATCATCGGGAGAGAGTTCGTGGGCGCGGCCGAAATACTCGACTGCTGCATCGAGGGCGCCGCCCGCTTGCATCAATTGGCCTGCGCGAAGATACCCGCGCGTGGCCAGGTCCGCGTGGCCCAGCTTCGAGGCCAGTTCCGCGAGCATCACGTGGCGCGCCGGGTTCTCCGGGTCGAGCAACGCAATACTTTCGTAACACGCGAGGGCTTCCACGTCGCGCTGCTGGTGTTGAAAGAGGCCCGCAGCAGTCGTGAATTGTTCGATGGCCTCTCCGGCCCGGTTTTGCTTCTGCAAAAGCATGGCGTAACGCATGAGACGGTCCGGCGGCTGAGGAAACGGCTTTAGGAAACGCGCGTAAATGGCTGCCGCTTTGGCAGCATCTCCCGCATCAATCAGCTTATCGAACTGAATCCCGTAATACTGCGCTGCCTTGGCAGGATCGTTCAGGCGAGTGGAAAGATCGGCGAGCGCTTGCAGAGCCTCCTGATTGGAAGGCATTTCCTCATACACGGCCTGATATTCTTCGAGGGCTTCGCGGAGCTTGTTCTTTTCGAGGCTGCGCCGCGCTCGTTCGAGATGCTTATTGATGTCGGAAGCCATGCAAGTCTTCGGTGTCCCTTAGGCGTGATTAGCTTCCCCCTGCGTTTGCCGCCGCGGCGGGGAGCCGCAGTCCACAGGCGGCGCGGGCTGAGCCGTCGCGCGAGGACTAATTCAATAATATATAACGGGACTGCCTGGTGCGCTCAAAACGAATTGCGCGCGTAGCCCAAAACTCAACCTGATCACGGCGGAGCAGAACCAGAAGCGCGTCAGGAGGTTGCACTTGAACTGGAGACCCGGCCCGGTATGCCGGTTACTTTCTCTCGCATCGAGCGCAGGGTCATGCCGCTGCGCAGAAGCGCCGCGAAGCCGAGGAATACGAACGGAAAAGTCAGCGCGATGAATGCAAAGATCGAAAACCCGGCAGCCGTCGTCTTGTCCACGCCGAAGACGCTGACGCCAAGCGCGCAGAAGAACGGGTAGGAGCCGAAGTTGGCCGGGGCGTTCGGCAGAGATACGCCGAGATTGATGACCAGCAGCACCACTACACATGCCATGAAGGAAAGACCCAGGCCGTATGATTTCATCATCGACCACAAGGCAAAAACCTGGCACGCAGGCATGGCGACTGACGTCAGAACCGCGGGATAGAAGCTCGGCGCCGTGCCCATGGCGTGGAGGCCCGTCAGCGCGCGCATAATTTTGCCGGGCAGGTGGCGGCCCGCAGGTTCAATTTCCTGGTGTTTGCCCAACCTGAACTCGAGATAGAGAATCAGTACGACGATAATGGCAACGACAAAAAGTGTGACGATACCGAGCGTGTCGGCAGCGCTCTTGAATTTTCTCGGCAATTCCACAAATAACGAGACGAAGCCGAGAGAAGCGGTCGCGATCACCAGATCAATCAGCCGTTCGACCCCTACCGAACCCAGGACCTTTCCGATCGAGATGCCTTCGGAGTTGGAGATGAGATAACTGCGCAGGAATTCTCCTGGCCGCAAAGGAAACACAAGGTTGGCAAAAAGGCCGGCATAAACGGAGCGGATTGCGCGGGTTAGCCGTACTCTCCCGAAGGGCGTCAGCAGGAATTTCCAGCGTATGGCCTGAATGATGTAGCTGAGGACGTCAAAGGCCATCCCGAGCAACACCCACCGCCAGTCCGCCTCCGCCATCTGCCGCATGGCCTTGACAATATGAAAATCGCGAAGAAGCCAAACAAGGCAGACAACGGCCAGACCATAACCGAGAATGAGCGGGACTCTCGACCTCTCCTGCGCTCCGTTCTGGAAGAGACTAATCAATCCTCTGCACCTTGTGCGCGCTGCTTAGGTCCCACAGGTAAGACTTGCTGCGTCCACAGAGAACCTGCATCTCGTGGTGCCGGTCTACGTCGATGGTTCGGGCTTGCCCCCTCCAGGGAGTCTTCGCACCGCGGATTCTCGCTGCGCCGGGGCCGGGGTGCCCCGAAACCCGCTACAGCCTACGATAACACCGTTCATCAGGCAATCCGGGAGTTTTGAACGGCCAGTTCAAGTACCCCGCGCCTGCTTCCGAGCCCATCGGGGGACGCCAAGCAGCTTTGCGAGGATGGCATGATAATATCGGAGCGGCATTCAGTGGCAAGGACCCAAAGTTTCCAGCAAGTGCAGCAGCGGACGGAGCACTTCGTCTGAGGGAGATCACAATCATGGCCGAACCAACCAAAGAAGAATTGATGGCTCGCATTGCTGAACTGGAAAGCCAAGTTGGCGGAAGGAAGCGCGGAACGCTCGAGTTCCGTGTAGGAGAGAAGGGCGGCGTCAGCGTCTACGGGCTGGGCCGTTTCCCCGTGACACTGTACTACGAGCAGTGGATTCGCCTGCTCGACGCCTCGGATAGCCTGCGCGCCTTCCTCGAGGAAAACAAATCGAAACTCAAACTGAAACCCAGAGAATAGCCAGAGAATAGATGGATCCGCAGTTCATCCGCAATTTCTGCATCATCGCGCACATCGACCACGGGAAGTCCACACTGGCCGACCGGCTGCTTGAATTGACTGGCGCACTCAGCCAGCGCGAAATGACCGCGCAGGTGCTCGACTCAATGGACCTCGAGCGCGAGCGCGGCATCACCATCAAGGCCAAGAGCATTCGGCTGCATTACACCGCGCGCGACGGTCACGAGTACCGATTGAATCTGATCGACACGCCCGGCCACGTCGATTTTTCCTACGAAGTGTCACGCGCGCTTTCCGCTTGCGAGGGCGCCCTGCTCGTCGTGGACGCGAGCCAGGGCGTCGAGGCGCAAACGGTAGCCAACGCATTCCTGGCCTCGCGGCATAATCTCGAAATCATTCCCGTCGTCAACAAAATCGATTTGCCCGCCGCGCAACCCGCGCGCGCCAAGGAACAGATCGAAAACGTGCTGGCCATTGCGGCGGACGACGCGCTGCTGATCAGCGCGAAGAGCGGGCTGGGCGTGGACGAAGTGCTGGAATCGATCGTCAAGCGAATCCCTGCGCCAACGGGATCCGCCGAGTCACCGTTGCGTGCGCTGATCTTCGATTCGTGGTTCGACTCCTACCGCGGCGCCGTGGTGCTTGTGCGCGTGATGGAAGGCCGTGTCGCCCCGCACACGAAGATTCGGCTGTGCGCGAACGATCAGGTCTACGAGGTCGAGGATCTCGGCGTCTTGACGCCCAAGCCAGTCGTGCTGCAGGAGCTTGCCGCGGGCGACGTCGGGTTCGTCATCGCAAACATCAAACGCGTAGCCGACG
>Ga0187815_10001777_pt1 | contig 10112 bp, 8 predicted proteins | sample NC_S_5_FD_132962 | JGI IMG/M metagenome (GOLD analysis project Ga0187815, IMG submission 132962) | Wetland sediment microbial communities from Neuse River Estuary, North Carolina, USA - ASW-S_5 | ecosystem: Environmental > Aquatic > Freshwater > Wetlands > Sediment | place: USA: North Carolina...
GCCTTCGCCCAGGTCGAAATGCGCGATCTCAAGACCGGGACCAAGACCAACGCGCGCTACCGTACGCAGGAAACGGTCGAACGCGCGCGCCTCGACGAGAAGGAAATGCAGTTCCTTTATTTCGACGGCGACATGGCGACCTTCATGGACAACGAGACGTTCGAACAGACGACCGTCAATAAGGAGCTGATCGGTGAGCCCGCCGACTTCCTCCAAGAAGGCATGATCTGCACCATACAGTTGCACGAGGGCGTGGCACTCGCGGTCACGCTGCCGCAGACCGTGATCCTCGAAGTGGTCGACGCCGAGCCGGTGGTGAAGGGGCAAACCGCGTCGTCATCCTACAAGCCGGGCAAGCTGGCGAACGGGCGCCGCATCATGCTGCCGCCGCACGTCGGCACTGGCACCCGCGTCGTCGTCAATACCGCCGACGGCAGCTACGTCGAACGCGCCAAGGACTGATCGCTCCGGCGATGGCGGCACGCTCGGCACTGATCAATGTCATGGCGGCCGCCTGTCTCAAGGCGGCGCGCAGCCTGAAGCGCGATTTCGGCGAGGTCGAGCAGCTCCAGGTCTCGGTCAAAGGGCCCGGCGAATTCGTCTCGGCTGCCGATCTCGCGGCCGAAAGAGTGCTCAAGCGCGAGCTCGGCAAGGCGCGGCCAAACTATGGATTTCTCTTGGAAGAAGGCGGGTTTCAGGCGGGACGCGACACCAGCCATCGCTTCATCGTCGACCCGCTCGACGGCACGACCAACTTCCTCCACGGCCTGCCCCATTTCGCGATTTCAGTCGCGCTCGAACGCGAAGGCAAAATCATCGCCGCGACCGTCTACGATCCGATCAAGGACGAGATGTTTTGGGCCGAGAAAGGCCTCGGTGCCTATGTCAACGATCGGCGTTTGCGCGTTTCAGCACGCCGCAATCTTGGCGATGCGCTGATCGCGACCGGTATTCCGTTTCGCGACCGCGGTGACCACGCGCGTTATTTGAAAACCTTGGCGCCGGTGATGCGTGCCACTTCCGGTGTCCGCCGGTGGGGCGTCGCGTCGCTCGATCTCGCCTACGTCGCGGCCGCCCGCTTCGACGGTTTCTGGGAATTCGAACTCAAGCCCTGGGACATCGCTGCCGGCATCCTGCTGGTGCGCGAAGCCGGCGGCGATATCAGCGACCTGTCGGGTGGTCAGGACATGCTCGCCAACGGCTCGGTGCTCGCCGCCAACCCGACATTGCATGATGCAATGCGCCGGTTGTTCGCTTCGGCGTGACGAATTCACTGACCACGATTGCGTACGCGCGAACGCACCGGACACCGACCCGCCACACCCGGAACAATCGACAGACGACTCCCGTTCGATGAGGCAGTGGCGGCGCAGCACCACTTGCGATAAACTCTTAACCAAGGACGAAGGGGACCGGAGGGGTAACCCGGCGATGCCATCGACGGCACGTACGACCCATCACGCGACGCGGAAGCTGCTCACGGCCGCAGTCGGCGTGTTCGCATTGTCGTTTGGCGGTGCGGCCGTCGCGCCGGCGCACGCGCAGTCGCCTTACACCTATTCAGATTCCGGTTCCAGCGTGACGGTCGACTATGGCGTTCTGGATCGCCTGGGCCCGGCACCACGCGTGCCCGACAATCGCTTCGTATTGCATGTGCCGGCACAGCCCGGTGCGCAGCATGTCGCACGCGGCCACAGCACGCAGCGTCATCCGCGTGTCGTGGCGCAACAGGTCGTCCATCATCCGACACGCTCCGTTGCCCAGGCGCGACCGGTTCAGCGGGCTGCGCAGATCGTCCAGATTGGCAGCGTGACCATCGATTACGGCGCTCTTGCCGCGTTCAACCAAGCCAGTGGTCCGCGCATCGTACTGCGCCGTCCGGGCACGGCTACGGTCGCGGCAGCAACACCGGCCGTGGCGCAGCCGGAAGCGCCAATGACGCCGCCGCCAGTTCGCAGCGCGACACAACAGGCCGCAGCCGTGTCGCTCGCAACCAGCCGGCCGGCGCCGTCGCCGACACCTTCCGCACCCACGCCGCCGCGCGTCGCCACGGCGCCGTCGGCGCCTGAGACCCGCAGCGATTTGAACGAGCTGTCGTCGCTACTGCCGATCGGCGGCGTCGCGTTGGCCGCGACGCGGTCACCAACCGAGCCGGTCGCGCCGCGCAATGCGCCGCAGTCGGACAGCCGTGCGATCCGCTTCGCGCCGGGCGGCACGGAACTACAAGGTGGCGCGTCGGCCGTGCTCGACGGTTTAGCACAGAAGCTGAAGGCGGCGCCGAGCGATCGCATCGCGCTCGTGGCCTATGCCAGCGGCGACGCCGATCAGGCGATCGAAGCGCGCCGAGTTTCTCTGGCGCGGGCGGTCGCGGTCCGCGCCTATCTGATCCAGCATGGGGTGGCGAGCACGCAGATCGACGTGCGCGCGCTGGGTAATCGGGTGACGGGCGGGGGGTCCGCCGACCGCGTCGACTTGGTGACGACCGGCCGTTAGGCCGTCCGCGTTCCCTTCAACCCCCTTCTTCAGAAGGCAGGCCCCCGTGAGTCATCCCTCCCGCTATCTGACGCGCATGACGATTTTTGTCGTCGTCATCGCGCTTATCGCCGGCGCGCTGTCGCCCGCGCTCTATCCCTATTTCATGGGTAATCCCGTAGTGAACGGGGTGATCATCGGCATCCTGATCGCTGGCGTGATCTATATCTTCCATCAAGTCGTCCAGCTTTCGGGCAATGCACGTTGGCTGGCGCGCGCCTCGCGTGGCCAGCCGACCGGTAAGCCAAGCCGCCTGCTCGGCTCGCTGGCGCGCATGATCGGCGAAGGCCGCGGCCGCCTGGCACTGTCGGCGACGGCTCTGCGCACGCTGCTCGACAGTATCGGGTCGCGGCTCGACGAGACGCGCGAGACTTCACGCTATCTCATTGGTCTGCTTATCTTTTTAGGACTGCTTGGGACCTTCTACGGCTTGCTGGAAACGGTGCAGTCGGTCAAGGGCGTGATCGGCGGCCTTTCGGCCGGCGCCGCCGATCCGGTGCGCGCCTTCGCCGACCTCAAGGCGCGGCTTGAGACGCCGCTCGGCGGCATGAGCACGGCGTTCAGCGCCTCGCTGTTTGGTCTGGCCGGTTCGCTGGTGCTCGGCTTCCTCGATCTTCAGGCCGGTTTGGCGCAGAACCGGTTCTTCAACGAGCTCGAGGAATGGCTGACCGCACAAACCCGGCTCGATGTCGCGCCCGCCGCTTTCGCCGCCGGCGAGGGTTCGGCGCCGGCCTATATCCAGGCGCTGCTCGAGCAGACCGCCGACACGCTCGATAATCTGCAGCGCGTCCTGAGCCGCGGCGAGGAGAGCCGCATCTCCGCCAACGCCAACATCGTCAATCTGACCGAACGCCTGGCCGGGCTCACCGACCAGATGCGCGCGGAACAAGGCCTGATGCTCAAATTCGCCGAGCAGCAACTCGAGATGAAGCCGGTGCTGCAACGTCTGGCCGACGGCAGCGGCGCAGCGGGCGCACTTAGTGACGAAAGCCGCGCTCATCTGCGTGCCATCGAAGTGCATCTCGCCCGGCTCACCGAAGACGTGTCGCAGGGCCGCGGCGAGGCGGTGCAGGAAATCCGCAACGAGCTGCGACTGGTGGCGCGCACCATCGCAGCGCTCCGCCCGGAACCCGAGCGCACGCGCTAGGCCGGTATGTCGCTCTATTCCCGCCGCCAGCGCCGGTCGACGATCAACATCTGGCCTGGCTTCGTCGACGCGCTGACGCAGCTCGTCATGGTGATCATCTTCGTGTTGCTGGTGTTCACCGCCGGCCAGTTCTATCTCACCGGCGCACTGTCGAACCGCGATGCCGCTCTAGCGCAGCTGACCCGGCAGGTGAACGAGCTAACCGACATGCTGTCGCTGCAAAAAAGCGACAATGCGACGCTGCAGCTCAACCTGTCGAAGCTGAGTGGCGAACTGCAATCGACGACGACGGCCAAGAACGCAGCCGAAGCGAAAATCGGTGAGCTCGGCACGCAGCTGAGCGGAACGCAGCAACAGCTGGCGCAGAAGACCCAGGATCTCGGCAAGGCGCAGACTACGGTGGATCAGCTGAACCAGCAGCTGCTGGCGTTGCGCCAGCAATTGGCGCAGATCGCCGCCGCGCTCGACGTGTCGGAGACCAAGAACAAGCAGCAGCAGGCGCAGATCACCGATCTCGGCAACCGCCTGAATCAGGCGCTCGCCACCAAGGTCGCCGAGCTGGCGAAATACCGGTCGGAATTCTTCGGCCGCTTGCGCGCGATCCTGGCCAACCGCCAGGATATCCGCATCGTCGGCGACCGTTTCGTCTTCCAGTCCGACGTGCTGTTCGACACCGGCAGCGCCGATCTGACGCCCGCGGCGCAGACCCAGCTCGCTTCAGTCGCACAGGCGCTGAAGCAGCTGTCGAGCGAGATCCCGAACACCATCGACTGGGTGCTCGAGGTCGACGGCCATACCGATGCGCGGCCGATCCACACGGCGGAATTTCCGTCGAACTGGGAGTTGTCGTCGGCGCGCGCTCAGTCGGTGGTGCGTTTCCTGATCTCCCAGGGCATTCCGCCCAATCGCCTGGTGGCGGCGGGGTTCGGCCAGTACACGCCGATCGCCGCGGGCAATACCGATGCCGACTACGCGCAAAACCGGCGCATAGAGCTCAAGCTGACCGAACGTTAGGGCGCTTCCATGCTACGCGGAAGGTTAACCGCGCAGCGGTTGCATGAATCGGGCGTGGCCGCTATAAAGCGCGCCTCCCTGGAGCGGCACCCATGAAAGACGGCATCCACCCGGATTACCACGAGATCACGGTCGTCATGACCGATGGCACGACCTACAAAACCCGGTCGACCTACGGCAAGGCGGGCGACACGCTCCACCTCGAAATCGACTCGCGCTCGCATCCGGCGTGGACCGGCGGCCAGCAGAAGCTGCTTGATACGGGCGGCCAGCTCGCCCGATTCAACAAGCGTTTCAAGGGTTTGGGCGTAAAAAAGTAGCCCGCCGCGTCCCTTGACGGGGCGCAGTCCCGATCCCATCTGAGCTTTCGTCCGGAGCCTTCGCGGGTCCGGACGCTGGGCGCCTGGCCATTCCGGCGGGCGCGCAAAACCCACTTTGCTCAATGGAGGTTGTGGATCATGGATAGTTTCGATTTCGCTCCCCTGTTTCGCTCGACCATCGGCTTCGACCGCTTGCTGCGGTTGGCCGATACGGCAACCCGCTTCGACGGTTCGGGCTACCCGCCCTATAACATCGAGAGCACCGGCGAGAACGCCTATCGCCTGACCGTGGCGGTTGCGGGCTTCGCGTCCGACGAGCTCGATGTCACCGTCAAGGAGAACGAGCTCCTGGTGAGCGGCAAATCCAAGAAGGACGAAGCCAGCACCAGCTATCTCCACCGCGGGATCGCCAGCCGTTCGTTCGAGCGCCGTTTCCAGCTCGCCGACCACATCAAAGTGGCGGGCGCGAGCCTCGACAACGGCTTGTTGCACGTCGATCTCGTGCGCGAGGTGCCGGAAGAGAAGAAGCCGCGCAAGATCGAGATCGCCAAGGGCAGCGGCCCGAAGGTGATCAACCAGAAGGCTGCCTGACGCGCGCAGGTCTGCGACGACAGAGGGCGGTCCCAGACGGGACCGCCCTTTTTCTTGTCTCCGCTCAGGCCTTCAGCCGGCCGACGGCGTTGGCGAGAATGAGATAGAGCTTGCCGACGTCGGCGGTGACGAAGGTCGTGCCGAGCACGTCAAGATGGTCGCAGGCGCGCGCTTGCGCCAGCAGGTTCTCGAACTGATCGAGATAGGTCTGGGCGTGGCCGCGGAAGACCAGATCGTCCTCGAACCTCTTCTTGATCGCGACCGTTGCTTGGCGCTCCTGCGCCTGCAGCAAGTGCCGGATGAACACGCCGCGCTCACCCGCATGGAAGCGCCGCCAGATCGCCTCGGGAACCGGTTGGTCGAGCGCTTTGGTGATCTCGACCGAGAGCGATTGCAGCGCCTCGATCATATAGGTGGCACCGCGCAGGAAGGTTTCCTGCTGGTTGGCGAGTGACTGATCCTGCGCCCGCTTGGCGAGGCCAGTGGCCTCGTCGGCCACTTTGAGCATCGTGTTGGTCTGCTCGCCGAACAGCGCCGCCGCCTCGTTGGCAGTACGGTTGATGTGCTCGGCGGCGGCCACCAGCGTCGCCGATTGCTTGTCGTAGCCCGAGATCACGTCGCGCAGTTTCTCGACTGCCAAATCGGTCGCGCCATTGAGCTGCGCCGCATGGTCCGACAGCGCGGCGCGCACGCTTTCGAGCCGTTTGGTGGTGGCGTCGAGCGCGCCGTTAAGATCGCGCAGCTGGCGGCGCATGGTTTCGGCTGCCTTGTCGCCCTGTTCGGTCATCGCCGTGCCGGTGGCCGCCAGACCGGCGAGCTGCGATTCCGCGATCGCGCCCATTTCCTGCAGCCGCTGCGCCACGGTGTCGGTCGCTCCGCCGATTGATGCGAAGTGCTCGTTGAGGACGTTGCGGGCCGCCTCGACACGCGTCACCGTGCGCTCGATGGCGATGGCCAGCTGCTGCACCTGCTGGCCGAACAGATTGCTGACTTCCTCGAGCTTGACGCGCGCCTCGTCGCCGGCGGCGACCACCATCAGGCTGCGTTCGCTGAAACGCGCGCCCAACGCGTCGATCTGCGCTTCGGTGTCGCCGACCGCGTCCGAGATTTCCTTTGCGCGGTTGCGCAGCACATCGCCGCTTGCGGCCAGATGCTGCAGCGCCAGGTCGCTGACCTGGCCGAGGACGCGGCCCTGTTCGGCGAATACCTGACCGACCTCTTCGGCGCGGCCGACGGCGCGATCGCTGGCCTGGGTCAGCTCGGAAACACCGATGCGCAGCGAGTTCTCGAACCGGCTGCCGAGATCGGCCAGGCCTTCGGCGCCGATCTTGAATTCCGCGAGTTGGCGCGCCAGCGCCGCGCCGACCGTGTCTGCCTGCGCGCCGATCGCGGCGGCGGCATCGCGCAGCCGTTCGGCGTTGCTCCCGAAGGCCTGACCGGCGCCGTGCGCGTTGCGCATCGCCAGTTCGGTGGCGTGCGCTAGATCCTCGGTATGCTGCTGCAGCTTGGCCTGGATCTGGCCGACTTCGGCGCCGATCGCCTCGCGTGTGCGGCTGAAGCGATCGAGCTCGCGGCCGAACGTATCGCCGAGCACCGCGACGCGCCGTTCGATCTCGTCGGTCGCGAGGCGCATGCCTTCGGCCTGCTGGCGGAGTGCGTCGCCGCCTTGGTTGAAGCGCGCCGTGCTTTCGCCGATCGCCGCCGCCAGACGCCTTGCCTCGTCGTCGAAGCCGCTGCCGGCGCGTGCCAATCCGGTCTTGGCGTGCTCGGCGGCCAGCTCGATCTCGTTGACCCGCGCGCTCAGGCTAGCGCTACCGGCTTCGAGCGCGACGATGGCGTCACGGATGCCGCGGGTGCCGGTCTCGGCGGCATTGCTCGCTTCGGCGCCGCGCGCCTGCAGCGCCTCGCCGGCGGCCAGCATGTCGGCGATCGCCCGCGCGTTATGCGCCGCCAGCTCCTGCGTGCGCTGCCGCATCAATTCCGCCATTTCGTCGACCCGCGCGCCGCCTTGGCGTGCCGCGTTGTCGAGCGCCTCGGTCTCGCGCGCGAAGGTCGCGCCGACTTCCTTCAGGCGCAATAGCGCCTGGTCGGCGCTCTCATTCAGCGCCTGGACGCGCCGGATCAGTGCATCGCCTGCAGCTTCGGCGTCTTTGGTCGCTTCGGCCGATTGGCGGGACAATTGTTCGGCTGCGGCACGCAGTTTGTCGGCGACGCTTTCGGCGCGGTCAAGTGCAGCCGCGGCGGGCGCCACGGCCGCCGTGGTTTGGCTGGCAATGCGCTCCGATGCGGCGTCGAGATTGCGCGCGGCCTCGTCGAGCCGTCCGCCGATCGCTTTCGCCTCCGCATCAAAGCGCGCTACGGCGTCGTCGGTGCCGCGGCCGAGTGCCGTGCGAACGGCGTCGGCCTCGCTGACGATGCGGCCGGCGGCCAGCGTCGCATCACGCGTCAGCCGTTCGGTCGCTCGCTCGAACTCGGTCGTCGCATTGCCGCTGACGCGTTCCAGCGCCTGGGCGAGGTTGCGTTCGATCTCGGCGCCGCGTGCCTCGGCGCGTTTGCCGCCAGTCTCGACGGCGCGTTCAACCGCTTGCTCAACATCTTCGACATGCGTCGCCAAGCGCTTGGTGACGTCGTCGAGGTCGCGGCTGACGGCGCGCTCGAGCGCCGCCGCCTCGGCCGAGAGGGTTTCCACGAGGCGGCCGATCGGCCCTACTGCCTGGTCGAGATCGCTGCGCGCATATTCGGCGCGCTCCATTGCGGCGTTCACGGTGCGCATTGAATCGTTGAGGCGGGCACCGAGATTGTCGGCCGCGCCTTCGATGCGCTGCACCGTTTGGTCGACGGCACCGGCCAGGTCCTCCGCCTGGCGCCGCAAGGCGTTGAGCGCCTCATGCGCGCGGCGGTCGCGTTCCTCTGATGGCGAATAGAGCCGATCGAGCTGATCGGCGAGCCGCGCCGAAACCGTGGCGAATTCGGCGGCACGGCTGCGCACCACCATCGCGCCCCAGATGAGCAACGCCGGCAGCACGACCCAGATGATGATCACCGCCAGCGACAGCGGCGGCAACGCCAACACCATTCGCCAACCGGCAAAGAACTGGATGAACAGCGCGCATAGCACGATCCAACCAGCGGCCAGCACCGGCCCGGATAGCCAGCGTCGCATCGTGCCTGACGACTCCAAAAACGTTCTTCCGCGCGCGCGGAAGGGTCGCTTATCCCTTCGGGCGCGTCAACGCGCGCCGCGAGTCGCGTCAGAGGATCGTGCGCAGCGAATCGAGCACGACGACCGGCTGCTCGATCATCAGCATGTGACCGCAGCCGGACAGGACGACGCTGCGTGCCTGCGCGAAATGTCCGGCGAATCCGTCCGCCTTCGCCGCTGGCGTCATCCGATCCTGCGCGCCCGACAGCAGCAGCACCGGACAGCGCACGGCGCTGGCGGCTGCGGCGGCGCCGGCATAACGGTCGCAAGCCGCTAGATCGGCGGCGAGACTCGCCGTCGGCGTGTGTTCGATCAGGCGCAGCGCTGCGTCGGGCAGGAACATGCCCGGCGCCGGATTGCCGCCGGTCAGGTTCTTGAGGCCGAAGCCCCAGGCAACGATGAGCTCCGACGCGAGATGGGCGCCGCTGCGCGCCGCGCCCAGCAGATCGGGATGGACGCGCATTTCCGGCACGAATCCGAGCAGCGCCACCGCCTCGCAGGCCGCACCGGCGCGCGACGCGGCCTCGAGCGCCGCCAGCGAGCCCATGCTGTGGCCGGCAAGCCGGAACCGCGCAACGTTCAGCGTCTGCAACGCGCGCAACAGCCAGTCGGCCAACGCCTCGATGGTCTCGAGCGCCGGTCCGGCGCTGCCGCCGTGGCCAGGAAAGTCCAACGCCAGAACGTTGCGGCCATGATGCGCCAGCGCGCGCGCCTGCAGCGCCCAGATCGTGTGGTTCATCCCGGCACCGTGCAGCAGAACGACGGTCGGCAGGTTCGCGTCAAAGGCGCGGCCGCCGGTGCCGGCGAAAACGCGCTGGCCGCCGACGGCAAAATCCATCTATTCCGCCGCCTTCGGCACGGCTTTCTGCGAGGCGCGCAGCGCGCGGCTGAGGTCGTCTGCAATGTCGGCGAAATCCTCGAGCCCGACCGAGAGCCGAATCATGTCTTCGCCGACGCCGGCGGCCTTGAGGTCGGCCGCGCTCATCTGCTGGTGCGTCGTGCTCGCCGGATGGATGACCAGCGTCTTGGCGTCGCCGACGTTGGCGAGGTGTGAGATCAATTGCAGGCTGTCGACAAACCGCTTGCCGGCGTCGCGTCCGCCCTTGATGCCGAAGCTGACGATCGAGCCTGCGCCCTTGGGATAAAGCCGCTGCGCGAGTCCATGATCGGGATGCTCGGGCAGGTCGGGGTGGCACACCCACGTCACTTGCGGTGCCGTCTTGAGGAAGGCGAGCACTTGGCGCGTGTTTTCCATGTGCCGTGCCATGCGCAGCGGCAGCGTCTCGACGCCTTGGAGGATATAGAA
>Ga0187815_10001778_pt1 | contig 10108 bp, 7 predicted proteins | sample NC_S_5_FD_132962 | JGI IMG/M metagenome (GOLD analysis project Ga0187815, IMG submission 132962) | Wetland sediment microbial communities from Neuse River Estuary, North Carolina, USA - ASW-S_5 | ecosystem: Environmental > Aquatic > Freshwater > Wetlands > Sediment | place: USA: North Carolina...
ATGCCGACGATGCGATCGCCCGGCACCGCGCCGCCATGCGGCGCGAAGCGCACCGGCAGGTCGCCGCGCACGCCGCGGATCGGCACGGCACCGCCCTTCGCCTTGCGGCTGCCCTTGCGCGAAGAACCGCGACCGGGAATCTGGAACAGCATGCCGGCGGCGTTGCGGATTTTCGACCAGCCTTCCTCGCGCGGCTTCGGCGCCTGCGGGACACGTTCGTCCTTGAAGTCGGGATAGACCGCCCTCATCACGTCGGTGGACGGCAGCTCGCCGCGGCCGACCGAAGCCAGGACATCCTCAATGTCCTTGCGCGCCAGGCGGTGCAGCACCGGCTTCAGAGCATCCTTGGAGAAAGCCTTGCCGGCACGCTCGAAAGCGCGTTCCAGAATGCGTATGCCAAGGCCGGAATACTGCTTGCGGATCGCGTTCTTGGTCGCGCGGCGAATGGCGGCGCGCGCCTTGCCGGTGACCACGATGGATTCCCAGGCAGCCGGCGGAACCTGCGCCTTGGATCGGATGATCTCGACCTCGTCGCCGTTCTTCAGCTCCGTCATCAACGGCATGATGCGGCCGTTGATCTTGGCGCCGACGCATGTGTCGCCGACATCGGTGTGCACCGCATAGGCGAAATCGATGGGCGTGGCCCGCCGGGGCAACGCGATCAGCATGCCCTTGGGTGTGAAGCAGAACACCTGGTCCTGGAACAGCTCCAGCTTGGTGTTTTCCAGGAAATCCTCGGGATTGTCGCCTTCGGCAAGCTGCTCGATCGTGCGCCGCAGCCAGGCATAGGCGTTGGTTTCCTTGGAGATGGCGTGACTGGCCGTGGCCTTGCCGCCCGTATCCTTGTAGAGCGCATGAGCCGCCACGCCATATTCGGCGACCTTGTTCATCTCGCGGGTGCGGATCTGCAGTTCGATGCGCTGGCGCGATGGGCCGACGATTGTGGTGTGGATCGAACGATAGTCGTTCTGCTTGGGTGTGGAGATGTAGTCCTTGAAGCGGCCCGGCACCATCGACCATGTGGTATGGATGGCGCCGAGCGCGAGATAGCACTCCTCAACCGTGTCCACGATCACGCGGAAGCCGAAAATGTCGGAAAGCTGCTCGAAGGAGAGCGCCTTGGTTTCCATTTTGCGGAACACTGACCATGGCTTCTTCTGACGGCTGGTGACGGTCGCCTTGATCGAATATTTCTTGAATAGTTCCGAAAGCGAGTTCTCGATCTCGGCGATGACGCCCTTGTTGCGCTCGGAAACCTCGGCAAGCCGGGCGGTCACCGTGCGATAGGCTTCCGGGTTGATATAGCGGAACGCCAGATCTTCCAGCTCCTCGCGCATCCCCTGCATGCCCATGCGGCCGGCGAGCGGCGCATAGATGTCCATGGTCTCCTCGGCAATGCGCAGGCGCTTGTCCTCGCGCATATGGCCAAGCGTGCGCATGTTGTGCAGCCGGTCGGCGAGCTTGACCAGGAGAACGCGTACATCCTCCGAGATCGCCAGAAGCAGCTTGCGCAGATTCTCCGCCTGCTCCGCCTTCTTGGAGACGAGATCGAGCTTCTTGAGCTTGGTCAGCCCCTCGACCAGCTTGCCCATGTCGGCGCCGAACAACTCGTCGATTTCCTGTCGGGTGGCGGATGTGTCCTCAATCGTGTCATGCAACAGCGCCACCGCGATAGTGGCCTCGTCCATGTGCATATCGGTGAGGATCGCGGCAACTTCGAGCGGATGCGAGAAATAGGGATCGCCCGATGCCCGCTTCTGGTGGCCATGCTTTTGCATGGCATAGACGTAAGCCTTGTTGAGAAGCGCCTCATTCACGTCGGGCTTGTAGCGCTGCACGCGCTCGACAAGCTCATACTGACGCATCATGGGCCAAATCTCACACACAGAAACAAATATGAATCATGCGCCGGATCGAACAATCCGGCGCATGCCATAAATAGCCACGAAACTTCCGGCACGGAAGTGCCGGCGTCAGCGTGAACGTTCAGAAATCGTCGCTTTTTTCCGGCGCGACGAGGCCTTCGATGCCAGCGAGCAGGTCTTCCTCGCTCATGCGGTCGAAAGCGATGTTCTCTTCCTCGTGGTCCTCTTCGGCGGCCGACGCGGTGGCGTCGGTCTGGTCGGTCAGCGCGGGACCTTCAGCCTCGGGCTCATCCACCTCGACGTGCTTCTGCAGCGAGTGGATCAGATCTTCCTTGAGATCGCCCGGCGACAGCGTTTCATCGGCGATCTCGCGCAGCGCCACGACAGGGTTCTTATCGTTGTCGCGCGGAACGGTGATGGCCGCGCCTTGGGAGATCTGCCGGGCGCGGTGACCAGCCAGAAGCACCAGTTCGAAACGGTTGTCGACCTTGTCGATGCAATCTTCAACGGTTACGCGGGCCATGACTTGCCCCTTTCATACACGGATGTGGTGGAAAACAGGCGCGGTGAATAACGCGAACAGCCTCGAAAAACAAGCATAAAGCTAACTCTTCGCTCCCTAGACCGCCTAGTCCTCATTCTAGCTACCCTTCCGATGGGCATTCGATCACATTTTATTGCATTTTGTCACAAGCCCTTGGAACAGGGGAGCGTGAGCGATAATTTGGAACATAATAAAGTCGCGAAATTGATTTTTGACGGGAAACTTGGGGGCGGGATACGCGTTTTTGATCACATTGCCTATTCTTTCAAAGGATATTTCACATGTTTGACCCACGTGAAAAGATTGCTCTCTTTATAGATGGGGCGAATCTCTACGCCACATCACGCTCGCTCGGGTTCGATATTGACTACCGCAAGTTGTTGTCGAGCTTTCAAAAGCGCGGATATCTTCTGCGCGCCTACTACTATACCGCCCTTGTCGAGGACCAGGAATATTCCTCCATACGGCCCTTGATAGATTGGCTGGATTACAACGGCTTCAAGGTCGTGACCAAGCCCGCGAAGGAATTCACCGACTCCAGCGGCCGACGCAAGATCAAGGGCAACATGGACATCGAACTGACGGTCGACGCACTGGAGTTGACCGATGTCATCGACCACTACGTGATCTTCTCGGGCGACGGTGATTTTCGTACTCTGGTTGAGGCGCTGCAGCGGCGCGGCAAGAAGGTCAGCGTGGTTTCCACCATGTCCTCGCAACCGCCGATGATTTCCGACGACCTGCGCAGGCAAGCCGACCATTTCATCGACCTTCTGACGCTGAAGAGCGAGATCGGCCGCGACCCCTCCGAGCGCCCCATCCGCAAGGCGGAAACGACGGATCCTGATGCGGACGGCGACGAGTTCTGATAACGCCTGATGGCATGACGATTCCTGCTACCGTAGAGCCGCCACGCGACTGCCCGCTATGCCCGCGCCTGCATGATTTCATTGCCGGCTGGCGCGAGCGCGAGCCTGGATGGTTCAACGCGCCCGTTCCCACCTTCCTTCCACCCGAGGGCGAGGACAGCGTGCGCCTCCTGATTGTCGGGCTCGCGCCAGGTCTGCGCGGCGCGAACCGCACGGGCCGCCCCTTCACCGGCGACTATGCCGGCGACCTGCTCTACGACACACTCATCCGCTTCGGCTTCGCTCGCGGCAAGTTCGAGGCGCGACCGGACGACAGCCTTGAGCTGATTTCGACGGCCATCACCAATGCGGTGAAATGCGTACCGCCGGAAAACAAACCGGTCGGCTCGGAGATCAACACCTGCAGGCGCTTCCTTCACAGGAACGTCGAGCGCTTCAGGAAGCTCGAAGCCGTCCTCACACTCGGCACCATCGCCCATCAGTCGACGGTGCGCGCGCTGGGCGGCCGCGTCGCGGCACACCCTTTCAGTCACGGAGGACGCCAGAAGGTCGGCAGGCTGACGGTGTTTTCCAGCTATCACTGCTCGCGCTACAACACCAATACCGGCCGCCTGACCGAAGAGATGTTCGTCGATGTTTTCAGGCAGATTCGCGCCGAACTGGATTCGCGAAGCGAATAGGCGCCGGGACTGCGTTCAGTCAGACGCGCTTTCGGCGCCCCATCTGATCGAGCATCGGATTTTCTGGGAACCGGATCTCGATCCGGTTTTCCGTGGCGAAAAACATCGATTGAAAGCGGGCCGCTCGCAAGCGGGAAGTGCCGCCTACCCCCGCTCCTTGAGCAGGCGACCCTTTTCGCGGTTCCAGTCGCGCTGCTTTTCGCTCTCGCGCTTGTCATGCAGCTTCTTGCCGCGCGCAATCGCCAGCAGCAGCTTGGCTCGCCCCTTGTCGTTGAAGTAGATCTTCAACGGCACCATGGTCATGCCCTCGCGCTCCACGGCTTGCGCCAGCTTCGCCATTTCACGCTTGTTGAGCAGCAGCTTGCGGCGCCGTCGAGGCTCATGGTTGAAGCGATTTCCCTGAAGATATTCAGGTACATAGGAGTTGATCAGCCAAATCTCGCCATCCTCTGCCGAAGCGTAGGATTCCTGGATATTGGCCTGTCCCTGACGCAGGGATTTGACCTCCGTGCCGGTGAGCACAAGGCCAGCCTCGATCGTGTCGATCACTTCATAGGAAAACCGCGCCTTGCGGTTTTCGGCGGCGACCTTGTTGTTGGGATCGGCTTTCTTGTGGCTCATCGGTACGCAGCGCGGAAAATCCGCGTCAATTCATCAATCCAGCGTGCTTCATTGCCGCGTCGATGCGGTCGGCGGTCGACTGCTCAACGGTCATGAGCGGCGAGCGCACCACATTCTCGACCCTGCCGAGCCGGGAAAGGGCATATTTCGCGCCGGAAACGCCGGGCTCGAGGAAGATCGCCTTGTGCAGCGGCAGCAGAAGGTCCTGCAACTCCAGCGCGCGCTCCTTGTCGCCGTTCAGGGTAGCATCCTGGAATTCCGCGCAGAGACGCGGCGCGACATTGGACGTCACCGAAATGCAACCGACTCCGCCGTGGGCATTGAAGCCGAGCGCGGACGCATCCTCGCCCGAAAGCTGGATGAAGTCCTTGCCGCAGGTCATCCGCTGCTCGGAAACGCGCTCCACCTTGCCGGTGGCATCCTTGACGCCCACGATGTTCTTGAAGTCGTGCGCAAGGCGCCCCATCGTCTCCGGCGTCATATCAATCACCGAGCGCGGCGGGATGTTGTAGATGATGATCGGCAGGCTCGTCGCCTTGGCAACCGTCGCGAAGTGCTCGTAGAGCCCGCGCTGGGTCGGCTTGTTGTAATAGGGCGTGACAACGAGCACGGCATCGGCGCCCACCTTCTCGGCGTGCTGCACGAAGCCGACTGCCTCGACAGTGCTGTTGGAGCCGGCACCGGCGATGACGGGAACGCGCCCCTTGGCCACATCGACACAGATCTTCACGACCTGCCGGTGCTCCTCATGGGAAAGAGTCGGCGATTCACCGGTCGTGCCGACCGGCACAAGCCCTTTGGTTCCCTCACCTATCTGCCATTCGACAAAGGCCCGGAAGGCTTTCTCGTCGAGACCGCCATCCCGCAGGAATGGAGTAACGAGTGCAGTCATCGAGCCTCTGAGCATGTGGTCCAACTCTCTCTGCGACCTGTGGTTCGCAGTCCCTTTTTGATGTCGCGGCTTTACTATCCGAAAACGCGGCCGCGCACCATAGTCTTGACGCTTCGGGACCGCAACGATCGCCTCGCTGCGGCGCTTTGCGCGATTGCGGCGATAACCTTTCATTAACCGTCTCTTCACCAGCAACGAATAGGCTTTCGGCAACTCGCTCCCAATAGTATTGTGCACGTATAGAAAGTTTTGAAGAGCATGCGAGCCAAGAGGCAAAACCGCTTCGCGCTCATCAGCGCGATCATCGCCTTGATGCCGGCCGCCGCCAACGCCGCGACCGTGGATACGCAGTTGACCGCCGCAATACCCGCCCGCCCCGGCGGGTTCGCGAATGCAGGTGCCACCGCAAGCGGTGACATCGGCATCTTGAAGAGCGGTCTCGATGCGCTGTCGGCCAAGGACATCGCCCGTGCGCGCGCCATTCGCGACACCTTGCCGCCAGATTCGCTCGACCGTCACATTCTCGCCTGGGCGATCGCCCTGCGCGGCGGAGACCAGGTGCCGAGCGGCGAGATCGCGGCCGTCGCGCAGGCCCTTCCCGGCTGGCCCGGCATGACCGGGCTGCGTCGCAACAGCGAAAAGGCGCTTTTCCGTGAAAACCCTGACCCGCGAACCGTGGTGCGCGCGTTCGGCAATACACAGCCGCAGACCGCCGAAGGAGTGATCATCCTCGCGCGCGCCCAGATCGCGCTCGGCAATCCCCAAGCCGCGCGCGCCGTGCTGTCGCCATTCTGGCGCACACAGAGGCTGGAGGCCAAGGACGAGGCCACCATCATCAAGGAATTCGGCGCGCTCATCCCGGTCGCAGACCATCGTTTCCGCATGGAACGGATGCTTTACGCCGATCGCGTCAATTCGGCGCAGCGCGTGGCAAAGCTCGCCGGCGCCGAAGCGCTTGCCAATGCCTGGAGCGCGGTGATCAAGGGCGACAGCAACGCTGTGAAGCTGCTTGAAGCAGTGCCACAGCAACAGCGCTCCGCGGGCTATATCTTTGCCCAATCCAAATATCTGCGCCGCAACCACGATATCGAGCGGGCGGCGGCAGTGATGTTGCGTGCCCCGAAAGACAGGGTAACGCTCGTCGACCCCGACGCCTGGTGGATCGAGCGGCGCGCCTTGTCGCGCGAACTGGTCGACGCCGGCGACATGAAGGCGGCCTACCAGGTAGTTGCCGCGCATGCAGCGGAAAGTCCGACCAATGCCGCGGATGCCGAGTTCCATGCCGGATGGTATGCACTGCGCGGCCTTCAGGACGCCAACATCGCCGCAAAGCACTTTTCACGCATCGCCGAATTTTCGGAGGGCGCGATCTCGCGCTCGCGCGCCTATTACTGGCTCGGTCGCGCGGCCGAAGCGGGCGGCGCCGGTGACGCCAATAGCTATTTCTCGCGCGCGGCGGATTTTGGCACCACTTTCTACGGACAGCTCGCGGCCGAGCGTATCGGGCGAAGCATGCTCAAGGTCGTTTATCCTGTGCCAAGCCCGGTCGATCGGCGCAATTTCGACCAGCGCGAAGCCGTGCATGCCATCAAGCGGCTGGAGGAAGCGGACTATTCCAGCCTTGCCGACACGCTCTATCGAGATCTGGCCGGCCAGCTGACCAGTCCCGGCGAACTCGCGCTGCTGGCGGTGATGGCGGAGAAGCGCAACAATCACTTCCTTGCGCTCAAGGTCGGCAAGATCGCCGCCGCGCGCGGTATCGAAATCGGCGCGCTGACGCACCCGATCGGCGTGATTCCCGCGACCGCCAATATTTCGGGGTCCGGCGAGGCTCTCGCCTATGCAATCGCCCGGCAGGAAAGCGAGTTCAATGTCGGCGCCGTGTCCGGAGCGGGTGCGCGCGGCCTGCTGCAACTGTTGCCGGGAACGGCCAAGGAAGTCGCCAAGCGGGCGGGCGTTCCCTTCTCGCAGACCCGCCTGACCACCGATGCCGGCTACAACGCGGCGCTCGGAGCTACCTTTCTCGGCGAACAGTTGAGCCGCTTCAACGGCTCCTACGTGTTGACCTTCGCCGGATATAATGCCGGTCCGCGCCGCGCACAGGAATGGGTCAGCCGCTACGGCGATCCACGCGGCAAGGATGTCGACACGGTCGTCGACTGGATCGAACGCATCCCCTTTGCCGAAACGCGCAGCTACATCCAGCGGGTGATGGAAAATTATCAGGTCTACAAGATGCGCCTCTCCGGCAAGTTCGACATCATCAGCGACCTGGTGAATGGCCGCTGAGCCGAGGCGCGGCCCCGGCCGAACGAACAAGCTATGCCTGCCGGCTTTCGTTCCCGGCCAGGGGAGTACACGACGAAAATGGGCTTTCGGCACTGCCACAGACGAAGCCCTGCTTGCCGACCGCACCATTCTTCCAATGGTGCCGGCACTTGCCCTCAATTCGCCACCCGCTAAGTTGACTGCAGGCGGATATTTTCGTGCCGTAGAAGAACATTTCGCGCCTGCTGCGCAAACTCATATGATGGGCAGGCGGCATTCAATTTTGTTGTCCGCTTTCCGAGCCCTTTCAAAGAGGCGAGGCCCGTATGACCGTCAAATCCGATTTTTCAGACTTTTTCTACGCGGCGGCAGATGGCCTGCCCCTCCACGCGCGCATCTATGGCGAAGCAATCGTAGATCCGGTCCCGGTTGTCTGCCTTGCAGGTTTGACCAGGAACGCGCGCGATTTCCATGAACTGGCGCTTTACCTCTCGAGCAAGGCCCGTCCGCGACGCAAGGTCATTGCCTTCGACTACCGCGGGCGCGGACAATCCGCCCGTGACCGAAACTGGCAGAACTACAACGTCGTTACCGAGGCGGACGATATCCTGACCGGACTTGCGGCGATGGAGATCGATCATGCGGCGTTCATCGGAACGTCGCGTGGCGGCCTGATCATCCATTTGCTCGCCGCCATGCGCCCCGCCCTGCTGCAGGCGATTGTGCTCAACGACATCGGCCCGGTCATAGAGGGGGAAGGACTGGCGCATATCCGCGCCTATCTGGAAAATGCACCGAAGCCGCGCGACATCGATCATGCCATCACGATCCAACGTGCGGTTCATGGTCAGGCGTTCTCGGCGCTGAAGGAACGGGACTGGCGGCGCTTCGTCGGCGCCATCTATCGCGACGACAGCGGACGGCTGGTGCCTGACTTCGACCCGGCACTGCTGAAAACCATGTCGGACAAGGATTTCAGCGACCCGCTGCCCGATCTGTGGCCGCAGTTCGAGAGCCTGCGTCAGATTCCGCTCCTCATCATCCGCGGCGAAAACTCGAAACTCCTTTCGGCCGCAACGGTGCAGGAAATGCTGCGTCGCCACCCTGCGGCCGAGGCGCTTGCCATCGCCGGCCAGGGCCATGCGCCGCTCCTCGATACCGGCGATCTGCCGAAACGGATCGCAGGATTTCTTCACCGCGCCGCATCAAAGACAGAGGCTACCGCCAGATAGCGAAGCGCCTTGCGCGCCGCATTGCGAGGCTCCTTCAGCGCAGCGGTCAAACGAAAAAACCCGGCGGTTGCCCGCCGGGTTTCTCAAATCAGCTGGTAAGCCGATTAGAACGAGCGCTGGAAGCGGAGGAAACCACCCCAGGCGTTTTCGCGACGATGGTCGGCGCCATCGTGGAAGCGCACCTGCTCCCAAGCCACTTCCGGAGTGATCGTCAGGCCCGGAACCAGCGTGTAGCCGACGTTGGCGACGACAGCGGTGTGCTGAGGAGCATCCCACTTGCCACGGCCCTGAGCGTAGGAAGCCTGCAGGTTGAACGAGGCCTTCTCGTTGAACTTGTAGGTGCCGCCGCCCCAGACGGCCCACTTGCCGCTCCAGGTCTTGTAGAAGCTCGCCGGGATGTTCTTGTCCGAGCCGTAGCCGCCCATCACAAACAGCGAGAACTGGTCGTTGACGTTGACGTCGAGGCGGAGCTTGCCAGCCCACTCGTTCCAGACCGAGTCGTAGCCGACGACGCCCGAAATGCCACCCCAGCCCTGAGTCCAGGAAGCGCCTGCCACTGCGTGCGGAGCATAGGAGTCGATCGTGTAGAGCGGGCCCGAACCTTCTTCAACCGCGACTGCAGCCGAGAAGCCGTTGCCACCCGTATAGGTGTAGGCGATCTGGTGCGTATCGAACGGGCCGTAAGCGATCAGGTCGTCCTCGATGACGTTGCCGGCATAACCGGTCATCGTCGAGAACAGCGAGTCGGTCTTACCGATGCGGAAGCCACCGAGTTCGATGAACGCATGGTTGATGGCAACGCCGGTGCGGGTGTCGGTCAGACGAGCTTCGAGAACGTCGTCCACAACAACGTCGTCAACAACCGTATCCCAGTTGAAGTTGAGGTGCATGTAGGCGCGGAGGGTGCCGAGTTCGGTCTCCGAGCGAGCATCGAGCTGCAGGGCAGCGCGAGCACGCTTGTAATAGCTGTCGTGATAGTGGATATCGCCAAAAGCACGCTCACCGCGCAGGAACTCAGCATAGTCGCGCTTGTCGGTGACATGGATCAGGCCGCCGTAGCCGCCCTTGCCCACGCCGATGTCGTAACGCAGATAGCCGCCGACCTTGAGGCAGGTCTCGGTGCCCGGGATGTAGTAG